>JAEEGH010002215.1_pt1 | contig 52856 bp, 45 predicted proteins | sample 9134181 | NCBI WGS metagenome assembly JAEEGH01 (sample SAMN16246544, study PRJNA631951) | gut metagenome | biome: gut microbiome; feature: rumen; material: DP-attached | host: Bos | place: Iran: Karaj | collected 2018-10 | reverse complement strand
TTTCGGAATACATAGATTGTGCGCAATCTACGAAGGCTGCTGAAAAATATGTTACCAAATAGTACACGGTACTTGACCATTGCCTGGGTTCGACCTACCTTTGCAAGAAAAAAGCGTCAATAAGGGGACTGCATGATAGATGTAAGAATGGGAAGGGATGGACGTTAACATGAGCAATAAAAGAACCTTTGTTAAAGTCCGCAAGCATTTTCATGGTAGAAGTCAAGTAAAAAGACCTGTGAAAAGAAGGGTGGGGAGAAGGATGATGCTCCACCGCATGGGCATAATGATGACTGATGCCTGACTGATTGAGAACCACAGCTGAAGGCTCGAAGCTCGCCGTAGATGCCCAGCCGTGCTTCTCTAAGCAGTCAGGTATGTGTCATCGCCCATGCTCCAGCTGGTAGTGTCCTGCTATCACTTTCAGCTCATGGCTGATACTGACAGCAGGACTCTATCAGCAGGATGGAGTATCACCTTCTCGGGTGGGATAAGGTGTATGTCTCTGCGGTGTAAAGTGGTTTGTAGGATTACAATCGGGGTAGTTTGTCCTCCAGTTCTTCAAGGAGGGCAATCTGCTTTTTCATGTCTTCGGCCATAGACTGTAGTGTAGGGGATTCAGCGTATTTCTCTGCTTTGCTCTCCATTGCGTACTTGGCTTCACGGAGTGCCTGTAAAACGGATGCGCCAGAGGCCTTCGTCTCTTTGAGCCAGTCGAAGAACTGTTTCACTGACTCCTTCTGAAAAGCAGGAACTCGTACAGAGGACATCTTTTCCTTAATCTTCTCAGGTTGTCCTTCGGTGCTCTTCTTTGTAGTCTTTCTATAAACGATTTCCACAAGTTGTTTTTCGTCGTAGAAGGGCATGTGCTCGAAGAAGATCCAGCGTCCGCAAGTACAGATTTCCTCCGGCTTATAGTGATTGTACGAACTCATTTCATCATTCATCGCATCTTTCTTCGATACGACGTTCAGTGCCTTTACCACCTGCTCATAATCCTTGTCTGAGGGTGTAATCACATCGTAGCCGTGTTCCTCGACCTGACGATAGAACTCCTTAAGGCTTCTGTCCTGCAGACGATGTTGCGGAAGGGTCTCTACGTAGCTGTAGATAACCTTTCCACCCTCTCTGCAGACCGTGTAGAGTGTCACGTACTTATCGAGTCTTCGATGCTTCATACTGGATGCAAAATTACACATTTTTTCTGTAATGTGCCTACAGAAATGAGGAAAAAGTTCATAAAACGTGCAAATCCGGCCAATAATCATTAAAGTGAGAAAGAATTTAGCGTATTGTTCCGTTAGGACATGTCGTAGTTGTGACGGGCAGGCGGTGCAGCATACTGCCATGAGTGCAACAGGTTCTTATAGCGTAGATCAGGGGATAGCATAGAAGCAAGTCGTGTCGTGCGTTCATCTACGGAACATTGTCAGTCGTTTTCTGCGGCTTGTCCCAGAAACGATGGATGTGCATATCATGCTCTTCCATCGAGACCGACGACGTTTCGTGAAAAGATGTACCCGCGACTCAACGGCTTCTAAAATGCCATCCCCCTACGCGAGAACCGCAGCCATAGCACTATGCAGCACCTTCGGAAGTCCGTCTCGGCGCGACAATTTGCCGTGTTTTGGTTGTTTGCAAAAAAATGAAATAAATGTAGTAAATCAAGATAGAATTACTCATTTTTTTCGCATCCTTGCATTATGGGGTACCCCATTAGCCCTACCGCAATAAGGCATAAGAATAGTTCTTTGACAACTTTACATACGCGAGCCTGCCACCAAGCAGGAAGAAAAGGGCGAGTGACAAACCCCATGTAAAAAACATGTAAGGCTGTCTAGGGCCGTACTACCCGTAGGAAAGCGTTAGAGCATCACAATAATCTAGCGTATAACTGACGGAAAGGGTTGGAAATCCATTGCAGCGAGCAGTTGAACACATAGACGATGCCATCCGTGAGGATGGGCGTGTGCAACGGTGTAGGTTAGCGAATCTACGGACTGAATAGAATATCAACACACTAAGACAATATCGCGGCAATCCCGTAGGTGGCGGACGGGGTCAAAGTGTGTGCAGGCATATAGGGCGAAAGATGTTTGGACATTCCAGTTCGCTGGATGCGGTTCGAGACCGCCATCGTTCACAAAGTTTGAATGTTAGAATGATATGTGCTTGTGGGTATGAAAGAAGATAAGACGAGAATCGAACTGGAGGTCTATGATGAACTCATAGAAGTGAATGTTCCTAAAGGCGATGAGATAAAATATTACGATGCAGCAAAGTTTGTCACAGACAGATTTGAAGCTTATGCGAGAATGTATCTTGGGACAAAAAGTCAGCATACCATTTCCTTGATGACCATGTTGGATATAGCGGTAAAACTTATGCCATATAATACCGATAAGGTCAAAGGACATTCCTTTTGGGGAAAGACGAAAGACTACTTTCGTAAATTGTGGTTATTGGTTAGTCAGACCTTTGTACGCAGCAAGCTGTTTTTGTCAACGAAAATAATGAGATGATGAATTATGGATATGTCTAGAAAGAAAAAGAACTTGGATTTGCTCTCTGCCGTAGAGCATATAGTTGATAAGGCAAAAGATTCACAATTGAGTTCAGAGTTCTATCGAAAGGCAGACAGGTATATTAGGTATATGTCTGCAAAACTGGATTTGACCAAGGAACAATGTGTCATGATGGCACTTTTCATAGATAACAGCGATGATAGTAGCATTACCCTTGGTGATTTCGGTCAATATGTTGGATGCCGGACTACTCGACTTATCAGGTATATGAATGACATCGACGTTTTGGAAAAGCGAGAAATGATTCGCTGTTGTCGCGACAGACGTGGCATTTCATATCGTGTTCCAATGGAGGTGATTGAATCGTTTCAGCATGACGAGAAATATGTCCCGGCTGATTGTTCTGGTCTGACCTGTCATCAGTTGTTCGGGATGATTGAGGAAATCTTTGACATGCGTCATGCTGAAGAACTCAGTTACTATGGAATGTGTGAGAAGATTAGTGACCTGTTTGATTGTAACAAGCAACTGCTGTTTGTCCAAAAGTTGGACAATTATAAACTGAGCGGAGATGACAGGATGCTATTGATCCTGTTTTCACATCTTTTTGTGAACAACAATGATGATAACATTGGCTATCACGACCTTGAATTCATGTATGGTAGAGAGGAAAGAAGGCTTTGGAAAAGGATAAAAGGGTATCTCTATGAGGGTAGTCATTATTTGCTCAATGCAAAAATGATAGAGTATAACAATGATAACGGTTTTGTTAACCGCGAATCTTTTAAGATGACTCAACAGGCAAAGCAATATCTTTTCCCTGAATTGAATCTCTCATCAATGAATGAAAACAAGAAGAAAGGTGATGTATTAAAGGCAGAGGATATTGTAGAGAAGAAACTTTTCTATGATAAATCAATCCAAAGCCAGATAACCGAACTTGGGAAATTGTTGGATGATAGTCAATATCAGTTGATTCGTTCTAGACTGAAGGAGTCTGGTTTCCGTTGTGGATTCACTTGTCTCTTTTATGGAGAGCCAGGTACGGGCAAGACGGAAACAGTCCTTCAATTAGCCCGAAAGACAGGAAGAGACATCATGCAGGTTAATATATCAGAAATCAAAAGTATGTGGGTTGGCGAAAGCGAGAAAAATATCAAGCAGATTTTCGATTCCTATCGCAAGAAGGTTGAAGAATTCAAGATTACCCCGATTCTGCTGTTCAACGAGGCAGACGCTATTATCGGAAAACGTAAAGAAGGAGCTGAACGTGCCGTTGACAAAATGGAGAACACCATTCAGAATATTATCTTGCAGGAGATGGAAACGCTTGATGGCATTCTGGTTGCCACCACAAATCTGGCGCAAAACATGGATAAGGCTTTTGAGCGCCGTTTCCTTTATAAGATTCATTTCACCAAACCTACATTGGAAGCAAGAGCCAGTATTTGGCATGAGATGATACCTATCCTCTCAGAAGATGAATCTCGTTCGTTGGCATCAAAGTATGATTTCAGTGGTGGTCAGATTGAAAATATAGCCCGTCACTACACAATTGATACTATTCTTCACGGAGTTGCTGACAATGTGCTTGAAACGCTCTCACGTCATTGTGACAACGAGAGACTTGATCGTAAGGGACATAGGACAATAGGTTTTAAAGGATAGTCAAAAAGTCAAGGATTATGATAACAGCTTTTTATTTTTCAATTGTTTTCGCAGCAATCATGTTTTTTGTTGCAGTCGTAAATTGGGTGAACTACCGCCGTAATCTCAGTGAAGTTTTTGAAATGAAGACCATACTGGAGCAGGCCGAGAAGGAGAAGAAACTCCTGAAGGAGGAGATTACTCGCATCACGAGGGTAGGGGGTATTGGTGATTCTTCCGTAATGTCCCTTATCGGTGAAGTCTCACGAATCGAAAATAACCTCTATCACATGCAGGAAGTTTCTGGTCGCAAGCAAATATCGAAGGCCATTGACCGCATGAAAGCCACTCTGCGGGCAGAGGATTATGATATCGTGCCCTTGTTGGGGACAGACTATTGCGAAGGAATGCACGCCCTTGTCGTCTTTGTGGAAGACGAGAATGTTCCACCAGGCAGTTCCATTATTACCTCGGTGCAGAAGCCGCAGGTGAACCGTGGTGGAAGAATGATTCAGGCTGCAAGCATCACCGTAGGGCAGAATATACAGTAACTCAATTATACCTATCAAAATGGACAACAACGGAAAAATCAACCGAGGCATTGACCTCGGCACGACCAACTCGGCTATTGCCGTGATGGAGAATGGATCTCCTGCCATCAAGAAGAGTAACACGCAGAAGGACACCATTCCTTCAATCGTGTCTATCACTCGCAAGGGCATTATCCACACAGGCGACACAGCTGCCAACGAACTGGCCAATCAGGTACTCCGTGCCACCAAGACGTGGGACGGTCGCACGGCATCGACAGACATTTTCAAGGAGTTCAAGCGTACTATGGGTACTGTCGAGGTCTATCACAGCAAGAACCTCAAGAAGGACTTCACTTCCCAGCAGCTCTCTGCAGAGATTATCAAGGCACTTGCCGCCAATGCCGATGTGAATGATGGTGGCTGCATTGTCATCTCCGTGCCGGCCAAGTTCGATGCCACCCAGAAGACGGCTACGGTAGAAGCGGCTCGTCTGGCTGGATTCCAGCACATCGAACTGATTCAGGAGCCCATCGCCGCTGCCATTGCTTACGGGGTGGCCACTGGGCAGAAGGATGGTTTCTGGCTCGTCTTTGACCTGGGTGGTGGCACTTTCGACGCAGCCTTGCTTCGCGTGGACGGAGGTGTGCAGCAGGTGGTGGACACTGAGGGTGACAGTTTCCTTGGGGGAAAGGACATCGACTATGCTTTGGTCGATAGCATCCTTATCCCCTACGTCAAGAAGCACTTCAAGGTGGACAAGATTCTGGCCTCTGAGAAGAAGGCCGCTATGCTGCGCGAGGCATTGAAGGGGTATGCAGAGTCTGCCAAGGTTCAGCTCTCCACCGCTCCCTGCGCTGAAATCCTTTCCGACCTCGGAGAGTTGGGCAGCGATGACACGGGAAAGGAGATTGAACTCGATCTGACCATCACTCGTGAGATGGCTTATCCCATCATGGAGCCGTTCTTCAAGAAGGCTGTCACCATCTGCCAGAAGATTCTTCAGCGTAACCATCTGGATGGCAACCAACTCACCAAACTCATCCTTGTGGGTGGCCCAACCTACTCGCCTTACCTGCGTCAGATGCTCAGGGAGGAAGTCTCGCCAAATGTTGATACGTCGGTGGACCCAATGACGGCTGTAGCCAAAGGCGCAACCCTCTATGCTGCCACCCGCGACATCCCAGCTGACTTGATGGCAGCCCCTGATGCCGACGCTATTGAGATTGAGATGCACTATGACACCATGTCCACCGACCTGATTGCTTTTCTGGCCATCAAGATTAAGGACAAGCGGGTGATGACCGAGGGCATGACCGTCGAGGTGGTACGTGGTGACGGGGCCTGGAGTAGCGGAAAGGTTCCGTATGAGGACACGGGCATTGTCATTGACCTCTCACTGGCCGAGTATACGGCAAACAACTTTACGGTGCGGTTCACCAATGACTTCGGTCATAACGTCAAGGTGACTCCCGATAACCTGACCATCCTCCAAGGCTTGCAGGTGTCGGCAGCGCCACTGCCCTATCACATTGGCTTCGGAGTGTGGGATGAGGAAGACAACCGTCAGGAATTCGTCCCCTTCTTGGGCCTGGAGAAGAGCAAGCCCGTTCCGGCTCATGGTGTGGCAAATGGTCGAAAGACTACGATGCGTCTGGTTCCCAATGACGAATCAACATTCCTCAAAATCCCGGTCTATCAGGCAGCAAGCTATGTCACCAACTTTCCGGCAGACCTCTATGAGCACGTTGCCGACCTCATTGTCACTGGCAAGGACGTCAAGCATGAGATTCCTGCTGGAACAGAGGTGGAAGTGCAGGTGTCTGTCGATAGCAGCGAGATGATGAACTTCGAAATTTTCGTTCCCAAGACTGAGGAAACCATTGAGAAGACACTTGACACTTCACCTCGCTTCAACAGCCAGGATGCCAATACTCTTATCGCCAAGTATGCGGAGCATGCTCGTCAGACGCTCGATATGCTGGAGTCAGAGAATGTGGCAGTTGAAGTTCTGAAGAACCGACTCTATGCTCTCAGAAGTAGTCGCCGTCACACTGAGACGAAGGCCATAGTAGAGCAGTATAAGGAGCTGCTTCGCGACATCTACCGTCTGGAGTGCGACACAGCATGGGAACGCATCATCCGCAAGGTGGAGAAAGAGATGGCGCTTCTGAAACTTGCTGTAGGCATAAATGGTGATGACCATAGTAAGTATGCTTTTCACTACTTGGAAGTGTACATTGAGAGTGCCAAGGAAAATCAAGATGTCGCTGCAGCCAAGAAAATTCTTGAAGAAGTGGAACTTCTCAGCCTTGACCTGAGATGGAAGGTAAGAATCCCGAATCTGATTAAGTGGTACGACCGCAACTACGATAATGTAGCTTGGAGCGATAAGGAACATGCGCGTTGGTGCATAAACCAGGCTCTCGAACTGATAGGCAAGGAGTTCACCAAAGAAGAGGTGTTGAAGGCTTTCCGTCGTATCCTCAGTGCCCGTGAGAGTCTGGAAGAAATCCGTGAGGCAGAAGGCCTGCTCGGTTAACCCCCCAAAACCAAGAAATATGAGAATTAAAGATTACATCCAGAACAATCCTTTTAGGGGTATGGGAGCCGCTACCAGCGACTCCTCTACCACCTTGTCGTCCAACAACAGTCGTATGAAGGCATATGCCGCTATCGGCAAGTCTGTTTCGTTTCCTATGGACATGGACATTGTCTTCGGTGCCAAAGCTGACCGTAGCCAGTCTTCGTTGGTGTCGTATATGTCATCTTTGAGTGTTCCCAAAGACCGCCTGCGTCATGGCCTGTTCTGGTTCATGAATCTCACCGAAACTGATGCCCATGCGCTTGCGGTTCTTCGTCAGACGGGAGACCTGCTGGAAGCCAGGAAAGTATGGGAGGATGGTGAACAGGACATGTCCGCTCTGCAGAACCAGTTGGTATGTTGTCTTCTGAAGGATCCTCGCTCATACTCCAAGGCCATTCAGGTTGCCTCGCGCCTTTATCAGCGTTATGGCTCAGAACTTATCCAAACCATCAGCAACGGGTTCAATGTTATCTCCCCCGATAAACTGTTGCTCATGCTCCTGGAAGAGGTTGTTGTAGCTTCCGATGGTGATTGCTGGTGGTGGGACAAGGCTATGAAGCGTTCTGGCATCAGTCATATCGATGACCTTTGGACGGAGGCCAAGGCTACCTCGCTTATTGCCAAGATTGAGCAGGCGCTCAACGTGGCTCAGTCGTCTGAATGCCGTAATGTCCAGGCACACTATGACCTCGCATACAACCTGATGAAACACACCGAACCGATGCTGAAGTCCCTGAAGGCACTTACAGATGCCCATCCCGTATTGCTTTCGCGTTATTCCACCATCGCAGAGGCAGTCGGTGAGTTTGTCCTCCACAACGAGATAGAGTATTACAACCATATTGGTTGGGTATCGGGTCTTACTGAACGCTCCCTTGAACTTGAGCGTTTCTGCTATCGTTATGCAGCCACAGTCCGCTTCAGGGACCGCTGTCGTCTCAACATCAACATCACCATGGGACGCACGGAGGATGCTCCCCTATTCCCGAATGGGAAACCTGATAAACTCACCTTTGAGAGTGAGCGCAAGAAACGGAATGCAGGCATCAGTGCCATTCTCTCTGGCCTGATTTCAAAAGGTTAATTTTTCATCTTGCCGATAGAAATCCCATAACTGGCGACATCCATTAAGTGTAGAAGCAAAAAACGAATCATATTTAAGCAACAACAAAAAGGTAAAAGTATGAAACAGAAGATTTTCAAGAGCCTCTTTATGATGGCAGCCGTTATGGCAATGTGTGTGACTCTGTTCTCTTGCCAGAAGGACGAGATCACCGTTAGTACGTCGTATTACCCTGAGGTAGACGTAGACAAGCACTACCTGGATTTCAAGGCAGGTGAAGACACCAAGACGGTGAAGGTGTCCTCCCAGGAGGATTGGGCCTATACCGTGGAAGAGGATTGGCTGCATGTCAGCCGTGACGGTAACGGCAATAAACTCACAATTCATGTTGATGCAAACCGTACCAAAGAGACGCGCGAGTGTGTGCTCACAGTCTTTGCTTTGAACGATAATAAGAAGAAGGCGGAGGTTAAGGTTTCTCAGCAGACTTCACTGGTGACAATTTCGTGCAATGACACAGAACTGAATTTTTCAGCCTATGAAGGAGCTTACAACATCCTATCTGTCAAGTCCAATGGCGACTGGCAGGTGAGGAGCACTCCAGATTGGCTTCGTGCATCTGTGTCTGGTGGAAACGGGAATAAGTCGATTTCGTTTACGACCCTATCTGCCAACAAGACATCTGCAGACCGTACAGGGAAAGTTATTATTGGAACCATTGACGAGGAAGTACAGATTTCGGTTAAACAGTACGGTGGGGTGATGTCCAACTGTCAGGTAACTCCTAACCACATTAGCATTTTGTCTAACGGCATCGCATTCGATATGGACTATAGTCGTGCCAGCAATGTGGCCCATTACTATCGAGGCTATATGGAGGCTTCCCGTGCAGGTATTATGACCAACCCAGAAATCATTTCGACTTTGCAACGCGAATTCCAGCGTCATCTCCCGTCAGACGATGAAGTGGCAGACTTTTCAGACTTGAAGCCAAATACGAAGTATATCATCTATACTTTGGCATACGATATGGAAGGCAAGCGAGGCGATCTGCTGTCAACCGAGGTGAAGACCTGCAAGGAAGAGGTCAATGAACCTTGTGGATGGATTAGCGACCTGGAATGCACAGGTTCTTACTGGGAGTGGAGTATTACTAAGAGTGCTACATGTTACTCTTATTGGATGATGACAACAGAGAATCAAGATATCGCTCTTGCTTCTGATGTGCTTCAGGCCTGGTGGCTCGAAGATGCCATTCGTCACAACAAGTCCACGGAATACTTCAATGGAGGTGACTGGCGACAGGTACGTTGTGGGAACATGATAGCGGTGTGGACCCGTGGAAAGACCTCTAACGGCACTTGGGCCGGTAAGATTACCTGGAAAGGGTGCGAGGTGTCCTCATCTGCCACGACGAGGAGTCAAACTACGACCTCCAATTCTCCTTCGCTGAAGAAACAGAATGCAGCAGGTGATCATAGTGGGCATAAGCTCTCGCCTGATCAGTTTCAGCTTTATAGGATTGCGGAATAGTCCATTGAGTTGCAATATGGAGTGTCCCCTGTTATCAATGGGGGACATTCTCTACAAAAAATGATGGTATGAAGATACTTTTTGTATGTAGCGCAAACATCTGTAGGAGTGCTCTCTGTCAGGTTGTCCTAAAACAGAAGCTGACAGAGAGAGGAATAACTGGGATCGACGTAGAGTCGGCCGGGATTCACGACTATTCAGACACGCCAAGAGATGCTACAATGGTCGAATACGCACAGAATGCGGGGTACGAGTTAGGGGGTAAAGCAATACACCTGACACAGGCGATGGTAGATTCTGCAGACCTAATAATCTGTATGGAACATTTCCAGGTTGTAGAGATACAGCGGAGGTTCCTGCCATACGCACGTTGGAGCTGTTTACATAGATTCAATGAGATATGTTTTGAAGAAGAGACAAATCTGCCTGACCCTTCTGGTGACACGGGCTATATGTATTCATACGTTTTGGAGCATGTTCTAAAAGGCTGCGATAACCTAATTGAAAAACTTTCCAAGATGATTGATGTTGAAGGAGATACCCTATGATGAACTTAATTTTAGTTATAAAACGATATCAAGAGATGATAGTTTGAATAATTCTTAGTAAATTTGCACAATAATGAGTAAGATTAGATGCGCAAGCTTTTCAGAGTGTGGAGTACGTACTAACAATGAGGACTACATCCAAATGGTTAGCGACCACGATGATGGCCGATATCTCTTTGTCTGCTGTGACGGGATGGGTGGCCATTCTATGGGAGAGGTAGCCAGTCAGGTTGTTGCTACGACAATTTGTGAGTATTGGGAACAAGCGTCTTTTGACGATGGCTTAGAGCCGGTATTACAGACAGCTTTCCGTTTGGCATCAGAAGCGTTAGATGCAAAAGCCGATGTCCTCCACAAAGTAGAGATGGGTACCACAATGGTGCTTGCTGCTATATACAACGACAAGATAACCATAGCTCATTGTGGCGATAGCCGTTGTTACCTCCTTCGACCCGATATAGGTATAGTCTATCGTACAGAAGACCATATCGAACAAAGTGTATGGGGAGACTACATTAACCGTAGTTTTTTCTCTTATCACCGCCAGAATGCCGATGTAGAGATAAGGCAGTTCGACTTACAGCCTGGTGACAGGGTGTTCCTCTGTACGGATGGTGTCAGTTCCTATGTCAATCCAGACATACTCAGAGACAGATTGATGGATGATAAGTCACCCGAAGAGGTGGCTGATATTGTGAAATACCTGTGTGAAAAATCAAATACGCCAGATAATTACAGCGGGATACTTGTGTTTAACGAATAAGTGTAACAAGATGAAACAGATAACAGAAGACCAAGCAATAGCTCTTATCAAAGAGTTTCAGAATCATAATCTGATAAGTCTCGACTTGAATGAAGCTGAAATTTATACTTTCCATGCCCAAATGGAGGGTCGTGAATTTGCTTATCTCTGCGAGGCTAGTATCAACGAAGCCCATTCAGATGACTCCAATCGTATCGGTAAGTTGCTTGAAATGCTTAAGCCAGATATAGACTCGCTTAATAAGCCCCCTCGTTATTTTCAGATACTGATTCTTTTCTCTCAGGATGCCATGCTGATGATGGAGGAGTTGAATGCTCTGAACGATTTTCTCGACAGCTATGAGGATATTGAAATCAAGTGGTCTCTAAATTCTGTGGAGAACGAGACGAACTACGTGAAGATGCAGATAATCACGATAACTGAATAGCTCATGACTACGCTGTATCTTGTCCGTCACGGTGAGACGAAAGATAATGTTGCAAAGATTATGCAGGGTCAGCAACAAGGAGAGCTGACCCCTGCCGGTGCGAGACAGATAGAGGAACTGTCAAGTTCCTTGTCAGGCATTCATTTCGATGCGATTATATCAAGTGACCTGCAACGGGCATACGATTCAGCGCAGATACTTGGCTACCACCTGAACCTGTCAGTTCAAACGACGCCATTACTCCGTGAACGGGATTGGGGCGACTTCACTGGTCGCTACATACCAGATCTTAAAGGTTTGCCTATGCCAGATAATGTGGAGAAGATTGAGGCATTGTTGCAACGGGCTAAATCTTTCTTGGACTGGACAAAAATGACCTTTCCAGATAAGACAATTCTTGCCGTAGGTCATGGCATCATCAACAAGGCCATACAGGCTGTCCATTATGGCAAATTGACTCGTGAAATACCCAAAATGTCTAACGCAGAATATAGAATATTACAGTTATGAATATAGAGCTATCTTACTTAATCGGACCACTCAGCGGGAGTGCAATCGGCTATTTTACGAACTGGCTCGCAATAAAAATGATGCTACACCCGTACGAAGCAAAATATATCTTTGGGATGAGGATTCCTTTCACTCCAGGTCTTATTCCTAAGGAGCGTGGACGCATAGCAGAAGCTGTTGGAACTTCCATCAGCGAGAACTTGATGAACAAGGAGGTCTTGGAAAAGAACCTCCTGTCAGAGGACATGCTCACAAAAATAGGTGAAGGCTATGATACATTCATTGCCAAGCAGCGAGTGAATACAGAAACACTTCGTGCTTTTCTGAGTCATTTCCTCTCAGCTGAAGACCTTAGCAAGATACAATCTGATGCTGGTGGTGAACTTGCCTCTCAGATTCACAGCCGTCTTGCCGATTCCAATCTTGGCAACATGTTGGCTCATGCTGCTGTGGAGCATGCCATCAATAAGATGGAAAATAGCCTGTTAGGAATCGCCTTTAATGCTGAACAATTTCTAATTCTGCTTCAAGAACCTGCAGAACATCTCTTGTCAAAGCAAATCAATCAGATTATCCACAACAACTCAGAAGAAATTGTTACCAACCTTATTGGTCAGGAGTCTGACAAGTTGCTTGATACGTCAGTCTGTGACCTTTTGCGTGGCCATGATGAACAATTGGCTCAATTCCGTGCTATTTTGCTCGATGGCTATCGGCAGGTCATCTCTGTTCATTTGCCAAAAATACTCTCAACTATTGACATCAGTCGCATTATTCGTGATCGTATCAACGAGATGGATATAGAGGAAGGAGAACGAATCATTCTGGATGTGATGGATAAGGAACTCCGTGCAATCGTCTGGTTAGGAGCCTTGCTTGGTGGCATTATTGGAGCAGTAAATAGTTTTTTCTAAGCAAGCATAAATGACGTTAGCAATTCTTTATTAGAGTGTGTTTTTAGGCATACTCTAATTTTTTTCGTTCTTCCCGATAGAAATGCCATTAAAAAAATGAACCTTATTCTAGCTAATGTTTCATTTAATGCACAGAATTATGAAAAAGATCAACGCAATCACATGGCTCATCACGATGCTGATGACCTTGGTAGCCAGCCCGGCATTCGCAACGGACTGGGGTTCGGAAAACGTAACGATGCAGGTCGGAGAGACTAAGACGCTGTACCTGCCCAGCTCTGTAACATCGAAGACGTTGAAGTCTGTCAACTTCTACTCTGCCAGTTGGAACGATGTGGAAGTGGTATCTCACACCAACTACTCAGTAAAGGTGAAGGCACTGAAAGCCACTTCAACACCAGTCATTGTACGCTGCGACTACTATTATTATATAAATAATGGTGGCTACACGTACCAAAATGGAGGTGCTTACGACTTCAAGGTTACAGTGGAAGGAGTAACTACAGTCAAGCCAACGAAGATTACTATCCCCTCTGTTGTATCGGTCGAGGTTGGAGAGTCAAAGGATATTGAAGCTACTGTTACTCCTGCTAATGCTGAGTACACATTGACCTGGAGTATCAGTGATAACTCCATTGCCACTGTGTATCAGAACGGCATGATTACAGGTAAGTCAGTCGGCTATGCAGACTTGAAAGTGAAGGCAGACAATGGTATATATGCAATGTGTCGTGTGTCGGTGTATAGGCCAACCCCATCAAGTGTAAGCATGAAGTCTTCACTTGCAATGAATGTAGGTGACACCTATACACTTAGTCCTACTGTTTATCCTTCTAACTCCCAATGCACCTTAACCTGGACATCGAGTAACACTAATGTTGCTACAGTATCAAGTTCTGGTAAGGTAACTGCAAAGAGTCCTGGAACGACTAATGTTACGGTAAAAACTGACAATGGCAAGACAGCGACCTGCAATGTTACGGTATCCGCAAAGTCTGTAACCAGTGTCAGCATTTCGTCCACTCTTTCGATGGAAGTTGGCGATACTTACACCCTAACTCCGACCGTCACCCCGTCTGACGCAGAGACCTCGTTCACCTGGTCTTCCGACAAGAGCAGTGTGGCCACCGTATCTCAGTATGGCGTTGTTACCGCCAAGGGCGCTGGTACTGCCAACATCACGGTGAAGACCGACAATGGTAAGACCGCCACCTGCAAGGTGACTGTATCTGCGAAGTCCGTCACGAGTGTCAGCGTGAAGTCTACACTGTCTCTGGAGGTCGGTGATACATACACTCTGACACCGACCATCACTCCGTCTGACGCCCAAACCTCGTTCACATGGTCTTCCGACAAGAACAGCGTGGCCATCGTATCTCAGTATGGCGTTGTTACCGCTAAGGGTACTGGTACTGCCAACATTACGGTGAAAACAGACAATGGCAAGACTGCTACCTGTAAGGTTACTGTGACTGAATATGAGGTTGGCTTCTCAATCTACGGCTATGAGTATGGTCAAGTCCTATATAATGGGAGCAAACTAGCTGGAGAAACTGGTTCAGGATATGGTAGTTTCAAGGTCGCTGAAGGAAGCGATGTTGCACTAACTATTCTGCCCAATGAAGGATATAAGATAGAATGGGTATGGTTGAACTGGGAAGATGTTGCAGACCAACTGGTGAATAATGTGCTTACAATCCAAAATATCAGAGCTAATACACACCTTGTGGTGTCTTTTGAAAAGGATGAACAGCCTGTGGTTATAGTACCTGTGTATCTGCACTGCAATGTCGGCGAGGGTGGCTACATCATTTCTGGCAATACTACTATCGTGGGTGAGAACAATATTGATGTTAGTGAAGGAGATGATGTTACTATCAAGATTATGGCTAATAGTGGGTATCATATTGAGACCGTTAAGCTTGACGGGGTAGAGATGAAGTCACAACTCTCTGGCAATGAGTTGACGATTAAGAATATGACCCAAGACAAGAATCTTGTGGTGCGCTTCGAAAAGGATGCAGATCAGCAGGATGAACCTGTTGTTACCACCGAGAATGCCATTGTGCTGGGTAATGTGACTGCAAATACAGGAACAACAGTGGCTTTCCCCGTCAGCCTGGCCAACAAAGATGAGATTACAGCACTTCAGATGGATTTGCACCTACCATCTGGTATCACTATGGCTACAGATGCGGATGGTGATGTGATGATAGAAACCAGCAGCCGTGTCAGCAATAAGCACACAATCGACTGTAGCAAGATGTCAGATGGCAACTACCGTATTATCTGCTATTCAACAAAGAATAACACCTTTACTGGTAACAGCGGTAATTTGTTCAATCTGATGCTGAACATCGATGCAAATGCAACTGATGGTGACAATGTGGTTTCAGCAACAGGCATTGAACTGTCAGATAATACAGGCACTGCATACACTGGTAAGGACACAAAGGGAACTGTGACGGTGAAGTCATATATGGTTGGTGATGTGGATGGCAATGGTCAACATTCGATTAACGATGTGGTGTGCATCATTAACAATGTCCTGAACCGGCCTAACACGACCTTTGTCGAAGCGGCTGCAGACTTGGATGGTAATGGTGAAATCTCTGTGAACGACGCTGTGCTTCTCATTAAGACATACATTCTTGGTCAGTCATCTAATGCTCGTCAGTCCACCCGTGCTGCTGCATCTAACGGAGATAACTATATCAGCATTGATGATGTCAAAATGCAGCCAGGTGAAGTCAAGACCATTGAGGTTTTGATGACTAACGAGCGTGATGACATAAGGGGAATGCAATGTGACATCACACTTCCATCGGGTATCTCCTTCCTTTACGATGAAGACGCAGATGATTATGTATCGGCTTCTTGGCGCATACCAAGGAAATTGGCGCTTAGTAGCGAGAAGCAGAGTGAGAATACGTTGCGCGTAGCAGGTGTATGCACAGGTACGTCCAGTATCTATGGTAATTCTGGCTCTGTATTCACCTTCAAAGTGAAAGCTGATGAGAACATCATGGCTGGCATGTACCAGATTCAGCTCTCTCATGTAGAGTTGTCATACGGCGAAGCCATCAGTGTTGCTGACCGTTCCTCTTCATTGGAAATCACAAAAGATCCATCTGGAATTTCGACATTTGCAGTCGATAAGCAGACTCCCCCCATTGTCTGCGATCTGAAAGGCCATCGAATGGATATACTCAAAGCCAAGAATGGGATATTCATTGTAAACGGAAAGAAAATCGTTTTCAAGTAGCGTCTATTTCCTGCCCCAACCATATAGGACTTGGGGCAGGCATTTAGAACTTTGCAAAAATTTGTTATATTTTCAAGCTCTTTGTCAAATAGTAGAGATTTTATTTGTAATTTTACACCGAAATTTATATAATTCGAATACATCCTTCAACCCCTATAGTTATGAAACTCCAGTTTAGAACAAATTACGATGACTGTTCCGACAAAGAGCTTGTCGATAAGATAATTAAGCCACCTCATAACGAAGAGGCAGCTGCCTATCTTCTGTACAACCGCTATGATCCCCTTTTGAAGAGTGTTTATCAGAATATGGCCAAGAGTTTCTTTTGGTTCGATGATTGTGTGAGCGAGCTTTTCATTAATTTGAAGGGCAAAGGATCTGATTGGCATGCCCTCTCAACCTTTGAATGGCGTAGCTCCTTGGGCTACTGGCTAAAAGGTGTTGCTTGGAACGATTTTAAGTCAACGCTCAAGAAGGTTGCCCCTCCAACCGTAATACTTCTTTCCATTGATGAAGAAGATGAAAAAGGGAATACGATGCAGTTGCCTGATGGAGGTGAGAAGGAATATGAACGTATTCAGCGCAAGATAGCCTTGCTGGAGGCTATTGGGCAGTTGGAGAATGCCAATCAGAAGTTTGTTGTTCTGAAACGTCTTCAGGGCTATAATAGCAGAGAGATTGCCGACCTTCTAAAAAAAAGGTGGAAGAAGTATGGCATCGAAATATACAATGGTAGGAATGAATTGGTTATTCCCACCGCAACCTATGTCGATTCATGTATGCAACATGCGAAAGCAGTCCTCAAAGAAACCATCGTCTTATAAAATAAAGAACTGAACATGGAAATTACAATTGAACTATTGGCAGCATACGCTGCAGGTAATGTCTCAGAGTCAGAACGTAACGCCGTGCGCCAGTATCTTACGGAGAATCCTGATGAAATGGAAACCGTGATGATGATGATGGACGAAGATTACGAATTAAACCTGGCTGATGAAACAGACGTGGAAGATTCTGCAAAAACGGAAAGTGAAGATTCCTATTCTGACATTTGCTATAGTGCGGCAGCCTTTGCTCCGCGAGTAGTACCTATGGATAGTATTGTGGAGAGTGCCAGACATGTGGACAAAAAATCATTTAGTAAACGATTAGATGAATTGTTAGATGAAATAGATAGTATTTAGTTTGGTTGATTTAATTTATGTAGTGTATGGAATCCCTAAACAGGGCATATAATGGTATTCGTAGTTTTGTCGATGACTTTGCTAATACAACGACAAGTAGCACCCCTTTTCCATCTAAGAAGTTGGAGAACCGGGAGGCTTGGTATGCCGAATGGGATGACAACTATATGGGCGGCTTCCTTGACCATAAGTTGACGAAAGCAATACTGCGTAAGATAGCAGATGCCTACTATGGCAAACAGTTGGACTCGCTATTGAATGAAGCGACAGAATTGACTTCGGATACTCATCCAGTGCTATTTGAAAGATTCCAGTATTGCTGTGATAGTCTGGGCATGAACCTTCAGCCGAAAGCATACGTAACAGGAAGGATGCGAGGCATCAATGCCCTTAGTATTGAAGTCAAAAGAAAGCAGATAATATTGATAAGTCCTAAAGTCGCGATTATGTTAAGCCCTGAAGAGCAGGCGTTTCTTTTAGGACATGAAATTGGACATCATCAACAGGGCAATCTTGTATGCCATACTGTTAATGGACTGGTCGAGAATTTCAATAACGCATCGGCAATCTTTGGCCCTTTAGTACTCGATACAATTGAAGTACCGCTTAAGCGGTGGTGCCGTCGGTCAGAGTTTAATGCCGACCGTGCTGGTTACATCTGCTGTCAGGACATTCAGGTGGTCAAACAACTATTTCTAAAAGTGGGCAGACACGTTGAAACTTCAGCATACGGAGAATACAAAGAACTCGGTGCAGCACATCCAATGTTAAAAACACGATTAGATGTATTGGCAGAATATATTAGTAAAACATAAATGTCTATGAATAATGACAAAAAAATACTGACAGGGTTAGACCATAATCAGTATGAGCATCCTTTTGACAAGAAGGCGTTGGATAAGATGAGGGCGATTCCTTTTTTGACAACAGCCAGCAAATGGATTACTTCTAATTTTGTGGAACGAGTGTATAACATTCAGTACACAGGTAGCCACCTTAAAGTGACCAAACAAAACTATCCTAAAGTTTATGAGTATTTGGAATATGCTTGTCGCATTTTGGATCTAAAAAAAATACCTGAACTTTATATCAGTTGGGATTATTCCATTAATGCCCATACTATCGGTTATGAAAATCCAATAATTATATTAAATTCAGGGTTGATAGACCTGTGTAACGATGATGAAATCCTGTTTGTTATTGGTCATGAGTGCGGTCATATCAAAAGTGACCACATGCTCTATCACATGATGGCACAGCTTTTGAACTGGGGTATTGATGCTATTCCTGGAGGAAGTTTTGTAGCAAGTGGTCTCCAGTTTAGCATATATTATTGGAATCGAATGTCTGAATTCACTGCCGACCGGGCAGGGCTGCTCTGCTGTCAGAATAAAGATGCAATGATTAGTGCCTTTATCAAGATGGCAGGTCTTCCATTAAATCAGTTTGATAACATCAAGACAGATACCTTTATCCAGCAGGCTCGTGACTTTAAGATGCTTGACTACGAGGGAATGAATCAGGTTGTCAAGATTCTTTCTATCGCCGACGAGAGTCATCCATGGACGGTCATGCGCTCTTCTGAATTGTTGAAATGGATTGATGAGGGTCACTACAACAAGTTTGTCTTGAAATAATGCCAAAACAGATGTCAAACAGAAAGAAATTGCATATTAGGGATTTTGCTTCTGTAATGCATTCCGACGACCGTTCAAAGATTGGATGGCTAAACGGATTGCAAGTGCCATATCGGACAAAATGGCAATTTATCAAGCATATAGCGACACATCCGTTAGATCACAACATTAAAGAATGGTATGAAATTTTCAAGGCAGGAACAGATTATTATACATTCCAAGATTTCTTGAAAGCAACGACCAGCAAGTATCGGGAGGCTTACTGTGAAATTGAAAATCAGGGGGAAGGCATCAATATTACCTCTGAGAGTCTTCCCAATATGCATCAACAGTTAGTGGATGCCTGTCACATATTGGGTATAAGTAAAATCCCCAATTACACAACGGACTGGTATTATGGTATCCATCAGTATTCCAATGGTCAGGACAAGCATCGTATTGTTATGATATCAGGAAGTTCAGACTTACTGACCGATGCTGAGATGCAGTTCTGTTTGGGCCATGAACTGGGCCACCACGAGTGCGGCCATAAACCGTATCACATGCTTGTCGAGTGCATGTACCTTCCATTTATTGACGAAGGTGTATTCTCTGTTTGGGCCTCGATAGTTAAATTACCACTATTGGAGTGGTATCGCACATCAGACTATACGGCTGACCGGGTTGGGCTTTTGTGTTGCCAGGACATCAATGCGGCACTTTCTTTTATGATTAAGAAGGCAGGTCTGCCAAAGAAATGCTATGACTCCATCGACGTTCCTTCCTTCATAGAGCAGGCAAGGAATTTTGATGAGAACTTCACCTCAATCCCCGACAGGATTGTCAAAGCAATATCTGTTCGTGCCACAGAGTTTCCGTGGCTTGTTGCTCGTGCTTCAAATCTCCTCCAATGGTATGAGTCGGGAGAATACCAACGTTTTTTAGACAACAACTAAAACTAAAAGCAAATTATCAGATGAATACTATTTCAAATAGAGCGAACTGCAATATGCCTCTTCTCTTGAATCAGAACCGGATAGAAGAGCAATCAAAGAAGGATGCTATTCTGACTATGGGATTAAGTATCTGCCAAGTTGGATGTATGGGCGGCGGCCAGTCTTATCGCTATTATCGCGCCCGCCATTAAGTCTATTGATGCAGATAGTCACATCTAAAGGCAATACATATACCTATTCACCGAGAACTAACGAGATAGTTTTTGGCGAGGGTGCCGATATGTGTAATGAGACTTTCAGTTTCAAGCCTTTTGTCGCTTTTCATGAGTTGCCCAATCTTGATGCTTTTATCATCAACATTACGGAACAATGCAACCTCAGATGTTCGTATTGTTGTTACTCTGGCATCTATAAAAACACCAGGACACATGGAAAGAAAAGCACCACTGAGGATGATATCCCCATCCTGCTGAAGTTCATTGATAACCATGCAGCCAAATTTCCCATCAACATCTCCTTCTATGGAGGTGAACCATTGCTCTTTTATGATTTGTTGAAGAGCATAATCTTGCAGGCAGAAAAACGTTGGGACGAATACGTCAATTTCTATATTGCCACTAATGGTACTCTTTTGAACCATGAAAGGATAGACTGGCTTGTCGGCCACCATGTCATGATTGCTATCTCGGTTGATGGAACAGAAGTCTTTCATGACCGTTATCGCAAAACCATACAGGGTAAGGGGTCATTTGGAAAGTCCCATGCAGCTGTAGCTTATCTCAAGCAACATTTTCCTGAGTACACCAAGGAAAAGGTTCTCATTCTGACAACGGTTATCTCTTTCGAGGACTTAGCCCCTTTGGCAGAGTCGTGGCATCAAGACCCAATATTGTATGATATGGCTCCCACTACTATTTCTGCTTTGGCACCTAATTTTAGAAAAGGTGTAGCCAAGAGAGAGTGGACAGAGGTTCTGGAAAGCCATGAAAAGCTTTTGAATCTCTACGAAGCACATCGTGAGTGGATATTCCTGAAAGCCTATTTCAATGAGTGTGTTATGAACTGGATAAGGCGTCCCATCATGGACGTGGGAAATGAAGTACCTCTCTCTACTTGTCTGCCATTGAATGACAAGATATTCATAGACTCATACGGTAAGTTGCATGTATGCGAAAAGATATCCGACATCTTCTCTATCGGTGACGTGAAAAACGGGATTGACTGGGAAAAAGCAAACAAACTGGCTTTATCTTATTATAATAAAAGGAAAGAGCGATGCAAGGATTGCCCTGCTATCCGAATGTGCAGCCTTTGCCTTACATCCACAGAGTTTACGGAGGAACAGATGGATGTGCTTTGCCATAACGAGCGAATCTACACGAAGATTAACTTCTGGCTGTTCTGTGAGATGGCTGAAAGGGGATTAATAACATGACACCAGCCCAGATACCTCCTATATTGTACACCGAAAGATGCAAGTTGGATAGAATTACCTTGCATGACATGGATATTCTCCGAGACATTGTGGAAGATAATTTGTTTCGGCTTTACCTGCCTGAATTGTATGAGGTGGTTCATGACATTGACGGGATTCATCGATTTCTTCGTTCATTTGATGTGTATGCGCAGAAAGGCGACGGCTTTCTATGGGGTATTTGGAAGAACACCTTCCTTATCGGCTTTGTGGCCATCATGGATATGTCATACGACCCAACCATTTTCTATGCTATACATTGTGAATATAGAAACAGGGGATATGCCAAGGAGGTTGTGTCTGAAGTCGTAGCACATTACAAAACTCTATCCAAGACACCTCTCCATACAGAAGTCTATCTGCTCAATCATGCCTCACTTGCAGTGCTTTCATCCTGCGGTTTTCAAATCACAGGTAGCAAAGACAACAAATTGATACTATCGTTGCAGATGCCTGGGTAGTTTTTAGATTAGGCATGAATGGCAACAAAAAGCTCCCGATGCCTACCATGTGGATAGTGCATCGGGAGTTTCTTTCAAGGGTGAGAGGGTTGACTCAGGACTGTAGGAATTGATACTCTGATAATCACAATCTTTTGATAAGAGGAGTACCAAAGAACTCATTGACAAACGCCATGATGAAGAGGCGTGGTTGAACCACCGCGGGGGCAATGAACTTATACCTCATTCCGAGGCTTTTTCACTTCATCCCTGCTCCTAAGCTGCTCTTAGCACGCTCCTATACTGCTCCTTGCAATACTCATGCCAGCCTTTTGAGTATGGTTACACTATGGGTAGAGCTTGGGTGAAGTGAATGAAGTACTTGGGTGGTTGCTTTCTGTTGAACATTGTGTTTGGAGCGTTTTTTGGGGCAGTGAAGCAGAAAAGTCGTTTCTCTTGTAAGATGGTGATGAATTGTCCCCTATTTAATTTTGTAAACGGAAAGATTATCACAAAAAATGTAAAAAAAATGAAGAAAAACAGTACATTTGCAATCGATTTCATACGTTTTTTGCTATTAAATGGTAGAAAAACGTTAAATTGTTAGGCAGGTTGTTAGAAAATTAGTAAATTTACACGCTAATTAAATTTAATAGCTAAAGACAAAATTATGAAACATATAGTTGAAATATCAGTTATCCTGGCTATCGCCGTTTTGGTGCTTGGCTTTTCTTCTTGCAGAGGTTCTGCAGGAAAGAAAGCTGCAACAGAAGCATTGGAGTATATGGAGAGGAAGGGTGGAAGCCTTTTGGAGAAAGAAGGTGCCAGCATTTTGGAAAGGCAAGGTGGCAGGCTTGCGGAAGAGGAAGAGACTGCTGCAGAGAGAGCCTGGAAAAACAAACGTCGTGCAGACCGAGTCCAAGAATTCTTAGATGGCTCTGATGACGAGGAAGAAACCCAATACCAACCACAACCAACGGCTGTTCTGTGTAGTCAGTGTGGCGGTAGTGGCGCTGTATATATTTTGGATATGTATGGCAATCCAGTGTTTGATATGTATGGTAATCCTCAGATTTCGCCCTGCCCAGTTTGTAGTGGGAATGGGCAAGTAATCGTGTATCAATAAAAGGTCAGTAGGAGTTTGCGGATTATTATTAGATAAACAGAAGAGCAAGACTAAACGGGAGATAATTTATGGAACTAAATTCTAATCTTATTATAATCATTGTTGCCATCTTTGTATGTGTTATGGCACTTACTTACGCGGTATTAAGTGTACAGAATAGTCTTAATGAAATATTGAAGTGTCTTGAAGAAGAGCGTTTGAACAAGTTGAAGCAAGACCAAGAGTTACCAGAGAATAGCATCCCAGCACCCCCAAACTCTCAGGCTGAGTCAAAATATAAACGTCTCAGAAAGATGATTATTCCAGCAGCGCTTCTTGTTTTGGCCTTTGGTATCAACAATATTGACAAGATAGCCGATTTCATCTCTCCAGACCCGTTTGAAGAGACGAACAAAAAGCTTGCACAGATAGCCAATCAAATTCAGCCATCGGTTAAAATCGAGTTGCCGGATTCTATCGAGCAAAGAGATGACGTTAAACAGCTACGCGGTATGCAAGATAAAATCCAATACTTCAATTTGAATCTCAGACTTTTGCAAGAACGTACAAATAACCATCAAGAATTTGATGCAGATTCCACAATGGTAACTTACTATCAGTGCCTTATCATTGATTTTAAAAAAGTTAATGAAGCATTCGGACAGATAATCGAAGGGGTGATAGGCTTGCCGACTGTATATGCATATCTAAATATGAGTAGTCTTGCTGAGTACAAGAGTATTCAAGAAGGTTACCATAAGGTAGAGGAGGAAACTATTGAAGCATTAACGCCCTTGGCTGATAGTACTAAGATAGCTCAAAACATGAAGAAGTTCAAACCTGTTATGGTTAAATTGATAGACGCTAGTTACAACCAGGCGGACAAACAGGTAGAATTGGCAAAGCAAATAGATATTGCCCTTTATCTAGCACTATTGGACATCAAGAGTGATGCAATTAATAATGCTGATTCTCCTTTAGCAGAATTGATGAAATTGTTGGGTGGACTTGGTCAAAAGAATGGCAAAGAATAGCTTAAAACCTATCATTTTTGCCAAATTCGCAGAGAAAAAGGTAAAAAAACATAAAAAAGTTTGGTGGTTTAAGAAAAATTGTCTAATTTTACGGCCTAAAATTGCTAAAAACGATTGGTGGAACTCTTGTAATAATATGACCTAAAAGTGATTATATATGGGATATGCAGGACGAATGTTGGCAAAACACGACCTTTGGCTCAATTTCGGGTTATGGGCTGTTTTGGTAGGCCTGCTTTATTTCTCAGTGATTTGCGGATTAAGACAAGAACAGGTGTCTTTGTTGCTAGCTATTCCTGCTATGGCAGTAAGTTTTGTCTGCTCTGCAATAGTTCTCGCGTCATTTTTTATTGGAGCTAAACAGCAAAGTTTTCGTAATCGGCATCATGCAGAATTGGAGCTAAACAGAATGGAGGAGTGGCTTCTTCATGCTGGTGCTCTTATTGTTACTGTTTTGATTGGAATCGCACTACTATTTGCAGTAGGTATGGTAATATGGTGGATAGCATCATTATTCATATGACTTTGGGATTATGGCACATTTGAAATCGTTAACACCGAAAAATCCGAGTCCAGTACTTGTCTTTCTCCAATGGCTTATAATCATTGGTGTTGCTGGTACTCTTGGGCTATATGATGTTTTAAATACAGATTGGTCTAATTGGGTGAAACTACCTGTTGCATTATTTGTATTTGTTCTCGTCTTAAATCTATTTGCAGCTTTAATAGTAGTTTTTCGAGCACCGGACTCCTATTCAAGAATCGAGAAAGCAATACTATATTTGGCCTGTATTGAATTGGGGATATTAGCAGCACTTCCTTTGTTTGCTATGTTGTATTTTCTCTTGGGTTATCTTGCCAGTTTATTAAATATCATATAGTTTATGGGAATGAGTGCATTTAGGAGAAAGGCTTGGGAAAAGAATCCTCGTAGAGAAGGACGTTTAAATTTAATCTGCGCAGTGATTTTTGTATTCTTATATTTTGCATATAATCTCATTTGGGGAGATTTCTCATATGGAGGTAATGTTATGTGTGTCTTTGTGGCTGGTTGGGGTGTGATTTCATTCATTTTTGGCGAGTTGTTGCATAGGGCAAACAAGAAAATATAAATAGTTACGATTATGAAACTTTTAAAATATTTGCTGATAATCTATTTTTTATTCAGCATTAGCATTAAAACAAAGGCACAAAAAGATATAGAACGTCGTGTATACTATCTTGATATAACGGCTTCTATGGAGGGTTATAATGGAGCTGAAAACATATGGGAGGATGTTAAACAAGGTTTGAAAAATGCGATTAAAAACATTCCAGATACTACTACGGAAATACTAGTTCTCACATTTACGGATTCAAATCATCCTGTCACTTTAGTGGGTAATAACATATATAAGGCAAATCAATCAGACATCCTTCATCTATGGGCGGAAATAGATAAGTTAAAAACTATTACTGACTGCCATACTGATGTCTATATCCCGTTTCAGGATTTCTACGGCAAAAGAATTTCAAAGGGAAGAGTTAATTGTTTCTTTTTAATGACGGATGGAAAGCAATCGGATAAGGGCAATTCAATTCTTCAAGGCGAGATAGAAAGATGGAAATCTGTTTCGAACTACGGAAATGAATATGTTTATGGTTGGTATTTGATGTTAACAGATGCGGCACAAGTCTCAAACATAAATAATTGGATAGGTGATTCTGTAACACAAGACAGGGATCACTTATGGGCAGTTAAAAGTGCTGATGTAAACCTCAATCTGGTCAGGTTTAAAAAAGATTTTGCAGATTCTGTTGATGTTCGCAAAGATAGCTTAATAATTATCCCTTTTAAATATTGTCCAGATGGTATTAAGTTCAAGGTGTATATAGAAGGGTCTAATGATAATTATGACATAGGACAGCCCAAAGTATCAACAGATAAGCGACAACTATTGTTGAAAGTCACTCCCAAAAAAGAAAAGAAGCTAAGTGGAATACAACCATATAGCAATTTGAACTTAAAATTTGAACTAATAAATAAGCCAAACAAATACACCTGGCTTATGACGGACAAAGTAAAAATTGTATGTATTAACAAATTATCTCCTAGTCTAACAAATATTTATGTTAAAGAACTCACGGACAAATCAAGGTGTTTGGGAGTGCAAAATCGTTACCCTTCATTGTTTTCATTATCTGAAGATACGATAGGTATCACTCGGACATTTTCTTTTTCTTTCGATGACGATGCGATAGCTAAAGGGACAACATGTCGCGCAAGATTTCGGTTCGTAGATAATAATGGCGATTCTATACCTTTCTTAAAAATGAACATTTTTATGGAAGATAGTAAAATCTGGAAAACATGTTCTATGTTTGAGGTGACTCCTAATGATTCAATAAAAAAATTCCGATTCCGCTTTACTTCAAATGCAGATGGCGGTATTTATCATGTCGGGCTTAAATTAATTTCTGTTGACAGTTTAAAAAGTGTAAAAAATTGTCCATTGGACTCATTCGTATATAATCCTATAGTTGATACTTATATTATAAAATATAACAAAAACTGTAATCCTGCTTGGTGGTGGCTACTATTTCTGATTCTATTGCTGTTGTCAATTATCGCTTGCGGTTGGGGGGCGTTTTGGCTTCATCGGAGATTTGCTCCTCGATTCCCCAAAGGAACATCTATTAGGTTTCATCTTTGTGACATAAAAGGAAATAACCGTAACATTAACATGGCTCCTTGTTCTGTTTATAATGAAAAATTGGTACTCACAGGATTAAGTTCAAATGTGCTTGTGACAATGATTCTTGAAGATAAAGTTATAGAGAAAATTGTAATTTCAACTCAAAAACCAAATGTAAGTAATCCTGAAAAATTTAGGCGTTTTTCAAAGCAATGGTTCTCACAGAAATGGAAAGGGGACACTATATATGTGCAAGGTCTTTTCAATCCATATCCGATTAAAGAAATAATTATAACTCTTAAAGGCACTATGTTGAGAACTTCTGCAGAAATCACCATAAGTGAAGGAGAAGGAGTAAATAATACAAGAGTTGAAACACTTCATCTCTATAAACTTTCAGAAAAGGGGGAAGAATCAATTGTTGTCAATGATAGCGTACAACTTGTAGCCTATAAGAATTTAAAGACTAACAAGGATTATAGCTCAGCCGTTTACAATAATCAGTGATGTCATCTTACATATTTGGTTTGCTTAAAATGGTGTAATTTTTGGAAATATTATTAACAGATAGAAATACAATTATGGAACAAGTAAAAGGTTTACGTTACAAACGGACTCTTTTCGTCGGTTTGGGCGGTGCAGGGGCAAGGACCTTACGCACTCTTAAGAAAAAGATTTTAGCTGCTAATAGTGGTGAACTCCCTAAGCAGATTAAATTCCTGTTGATTGACACAAATGCCACAGAGCTGTCAAATTATAGAGATTTTGACAGCAGCGAAAAAATTTGTATTGCAGTTCGAGAGCCATATCAGCGCTATAAACATGATCTCGGATCTGCGACTCATGAATTTATTCCTCCTCAAAACACCGCTTTTCTCCAAGCATTAGAAAGAGGAGCAGGACAGATACGCTCAAACGGTCATTTCGCTGTCATAGAGAATCAATATTCAAATAAACTAAGAAGAATTTTCCGTGAAACAGCAGATCAATTGGAGGATATAGATATAGACGGTAAAAGGCTTGAACGTGACCCTAAGGTAGAAGTTCGTTTAGTTTTTTCTATTGCAGGAGGAACAGGCAGTGGAGTTTTTCTTCCTATTGCCACATTGCTTCGCAGTGCAATTAAACACAGTGAATTGACGGCCTACATTTATTCAGCCACCCATTATTCAAAACAAGTTGAGAATAGTGCTAAATATGCTGTTATGCAGAATGCCTATACGGCCTTATGTGAACTTGATTATATGATGCATTTTGGCAGAGATAAGAGACGTGAAGATATTCGCTTTAACTTTGGGCCGGAAGTTACTCAAAGCATTGTTCAAACAAATAAACCTTTTGAGGAAGTTTATTATATCGATAAGCACACAAGCTATCCTGCTGCAGATTCTGTAGAATTCTCATATAACGAAATCAGTCGATTACAAGAAAATACAGCAGAGGTTATGCATATTTCTGCGACGAACATAATAACTGCTCATACAGGAACGGTTGACAATGTTCGTCAGAAAATAATGGAAGGTCAGTTTGACGTAAGTGACAAATTTGCCTGGGTGTCAGGTGTCGGTATAGCAGAATTATTCTTCAACAAGTTGGATATTAACAATCCGCAAGTTGTGGAAGCCTGTTACAATGCAGTAGATGCAAGAGTTGATTCCGAAGGTAAACAAAAAGATTTAGACTATGAAGATGAGGATAAGATTGCTCAGAGTTTAATTTCTTTACGTTATGACGAATCCAAAGGACCATTAGACAAAGATCCGATTCTTAAAAAATTCGGCAATCAAGAAATGTTAAAAACAGAATGTGATGAAGTGATTGATAAAATCTTAGATGACACACGGCTTGTGTCAGAATTGAATTATACGATAGATGATATATTGGTTAAAAAGGATCGAAAGTCTGATGAGATTATAAAGGATGTTGTAGATGCTTTTGGTAACGAACTTGATATCCTTATACGCAAACTTATAGATGACGATAAAGACTACAAAAATGATAAAGTAAAAGGCTATGATAGTAAAGGCGGTGGAATGAGCCTAAAGATTGTTAGGACAATTCTAAAACGGGTTGATGCCAAGTTGGATGCTTCAGTTAAGAAAATTACTGGGGAACAAAATGATCATAAATCTCTATTTGACAATGAAGAAAAGAGACTTAACGTCCTAATATCTCAAATTAATGTAGCCCCTGGAGGACAGAATGGACAGGGCCAAATTGGGAATGGCGGTAATGCGGTAGTTGGTTTGTCGGCTCAGATACGAACAGCACAAAAGAAGGGATTGTACAACTTGGTTTTGTCTCAAAGAGATGGAAAGACTTTAGATGTACTTAATGGATGTAAGGAGAAAGTTGATGAAGCAATCACTATGCTTAATGACTGGGAGCATATTTTGAATGATGCCAATTCGTTTGGACAAACAAAAAAGAATCCTAGCAATAGTCAAAGTGATAACGTTATTGCAAAATCCAATCGCGTTGAAGTTCATATGGTCGACTGCGAAAATGGTTTGCGCCTGAAATACGAAAACATTAGGGAGGTCGTAGCCCGTTCCCAAAGCGGTGAGTATCAGTCTAATCGAGACAAATTTGATGCCATTTGCAGATTATTAGTCAAAGAGGCAGGATCTTTACACAAATACCTTGTTAAAGGAATCGAAAAGATAAAAAATCTTTCTGAAGACGGTCGTGTAAGAGTTGAGCGTACAGAATGCCAGCAGAAGATAGATCGACTAATTGATTTGTCAACTCCAACAATGCAAGTAGACACTCATGGTTATGGTGACAGGGTTAAGGAAGATCATTTTTGGTATATTATGACCGATTGTCCTGAGGCCAATGTGGCAGAAAAACCGAGGACGACTGGTAAGGAAGAGGATAGGAATAAGTCTGTTGGCAGGTTGCTAAAGGATCTTATAGAACAGAATACATTGGATGCAAAAATAAATCTCGTCCATGTGCCTGGTTGGAATGATAAAGCAATAGTATATAGAGTTGACAGTGCTATTCCTGCTTATTTTGTTGAAGGTGTATGTGTAAGTACAAACAATGACAATTCACTAAACGGATGTGAAGATGGTTATACTCTTGAAGGGTGTTACGAGGAATTGAAAAAGACAAGGCAATCATACACTCCGTTCTCACATGAAAAACTCAGAGAGATTTTGGAAAATAAGATATGCGCTCTCAAACCTCTAGATGAAATTGAAAATGACAAGGTTCTTGACCTTTGGTTGAATTTCTTAATCCTGAATTATATTAGGGTTGATAGAGTGGATGGAACTTATTGTATCGAATCTCCTGTTTGTGGGCAACGGTTAACAGATCAGTTGGAGTGCAGGAAGAACATACTCATACTTGGTACGACGCGTTCAGAAGCGTTTGAAACATTCCAAAGATACTGTGGTGAGTTGCTGAAGGAGAAGAAAGACTATCAAGACGCGATTAAGAAGCCTGTTCCCATGTCTGAGTCCGACAAGAAGGGTAAAAACATAAATGCCATCCATTCATGTGACTATATCGCCAATGAGTATCTATGCAAGTACAAGGAAACTGACATTGAGAAGCTTACCAAAGAAGATGATGACTTTAAGTTGCTTGACCGTGAAATGAAGCAACTTGACAAGCGTTTTGAGGTATACGACAAAATGAAGAAAGAGAAAGAACGTAATGAACGACTCTCTGGGTGTGATGATAGTGCTCTAAAAGAATATTGTAAGAAGTTGAAAGAGCAGAAACAAGAAACCAAATGAAGTACACGCTTCACATAGCATTTGACCAAGACACAGGTAATGTTGTATTGCGCACCTGTGAATATGTAAAGAAGTATGGGGAAATGGTTTCCCCATACTTTGAACCCATTCTGATGGAAAAATCTGGAGATGGAGCCATTGTAATGCGTCCAGAGAAAAAATGCCCTTTGGCAGATACTGCCATCCGTGCTTTGGAATTGTATTATCAAATACCATTGCATTGGGCAGTTGAGAACAAGAAAGAAATACTGGCTAATGGTAATGAGATAGAAGATTTCTTTGAACAGAAATATGCACATAACATCTTGGAAGATAGACCAGTGGATGCGGAATTGCATTTGATGCTTTATGTTCCATTATTCAATGATGGGGTCGTAGATAATGTCAGGCAAGTAATAGACAATTTGGCCGTAAGTCAGAAATATGTTGTAAATGTTTTAGCTATACCATACGACATAGCGCAAGCCTGTGGCCTGAAACACCCCTCGTTGAGTCGTGAAGAGCGTTATCGTGTAATGTTAGGAAATGCAGAGGCATTGGCTGCTCTTCGAGAAGAGAATCCGAGACTGTGGCATATTTTTATTTTCCAAAATTACAATGTAAACAAGCAATCGAAGAATTTTGATTATCCAAAGTTTGTTAAGACTTGCGGGGAACTGTCTATGGCATTGATAGAACATTATGATGTGGTTTGCCACTATTCAGTTCTTGACCGGCCTTTCTATGCTATCAATATTGATTCAAAGATTATAGATAAATACCTTATTGTTGATAGATGGTTCCGTGATTTGTTTCAGGAGAATGTTAAGCCCAATATTATAGATGAAGATACACTCGACAAAGAGAAAGTACGTGAGACATACCGCAAAATTCTTAAAGAAGAAGCAGTTTTATTAAAGGAGTATAAGGAACATTTGGATGGTAGCTTAGAAAGCCAAGCGGAATATGATAAGTTGTTCACAAAAGACGTTAAAGACAAGATCCGTGATATTTTACTGAGAAATATTGATGAGAAAGGCTTGAACATTGCGGAGCAAAGATTTTTGTTCTCTCTCTTTAATCAGCTTTCAGCCGACACAGATTTGGAAAGCGATGATTTGGATGACTCTATTTGGCAGTTGGAGGACTTTAAACTTGACGAATTGGAAATTCCCGAAGAAAGTGATTTGCGTGAGTCCTATCGTAAACTTCGTAAGTATTCCAAGGATATTGCAGAATTGAAGGATGTTATAAAAGAACAGGAACAGGTAATAGAGGATTTAAAAGACAAGATCACTGAAGATTACAAATATGATGGTGAATGGACGGATGAAGGTTTCAAGATAGGTGATAATATTTTTAAGCCATATAAATACCAGGAAACACCTTTGGCAGAAAATTATGAGTGCCCTAATGATTTGATTCTTCCATGTTCAGTAGATTTGCGACGCGATTTCTCATCTATTCGAAATCAAAAACATCAAGGGGCATGTTCATCATTTAGTCTCGTTTCTGTCATAGAGTTCTTCTTGCGCCGTGCTCTCCAGAAACAGACAGACTTGAGTGAAGCATTTGTTTATTACAATGCGCGAGAGATAAACGACAAGACCGATGAAGATTCTGGTAGCACATTCCAAGATGTAATTCAGTCTATACGTGATAAGGGAGTATGTTTGGAAAGGCTTTGTCCTTACAATCCTGATGTTTATGATGAACAACCTTCACAAGAGGCCTATTCAGATGGTGAGCTAAGAAAGGTGACAGAGGCAAAGAATGTTAAGTTGCAAGTAGAAGACATTAAATCTGCCTTGGCACAAGGCTACCCAGTTGTTATTTCCATTCGTGTATTCGACCGCTTTGTAAAGAATGTAAGTGGTTTTGTTGACATACCTTCTGAAAACGAATTGATAGAGGATGAGAATCACGCAATGGTGATATGTGGTTATAGTGACAGCGAAGGTTACTTTATTGTTCGAAATTCATGGGGAGAAAATTTCGGTGATAATGGATATTGTTATTTTCCATACGACTATTTCAGGACACCCAAACTAGTTAATGCTGCATATGTGGTAACAGGGTTGAATATTAATGGCTATGAAGGCAAGGAAATACCTGATGCTGATTCGTTGCTTAAAGACCGTGACTTTAATGCGCAACATGTCATTAATCTGAATATACTTAGAGAGAAACAAAGATTGTTGGAAGGTGATCGCCAACGGCTAAAAGATATGCAAAAGAAGTATCTGGAGCTGTACAATCAGATAGGTAGCATTGCAAATCTTGATGTTTCACTCAATGAGTTAAAAGATCAGACAGATGAGCAACGGAGGAAACTGGAGCAGGAACTAGAAAAAACAATAGAAGAACAGAAACGACAGAATGAAGAAAAGAGGAAACGCCAAAACGAACCAAAGAGACGTTTCATCTTCTTCCGTCGGAAAGATGAGATCCCAGAGGAAATTGAAATTCCTGGGGATGTAGATAATCCTGCAATCATACGTATTAAAGAGGAATTGGGGAAGTTGGATTCTGTGATGGATGACAAACGGAAGATGTTCCGAATGCAGAATGCCATTTTTAAAGGTCTATCTGCCATCAACCAAGAGTTACTTGCAGAGAGCATCCGTATACAGCAGATGAGCGATAACTACCTGATAAACGTTCAACGGATAGAAGAACAGAACAAGATAGACGAAAAAGATTATCAGAAAATCCTAGACTCAAATCTGTTGCCTCTTGATAACATCTTAGAGTGTCTTCGTACTATGCCGAGCATAAAGAATATCTTCACCAATATGGCAGACACTTTGCGTGATGCAGTTGATGGTAAGATAGGCTTCTATGAAATCCTTGGCGATGTACGCAATAAACTTGTGAATATCCTGTTGGACAATTTTAACTTTAGTATTACGGATTATATCAATGATGATTATTTCCTGCCTTTCTTCTATCAGATGCAGCATAGCGCAGTAATGGTTCAAGTTTATGGAGGTCTACCTAATGAATATGGTGATGAAACAAAATACTTCTTCAGTAATCTTCCTGAGAGACCTAAACAACTGGGGAAGGATAGAATAAGAAATCTTCAAATAAGTGGCAACCTCCGTATGTCTTTCCTGCACATTGAGAAATATGATGTTAAGGATTTGTACATGTTTAGGGAAGAGTCTTGGAATCGAGAGTGTCTAAAGGAGAACTTGTCTAATTAGATGGAACGCCAACAGAAAATAGCATTTGCACGTATCATCTCAGATTTGATAGAAGCTGACTTTATTGTTGAGCAAGGAGAGATGGAATATTTCGAGGAAATTATTTCTCGAAACAAGCTTAATATCAAGAAAACGATGTTAAGCGAAGCAAAACGACTGACCTTAGCGAAAGCAATCAAAACGTTGAAAGAGTTGAGCGATGTAGAAGTTAACGAGGTGATAGAACTGTTGAAAGGCTTGTCCCTATCGGATGGCACATGTGTTCCTTTAGAAGCTATACAGATTCTTGCGATTATTCAGGCTTTAAAAGGTGGGGCAGAAGTGTTCTCTGTGAAAGCAGGTGATTTGCTAATAGAGAATATGACGGCTATTTATATAGAAAATGAAAAGAATACTATAGCCAACGATTTCATAGAAAACAATTATCGGGTGATAAATAACGAATTTGCGCTTGCTGGTTTCAGGTTTGTACACATTCCGCATATAGCCCGGGATTTTGATTCTATGGAAAGGAATTATTTGAAGAAAGTGGTCTCGTATATGATTCCGTCTGCATCAGATGATCGGGTTAGCAAAATATGTGACGATTTGTGTGGAATTTCAACTTCCCGATTCTGTCGTGACTTGCTTTATAAGAAAATCGGGATAAATCTGTTAGGTGCAAAGCCCTCACTATTATTCAAGATCAACGATTCTTCAGTAGTTGCACCACATAGCAGCGATGATTCGGAAAGGGTAACATATTCTAACTTCTTGTTAATAGATTTGGGAGAGGATATCTTGAAAACCATTCGCGATTTGGTGGATACCTATAGCAGCATGGTAAATTGTGCCATTGCTATTGAAAGCCAGCCGCAAAAACGGAAGTTCCTCTATTATGGTTTCCATCGGTCACTATTTGACTTGATATCATACGGCAAGGAAATGAAAGAATATCGTCTTGTTATCGATTTAAGTCAAAGAGAAAATCCTGTTGTATTTGTGTCTTTTGATGGAACAGATACTCTTCAAATCAAATTGAGTGCTCAGGAATATGCGCTATATACATTGATTGTGAAAGAGTCATTGTCTGGGAATGGATTGGACTGGAGAGAGCAAATTGATAAAACCGAGAAGAAGGAGCTGCTAAAGCGTTATAACGAGATTTATTCAAAAACAGGAAAGGGCAGGAGTGCAACTGACTATAAAGACAAAACTCAGGCTCATCATATCAGAGAAAAAGTAAAAGCTTTAGAAAATGTAGCTAATCGCGACATGTTTGTCCCTGAAAACATCAAGAATGGGAAGGATTCTGTTTATAGAATATTAGCATCATCGGAGTATGTCGAGATAAAGGGATAAAGACGCATAAACTGAGGTTTTCTAACGTTGTGGAAAAAAATGTGCTTTAGTGTGCTTTTTTATTCACAACGTTGTTTTTGTGTGGTTAATTGAAATAAAAGTTGTACCTTTGAAGCCTAAAATGTAGAATTATGAAAAAGAAAAGGTCGTTCCTTCATCAATGTTTGTATAACAATTCGGAAGAAGTAAATCAAGGTAAAGGGAAAAATTTCATACCGCCACCTGAAAAAGAATCTCTTTGGAAAGCCTATTTAGAGAAGTTCAGAGATCCACTGATAATCGTATTATTAGTGGTTTTCTGTTTTTCAGTTATGGTTGCTCTTTATGAGGTCTTTTATCAGCACCAGAGCCATTCTGTGCTGATAGAACCAATGGGAATTTTAATAGCCCTATTGTTGGCTACAGGTGTTGGTTTTATCTTTGAGGTGAAAGCGGATAAAGAGTTTGAAGTTCTTAATCAAGTAAAAAACCGTCGGCCTATAAAGGTCTTCAGGAAGTTTCCAGATAAGATTAAAGACTGGATTAGAATCTGTGAAGTGCCAAAGCACGACGTATGTGTTGGCGATTTTGTGTTTCTTGAGAATGGTGACGAAATTCCAGCAGACGGTATTTTGTATGAGACCAATGACTTTATTGTTGATGAATCGAATTTTACGGGAGAACCATACGTTAGAAAGTCTGCCTATAAAGAGGATTTCAAGGAAGATTCCACTTTTCCGACAAATCAGGTATTAAGAGGCTCCACAGTTATTGATGGTAATGCTATCTTTAAAGTTGAGAAGATAGGCATGGATACAGAAGAAGGTCACGGTGTGGCTAAAACCCAGGAAGGGCGAGATGTCGAGACTCCGCTTAACATACAGTTGGATAAGTTGGGTGGACTTATTTCTAAAATCAGTTTTATAATTGCGATACTTGTCGTAATTGGAAGAATGATTTATTTCTTCTGGTTTGCTGGGAATAATGGCCATGACTTTGTTCATATTGCAGAATTCTTGCTGAGTTCCATTATGTTGGCGGTAACGCTTATTGTAGTTGCAGTGCCTGAAGGCCTTCCCATGAGTGTAACTGTTAGTTTAGCTCTTAGCATGAGAAAAATGCTAAAGGAGAACAATTTGGTTAGAAAGTTGCATGCCTGTGAAACTATGGGGGCGACTACAGTTATCTGTACGGATAAGACTGGAACGCTGACGCAAAATAAGATGTCTGTTATGACTCACGAATATTATGGAGATAAAGCCGAGAGGAATGTCAGATATAATATTGCACTGAACTCAACGGCGGAAATTTCCATGGATGACAATCAGAAACCCGTAGGGAATCCCACTGAAGGCGCATTATTGACTTGGTTGTCAACAGAAGGAATAAATTATGAAAGCTATCGACACGCATACGTTTTTGGTGAATCGTTACCTTTCTCTACTGTGAATAAATACATGAAAACAGAGTTCTATGCAAGAGATTTGGATGAATTCAAAACAGAAAGGGAGAAGGAGACGTATATAGATATTCAAGAAGGAAACGCAACACATCTTCGATTTGTTAAAGGTGCGCCAGAGATAGTCCTTGACATGTGTGAGAAGGTTGGTGGTGATGTGAGCAAGCAGGAGATACTTTCAACACTCAAAGACTATCAGAATAAAGCCATGAGAACATTGGCATTTGCTTCTCAATATGAGATAAACGGTAAATGGTCGCCATTGACATTTGATGGAATAGTGGGTATTGCAGACCCAATACGTGCAGATGTGAAAGAGGCAATTAAAGACTGTACTCAAAAAGCAGGTGTGAGGGTAATCATCATTACAGGTGATACTCCTGGAACAGCAGCAGAAATTGGCAAACAGATTGGTCTTATAAACAAAGAGTCCATTACAATAACAGGTGACAAGTTCGAAGAACTTTCAGATGAAGAAGCGAAGGAATTAGTAAAGAACCCGAATTTCAAAATTATTTCCAGAGCGAAGCCTGATGACAAGGCACGTTTGGTCACATTATTGCAGCAAGTTGGAGAAGTGGTTGCAGTAACTGGTGATGGAACGAATGACGCTCCTGCACTTAGCAAGGCACAAGTGGGATTGTCTATGGGTGATGGTACGTCAAGGGCGAAAGAAGCAAGTGACATTACTATTATCAACAATTCATTTGTGAGTATTAAGCGAGCTATTATTTGGGGACGCTCCTTGTATCTTAATATCCAGCGCTTTATTTTGTTCCAAATGACTATCAACATCTGCGCGTGTTTGATAGTGCTAATTGGCGCATGTACAGGTCTTGATTCACCACTGACAGTTACACAGATGTTGTGGGTTAATCTCATTATGGATACTTTTGCAGCGATGGCCTTGTCATCTTTGCCGGCAGACGAAAAGGTACTCAATGCTCCTCCTAGGGACCCGGAGTCATTTATTATTGACCGAAGGATGTTAAGCAGAATTCTATGGGTGGGTTTGTTCTTCTTTGTTGTTTTATTTGGTATATGGCAGTTGCTCTGGCATAAGGATGTAATGCCTGACACAGGTATCGCATCATTATTAACGAAAGATACTGCACAGGCAGCATTTGATGGATATTTTGACATGACGAAGAAGGCACCTCACATGTCTTCATACGAAATGGGCGTATTCTTCTCCGTCTTTGTTGTGATGCAGTTTTGGAATTTGTTTAACGCAAAGTACTTCAGAACGGGTAGGAGTTTGTTGCAGGATTTGGGTGAATTATTCATTCATCCCCATAAGGTCATTGAGACTTATAGCAAAGGATTCTTATTGATTGTAGTTGTTATCTTGCTGGGACAAATCCTAATTGTTAATGGTGTCGGTGAGTTATTCAGTGTTTCACCATTGCCTCTTAGAGACTGGATATATATCCTTGTAGGAACATCTCCCATTTTGATAGTTCCTGATATAATAAGGAGTGTTAGGCATATTATATTAAGGTATAAGCACTGATTCTGCTCAATGAGTAAAATAGATATCGTAAGGGAGCAAATAAAGGCACTCGATGATGATCGTCGTGTGGCTTTGGCTCGTATAGTTTCTGACTTGGTTAAGGCAGACAAAGTCATCGATGACGGTGAGATAAAAAACTATAACGCTATGTTTGGGTCAGATATGAGTAGACAGCTTTTTCTGAATGCCCAGTTATACACATTTGCTGAAGCAATGAAGTTAATGGCTCAACCAATAGACCAAGACAATGATTCATTATTTGTAAAGAAACGGAATGCAGATACAAGAGGGAAAAGAGCAAGAGCGGCAATCGAAGCGGTGACTCAGGTCGCAAATTGTGATGGCGTTTGTGATCCCTCAGAGGCAATACTTCTGACAGCAATCAAATATTTCCTAACTGAGAATCAGAAGGGGAGGTATGATGTGCAGTCATATATGCTTCAAGATTTCTTTGTGGCAAAACGATTTGTCATATTCATAGAGACATGTCCGACACCAGCAAGTGAAGAAATAGAAAGAAACTTCAATGTAATCAGCCAACTATTTGCAAGTGTTGGTTTGCAGTTCGTATATGTGCCACGCCTTGCAAAACTCTATGCTTCTAAGGATCTGGATACTTTCAAGAATATGACCATGTACTTCTTTCCAACAATAACAGAAAACGTTGTTGAAGACATATATAGAAAAATATCTAGTATGACAACGAGTGTTTTTGTGAAGGATTATCTTTGCAAGAAGATGCATATGAATCTTCTTGGTCACAAGAATCCCTCATATCTCATCATGTTAGGTAATAGTGATGTCGTTGTAAAAGATGCTACAGGTAATATGACAATGCGTAGATATGCCGACTTTTTAACTATTGGTCTTCGTGCTGATGGTAAAGATGTATTAACTACTGTAGATAAGTTTGTTGCAGACTTTAATAAGCAGGTGTCATATGCCCAGTATTTTAGTTTCAACCCTTCTAATGAGAGATTACTCTATCAAGGTGCTTATAAGCTGTTCTTTAACTTGATAGCTTTACCCGCAAAGGTCACAACTCAACGAACTTTGAATATTAGTCCACAGAGTCATAAGATTTTTATAAATGACACATCGTTTTGTCTTTCACCGTCTAAACTTGCAGTATATGCGATGATTCTCCATACGTCAACATTAGGTAAATGTAATGGCATACCAGTTTCGCCAACTAAAGAAGATGCGGTTTGGATTGAAAGAATGTATAGGAAGGTATATGCCTTCCTAAAGGGAGATGAAGAAGCAGATGTAAAATCCCCCATCAGACGTTTGTCTGTAACGATCAGTGAAATCAATAAGGAACTTTCAGAGAGTTTTGTCGGGCTAAGTGGATTGTTGAAAATAGGTAAAGACAAGAAGCACTATTCCGTTCCACTAAAGGCAGAAGACATTACTATAGACCGTGTTCCTATGTTAGAGCATCAAGTTTGGATAGAACTATAGTGCTTCTTTGGCATTGCACATAAGGTCGCTTCTTTGTGCAATGGTTACATAAAACTTACATAAGTTTACATGCCTTACACGAATATTATATAGTTTTTTCGTGTAAGGTATGTGTATGCTATTGGAGGTTGTTAATATTATGTGTAATTTTGCTCCCAGAAACAAAGGCAAAGTGGTCAGCACGAAGCTAACGGTTGTCGGAGTAAAATTAAAACTATTACAATTATGAAATCAAGTAACTTTTTATTTGTCATTGTTGCTATGTTTATGCTTTCTTTTGCAACTAATGTTGAAGCTCAAAATGCAAGAAAAAAGGTTTGGGATTCTGCTAAAAAAGCATGGGTCTGGGTTGAAGAGAGAATTGAAAAGAAAGCTCTTGAAAAATCCGAGCATAGGGTTCGGCCTCATGTGGTTACTATAACTTGTGATTGGTGTTCAGGATCTGGTAAAGTTCAGGTTACTGTACCGGTAACTGTTTGGAATCCGTATTATCAATGCTATCAAACACAGTATCAGACCCAGATACAATATTGTGCAAAATGTCAAGGTAGTGGTAGAATTCATCAAAAGGTTTATTACTAATTTAAAATAAAACAAGAATATCTATGTGGGGGCGATTAGTGACAACATGGGTAATATTCTTGGAAGTTTATTTTCAAAAATATTAATGTTATGGTAACAGAAATTGTACTTGGAGTTATTGCTGGTGGGTATGCATTAAAAGAGATTGCCCGCGACAGAAACGTAAGAAACAAACTACAGCAATGGGCTGACGAGGCAGGTGAGAAAGCCAAGAAGTATGGTGGTAAATGAGATTTGTCGGTTACGCTTTAACAAAGAATTTAAATCTGTAGAAATGGACAAAGAAAAGCTTGACAAACTGATTTCAGAAGAAATCCTTAAATCGTCAGGGTTTATTAATGTTGACGAGAAGGATGTTAGGAACTTAATACAGAGGAGTGCCTTTATTGATGGCACAAAGTCAATGGGGTCTCCTTCTGAATTAAGAAGAATGATTGAGAATGCTGTTACCCAGATTGAAAGCAATCACAACCAAACGAGTAAACGTGCCTTGCTGGTGATAAAGCAGTCAACGGGCAGCGAGTTGAATATGGACGATATGATGTCTGTATCAGAAGTGTTCTCGGAGAGACGTGATGATTTTGATTTCGTGTGGGGTTTATCTGCCGATTCGAATCAATCCTCTGGTAATATAAGTGTCATTATACTATTAGGTTTCTGATTGTATAAGCCATGGCCAGGATTAACATGACAGAAAGATAAATTAAAGGAGATACTAAGATATGACACAGTTGGGATATAGTGCAGGTAGTGCGCAGGCAGGGTTTGGAGCTGGGGAGACAGTTATCTCTGGTTACTTTGCTGGGCAGATGGCGGGTATGTTGCTTTCCGGTTTTCGAGCAAGGAAGCTGGGGAGGGAACAGAACGAGCACTCCATCTCACTCCAGCAGGAGATGAATGATATGAGATTGGCTTTCTCTCGTAAGAAAGGACAGGCAGAACTAAATTTCATCCGTGAATGTCACGAAAGCGGCATGGCGTTCCAAAGAGAGTGTGCCCGTCAGTCGTACATGAACCGGCAACAGGAGGAGGAATTCCGTAAGTTCTGTGAATCCACCTGGCTTCCGCATTACCGTCCAAACATCGAGGCTGTCTTGACCGAAATGCAGAATCTGGACGAGGATGAGAAGGGCGTAGTTAAGATGAAACTCATGATTGCCCGGACACCAATGGTAGCTATGGGGATGAACCGCAAGGGAAGCTATGCGGCTTTCTGTGATTACTTCAAGAACGAATATGTTCAAATGTATGGACTTAATGTTGACTGTCTATGGCTGCAGACATGGGAAAGTGACTGTGTGAGTACTATGGCTGACACAATGAACTTGCATTATATCATGCAGGGCATTCCATCGATTGTCCTTTACCCGATACAACGGGGTAGCAACCTGTCGCTTGAAACAGCCACATGGGGTTATCAGTTGGGATTGACCAACATGGCCTTCGACAAGACCTTTAGGATTCCAATAGCAGAAATAGAGGTTGAACCCAAAAGGCAGTATCGCTTGTTGATGGCGGCCACGGCATATATAGATGACTGCTACAGGATTTTGCTCTGCCAGTCAACACCGGAATCCTTGTATAAGGTGAAGGATGAGCTGCAGAAGGATGAATATGTATGGAACTTGGTATGTGGAAAATACCAATCACTGATTGCTACGACCAAGGACACAAGTGACATGCTTCTGCTGGAAGACAAGGAAATGAATGAACTGCAAGAAACGATAAAATCATGATTATAACAGGAACTATCATAGGAGGAATCTCGTTTGGCATTCAGGCATACAACTCCTGGAGCAACGAGGCAAATGCCAAGAAGATACGTGAGGCACAGGAGGCGTTCCAGCGTGCCGCACTGACTCAGAATCTTGAAGAGACCAAGCGTTTGTTTGAAGAGATGCTGGCTATAAGGCATGTGGTCATGGCAGAAGAGCGACAGAACCAATTGGACATTCTTCAAGAACAGCATCAAGAGAATCTCCGCAGTATTGCTTATATTGCGGCATTAGACAGGTGGCCTCTTGCTGTGCATCCTTTGGTGATGAGGAATGATAATCTCTTCAATGATGCAAACGCAGTTGGTAATATAGTCCCAGTCAATGTTGTGTTTGGTCCTTGCCGCGACCGAAACTTTCAGACTATGATTTGGAAGCAGGTAGAAGATGAATTGGCCATCCGCTTTTCCACGTACTGGAAAACAACCGGGTCTCATCCTGTCATCTTCTTGCAAGATGCCTGGAAGGATGAGTACAATCAGGCTGATAGTGCTATGTGTGCCAATATACGAGCCAAGGTTATTAACACCCCAACTATTGTCCTCTCTCCAATCATTACAAACGATGGACTTCAGACAGAGATCACACATTGGTGTGTGGAAGGAGTTGACCCCAACACCAGTTATAAGAGAGGCATATGCCTTTCTCTGAAAGACTGTTGCCACCATTACAGGCGAGAGGAAGAATATGACAGGGAAAGTGTGCCCGAATACGTGAAGGAACTTGCAGACCTGATAGAGAGCATGGTGGGCTTTCTGGATGACCAATATATGTGGTTGAAATATGGTGTCGTTCCACAGTTCCCTTCCATCCTGAAAAGCCATATCGAGATAGATGAAGATAGCCGTGCTCTTGTATATACACAGTATGTGGAAATGCTGAGGAGTAGTCTGGGAAATGGACATGTCAATGTTGTGGCAAATCTGAATACAGTCCAGACCTATTGTTTGTTGATAGACGATTTTGGAGGGAAGCATGAGGCATTTGAAATCGTATTGAGAGCTTTCTACGGGAAGAATCTTTTGACAGACTTGCGAAACAACACGCCCGTCTATGATACTGAAAAGCTATTGACTTTCCTCTCTTTCTGCAAGGACAATCAGAAAGCTATTGCTCTGAAACCAGAGGCGTATCACAACATGCGATGTGGGGTGTCGCTGGTGAAACTGAACAAGGACAGCCAAGGAAGATACGCAGACGTTTACAGCTGCAAGTCAGCTGATGAAGCAAAGGGTGTTGTTCTACAGAATGAGCTGGTTGACATGCCATGTGCAATCTTTGCCACCAAATGCAAGGGAAAATGTGATGAAGTGATAAGTATGTGTAGGACGGAAACAGACAGCGATACAGACCGTCGTAACTGGTGCAGACCAAAGCTCATAGAACCGATGAAAGCATTCTTCGATGAAACGATAGAAACTATTCTTGCTGAGTTAGACCATAGAACAAATCTCTTTGTAGAGAGCCTAGCCAATAACAGTCTCCATACAACATGGAGTGAACTACAGCACGACAAGCTGCTGGGAGTCGTTGATGCAGATGGCGACAGCATGACGGAGAATGACACAACCCTGATACTATCTTCTGCAAGAGATTCCGTTCATGCCTATGCAAAAAATGGGATGATATCTGTCAACCATGAGTTCTGGAAGGAGAACTACATGAAGGAAAGTATTGAGAACAGGCTATATGAGTACTGCAATGCATACCTTAAAGGTTGGATTGAGTACCGTTTTTGGCAAGAAGACATCATTTATGACAGTCTCTCAGATGAAGCAACAGGGAATATCGATGCCAAATTGGATGATCTCCGTGAGATGATGAAGGCTGTGGTAAGTAACTATATAGACATGCTCTTCCCCAATAAAACAAATGCACAGGTTGCATAGCAAGTAACGAACAACGATAAATAAATTTGAAAAGATATGGACGCACATTTTGACCCTTCTGTTTACCATCCCTCGTTTGGACCTCAAAGTCCAAACTTTCATCTGTCGGACAATGTATTTACCCGCACACTGTCTCACTTCCATCAGACGTTCCATGAGTATGGCTTGTCTGATGACGTGGTGGAGAACGCGGTGCATGATGCCTGTGATTTCCTTCACATGAATGACCTGGACATTCAGGGGGCAAAGTTGACGGGTGTGTATGTAAACGACCCCACCACATTGAATGATGATGTCTTGGGCTTTAATCGCCAACAATTGCTGGACATGGGTGTTCATGACGAGAAGACCTTGTCATTGATTTGCACCCACGAAGCCGCCCATTGCTTGCTTCAGAATTTGAGCAGTACGCATTGCTTGACAAGTTGGCAGACTGAGTTGTCCTGCGATGCGTTTATGGGAGCAAGGGCTGCTGTGGAAGGATTGGATTTGGAGACGGTTAAGGCAACACTGAGTGATACCGAAGCCTCTCCGACACATCCCGATGGTCAGCTTAGATTGCATTATATAGATGTAGGAAGGCGGATTGGTGAAGACTTGAAGAGCCACGGTATTCCCGCTACTGCTGATAATATTATGGAACGTCTCTCTGTCTATCTTCATGAAGATGCTGGACAGATTCTTTACCAAGAAGTCGTAGCGCACGAAGTTGCCACTGAACACGGTGGAGGTGATAATCATCTTGATTCCGGGGAGCAGAGGGGGTACACACGTGAGGAAATCAACCGTAAAATCTCTAAAGCAAAACTTGACATGGCCCGCGAAGAGGCAAACATGCGGCATTTGAAGCACATGATTAATAGTAAAGCTGACATGGGTGAGCCAAACGGCGTTGAGGCATCGTCCTTCAAGTCTGCCCATGATAGATATATCAAAGCAAAAGACGATCTTTGGAAATGGGAACATACCCATGCTGAAGCCCCGAAAGGCTTTGTGGATGTGGATGAAAGTGCTGTGGAGAGTGATTCGTTTCATGGTGTTACAGCATCTGAATTAGAGGCTGCACATGATTATGCAGAGAGTAAGGATAAAGCATGGAGAGAGAAATATTCTGAAATGGAAAAAGCTGAAAATAAATATGGAAAAAACAGCTCAGAATATAGAAAAGCGAAGGCAGAATGTGATGCAGCTGCAAGTGAGTTAAAAGCTGCTCAACGAAGAGTGACGGACATGGCAGGGGATTTTAGAGGTTTTGTAACTGAAGATATTACTTCTGAGGATGTAGGGTCTTTCCATGGCTTTAAACCTTCCTATACAGATGCGGAGATAGATAATTTAAGGAGCAAGGTCTCTGATGCAGAGTACCGAAAGAACTCTATAGCGCATGAATTAGAGAACTGGAGAAGCAAGGAGAGCCTTCTTAGAGGTGATAAAGATCACCTCAGTGATCATGCACATGCTTCAGCAAAAGTATCGGAGTATGAAAGAAAGCTCGAAAATGCCAATTATGAATTGAAAGAAGCAAGGGCAAGGTTAAATAATGCGCTTTGACAAGGCTCTTATAGATACGACTTCATGCACATAATGAGAACAATTTTGTAGTAAGATGTTTAATATTAATGGCCGTGAGATGTAGATATGACAAAAGAAGCAATTGATCAGATATACGACCGAGCGCGTCATGGTGATGTGTTTGCTCAAGCTCTGATGGGGCAAATCCTCATGGAAGGGAAGTATGTGCAGGCAGATAGGACGAACGGCATCGGGTGGCTGCGAAATGCTGCCCAATGCAATTGCCTATATGCGCGTGACTTGCTGAACGATGAGTTGAGTAGGCCATTTCAGCCAAATAGACAACAAGGTGCAGGACAGCAACTGCAGAATAACAAAATGACTGATGAACATGACTATATGGCTGAGTTAAATAGCTTGATAGGATTGGACGTTGTAAAGAAGGAAGTGGAGTCATTACGCAATCTGATAAAGATTCAAACGATGAGAATGCAGCAGGGACTTCCGAATACGAACATGAGCTATCACATGGTATTTACAGGAAACCCTGGCACCGGCAAAACAACAGTGGCGCGTATCGTAGCTGGAATCTATAAGGAGCTTGGCATATTGAAAAAAGGCCATCTTGTGGAAACAGACCGTTCTGGGCTGGTGGCTGAATATGTTGGTCAAACAGCACCTAAGACCAATGCCAAGATAGACGAGGCGTTGGATGGTGTGTTGTTCATAGATGAAGCCTATACACTTGTAGGAAGTGAGAATGATTTCGGCGCAGAAGCGATTGCTACCTTACTTAAACGTATGGAGGATAATCGTGACAGACTTGTTGTAATCTTGGCTGGATATACGAATGAGATAAAGGGCTTTATAGACTCAAATCCTGGTCTGCAGTCACGATTTAACCGTTATATACAGTTTGATGACTATAGGGCAGATGATTTATTGGGGATTCTTCGGTTGAACCTTAAGAAGTCGCGTTACAAGATTAAGCGTGATGCCTTTGAGTGGATGCACAGTTATATCAACAATAAAGTGATGATGAAAGACAATCGGTTCGGGAATGCCCGCTTTGTCAGGAACGCGTTTGAGAAAATTGTGCAGAACCAAGCTGATAGATTAGCTATGCAATCTACCATCAATAATGAGGAGCTGACAATTATAACTATTGAGGACGTTAATAAATTGAAATAATATGGACGAGATTTTGAAAATGTTTGGTGGAACCGAGAATTTGTGGGCTGCTATACGAGAGAATGCCGCTAAGGTAGGTTTAGAAGCGACGAAGGTTATGTTGGAACTATTCTATGTACTGAAGAGTCCTGATACAAGTATGCTCAACAAATCGCTCATTGTTGCAGCCCTTGGTTATCAATTGCTGCCAGAGGATGTCATGCCACGTAGCAAATTTGGCTTACTTGGTTTTCTCGATAACGGAGTGACGCTTGCTTTTGCATATAATCGGGTTAAGTCATCAGTAACTCCAGAAATAGAGCAACATGTGAATAGTGTCCTCCGCAGTTGGTTTGGGGGGGATGATTGGTCAACTCAGCAAGTCTCGTATTCCATAGATAATAGCCAAGAAAGGGGCTATACTCCCAATTCTACAGAATGGGATCCGCAACAGCGAACATATAATCGCCCGTCCTCAGACGGTCAATCGGGGAATAATGCCAAGCCATCAGCGCAAAAGCCTGTTTGGGACGATGACGAAGATGTTGTGATTGATTAATATAGTATAGATTGAATAAGATATAACTAAACAATAAAAAGATTATGGGACTTTTTGATTTTCTTTTTAAGAGCAAGGAAGAACGTAAGAAAGAAAAACGGGTAAATGACGTTCTGAAGCGTACCGATGATTTTATTGAGCGTACAGAGAAAATGCTTTATGAGATGAAGAAGGATGATGAACGATGGAGAAGAGGTTTATAAGATGAATGGTTCAGACTTCTTTAATAGTCCGCTTTTCAAGGCGTTCAACAATCGCCCGACGATGGATGAGTTTCTTGCATTGAGTAAGAGATTCTGCCGTTTTGGATTGTCGCAGGATGACATCAGGGATGCCATCAAGTCGGCATGTGACTTCTTTAATATTCCACAACCAAGGATGATTCAAGACCTTACGAATCAGCTTGGAGGGCAGACGATGTTTGTAAATTGGGATCGAGGAAGCTATTATGACGATGTTCTGTGCTTCAATATGCAACAGCTCATTGACATGAAAGTGGACTCCAAAGATGCCTTCAGTCTGGTGATGACGCATGAGTGTGCTCATAGAGTTTTGCAGAGGACTCAGTTCTATGGACTAAACAATGGCGCATGGGAACAAGAACTGTGTTGCGATTATTTTATGGGAGTCAGGGCCGGACTGTGGAACATGGATGTGTCGAAGATAACGGTGGGTCTGGCATTGACTTCTGGAAGTACGACTCATCCAGAAGGAATGTTGAGGGCACTGTTTATCAGGTATGGACAGTACCATGTCAAGGAGATGCAGCAGCAAGGAATCCCCCTGACCATACAGAATCTGATAACGGAGTTTGACAAGTACAGGCTCCAGGTATTGCCTGATATTCAGAAGGAGCAAAGAAAATATTTCAGATTCTGAAAGAAAAGTGTAAGATACCGTCGAACTGTCTATACCTTGGTTTTATGAACGTAATAGATCTGATTAACGAGGTGAAGGATTCCGAGAATCCCTATCGGGAGGCAATGGTGAGAGACCCCATGTTTTGGGTGAAGTTCGTCAGACGACATAAGGCAGGTATCATTGATGCATTGTTCTTAGACAAGGACTATGATATTAAAGAAGAGGATATTAAAGGAACTATCAAACAGGTGGTTGACTTTTTTGAATTGCCGGTGCCTGTTGTAAAGGAAAGGGCAGTGACGATAGCCGAGGTGATGACCAGTGAGAATGCTGCAGAGTGTGAGCTGTACTACAACTGGGAAAAAATGGAAAAGTCTGGCATCAACAATAGGGAAGCACTGAAACTGGCATTCCTTCACGAGCTTTCGCATCAGTACCTGTACTATACTCGTTTCCTGCTGTTTGAGAATGAGTTGTGGATACAAGAACTGGCCGCAGACCTACTAGTGGGAGGGTTTTCTGTCTTGAGTGGCGATGTGGCAACGGGAAAGTATAAGTATGTCGTTTCAACGCAGAAGGCAAGCCTGACCCATCCTGAAGGAAAACTGAGAGAGGAGATTGTGGTCTATGGAAGAGAATATGTTGAACAACTACTGCGGCAGAAGAGATACAATGGAATTAAAGATATTTTGACAGGTCTTCCTGCTTTTGTCTATTCCCACTACAGCGAACTGCAAGCGTCATGGGAGGCCATCACATTGGAAGACATGATGAAGGACGAAGAGAAATCTGTTGAATGGCCTATTGACTACGAGTCATTGCCAGACACAAACCTGCTGAAGCAATATTGGTTGAAACATAAAGATGATAAAAAGAAAGAAGACGGGACATGAGAGTAATGGATAATAGCCCAATAGATGTTCCTGCCGTTGGAAGACTGGTAAAGGAAACGTATGCTGTCGGACAATTGGCCGACTGTTGTCTGTATGTGCTACCGTCGAACGCAAGTTCAATGGTAGAAAAGGCCAAAGAGGTGTTTGATGGCTTAATGAAGTCCATGGGAGCAGACAAGTTGTTGAACAAGTATGACTTTGAAGTGCTTGACAGGTTGCCAGTCCTTGACAATCATCCTATGTTAGGTAATGCCATCAAGGAAGAGCGATGCCAGTTTGTTATGTCACTTTACACTCCGAGTAAGTCTGATAAGCAGTATCTTTTGCTGAAATCAGAACAGGAAAAACTGTATAGTGACATTGCTATGATGTTTTATACTTCAGAGAGGATCAGCAAAAACAGCGTGAATGAACTGCTTAAGGATTTTGCCTTAGATACGCCAGCGGTGTTTTGTGAGGGAGTGAAAGAGGCTGCCAAGTCGGAGAAGTTCTGGAAGAACTATTTTATCTCTATTGCCAGTGATATGCTCCATCCTACATTCGGGATGAGAGCATCGCTGCCAAAAATCCGTGAGGTTCTGAAGATAGATGGTATCATCACCCATCAGAAAAAGGGCGAGATGATTGACCGTATGATGGAAAACATTAACAAATTCCGCAGGAAAAAAGACAAACAGGCAGAGGCAGAACTGAACTATGTCTTGAGCAGTCTGGACATAGAATCACTGAAACAGGTTCTGACCAAGATGTCGAAAAAGCAGCTGGAAACATTCTGCAAGACAACCAATCCTAAAATCTTGGCACAGGAGTCAAGGATGACTTTGGAAATAAACTATGTTGGTGAAATAGATCCTAACTGGAGGGCAGATGGATACTATCGTTTGTTTCTGCGTAAAGACCTTGACAAAGTACAGGTACATTTCGGACGCAGGGAGGCTTTTGTCCTATACCTTATATATATTATAGACAGACAGGAACGCGACAGGGTGGACTCACTTAACATTGAGGATTACAGAAGTGTATTTACCGCCCTATATAAGGCTGCGTATGGTCAGGACGAAGGTAATACCCGCTTTGACAAACTTATTGGACGTGGAAAAGATGAGGATGGGAATCGCATGCCAGCGCAGATAAAGCATTGCTATTCAGACATCCGTATGGCTGTTAGCGACGGTTGTGAGAAACTACGCGAGTTGCCAGCTCCGTTCATCCTTGCCGATGCAAATGACCACCTATATGTGCATAAAGACAAGATCCTTGTTCCACGTGATTTGACAGACTTGGTAAGATAGTCTGAAATGAGCCTTGAAATATAAGTTAAAAAACCAAAAAATGAAAATGTAAGTTGTTGATATAATATGATTTAAGGTTAGTTTGGGATAGACAGTTTTTTACTTTCCCATAAGGAGAAAAATGCCGAAATTTGCATCGACAAAAGATGTAAAATTCGGCATTTTTCGTGCCACAAACTTTAGACGAACATGAAAGCAAAGAGCAACAACAAAGGCATTGACCCCGAACGCCTGAACAACATCGGGGCAGAGAGTGATGAAATCATCAACAACCTGAAGAACGATCCCAAGTACTGTCAGCGCTTCTTCTATGGCGGCAAGAAGGAGAAGTGCATCATCGACAGCATGCGCTCCAAGATGTTGTATGACCTGCTGAAGGACTACAACGTCGTCATGGCTCCTGACACTTTCAGCACCATTGTCTATCTGACATTGTGGGCCAATGGTAGTTGGGCCCCCCTCGCCACATACGAGAAGCGCTGCACCTTCTTCGCGTGGCTGAAGCGTGTGGCTAAGAACGCTGTCATGGAGCGCCTGATTGAGGAGCATGAGATTCCTGACGTGCGCTCCCACACAGTGGGTAATACCCGCCTGACCCTGCTCTCCCAGCCGCAGGACAAGTGCAAGATGGTTATCGATGACCTTATGGTTGGCAGCAAGTATCACAGCCTGCTGACTGCCATCTACGTGGATCGCCTGTCCGAGGATAAGATTATGAAGCGTCTGCACATTAAGAATGTTGCGGATTTTGAAGAAGCCAAGAAAAAGGGCGAATACAAATTGAAGGATGCTTTGCTTCGCTCAGCTTCCTACTATGTGGAGGATGTACTTCACGAGAAGTCCAAGCATGTGGTCACCGTTTCTTCGGAATTCGTGGCAGACCTGTCTGAGTGGTGCAAGGCCAAGACCGGTGTGAACCCTCTGTCTGACGTGTTCGGAACAAACCTCACTGACGAGGAGGTGTGCCAGAAGACTGTTGATTTCTTGTACGACTTCTCAGAGAAGTTGTGGCCAGAGAAGGTTGGCAATCCCAACGAGACGGATGAGAAGATCATCAAGAAGAACAAGGAGAAGGCAGAAAACAACAAGCGCGATCGCCTGATCTGGTGCGAGCGCTTCATCAAGAACACGCCTCCTGTGGAAGTTGCAGACAAGGTCAACCATGACCGTGGATGGCTTGACACCCGCTACTCGCGTCTGAAGGAGAAGTTCGAGAAGGCCATCAAACAGTGGTGGTACTCTCACGCTGCATAACCGATAAACAACGAGATGACCATGATGGAGAACTATATAATACTTCGCAAGGCCGTTGAGCAGAAACTGTTGTCGGAAGAAGACTGCGCACGTGCAGTCTATCTTCTGACAATCTTCATAAAGAAGATGCAGTATGAGTCGCATGGAGGTGGGCATTTTAACATCAATCCTGATACTGTACTCATTTTGAAGGAGCAGGGAATAGAAGTAAAGGTAGAACTGCTTGGTAAGGATGCACCACACTTGGCTTCCAATGGAAACCCAGATTTCGACACGGAAGCACTTAACCACTGTTTCCGTGCACCGGAAAGTTTTCTGGGACTATTTACTCCGGCTTCAGATGTCTATTCTATGGGAATGTTGCTCGCCTATATGATTCAGGGTTTCTATCCATATAAGATTAATGAGTCCATGTCGAGGAGTGAAATCATGAGAGTAGTTAAGGAGACTGAGCCTACGCTCAAAGTCTCGCCCCCAATAGATTTACTTATATATAAGGCAATAGACAAGAAAGCGGGCAAAAGATTCAAAGATGCTGAAGAGATGGGGTTCTCGTTGATGGATTATTTGGGCATAGAGAAACCTAAGAGCTTCAGTTGTTTCTCAGACAATAAGAAACGAAAAATCGGGATAGGGGAAGATGGTAAACGAATAGGAGGGAATAGGTGTATAATTGACAAGGAAGAAAAACCACAGACAGGACAGGAGCCCAGAATACAGGTGAACATAGAACCTAGAGATGGTGAAGGATTTAAGGCCGTAGCAGGTATGGCAGATTTGAAAAAGAAGCTTCGTTGCGATTTCGTGGATGTGGTTTCGAATAAAGAGTTAGCAAAGGAATTCGGAATTCTACCTCCTAACATGCTCTTCTATGGGCCTCCAGGAACGGGTAAGACTTACATCTCAAAGCGTCTTGCGGAGGAAACTCAACTCGCATTTTGTACCATTAAACCATCTGACCTAGCTTCGGTATGGGTTCATGGTAGCCAGATGCTGATCAAGCAGCTATTTGAGAGAGCGACATCATTGGCTGAGAAAAACGATAGAGGTTGTCTGCTGCTTATTGATGAGTTCGATAGTATTGCCCCTAAGCGCACTGTTGAAGACAATAGTCATCAGGCAGGCGAAGTTGCGGAACTACTGACACAGCTGAACGACTGTGTGGAGAAGAACGTGTATGTGATAGGAACAACTAACCGTCTGGACGCAATTGATCCGTGTATCCTGCGGCATGGAAGGCTTGATTCGATTGTTTATTTTAATATTCCAGATTTAGAGTGTCGCAAACAGCTTTTTGAGATAGAATTGCTGAAGCGTCCGCATGAAGAAAATATCAGCATTGACGAACTAGCCAGATTAACAGAAGGATATACATCGAGTGATATTTCCTATATGGTGAAGGAAACGGCAAGGAATGCTTTCGAGGCAAGTCTGATGACGGACGATAAGCATGTTGTGAAAATCAGTGAAAAGATGTTGAGGGAAGTCATAGCGGGAACACGCCCATCCGTAACCCGTGATGACATGAGACGCTATGAGAAAATGCGTGATGACTATATAAAACACTCTAAAAAAGA
>JAEEGH010002214.1_pt1 | contig 52859 bp, 59 predicted proteins | sample 9134181 | NCBI WGS metagenome assembly JAEEGH01 (sample SAMN16246544, study PRJNA631951) | gut metagenome | biome: gut microbiome; feature: rumen; material: DP-attached | host: Bos | place: Iran: Karaj | collected 2018-10 | reverse complement strand
GTGAGCATCAGTATCCTATAAATGTTTAACTGAGCATTGCTTTCGCTTTACTCATTATGTCTATGTTGAATTTTTCATTATATTTTCTTATTACTTTATCTATAAAGTCTGGTTCTATAGCTTTATAGTAAGATATTAATCCGAGCATCTTCTGGACATCGTGCAGTTCCCATTCATCTCCTATTGTGCAGAAGTTGAATATCATTGCTCTGAATTTCTGGTTCTTTTCATGTCCTACTGAAAGCTGGTTATCTTTGTTAACTATGATGCCAAGATGGTAATTTCTACCTGCTATACTGCCAAATCTTGTTTTTTCATTGTTAACCCTGAATGGTACGTTGAATTCTTTAAAGGTATATTTAATTAATCCGAGGATTATATGTTCATTGAATTTTTCTTTACAGCTTATTGTTATATCATCTGCATATCTTGTGTATGCATAATGATGTCCGTGGAAATTATGGAGTTTTTCTGTTAATACATGGTCTATAGGTACCATTGCCAGATTGGTCAGAAGAGGGGAGAGATGACTTCCCTGAGGTAAGGTACCATTGAGAAGTGAGATGTGTATTATTTTATCCAGTTCCGCTTCATCGATCATCGGGAATGGGAAAACCTGAAGAAGTTGTGACTTTAGCCATTCTCCATTTATTGAGTTGAAGAAATCTTTCAGATCTATCTGGAGGTACCATTTTGAATTATTTTTCTGATGTACCTGCATAGCTGTTACGGTACTGCATTTTGCTACATATGCATGTGCTGCTTTATGCGGTAGCACTTGTAAGCTGTTTTCTATCTGATTCTTATATAATGTCTGCACATTGCTCAGAAATTCATCTGGTGCATCTATCTGACGCATCTTGTGAGGATTTGATTTCTTTGGGATCTGGAAATGTCTGTAGTGTTCTGAAGTATCTATAGAATTTACGTCTATTGTAATCGTATCTGGATTGTACAATGTTCTGCGCTTTGCCCAGAGCTGTTCTGCATAATCATCTGATATTTCTTTGGTTACTCTTTTCTTTGTTCCATCACCCATATCTCTTGTTATATACGGGTTGTTCAGTATGTCTGCCCATGTTATCTGTCTTGGAGCAGAGTTCGTAAGAAATGTAAGATACATGATTATTTCCTTTCTATTACAACTGAGGTGATCATGCTTTTCCAGGGAAGGCAGGGTTTTATCTGAAAACCGAGTGTGCATTTTTCAATGTTTTCGGGCTCGTACTGCTGCATGCAGGTCTTCTGCTTCCGGAATTAGCTGTGACCGTCGTTCTGGATGCGTGTCCTTCTTCCTTATCGTTATTTTGCTTGAATTGTTAATTGCAAGTCTCCTTATGGAGTATCCTTGTAATAGTTTGGTTACATTGCTATGAAGTCATAGCTGTATGGGTCGCATATTACTATATGCTTTGTCGGTTGTTTATTTATGAAGTTTGTGAAGTTTACTATGCCCATAATAGAGCACATTTTAACAACAGGAGAAACACTAAGCTCAAAACCACAGGCTGAGACTGGTGTATTTGCTTTGGCCTCTTCATGTGTGAAGTTAAGTGATTCTTTCAAACTTCTTTTCTGTTTGATATCTGACCAATCTGTGAAGTATGTCTGTCCTTCTAATAGTGTTGTTCTGAAATCTATTACTGCTGTTACCTCTGGGTTATACCAGTTGGCATCAACTATCATATTTCTTACTTCAACACTATCGACACACATGAATACAAAACCCTCAAGTGGTTCTCCTTTGTATTCATATCTGAGCTTGATTGATTTCTTTAAGACTGGGTTTATTTTTGAGAGAAGCTTATGAAGTCTTATTGTTTTCGGCTGTCCGATATCTTCTTCGGTATAGAGCTGGTTTGCTATGTTATGAGGTTCTACATCATCGAAATCCCATAAGACCATATCTTCTACACCATATCTTGCTAGAAGTTCCGCTACGTTGCTGCCTATGCTCCCGCAACCTATGATGTGACATCTGGCTTTTACTTTTGCTGGGTCAAAGAATTCGAGAGATTTATTTAGATCCATTATTTACTCCTTTGAATATTGGTCTTGATTTGCTGAAGTAACTGTATTCAGCGCTGAAGTACTCATCTTCTGGTGAGTATATGTTTCTTCCTGCTGGGAATGTTCTTTCAGTTGTAGCGTATTCTTTCAGCTGATCTTTTGCCCACTGACGTATATCTGTTTTACAAGCCTGTATTTTAAAATTGATATCATTTTTATCGAACATGATCTGCTGTTCGAAATCGTATAAGAATATACACATCTCCATTTTTTTATTCATAATGAAGAATATGTAGTAATCTCCATCATCTACTTTTGCAAGTAGATCTTTCTGATATTTATCATCTACACCTGAGCTGAATACATTCATATTTACGTGGCTATGTCCGTGAAGCCTTAATTCTTCGATAGGGAATTTTGGATCAAGAATCAATTTAGTCTGCCATTCTGCAAAATCTTTTTCATCGGTTGTTGTGGCGGTAGGTGAGTTGATCTGTGGAAATACTAGGACATCATATATAAGATATTTATGTCCAAATCTCTTTACGAGTCCATGCCAGCTGCATTCAACTGGTGACTGATTTACAAGTTCAAGCATTTTGAGATATGCTTCTGCAGTTATTGTAATGTCTGGTTTGATTACATCCTTTGGTATCTTGGAATGTTCTTTTACCAGGTCATCGATTTTGAAATCTTCCAAAGTACCTCTGTTGAACCATGCAAGCTGTTCTGTCAGGTCTTCTATGAATTTTGTTTTTTCTTCTATTGTTGGTCTAAGCTTTTTCATAAAAATCACCTCTTGCTAACATTTCATTTGTTGTGAGCATTTCTCCTGTTTCTTTACATCTCCAGGTCTTTAATGTATCTCTCTGATCCCATAATTCCATGCATAATGTATCTACTACGCATACGTCATAGAAATTAATATTGAGTATTGCCTGAGTAATCTGTTCGATAGCTCCTATGTAATCTCCTGTTGAAGCACAGTCGAATATTGCTTGTCTATGATTACCGAAGCATCCATATCTTGAGATATGAGGGTGTCTTATTACTGGATTTGTATTCTTTATTGTTTCTCTTGAGATTGAGAAATTTGAGGTATTGAATTTCAGAGCGCATTTTGTTATAAGCTCATATTTTCTTCCGAGCATTGCTCTGATGATATCTTTTGATGAACTTGCTCTGTTAGGCTGTGCTATAAGTTTTTCTGCAGGCATATCTGAGAAATATATTAATGGAGCTTCATATTCGAGATCGATATAGCCATTTTCATGTGCTTTGAATAACCTGAGATATGGTATCTTCTTCAGATGTTTGAAGAATAGTTTATGATCATCGTTTTCTTCCTGCATGTATTTATAGAATGAGAGCTTTTCGTTCATTTCTCTCATTTTTGATGCAAGTGAAGCTATTTCATTTTCATATGTATTGATACTATCTCTATATGAGGCTATATCTTTTTCTATTCTGTCAATTTTACTTTGAGCCTGATTACGCAGACATCTTTTGAATAATTCGAATTCACGATTGATTATTTCATCTGACAGGAAGAAATCTTTTAGGATTTTCTTTGCTTCTGTTAGACGATTTTCTGTCAGTTGTACGAGGAAGTTCATAAGGATCTGATTGTCCTTATTGAACATCGATGTCTGGAGTGTATAAAGTTTGTAGAATGTGTCTGGTGTTATTTCTTTATTTGTCCACACATATAAATATTTACTTCCTTCTACCGTGAATATTTTCAGGAAATGGTGTGGAGTCTGTTTTAGAAATTCCTGAGCATTTTCCAGATATTTTGCGGAAGGGTAGTTAGCTGGATTAAAGCGTGTACTCGGTGCTTCGTGGATGATTATTCCGAATCCTTCTTCTTTTCCGTAGTCACTTATGAAATGGTAGTCATCATTTTCATAATATTTTGTAACTGATTTATTATTTAAATCAGCTGTCAGACCACTCATTACAGCCAGTAAGTTGGCTATGCTGAGAAGGATATAATCTCCGAACCAACGTATGTCATAAGCTTTGTTTGGTACCAATGCCTGAAATTTTTCCGTGATCTCATTCATTGGTTCCATCATGATTGATGCTTCGCTGTCTGTATGTGGTATCAGTGTAAAATTATCAAACATATGTGTACCTCCTGTAATATAATAATCGAGAGCAGAGAAGATGGAACTCTGCTCTCTGTTATTACATTACACCACCGTCGCCCTTTACGACTGCGATGAGAATGCAGTCTTCGGTGATGCCATGATCTGTGAAACTCTTATTGAGTCCTTCACCACCAACTGCCAGACCGTCAAGATGGATTCCTCCTGTGGAGTAATCGATTCCGTTCTCATCGAGAACATCTTTCAGGGTTCTGGAAGGATCTACTGTAATACTCTTTCTGTTGGTGTTGGTGCCAATGATAACTCTGATCATTTTTGTTCTCCTTTCTTAAACTATTCTACGAATGTTACTGCGTCCTGGACTGATGCTTCCATAGCATCGAGTGACTCTCTTACTGTTGCGATATTAGCTTCTACAACCTGCAGCTTGTTGATGATCGGTGCGAAGTATCTTACGATTTCCTCGCGTTCTTTTGCCGGGTCTGAGTGATCAGTTACAGGATTATTCGTTGTCATGAACATCTTGCCCTCTGCTGTTTCCGAGCAGAAGCAGATTCCATATTTGCTGTAGCTTGCATCACCGATTCCTACACCGAATATCTCATTACCTTCGTGATCGAACAGTTTGAGTGCTTCTGGTGCGAAATTCTTGACTCGCTCAAGTTCATCTTTTGTGAGGTCTGTTGAGAGCTGGATCATATCGCCCATAACTTTCATTTTTGCCATTAGTTATCTCTCCTTTCAATATTGAAATAAAATAAAGAACACAAAGCACAAAACCCTAATGTGATGTGCCTACTGTGTTTGGATTGTAGTCGAAGTTTTCATCCTCTTCGAATGGGATAAAAGCTCCTGACAGTGAAATCAAGTCATCTATCTGACCTGACATTACTGATAGATTTTCTGCACATGTTACGATACTGCACTGTTTGCTTTCGCTGTCAAAAAGAGCGCATTCCTCAGTACATCTCCTGAGGTCTCTTTTACCTTCTTCGGGTGCAGGAAAACCGATGAGAAGGATAGGGCAGAGTGGTTTTTTCATATTTCCCTCCAGTTATTTGGAATTGTCATTAGTGAGCATTGACCGTGTTTATATAGCGGACAGCCTAAACATTGATTTTTCGAATTGATAAAGTAATCGCAGGTAATCATTATTATGTAGATTGCATTGTGTAAATCTTTTGTTGTTATTTCGGACAGTTTCTTCCAGTAAATCACATCTGCTATATCTTTTTCAGATCGATATCTTATTCTGTAGAAGTCTTCGTTCGTGGTTACAAATACCTCCTTCTGGGATTCTCTTATAGATATTTCACTGACTTCTTCAGTATCAAAGATTCGACCTGCAATGTTTAGTTTCATTAGTCCTGATAGGGCATTCGATATGCACCTGGAAGAAACATCCATGCGATTACATTAAATTGTTTTCTTTTCTCGTTGTACCATTTACCATCTTCGAAATAGAGAACTGTAGCCTTTATTGCATCCCTGCAAGTCACAAGGTATTCACCTTCACAAGGCGGTAGCACACTTGCTGTCGGATACCAAGTAGGCTGATCATATCTTGCGTAGCTGGACATATCAGTAACTCTCCAGCATTTCTTCTGCAAGCTCTCTGAAATTGATATACTGAGCGATCTGTGCATTGATAAGTGGTCCCCAGATAGGATTATTAGCCTTTGGAGCCATGCTTTCTACGCAGTTCTTCAGTAATCCTGCTGCAGAGATAAGTCTTGTGTCATGATCTGTGTATCTCTCTTTAATTTCTTTGATTCCGTCACCGAAGAAAGCATTGAGAGATTCAGTATGACTGATCGCATTTGCTACCGTGAATGTTGCGAAGTTTGTGTAGTTATTGTGAGCTGTCATTTTATTCCTCCTTTACTACATAGTATGTCGTGCCATCGATAATGAATTTATCTGCATAAGATGCTGGAATCGTCCATGTCTTATCTTTGTATTTGAGACCAAGAGATTTGATAGAGTTCCATACCCATTTATTTAATGAGTCTTTATCGTCCATAGTCTTCTGCATAGAATCTGATGAGGCTTTCATAGAATTTATGGTAGCCTGCTGCTGAGCTATGATGAGCTTGAGATCCTGGTTTTCCTTGTAAGCTTTCTTATACTTCTGATATGTGGCTTTCTTTACTTTTACAGTTTTGCCTTTAGATGAAGAGGCGAATGTAGATACTGTAAGAGCGCTGAATGCAAGTGTGAGTACAAGCATTATTGTGATAAATCTTTTCATTAGTGTTTCTCCTTTTTCATGTGTTTTTCGCGATCTTTTACTTCTGCCAGTTTCGCATTGTTAAAACGGGAAAGATCACCAACCAAATAACCCGTAATTCTGCGTACTCTTTGGAACGGGATTCCTGCTCCAACTGTTTTATTTATCGGATCGTAGTTAAGATTGTTCATTGTAGTTCCTCCTATAAAAGGTTTCTTGGGGAGGGGCGTGTAGGAGATGAATAAATGAAAATTGCGATTCACTGACACTAGGTAAGTATATTTATTTGAGGCTGATCCTGAAGCGACGATTCGCTGCCCCTCCCCGATGGATCAGGATCTTCCAAAAGACAAGTGATTACGCAAGACCTGCTCCGTAGCAGAGAAGCCAGAGGCAAGCAAGACCTGCCGTTATTACTGTCCAAGCGATTATATCCTTAAGCATTGTTGTATCTCCTTTCAAAGTAGGGTGGCACCCAAGAATGTACGAAGTACGTTCAAGGGTGCCTTATGAGGAATTATGCAAATGTGCGATTTATAAATTGGAAGGGGCTGTCTCGGCCATTTGTCACTGACGGAGCGACCTTGCCTTATCCTATTACATATGCTTTACTCCGTATCGCAGGGAAAACCAAAATAGCACAACCAACACAACCCTAATCCGGGTGGGTTGAGGGCGGTGGAACCGGGCTCACCGACGTAAGTCAGATATTGGACAGAGATCCGTGAATGACCGAATGGGAATGAACGGACTTCTGTCCAATTTGAACGAAGTGAGAGATGCTGAACATAAAAAAAGCACCGAACCTTTCGGCTCGGTGCTGAATGAGGTATCTACTTGGATGCCTTGTTTGGGTCAAATCTCTTCTTGAAGCGAGGATTGAGGAAGTTGCCGTTTGCTTCCATTCTGACGTAGAAGCGAGTGTCGGCTTTCTTGTTAACCTTGTCGGGATGTCTTTCGGTAACGCCAAGTTCTCTGAGGAAGTCATCGAAGATGCGGACGTTGATAGGGTTGAGCAGGTTGATGTAGATTGGGTTGTAGTTTTCTTCAACCTCGATGTTTACTGCTACTGGTGCGTTGTTCTTCATAACGTATGAGATACCTGCGAATGTAAGTGTGTGCTCGCCTGCTGGGATATCCTCAGCGATTTTTCCGAAGAATGCGTTGTCGTAAGTTGTCTTTGTGCTAGCCATTGTTTTGTCTCCTTTCAAATTGTCAATGAATGTATGATTTTTTATTACTTGTCGATTAATAGATATAACCTGTTGTGATGTATTTGTAGAGTGCTGTTTCTTCAGTTGTTTCTTCTGTGCTGTTGAATTTGTATCCACATACATCACATTCACAACACCCTATTTCTTTGTAGTATTTTATTTTTGTTGGGTGTCTTTCTTCTTCTTTGTTAGGGCATATGATATAATTTGGCATTAAGATGTCAGACTCTGACATCTCACCACTGTCGAGCTTATTGAGGAAGAATTTGCGTGTGGTAGTTGCGATTTCTTTCTCTTTAGCTGTATACACACACCGTTCCTGTTGAAGGAAGGCTTCTGAGTTACTGTGAGTTTTTGTTACGTGCTTATCGTTTTGTAATTTAGCAAGCCTACGTTCTTCAGCAGGTCTCGGTGTGCGGTCTGTGATATCGTTTATGCGTTGTCTGAGGATTGGCGGAGCCGAGAACTCAAGACCGAACGCTTCAAACCAAAGTTCGTTTTGTATATCGTCTTCATCGAAATCACCGTTGTAGTCAATTTTGAACTGTTCTTCGAAGTACTCAAGTCGCTCGAACTTTGGTTCTTGGTAATTACCAAAATCTACGAGATATACGTTATTAACTCTGTCGTGCCATTTATTTGCTTCTTTGTAGTTAAACCACGCGGTAGAGTCTTCAGTGATACAGAGAACTGTATCGACTATGTAGTTGTTTCTCGCTCTGAACTTCATAGAGCGAAGTGTGTCATCGTCGGGAGTTGCCGAATTATCCGAGAGGTTCCAACGATACTCTTCTTTAACAAGTTGCGAGAGAGATTTAACTTCCTCGACTTCAATGTGAGTTTCGATAAACTCATTGATATAAGCTTTCACTCTGTTACGTTCTGCGTTGCGTTCAATACCCTGCAACCAATCAATTACACATACTGACATAATATTTACTCCTTTCTTTAAATAAGAAAGCCCCTCGATTAACGAGAGGCTTTATGTGCTTTGCGCCAATCATATGGATAGATACCTACAAATGATGTGTAGGTTTTGGTCATAAGGTACTGATAGTCGCTAATCAGACCTTTGTTATGAAGCTTTTCGGCTTCACGACGCTTGATACGGTCTGCAAATATCTGTACCTCGTGTTCAAGATTGCTTCCAAACCAACAAAGTTCCTCAAGCGCGAAATCAATTGGTCTGTAACCGAATGTACCTGCACAATCCTGATAAAACAGGTCTCTTGGAATTGAATAATCTGCTAACATAATGCATAACCTCCTCAATGAAATAATAGAAAAAATTAATTACCTACTAATCACTCATGCAAGGACGTAGGTCAATGCTGCAGCGGAGGCGTTGAGACGATCTTGATCGGGTCAACGGCGAGAACAGCGTTGAGCGTTAAGCGTCTGCAGTCCGTAGCTAGTCAATACCTAAATACGAAAAATCTGTAATATTTAGGGTGCAGGGTCCCAAATATTACAGATTATTTGTATTTACCGAAGGCGAATTACACAATTAGAAATCGTAGGGACATTCGAAGATAATGTCTGAGACATTTCGGAGAATGTAACACGATTTCTGGAAACGCTCGCGTTTCCTTCCTTAAAAGTGTAATTCGGGTATAGACAGCTATGGATTACAGCCGACATCAAATACTACACACTATATTACTTAACAGGAGGCTGTAACTATGAGTATAATGTGTGCCCGAAGGGTCACATATCAACACGCCGAGCGGGCAAGGACAAGCGAGGGAGCAAAGGCGTGCCCTGACTAAGCGAGCTCAGTCGAGCGTGGCAGGTTCAGCATGGCTTTGCGATATTCGGCGTTTCTCCTACTTTGGTCTTAGCATCTTTGATGCTTAGACAATGTTGGGGAAACGGCGAACGTGTTGACAATCTGTGGCATAAAGACACTAGAACCAAATCCTATCCAATGCATTCATAAATGGATTTGGTTCGTCCTCTACCCATTACGGTTATACTGACTTGGGGCAGGGGTCCCCAAGTCTACATTCACGACCCTAGAGGTCGTGCAAAGTACCAAATAGGAATTTCTGGTGCGAACAGCACATATTCCTATTTGATGCTTTATAATATTATGTCTTTGCAGACATAATAGTTTATGAGTTATCTATTTATATTAAGTATAGATCAAGTAATAGCTATGAGAAAGGGTACAGGACTATGTGTTATTTGAGTTAATGCGAGCGCGACTCTTGCATAACGATGTTGTTTAGACATCGTTATGGTGATGCATAACATCATAGTTACTGGAGCGCCACCCAAAGAAAAATAATGAACAAAACACCTATCTTACGACAGTAAGCAGGTTTACCACCATTTTATCAGAGACGATTTACTTGTCACGGAATGACAACATTTTCGAAGGTCAAAAAATATCGATTCGTCCAAAATGAAAAATCGCTTGTCAAAAAGTGTCAACTTGTCATAAAGTGACAAGTAAGTGTTTACATATTATGACAACAAAATATAGTTTTTCGGTATAGTATAAATGGTAGGTTCAAGAAAACGTTGACATACAGTGACAAGCTAAACATTTGTTCTTTAGTTTACCATATTCCGCATAAATTTTATTTTTTATAAAATAAAGGATTACGAACGTATGTGAGTAATCCATCCTTAAGTCATATGCGACAGCATATGTAGGAGCACAGCAGATAGTATCACGAACGTTAGAGGTGAGTGATACTAGATGCGAAGCGCATATTACGCATATATGCATAGGGGTCGGGCTTAAAATTACGCACATATCGCAGGCTATAGTATATACATATATATGATTCCGTTTGCACGATGTTGTGTTTCCTTCTTTAATAAATCATCTTTCAGTTTTCATTTCATAACTTCTCGGGCTCATCCTGGTTTATAGATTCGCTGCCTAAATAAAATAAGGCAGCTGATTTTTTATTTAGATTTCTGATCCCTTCTCTAAGTAAAGGGGGTGACCCTTAAAATACAATATATAGTAGTTCCTATTGAAAACAACCACAATATATAGTATAATTCTCTTGTAAAGCATTATTAATGATATAGGGCTGAGGATGCAGGAAATTCCTCATCCCAGCCCATTATACAAGTAGAATAACTATGGCAAATATTAAGAAAGATGCAACAGTAGGTAGACTGCTTCTTATGGATAGTGCAAACCTACCGAATCTTACAGCTGAAGAATTTATGTCTTATATAAACGAAGGACTCGTTCCTGTGTTTTATTCGAACTCTTCCGGCACCGTTTATAAGTTCGCCTCCTGGAGTACGGCACCATCTGGTGCTGTCAGCCTCTCTATGGATGAGCAGACAATGGCTATATTCTTTCCGACAGATTATGTACCTAATGGTAATGGTCCATTTAATCCATTTAATTAGATATTTCATAAAGATTCTGGTGAAGTGGAGAATAAAGGAGAATCAATCAGCTAATAAACAGCATCCGCAAGAATAATTATCATGAAAATTAGAGACATAGTAAAACTTACAAATACATATCTGGCAGGGGAGCAGCTTGTATATCAGAAGCTGATACCGTTTTATGATGCTGTTATAGATGATATCAACAGCAGACTTAATTCGACTTACCCTGTTTTTTCATCTCTCGGATTTACTTCTCTGGATGGAGATGATGCCGTTTATGACTATTTCCCTGACAGATATCTCAGGTCAGTCGTAGCATTAGGCGGTGCTCATAAATTCTATGAGATGGATGAAGAAGGTGTCGTATATGATACTTCATACGAACAGGACTATGAGAGAAATCTCTTTTATATGACGAGGGATTATATCGATCAGGTTCCTGAGATATTTCAGTCGGACAGTCCAGGCAGCGTAAACATCTCACTCGATGATGGTGTTGAAGCTATCTACTGTCCATGCATTCTTAGAGGTTTATAAAGGAGAAAATTATGTCTAAAAGACCATTCAACGGAAGTCCAACTGTGGACGGATATTATACGACATTTGATTCATCTGAGGTTCATAGAGTATAGGAATCCTCTGATGATCATGGTGGTGGTGGTAGTAGTGACTTCTCTACGGCAGAGGTAACGATTACTGACTCTGTGTCAGTATTAAGATTTTGTGCTATATTTGACGACGAGGAGTGGTCAGGCATAGAGCAATTTAGCGGTGCTGTCTTTAATGATGAAACTTATACAATTCCATTATATAAAGGGAATTGTATAATTTATAAAGATGACGCATATGGTACTGTTGCTGTCACAGGGGATATAGTATATGACGAAAATGGGAGTTTTGAAGTCACAGGCAACGGCACCATAACCATATCATAGGTCGCTCAGGGGTAAGCGACAAGCTAAGATAATTAAGGAGGTCATATGGATTATCTTAAACTCATTGTTGATGAAGAAGGGCTCATCACAGAATGCATATCAGAAGGCGATGTGAAGCTGTCATTCGATGGCATCATCGCTTTTTGCATGTCATTCATGGAATCTGCATCTAAAGATTTTCTTAGGGCACATCCTGATGAAGTTGAAGATCTTTACGATAGTCTGGATTATCTTTTCTATAAGTTTATGGGAAGGACGTTCCCTGACGTACAGCCGAGAGATTTCGATCTTTCGGATGCAGGATTACTTTACGCTCAGGACAAGATCATAGAAGATGCTGCCAAGAAAGGTATTACCTATGATGAAGCTCTGAAAAAGTATGAAGAAAAAGCTAAGAAATATGTCAGAAAGAAAGCGAGGTTAATGGTATAATGGATGATAAGGCTCTTAAGATTGTATACAATTATATAGAATCTCATCTCGATAAATCAGATGGCATACCTTGCTTTGAGGTTTATACAGTCTGGAAATGTAAAACTCTTCAGAATTGGAAATATCTGATTTCCAGCACACTCTTTGATGGTATGTATTATGAACTTACCTATAATGGTGATAAGAACGAATGGTATCTCGATGCTTATAAAAAGTTCGAGAACAGATGCATTAAGGAGGATTAACATGAAGGTATTCGTCAGTCAGCCAATGAGCGGTCTTACAGATGGTGAGATCATTGCTATCAGAGAAAAGGTTTTCGGAGATTATAAGGCGGATCATCCGAGCGCAGTACTGATGGATTCTTATTCAGCCATTAAGAAGAGGATGGGTGAATACTATACCTATGAACATCCTAATGTTGCCATGCTTGCTCAGGCTATCGATATGCTGGCGGATTCTGATGTAGTCCTCTTCGCAAAAGGGTGGGAGAATCATAGAGGCTGCCGTATCGAGGATAAGATCGCTACTTATTACGGTATAAACAAGGAATATGCTAGATAGATGTCCTAGATGTGGGTCACCCTGGGTAACTACTACAGCTATGAATGGAGGCCCATCGGAATTCTGGAAGGAATGTGCAAATCCTTCCTGCAATTCATATTTGAATACTTACGTACCGCAGTCACATCAGTATGAGTTTCATAAGGATGCTCATACTTTTGTGGGCAATTTCGGAGGATACGGTTCAGGCAAGACCCTGACGAGTCGCGAGGAAATTTACAAGCATATTTTCCTGACGCCTCACGGGACTACGCTGATCGGTGCTAACGTCGGTTCTCAGTATGAACAGACTATTAAGCGAGAGATAGAAGCCGATCTTCCGAAAGCCTTTGTGAAGCGGATTAGTACGCAAAAAAGTTATATGGACTTGATCAACGATCACAGAGTCATGTACCGCCCTTATGATGACCCTGATAAATTGCGTTCATATAACTTGACCTCCTTTCTTATAGTCGAGGCATCGGAAGTAAAGCGGGAGTCGTTTACTCAGCTCAAAACGAGATTGAGGAACACTGCCGCTACGGTGCCTCAGAGGGATGAGAACGGGGAAATAGTATATAAAACCCTTAAGAATGGGGTAAAAGTTCCTGTAATCGACCATATCTGGACCAAGGGTATAATAGAATCCAACCCTTCTGCAGGGTGGATAAAGAACGATGTACTTATTGTCAGCAGCGAGATACACAAGCATGGAGAGATCGTCGATGAATACGACGTTGATCCTGACAGAGCGGATCCTGCTATCAGTACGCACGTGACTTCTACCTCGGCTAATGAGTTTTTACCAGACAATTTTATAGCTCAGAACGTCAAAAATAAGCCTATGTGGTGGGTAAACCGCTACATTTATGGCTCATTTCTGTACGCTGAAGGCAAGGTTTATCCACGCAGCAATGCCTGTGTAGTGGATGAATTCGAGATTCCTAAGCATTGGAAGAGAATCGTGGCATTCGACTACGGATTATCTGATGATGCTGTATTTCTGGCTGGTGCCGTGGATTTGGAGAAAGGAATCCTATATATCTATGATGAAAGCAGGACGAATGAGAATAATGTCGAGACCCTTTCTAAGATATTCTTTGAATTCACGAAGGATATTCCAGTCGGAGGATGGATCTGTCCACCAATTATCGATCCTAAAAGTGGTCCAAAACGGGATTACGATAAAAAGAGCCTATCTGATCACTTCCTCGATTACGGGATCAGTTTCATCCCGGGATTCATCAATGTCGATGCCAGGATTTTCCGACTTAATACATATTTTGAGTCGGGAAAACTCAAGATATTTCGCAAATGTAAAGGACTTATCTGGGAGCTCGACAACTACAAATTCAAAGCGGATGAAACTGTTAACAGCGGCTATACAGGCAAACCGGTAGATAAAGACAATCACGGAATAAATGCTCTTGAATGGATAACGATGGAGCTTCCTGCGGATCCTAAGAATCTGCTTTATGGCGTTTATGGTAAGGACGGAGTAGACCTTACTCCTGAAGAAGAGGAACTGGAACAGGATAAAGAAGCTATGTACTGGGCTTTATCTGATGATGAACCTGAATATAAACCTATGGATGAGACACCATACGATATTGTCAGTTATAACATGTGGGGGTAATTATGACTGAGTATTTACTTATAATTCTTGTTACATTTGTAATCATTTACGCTCTGATCAAGGGCTGTAATATCAATATAAATATAAGCGTGAAGCAGGAATTCTCGGCTGAGGATCGACAGCTTCTTGAAGACTTATATAACAATGAAGGTGATCCTAAAGAGCAGTTCGATGTCAATGCGGCCTTTGACAATCTTGTTAAGAGCGTGAATGACATCATGCTGGATAATAATGAGGAGGCTTAAACTATGGATGAAAAGATGGAAAAAGCCCATCTTGAGCGAAAGCTTCTCGGAAAGCTAAAACATAATTATGAATACTGTAAGCAGTATTATCTCAGGGAGCATCGTAAGATGCGTCTTCTTGATGCTACTGATAAAGGCGATCTATGGAAGGCATGTGCCGCTAAGTTTCCGCCTTATCAGCTACTTCCTGATACTAATTTTGTTAGTTATGTACACTATAATATCCTTGCATCTATCTATACGGTAGCTAAATCAGCACAGTTGGTACCTACCTGTGAAGAGGATGTGGAATTCTGTGAACGTCTTAACGTTGCGATTGAGCACGATTGGGATAAGAATTCTGTAGGATACTATATGTTTCTCGCTGGAGACAGGGCAGCTTTGCTGAACCTCGGTATTACCCAGGCTATCTGGGACGAGAAAAATAAGAATATAGCATACAGAAATGTAGACCCGATTCATTATATGCGTGATCCAAATGCTGAGGATCTTGATTCAGCAGGTTATGTAATGGTTTACCAGAGCTATGACAAGAACTGGTTCCTTAGTAATCCGCTTTATAAGAAAGTCTTTGCTGAAAAGATAAAAGATAAGGTTCATGCTTCAACAGAAAATGTACCTGATTATCAGGGAAAACCTGCAGTCGGAGACAGCGGTAAGGAATATAACCTCTTCATCCACTGGGTAAGGAATGAGAAGGGTGGTATCGATGAGATACATACTATTGATAATGAGGTGCTTCTGCTTATGAAGCACAATATTCAGCCTAATATGTATCCGTTTGCTGAACTTTTCTGTAATCTTCCAGGCTCATCGCTCATCGGATCGAGTGAACCTGCTAAGATATTTGCCAATAATCTTGTCTATAATCTTATGGATTCGATGGCTTATACATCCGTCTATAAGAACCAGAGACCTCCTAAATTTGTATCTACTCAGAGTGGACTTAATATCGCTGCATTTGTTAAACATGGCAATGAGGCAGACCGTACCTTCGTAGTCAATGGTGATGCGAGCAGGGCTGTACATTATCATCAGTTCCCTGAGGTGAACGCCACATTGCCAGCCATGCAGCAGAATATGAGCTTTAATATTAAGGCTATGTCTGGTGTTGATGACAGATACACAGGCAGAGATACAGGTTCGATCATTACCACAGGCGGTACCGAAGAGATGCTTAACAGAGTTACTCTTATCGATACGCCAAAGATAATGAACTATGAACGTTATGCCAAGAGGCTTACTGAACTTACTGTAAGACTGATGGCTGAATATTCTCCTGACAGAGTATATGTCGTTAAGGATGACCAGCGTTCTACGCCTACTAAGGTTGTCTATAAGACTATCACTATAGAAGCAGACGAGATGAATCCAGATGCTGTCTTCGAATATGCTATTCAGATAAGCAGCGAACTCCCTAAGAATAAGCAGAGAGTTCAGGCTTGGGCGAATAACATGATGGAGAAGCAGATGCAGTATCAGAGTCAGGGAGTACAGATCGATGTTATCACTCCTGAGGAATGGATTCGCTGTCAGGATGTACCGTACAAGGAACAGATCCTTAAACGTATGGGAATCCAGTCTAATCTCAATGCTTACATCGAAGCGCAGAATGTCATTGCCGAATATGCAGCTATGCTGGATCGTGGTGATCTTCCAGAAGATGCGCTCGCTACCGCAGCTGACGGACTTCAGGCTATGAGAATGGGCGAACAGACCCCATTCCAGCAACAGCAGGAGGCAGCTATGTCGCCTACAGGTGGTGGTATGGGAATGATGTAAACACAATATATAGTGTTTAATCATTGACCAACCACAATATATAGTGTATAATTATGGCGTAAAGATATCTATCTTTACGCCTTTTTCGGTCCTGCACCGATATATGCAGAGTGTTAATGGTCAGTTACGCTCTCTGACCTAATTCGAAAGGAGTAGATTTACACATGGCAGGAACCATGACAAATGACGAAATTATGTCTGAATTCGAGGAACTTTTCGGAACTGAGGATAAACCTGACGAGGAAGAAACCCCAGAAGAAGAAACAGAAGAAACGGACGAAGATACTACTGAAGAAACTGCTGAAGAAGCTGAAAAAGCTGACAATGAAGAGGAGCAGGCAGAAGACGAATCTAAGGACGAGTCCGATTCGCAGAAACAGACACCGCCTGCAACTGATAAGCAGTCGAAACAGAATTACGCTTTTGCTGAACAGCGACTTCAGATCAAGAAGAATGAGCAGTTTGTACGCAATCTCGGTAAGCTCATAGGCTTTGATGAGAAAGCTTCTGTAGAAGAGATACAGGACAAGATCAAAGAAGTACTTATTGAGAAGACTGCTAAGGAGAATAATATCTCCGTTGATCTTGCTAAGCGTCTTGACTTAGCTGAAGAAGTCCTTCAGGAAAACCACAGAATTAAGTTAGAGAAGAAAATACAAGAGGATTTCTCGGAACTTATTGACAAACATAACCTCGACGAGGCTGCGGTCAATGAATTTACGACTTATCTTATAGATAACGGTAAGAATCCTATGCTTGATCAGAATGTTGATTTGGAGGCTGAATATCTCAAACTTCATTTCAACGATATGATACAGGCTGCAGTTTCTGAAGCTCTTAGTAAGGAGGCTGAGAGACAGAAGAAGGTAGAGGAGAAATCTCCTTCTGGTGTGTCTAAGTCGCCTGTTGATAAGGGTGAACAGAAGATTTCCTCAGTCAAGGAGCTTGATGATTTGTTTGCCAATATGGACCTGTAATCCTCAGAAAGGATTAAGGTGATAAATATGCCTATTTCGCTTAATGCACTGGCACCAACCGCTGATATCAATACAATGGTACAGCTGGCTAATAACACAAAGAATCTCGTAAATCCTGAGGTATTCTACAGCAAGCAGCTGCTTGATACTATCAGAATCGGTAAGGACGAATATAAGTACTATAAACTTGCTGATGTTTCTCCGATCCAGAATAAGGCTGACAAGCTTACAGTACGTAGATGGGCTCCGCTCCAGGCACATACTGTACCTCTGGATGAAGGTATCCCACCGAAATCGGATAAGGGATCCGTTGAGAAGTACGAGATGGAAGCACATCAGTACGGACGTTATATGGAGTTCACTGATAAGGTTGACTTCCATGTAGTAGATCCTGTAATCGCTCACTACGCTGCTGAGTACTCAATCGTAGCTATCGAGACGCTCGATCTCCTCGCAAGAGAAGAGCTGTTCTCGAAAGCTCAGAAATACTATGCAGGTATGGGTAGAAAGAATGTTGGCACAAACCTGTTTGAATCTCTCACAGTTGATGATTCGAAACCGAACATGACCGACCTCAGACTTATCGTTCTGTCCCTTAAGAGACAGCTCGTTAAGCCAAGAGCAAATGGTAAGTATAAAGTTATCTGCTCGCCTGAGTTCACATACGACATGATCGAGGATCCGACAGTTGAGAAGTTCATGAAGATCAACAACACCACTAAAAACGCTTACGATGGTTCCGTTCTGTTCCCTCTGTTCCAGATGGAATTCGAAGAGACTCTCGTATGTCCTGCAGACGGTTCTTTCGAGAAGGAAGTAGGTGGCGTTATTACTAAGTGTAAGAGAATCTACAGAGAAGCAGTATCTGGTGATTCTGAGTACGTTGCTGGTGAGACTCATTATGTCTATAAGACTATCGATGAGACTACTGTTGACAGCGCTACAAATGAACCTATCTTCGTTAAGGAGAGTGGTTACGTTAAGGATTCCAGAACTGGTCAGGATGCTTCGTATATTCCAGACCTTGAGACTTGGGACATCGCTGGAGCTACTATCGATGGCGCTACAGGTTGGGCTGAGATGAACGTACATCACATCCTCATCGTTGGTAAGGATGCTCTTACAAGAACAGGGCTTACTGGTGAAGGTAATGCAAGAATGTATACGAAGGCTAAAGGATCGGCTGGAGTGCTTGACCCAATCGATCAGAGACAGTCAATCGGATTCAAGATCAACTCAGTTGGTTTTGGTTCGACCAGACTTGAGGCTATCGTAGATTACATGTGCGTACCAGCAGCAGCTAATCTCATATAGTCACGGAGGATTATAATGGCTAATAAGAAGGAGAAGGAAGTAGAAGTTATTACTCCAGCACAGGTTACTAAGGAATCTGACATGGCTGTTAAGACTGCGGAGCAGGAGCGTAAAGCTCTTGCCCGCCAGTTCAAGAAACAGGAGACTGTACCAGTTCAGGTTTCACCACTGTATCAGCCTTACTTTGGTAAGGTTATGACAGTTACTATTAATGGTACGTCAATTGCTATTCCTTGCAATGGTAAGACGTATCAGGTACCTGCTACATTTGCTGAAGAAATTAAAGTCAGAATCTATAAGCAGGATCAGCTTCTGATGAAGAAGAGGAGAATGAGTAGGGTTACTGATAATTTCGAAGCATCTCCTGGAGAACTTCAGCTGTTTTAAGTCGATATAAGGGAGGGCATTATTTACCCTCCCTTATAATTTAGAGGTATTAAACTATGAGATTTAATGGAACAACTATTCCTACACATAGGGATGAAACATATGATACTTCTGAAGTATCCCGTTACCCGGCTTCAAGTAGCGGTGATATTGAAGTTGAAGTGCTTAATGTTACTGAAAACGGTATTTATACTGCTCCAGATGGTAAGGCTTATTCACCTGTAAATGTTAATGTAGAAGGTGGTGGAAGTAGCGACTTTAGTACGGCAGAGGTAACAGCAACATATACATTGCCAGAGGGAGTTACATCACTTGAAGGAATTAGTTTTGCCACTAGTTTTATAAATGTGCTTAATGCTGATTATAATGTAATTATTCAATTTTCCTATGGCGAAGAGTATTTACCTTTAAGTGATTTAGGAACTGTTGAAAACATAAATGTCCCTATTTATAAGGATTATCCGGCCTCTATCAGCAGTTTAATCTATGAAATCCCTACCCCCGAATTAGCCCTTTTTGGAGTTGACCTTGCTAACAGTAGTGTTGTTAGTGGTGATGCTGTAATAGATATGGAAAGATACTGTCTTTTAGTGAGTGGCGATTGCTCTCTAAATATTGCATTAGGTTTTTTGGATTAATCATATTCAATCAGCGACTGCACAATAGCCATATCATAAAGGATAAACAGCATCCACAAGGAGAATAAATGGCAGTAACAGCACCTTATAAACAACGTAATAGACAGGATCGAAGAGCCGTTCTTGAAACTGATTTCAGTAAAGGAATGATGGCTTCGAATAGTTTAGTAGACGAGGGTTATGTAAAGACTCTTGTCAACTTTACGTTCGAAAAAGAGACTGGTTCCCTTATTCCTAGACCTGCTCTCAGGCCGTATCAGCTTATCATGCCCGATATGATCACCGAAATGGGTGAAGACTGGCTTTCCGATGGCGTAGCTATTAAGGATGTTAAGGAATGTGTAGAAAACGGAGTAAGTTATTATCAGATAATTGTAGGTGCTTATGACCGTGATGACTGTGGATCATTATGTATCATCACATGTCCTAAAAACGATGCTGTTTCTTCAGTTATGATATCTGATGATTATACTTATGACGTCCGTTACAGCAGCAGTACATATACTCCTGTAGATGAAGATGTACTTTATTATTCATCGCACGTACCTCAGATTCACGATATCTTTCTTATCGAGGACTATTCCAAACGTATGGAATTTCCAGTAGGTACATTTGCTTATGGAAACAGCTATTATTTCTTTACGAAGTCTAATGGTACTGCACATCTCTGTCGTACATATTTCGACGATACCGTTCAGCCGCCTCGTTATAAATATGAGGTTGTCTCTCCTAAGGAACTCAACGTTTCCGAAGCTGTAGCATATGGTTATAATATGCTCCTCGGTAATCAGGCATATACATTTAATAACGAATCTACAGCACCTGCTGGTAATCCTCAGCTCAAAGGTATACTGCCTTATGATGTCGATGGTATTACACTCCTTATGACACCTAAACAGAATCAGACAGTTTACTTCAGGTGTTACTACGATATCAGTACTGCTGATACTTATGATGTCGTATGGGAGTGGAGAGAGACCACTTCAGCTGACTGGACACAAATTCAGAAAGAAACTCAGAGTTTCAGTAACACACCTATACTTCAGTGTCAGTTCCACCCGCCAGCTAAGGACCTTATGCTGCGTGTCGTTCTGTACGAAACTGGAACTGAGGATGTTGTTAAAGCTATCGTAGTTGGGTTTGATTTTACTGCATCCAATTACGGTACTGCTAAACAGCTTGAACAGAAGGTATATGACCTGACTACAGCAACAGGTATGGAAAGATGGAAAGGTAGATTGGTTCTTTGGGGAGTCCCTTCAGATCCTACAATCCTCTTCATCAGCGATTATGAAGAACCATCTTATTTCCCATATCCTAATAATATCGTAGTCTTTGATGAACCTGTCATATATGCTGTTGAATTTATGGATACGCTCTGCGTATTCACGACTGATAAACTCTATCAGGTTACGTTAGCTGATGATGGTAATAGTTGGAAGTCCACTGTCATTCAGTCTCACCTCAGCATAAATGCCTGGGATAAGCATCTTATCCAGACTGTTAGAAATATGCTTTATTTCAAGTCTGGTAACTATTACTACATGATGGTCCCTAAGGCACAGTCGCTTACAGGCGAGCTTACATTAGCACCTATCACCACACCTATAACAAGTTTCTTTGATAACTTCTCTGTTAATGTACAGAATATTCTTGAAGAGACTTACAGCTTCACAGGACATATAGAGCTGCTATCGTATTATAACTATCTGGATTATGAAGACATCCATAACGTATATCTTTATAGGTTTGATGATTCTACTGCTCTTTTACATTTCGATGTCATATACAACACTGTAGACAGAACATGGAAAGTATGGGTATATGAATCAGCTCAGATACTCTATCCATTTAAGCACAATGCTACAGAGCCTGGACTTCTTGCCACTACGTCACTTATTAATGCGATGATAGCTGAAGCTCCAGAAGGGTATGAGGATCTCCGTAGAATTATACAGGTATTTACATGGGATAAGCTGAGTGTAAAAGGCGGGTATATCCCTTCAGGCACTCCTATTCTTTATGATGAGTCTCACAATTCAGCTATTGCTGATGAGACTGTTGTAGAGATTCCTGGTGCTGCAGCACATGTTGAAGGTAATCTTGTTATCTTTGAGGACGAATATGCTGAAGCATATGGAACTCTCGTTACCATTATTGGTGCTACAGGATACTATTCAGGCTACGGTGTAGATGATATATCCAGCGTAATAAGACACGTATTTGTACGAAGTTCTGAATACTTCAGGTTCCGAGATTTCCAGTTCCTCGATACAGGTTATCGTAAGGACGAAATACAAGCTAATAAGCGTTATCGTGAGATTCAACTCCTTATAGATAATCTTGATAAGACTGACATGCAGTTTGGTATGGATTATATATTAGATGGAGCTCCACGTAAGATATATTACAAATACGATACTACTCAGGTTATAGATGAATTCGATCCTGAGTATGGAATCATCTATATCGATTCAACACCTTATCTAGAGGTTGAACTCGATAACATTGATAATACTAATCAATGGTGCATCGATCAAAGTCTCGCACCTGAGATAGCGTTATGGAAGATAAGAGTAGCGGTATCAGGTAAGGGTACTGCTCCTAGGTTCAAACTATATTCACGTAATGAAAAACGATTCGGATTGCTCAGTCTTAATTGGGTTTCCAGAATTATGCACATGCGTTAGGAGGGTATGTAAATGCCTAAATACAAACAGTTGTCAATAGATGGGGTTATCGGAGATGTATGGGATAATGCTGCCGTTCATGAAGAGGATTTGGTAGAAACTGTACTCAATGTACTTGATTCACCGACTATTCGTACAGCATTACTCAATATATATCACCCTATAGGCTCTTACTATTTTACAGATAGAAATACTAATCCAGGTACGTTCTTAGGAGGTACATGGGAAGCAGTTGAGGGTAGATTTCTTATAGGAGCTTCTGCACAATATCCTGTAAATAGTACAGGCGGTTCTGCTAATTCTACGCTACCAGTACATGAGCATGTAGTTACAGGTACTATTGCTTCTGGTGGCAGCCATACCCATACAGGTTCAGGAAGTACTAATGTCGCTGGTGAACACAATCATTATGCAGGCTCTAAACGATACAACGCTTATAAAGGTGATGGATCGCTTGATGCTCTCATGCAGTTCGGATATAACGGATATTATGAGCTTACGTCTGCAGCTGGTGCACACGCACATACTGTTTCTATCAGTACTGCAGCTGCAGGAACACATACGCATGACCATTCCTTAACTGCTGCAAGCTCAGGCATCGATGGTACAGGTAAGAATTTACCGCCTTATAAATCTGCTTATATATGGGTACGTACAGCATAGAGGAGGATACTAATGCGTTTACGTTTTACATTAGATGAATATGGTTTTATATGCGAAGACGCACCGGTTATCTCTAATGCGTCTACCATAAACTATATAAAATGCCACTTCGATTTTAAACTTAAGAGCTGGAAGGATGTTGATGCGGTTGTAGCTGTCTTTAAATCGGCTACCTATAATACTGTATCAGAGATCCTCCTTGATTCTAATAATAACTGTATTGTCGATCCTGCCGTTTATAAGCGTGGCGGAAATATACAGGTTAAACTCATAGGTGATAAATATGTAAATGGACAGCTTGTCAGCACATCTCATGTTTCCGATATAGCTGAGTTCTATGTAAAAGAGAATGTTATTATTCCTACGCCTACACCGTCTAAATATGATGTCTTTGTTGCTGAACTTGAAAAAGCTGAACAGGCTGTCGAAGATGTCATCACAGAGATCAATCGTAAAGTTGAGGAAGGTGAGTTCGATGGTGCTGATGGAACGGGTATTTCTTCCATCGTTTATAATATTGACGGTACTGTTACAGTCAATCTTGAGGACGGCAGATCGTTTACATCCAGCACACCTATGAGAGGTGAGAAGGGTGATAAAGGTGATCCTGGTGACACCATCTCTAATATCTCTTATGGACAGGATGGTACTCTCGTTATAACTACTTCGGATGGACAGGTCTTTACTTCTGAGTATTCTATGAAGGGACAGAAAGGAGATAAAGGTGATCCTGGTGATACTGGTCCACAAGGTCCACAAGGTCCTAAGGGCGATACGGGAGCTACTGGCCCACAAGGTCCTAAGGGCGATACGGGAGCTACTGGTCCACAAGGTCCACAAGGCCCACAAGGCCCACAAGGTGGTACAGGTGCTTCAGGAGGCATACCTTATGGTGCTTGTATGACTCGCTTTGATCTACAAGCCAAAGAAGTTACTATTCCAGACTTCACATTTACGGAACGCTCTGCCAATGTTCCAATCGCTGTGTTTTTCCTTACGCCTAACACTGCTTTAAGACCTACCCTAAATGTTAATGGGCTGGGTGCTTATGATATCTTGATTGGTCGTCGAGGCGCTAATGCTTCTGTAGGTTCAGCCGAACCTATTACATCTGCTAATCGTGCAAGACTTCTTAATGGGTTGTGTTTGTTTGTCTATAACTATGGGATTGGTTGGGTTTTACAAGGTGCAGATTTAGAGATCGATTGGTCAGAGACCGATATTAGATTACCAGGCTATATAGCTAATAAGCCTAGCATCGGTGTTATCGAGATTTCACAGGCATCTGTATCATCGTTACCAATTACTATTACTGATTCAGCAATCAAAGCAAACCATGTTTCAATAGAAGCTGTACTATCTAACCCTTCAGCACAGGGGTCAAATTGGACAGTTACTACGTCCGATGGTAGCCTGACGATTTCAGGAACTATAAACGGAACTACAAATATTACTCTTCTCTTAGCAGAGAAACTTAATTAGGTGAAAGGAGAATTATCATGCCTATAGAAAGAACTCCATTTTATACAGTAGTAAGAATCTTTTTCAAAAACAATGAGGTTTCTCATAGTGTTCAGTATTTTGAAGACAGAGCACAGGCTATGAAGAGATACTTCAATATACTCGGTACAGATACAGGTACAGAAGGTGTAACTTATAATGCTTGTTATCTTATCGATAATACGGGACTCATGCTTGAAGGAAGAAGTTTCGATGAAAGACCTATTCCTGAACCTGAACCTGAAGAATCTGAAGAACTAATAGAAGGGTAGGTGATAGTATGGCTACTAGTACTATACCACGTCATGTAGCGGATCCCGTATTCGAGGAATTCGAATATGTTTACATCAGGCATTCCAATCAGCCTGATGTCACGAATACGTTTCCAAGCACGCCTACTGTCAGTAATTATACCTATACTTTCAATATAGCTAGAGCAGGGTATAAAGCTGTCGGAGTTACGTTCTATCAGGTTAGAAACGATCTAGTACAGTATAACTATAAGGAATTCGTAAACTTTAACTACGCGAATCAACAGGTCAGTTTATACGATAGGGTCGCAGCTTCGGCATCGTCTTCTACTCTGCTTAATTTTAAAGCTAGGATATTGTATATGAAGTTATAAGAGGTGATTTATATGATTGAGATTATTACAGCAATAGCAGGACCTTTAATTTCAGGTCTTATAGCATTATATGTTAGTACTACACAGAATGATAAGACTGTTGCTCTCATTCAGTATCGTTTAGAGCAATTAGAGTCAAAGGTAGATGCACATAATCATCTCAATGACAGGCTTATCAAGCTTGAAGCTAAGCTTGATGCTTTGGAAAAGTTACAGGATAAGGAGTAGCGACTATGAATGAAGAGCAGGCTAGGGTATCCATAGCTGTACTTGATAGCGCTCTCACACATCTTCAGGAAGCCAATAAGAGGCTGGCAAGACTTCTTGCTATGGCTCTTATTTTGCTCGCTGTAGTTGTTGGAGACGTACTATATTTTCTTATGAACTATGAAATCGTATCCAGCAGCGTTAATCTGGATGCTTATGACGGTCCTGCTAATTACATAGGTAATAACGGAGACATAGATAATGGGTCATATTAATGTTACTAAGACGACTATAAGAAAGAAGAATCCCTCCAAACCTCAGAAGAAGATAGAATTACGTAAGGTAGTCATCAATAATCAGATTCAGAGGTTCAATAAGGATGCTTCAGAATCTTATTTCGAATGAAGCATCCAGTACTCGTACAGCTATTCAGAATGGTGTACAGTCTGTGTTGGATACTATTTGCCAGGATAAGATCGACAGTAAAAATGAGAAGATACTCGAACTCCAGAATGCACTCAATATGGCAAATCTTGCAGCATCGCAGACAGCTCAGACTGCAGAGATTATCGCTAAGCTTCCTGTAACAACTACGACAGGTGCGTAGTAGAAAGGATGGTGTACTATGCATGATCTTATCAATCTGAAAGAGATGCTCATTAAAGAGCTTGAGGAGCATGGAAAGAGCGGGAACCTCAGTAAGACCTCACTTGATACTATAGATAAACTTGCACATGCTACCAAGAACCTTGTTAAGGTAATTGAGTGTTGTGAAGAAGATTCCTATAGTAATGCAAGAGGGAGGTACTCTAGAGAAGGCGCCTATGACACTAGGAACTCTTATGGATACTCCAGAAGTAATGATAATCTGAAAGGACAGCTTTATAAGATGATGGAGATGTCTTCAGACGAACGAACGAGAGATGAACTCAGACGTTTCATAGACCGCATCTAGACAGGTGAAGGAGTGGAAAATCCACTCCTTTTCTTGTGCAATACTATATATTGTGGTATAATCCAGTTAGGTATACTATATATAGTGTTATGGAGGATGATCATCATGAACAAAGAAACACTTTACAGGACTATCAGATTCGTTGGTATGCTTTGCGCTATATTTCTTAGCGTGATCGGTGCCCTCGGAATTGATGTTCCTTCGATTCAGGAGTTCGTCCCAGCATCCTGGACAGCTGTTATTGTTGCTATTGCTTCAGCACTCGCTAACCATTGGTACAATAACAATTATACAGAAGGGGCTAAACTCGCTCAGCCGTTTATTAAAGAGTTCAATACTGCTCTGAAGCATGAGATGAATAATATGGGAAAGGGTGATGAAAATGAGTAACAGTCCACTTGTATCATACGTCCATATTACTAAGCATAAGAACTCCGGTCGTGGTGGAAATAAGATCGAAAAGATTTTTGTACACCATATGGCTGGAAATCTTACAGTCAGACAGTGTGGTTCCGTATTTGATAACAGACAGGCTTCCGCTCATTATGGAGTAAATGGTACAGCTATCGGTCAGTATGTCGATGAAAAAGATACAGCTTGGCATTGTGGCAATTTCAAATGGAATCAGAGATCCATTGGTATTGAGCTTGCCAATGATGCTGGTTCCAAAGGCAACTGGCACGTATCCGATGCTACTATCCAGACAGCTATCAAGCTTATTGCTGATATCTGCAGAAGGAACGGTATTAAGAGGCTGAGCTATACTGGTAATATGAATGGCAATCTGTGTATGCATAGATGGGTATGTTCTACATCTTGCCCAGGTCCTTATCTTTCCAATCAGTTTGCCCGTATTGCTCTCGGTGTAAATAAGATTCTTATGGAAGGTTACAAACCAGAAAAACTTGAAGTCGATGGTGAGATCGGACCTAAATCTGTATTCCGTATGCAGGAGTTCCTCGGCTCTACTATGGATGGTATTATCAGCGGGCAGAAAAAAGAATATGCGAAACATTATCCAGCTATTACTGCCGTTGATTTCGATGATACTGAATCTATTTGTGTTAAGAAACTTCAGTGGATGATCGGAGTTGTAGAAGATGGTATTATCGGTCCTGCAACAGTTAAAGCTTGGCAGAAGTTCCTTAAGGTCAGTGCTGATGGAATATTCGGTCCTGTTTCGGCTAAGGCTTGGCAGAAATACCTTAACGAACATGACAAAGCAATATTTCCTGCTACACATGTCATTGAGGCACCTAAACCTGTAGCTAAACCTAAGACTACATCTAAGGTCAGTTCTATAGGAGCTAAGCTTGTGTCTAAGGCTAAGGCTCTTGCTGGTTCTGAGAACTCTGCAACTAAAGCTTATAAGAATGCTTTGAATAAAGCTTTCCCTAGCAGATCAAAATGGGGAGCAGCTGCTAAGGCAGGTCGTTCCTGTGATGTATTCATAGCTACACTTCTCAGAACACTAGGTTATGATAAAGACTGTCCTAGAGGACTCAGAGATATGTATACTCATACTCCTCCGAAGGATAAGTTTGAAAGAATTGTACACACTAATGTCAAACCTAAGTCAGTATCACGGACTTATGACATTATCATATATAAAAAGAAAAATGGTAAGGATGCTCCTGGACACACCTGCCTGAGGACTGCTACTGGTATCTATCAGGCAAACAATCCTTCGAAGTATCCTCACTTTACAAAAGGTTTCAGTAAGCTCGATACTAAACGTCCAGTTGTAATCATCTGGCGTCCGAAAGGTTAGGTGATGAAATATGGCCTATACTACTACAGAGCTTGCTAGACAGGCTCTTGCAAATCTAAATCCTATTATCGATGGGCTTAGAGTCAATGATCTTAACTCTTATGTCAGTGATAATAGCAGAGTTCGTCAGGACTTCATACGTGATGAGAACTACATTCGTAATGCTCTGGAGAACGCTACTAATCGTGCATACGATGTAAATCGCGCACAGGCTCTTCAGGATGCTATGAATGCTGAAGATACCAACTATGCCAATACAAGGAACGCTATCTCTGAGATGCGTAGAAATCTTGTAGGTTCTGGGTCTTCAGGAGCTAATGTCGGTGCTGCTAATGCTACTGCACTTCAGGCTCTTCTCGGACTTGGACAGCAGAATACTCAGACAACTACTGAAGGACTCCGTAACATTAATAATGTTAGCAGAGAAAGAGCTGCTGCTCTCGCCCAGAATGCTGTTGATGCAATCAATACAGCTAATGATGCAACTGCTAAGATGTACGATGCAGCAACCTCTTCATATGCATCTGACAGATCATACGCCGCTCAGGGCGCTGCGGAAGCACTTGGACAGCTCGCTAGTGCTGCTGATACAGCTGCTTCACAGGAGCGTCAGACATCTGAGACTAACGCTGCTAATGAGCGTATGAATAACCAGACAGCTGCTGCTAATATTGAGGCTGCTCGACTTGGACAGACTCAGACAATCATCAATAAGGATGGCGGTAAAGTAAAGAATAAGAAGAAAAAAGGATAAGGAGTTAACATATGCTTCCATCTGATCGTGGTAGTAATAATAAGAAAAAGACCACCAGACAGGAACGAGCTAAGAAAGCTCAGGAACAGTATACTAACGGTGGGGCTAAACGCGATTCTAATATCGTAAAGTCTGTTAAGAAGATCTTTACTCCTACAAAGAAAACTCAGCAATCTAAAAAGGTTGCTGGGTTTTCTTACAATACAAGACCTAATGAAAAATTAGGTTCACATGGACTTCAGCAAGCTGGTGCTGCTGTACAACAGTGGCGTGATCGTCAGCGTCCACAGAATATCTCTGAATATGCTCAAGCTGCGGCTAAAGCTGACACAACCAGGGATGCCGACGTTTATAATTTTTATAATAAAAATAGGCTTAGTCAGCAGTATCACGATGAAGCTATAGCTGTTGGGCAAGGCTGGATGACTGATCAGAAGAAATATACTAATTGGATTCTTTCAGCTCCAACACCTGATGAACAGAATGCCCGTGTACAACAGGCTGAAGAATATCTTAATAATGCTACACATGAGGTACCTGTATATGATGAAGCCTCTGGTACTGGCGGCACACAGAGACAGTTTAGGGCTGATGCTGAATTGCCTCCTTGGATAGAGCCTACAGCATATAATTCTGATATCTGGGAATATTACACTACTTACTCTCATGACGTAGTTCAGGCGTCTGTTGATGCTTATAGGGATGCTCGCGATAAAGGTAGGGAATATGCCCGTAATCCATATAAGTCTGCTTTTGCTGGTTCTGAACAAACAGGACAGGTAGATTCTTTCCTTGATATTCTTATCGCCTCCGATCTGACTAAGGGCGATGGTTTTGATGCGACTTACGAAAGGCTCCTCAATAATACTATAGCCTACGGTAGAGATTATATTGTGAATCCTATCAAAGCTGGAGAACTAAAGACAGCTGCTGGTAATGCTCTATGGAACCTTATGGATACTATGGATATCGCATCCAGAGGCGTCCGCGCTTTTACTGCAGGGAAACCTGAACTCGGTTCTTATTCTGGAAATAACGGTAATGGACAGGTATTCGAAGGACAGGATAGTTATTGGGTTACATTGGATGGGCAGAATGATGAGACATCTAAATTAGCTCAGACTATTTTTCTTGAGAATGGTGGTAGAGAGTTACTTAGATTAAATAACTCTGACCGTACTGCAGGTGTTTCTGGTGCTGATCCAGAAAAGCTTAAAGCGCAAATAAAGGCTGCTTTCGATTCCCGTCCATCTTCATTTGCCGATAAAGGAGTGACTTGGGAGCAGGTTTATGATGCTATTCAGAGTCAGTACTATCGTGGTGAAGTTGCTGCGAATAGAATTGAACGGGGAATAGAAAATGTTAAGAAGGCATACACTGATGTAGATGCAAATTTTAATGCGTCTACTGGACATATGGCTTCAGATATTATTGTTGAGACTGTCCTCGATCCTGGTACTTTCGTTGGCGGTATCTCCAAGAATATGGCTAAATTCGGAGTAGAGTCCGCTGCCGAAACAGCTGTTAAGAGAGGTCTTAATAATATCGCTCTTGATGACGATACTGCAAAGATTATTCTGAATAATAAACAGGTTCGAGGAGCATTCAGACAACTCGTTAATAGTAATGAAGGTCGAAACATTATCTTCAGAAGTGCTAAGGATTTTGAGAATGATATTGATGTTTTTATCAGTAAACTTAAAGAAGCTAAAGTCTTTGCGAAAGATGAGACTGCCAAAGTTTTTAAGGATACTGTTACCTCTGAGTTAATGGGTAAGAATGTTAGCGTGAATGGGGCCATTATAGCTTCTCAGGATTTTGCTCGTAAGACTCTCGATAGTAAAGCTTTCAAGTCTATGTATTATCTTGATAAGGCTATTGATGGTGTAGACTCCGCTATTATAAAATCCTCTTTCTTTTTACCTTGGGCAGGATTGAAAGGTAGTAAGGCATTATATGATAACGCTGTAAACCTTGCAGCTAATAGTGAACTTATTCAGAAGGCTGCTAAACGTTTAGGACTTAGAAAACAAAACGCACTTAGAGTTCTTATAGATGAAAAGACTGGTGGCGTAAATGTAACTAAAGTCGGTGATCTTATGGATCAATTTGAGAGTGGATTACATCACGAGAAGGATGTACGCAGCGCTCTTCAGATTGCTGTGGATCAATACGATGATATAGCTTGGAATATAAATGATGTTATTCGTAGATTCAGTGCTGGTGAGATAAATGACGAAGAAGCTCTTCGTTTAGTCGGTAAGTTCATTCATGATTCCACAGGCGGACAGTACAGATATGTACAGGAATTAGCTGGTTATGTAGATTCTCTCGCTACTATGCGGTACGCAGGCGATATTCGTAGTGCTTACGGAAGAATCAATGATACGTTCTCCAGACTTCAGAATCTCATAGATCGTCGTTCTGAGAGTGCTGTAGATGGTTTTATTGATAAGGTCAGACAGGCTCAGAACTCTGATGAACTTATGAGACTCTTCAGAGAGAACATGGATAATCCATATATCATGGAGCTTCGTGAACGTATTATCGATAATGCTCAGTTCAATATTACAGTAGGTGAGTTAGATGAACTCGTGAACACTGTCAGGACTGGACGTTTTGCTGATACTTCTATAGATACTGAGACTATTGAGAAAGGTATTAAGGCACAGTCTAAGGTTTCTGATAAGACTCTTAGACGTACTGTTAGTTTCGATACCTTTGATAACATCCTTCAGAGTATGGGAGTCAACTGGAAGAAAGTTGTCGCGGATCTTGAAGTACCTGAGAATAATGTAAGTGTATTCGAGAAGAAGATAGCTGAGTTTATGAAAGGCTGGTCTGGTCAGAAGTATGTTACATACAATACTGATGATATGCTGAAATTTGTTGATAGATTCCAGAGACAGATTCAGTTTAGAGAACTTATGAAGGTCGATACTCCATCCGAAGTCAGCGCACTTTCTGCACATCAGATGGTAGGTGAGTTCAATAAACTTCGTAAGCATCTTAAGAGGCTTGACCTTGTAAATCTGAAGGATGTAAAAGTCATTACTCTTCCTCAGATGGATAGAATGGCTATGAATATTGAGTTCAGAAACAATGCCGATATTCAGAATATGTATGGTAGTTTCTTTGATGATGTTGTAGCTCCTATTTGGAAGCAGTTCCGTAATATGGCATCTGATGAGGTTGATTTAGTAGATAGTTCCTTATTCAAAGATATAGATGCTATCGCTCGTCAGAAGTATGGATTTGATAGAACATCACAACTTATAGAAGAAGCTAAAACGCTCCCTGGTTTTTCAGATGATCATCTCCATAGTTTTCTTAACACTTTAGCTACCGACTTCAGATTCCGTGATGATCTCGGAAATATAGACCTCACTCCTGGCGGATTACGCAGAAAGATAGAAGCTAATTTACGTGCTCAAACTGGCGAATCTAAAGTAGGCAGAAAGAATATGGTAGATGCTCTACAATCTATAGATTCTGATAATCCTAGTACGTTCCTCAAACCTTATTGGGATGAGGTATTATCTAAGCCTGCACTCAAGGGCAGACTCGATAAGTATATTCAGAAAGATGTGCTTGACCCTACATCATATGTTGAAACACAAATGATTTTTACTGCACTCGCTGATCCTTCAGTTATACCTGAGTGGAATGCTCTCGCAGCTAAAGGTCAGGCTCCTATTGCTATGCACATCAACTCTACTGGATTGAATACTGAGATCAATAATATGACCTCTATCTCTTTCCGCAAATGGGTTCCTATAGAAGTCTCCGAAGAGAATCCTCTGACTCTCGAAAGACTCCTTGATGCTATGGACGAAGGGGAGACCACAGTATTCCAGAGACATATGAGAGATGATGAGTTTGGTGAATATACTGAACAGGTTATTCGCAGACTCGATATTAAGGATGCGAATGTCGATAATATTATGAATCGTCTTAAAGGTATCTATGGTATTCCTGAAGGCGGTAATTATAAATCTGAGGATCAGATGATAGAGGAGGTCTGTGCTTACCTTAGTGATGCTACTATTCTCAAAGACGATGGTCTTCGTTCAGTCGCACCTACATTACTCGTCCATGATTTAGATGGGTTCAACGTCAATTATCTGAATAATAAGATATCTGCTAAGGCTAATGCTCTTGATCCAAAGAGCAAGGCTTATGATTATCTGACCCGTATATCTAAATCCGCAAGAGATAATTCCTGCAATACATATACTCGTTTAGCTGAACAGGTAGGAGATCTCTACTATACTGATGAGCAGTTAGAACTCATTACTAATATGCTCCATGATTATGTGGACGACATCAATCATTTTGCCCAGGGTTATAGGTTCAATGATATGCAGTCTTATTCCCGTAGGATGCATAAGATGCTAGATGAGCTAAAGCTTAAGGAAGATGCTAATGAACTGACTGAAAGAGAGAAGCAGTTCCTTGATATGTTCCGTTCATCTAATGGTGATGAAGCTCTTGGAGCATATGATAATGCTGTCAGAAATATTACTGACTTAGGACTGTATCCTCGTCAGTATGCTTTCCTATCTTCAGATATAGATGAGAACCTTACTAAGACAGCTATGGATGCTACTGGTCGTACCGCAGTTAATACAGGCTCTCGTATCTATGTGGATGATGTATTGTCGTACTTCAATCTCGAAACCGAGGATGGATTCTATGCTCCTATAGAAGACCTTCGTAAGATGAATGAAGTATCTCAGTATATCATTCGTACTCGTAACAGACAGATAGTAGCTGGAGCAGAAGAGTTCCTTCTCCCTCATAAAGCTGACTTTGACAGAGTTATTCAGTCTGTTATCGATCTTGCTAAGGGAAATTCCTATGAAGCTACAAAGCTCTCTTATCTTCAGAATATGAAGATACCTGATAATGCTGTAGATTCTTATCTTATGGCGAAGAAGCTCTATAGCGATCATCTGAAGTATTGGTTAGATACCGATAGTGTTACATCACTTCGCACAGAGGGTAAGGACTTGGATTCTATGAAGCTCGAATTACGTCGTAAAAGGGATGCTCTTCGTAATAAAGCTAATGAATACAGTCGTTTACACGGTAAAAAAGCTGACGCATGGTATAAGGATCCTTCATATAAACTAAAGGAGGCTAGTCTATCTAAGGCTGCTTGCGATTATGCTAATAATAATCGTCTTCGCTTTTTTGATGAGTTAGTTGGTGGTGGTTTTGATATCAATAGTCGAGCTCAGGAGATTTATGATATCTTAGAAACCGCAGCTGATGATCAGGAGAGTCGTATTTGGTCTGATTTTAAAGCTGCCAGTCAGGACGCCAAGGAAGCTATGCTTGGTGCTAATAAATCAGAATGGGCAGATAAATACACCCCATTTAAAGATTACCTTGAACAGTATTATCAGCCTGCTTTCGATGCTATAGAGGAAGGTCTTGTTGATTTTCGTAATGCTAAAGCAGAGAAATGGGATTACTTTTTTAAAGAAGTACAACCTGAGAGAGAAAGATTAGACAGGCTTATAGCTGAAGCACGTGCAGATGGTAATCAGCAATTAGTAAAAGAATTAAGACAGCAACGAGCTATTATTAATGATGAATGGCAAGCATATAATTTAAATTATATGGTTGAATGGTTCGATAATATTAGTCGTGAAAAAACTTTCGAGGAATTGCGCTTCAAGGATAAAGCTGTTCAAGCGGAATATGAAGAACTACTTCGACAGGAGAAAGCTTTAAGAGGGCTTAGTAAAGAGCGTGGTGAGAATTATGCTATCGCTGCTAAGCTTATTCAGAATGAACTTGCTAAGTTAGCTCCGAAGGCTGAGAACTTTGGGCCTAAGCGTAAAGCTTGGTTACAATGGCACGGCGATCATACTCTTATTACAGTTAAGAAAGCTCTTATAGAGGAGCTCTCTAAAGCTAAGCGTGGTCAGCTTGATCCTGCCCATAGCATCCTCGCTTTTGAAGATGAGGAATTCGCTAAGACCTATAAGAGCTTTGTAGATGCCGGTGCTTCATTAGATGCTGTTCAGAATAGTACAAAGGAGCGTTATCTTGATTATCGCGAGTTACTTGAACACGATTATGAGGAAGCGCTGCTTAACAGTGAGATGTATATGTTAGATGCTCAGGCAGATTATGAGATGTTCCATAGTAGGTTAGCTGAGGATCCTCAGAAGGTGCTTGATGATTTATCTAATAATACTCTTGAGAATTCAGAAACTACATTAGATTTACTACAAGGAGCACATGAACCAGAGATATATAATTGGGCTTCTCGCTCCGATTTCGAGAAACGGGTTCTCAATTACAAAGATAATGTTATGAAGTCTGGATTAGATAAGGCTACGCATTATATGGAGGCAGGTTCTCAGGTTACTTCTGATATGCGACAGCTACAGCATATGGATGAATATTTTGCTACTGCTGGTATAGTTCGTAGACAGGATAGGATGGTCGCATCCATATATACTAAAACCAAACAGCTCTTCGATATACTTGGTGGTAGTAATTTCCTTAAAAGAGATTCCTTCCAAGACTTCCTTCAGAAAGCATCAAGAACTCATAGATTACATCTTCAGCAGTATCGTCTTAATGCTTTACGGAATGCTGATGGAGTATTTGATAGGACTAAACTTCTTAGTGATCTAGTTTATAACGGATTCAATATGTCTGTATTCAACGCTTATAACTATACTCCTAAGGAGATGGATGAACTTCTGAGTTTTGTAAAAGATCTCCAGGGTAAAGGAGATGACTTCCTCAGTTATTATGAGGATCATACTACAGGTAATATATTTATCTATTTAAATGATAAGTGTACTGTAGCTGAGGCTGATGGTGGAAGATGGATAAATCAGAAATGGAAGTTCGATAGACCGGTGCATGAAGTTATTCCTTTTGCCGAGTTTGATGAACTCAAGGAAATATTAGATATAGATGATATCGAAGACTTCAGAGGAGTATATGCACATCTCAGGTCTTGCTGGGAGGATACCAGAATACTCTCTATGGGACAGATAAACGGAACTACAGGTAAGACCGTTTCTCGCAGACAGGCTGATGAATTTATTCAATCACTTCCTTCAGGTATGAATGACTGGCTTATCTCTAATGGATTACTTCAGGATGAACTTACTCGCGGAGTTATTTATGATCCCGGATTTGTAATTAATGAAGAATCTGATATGCTTACAGATTTCTTAGGAACTTTACAGAGACAGGCCGAAACAGCTAAAGACGATGCAATACTTATTAATGAAGTATTTCATTCAACAGGCAGTGTACAGTTCAGTGAACTTGCAAAGAACTTCTCGACAGAAGAACTCGTAGAATACTTTGGTGAGAATCCTGAATACGTAGTATGCACTATAGTAGGAGATTCTAGAACAGCTTCAGGTTTTAGAGTACAACAGCTTAATCTTAATAATGCATTAGGTGTTGAGAATGCTAGAAATATGCAAAACACAACCATACTACCATACTCAACATACTATGAAATATCTAACTATATGAATCGAGATGTATCTGACAACGTATACAAGAAACTACTCGGTAAATATATGTTAGTGTACAAAGCATTCGCACTTGTTAAGCCAGGTACATGGATGCGAAACTTCATAGATGCTACATCTAAAGCTGCCTTTGATAACGGAGAAGGGTTAGGCGGATTAGTAAGTATGGCACAATATGAAGCTAAAGCTGCAAGGGATATTGGAACTTACGGACGCATTATAGCGTCTGATCCAAAACTTCTTAACCCAGCTAATTGGGATGTCATTCAGAGTACCTTTAAAACAGATATGACTTTCGAAGACTTCGAACTCCTGAGAGGACTGATGGACTCCAACAAATATAAATCTGCCGATAAGTATTTCCTCAGCCGAACCGCTGAGGCTAGGGGTGGATTTAATGTTATTTCTGGTGAGAATGTAGGGCTTAGAAATCTTGAGGAGAAGGATATAAGGGAAGCTGTGAAGAAGTATCTTTCAGCTGAACCTGATCTTCCTCTTAAAGAAAATGAATTCTTAGATATTTATCTTGGGAGAGTAGAGCCTGATGAAGCTACTAGAGAATTGTATGAGGATATGTTCAGTAAGCTCAGTAATAATCTGAGAAGTAGTAATGCCGGTAATGTTTTCGATAAGACTATAGACACCATGTTTAAGCCGTTTGGACAGGTTGAGGAATTGGTGCGATATGCTCAGACTCTTCAGCTTAGAGATAATGGTTTTTCACAGAATCAGATTACTCGTCATATTCATAGTACTCAGTTCTATAATGCTCCGACCTGGGGTAAGTGGCGTCAGCTTGAGACTATTATGCCATTCATTACATTTAAGTATAATAATATGATGTATTGGGTGCGTATGATGGACGAGAATCCTAGATTATATAGGTATTTCGCTGACACTTATAGATCGGTTTATGAGACTACTTTAGAGAGTGCTCTTGAGGAAGGCGTGGAATTAGATTATGAGAATGATTATGGACTTCAGAGTGGGGGAATTCCTATAGGAAATGGTAAAGCTTATTTCAATATGGGTAACTCATTCTTCTCTGCTATGAATGATTTCTATGGTATTCCGCATGATATAGATAGTCTGAATCCTTTACTCAGAGATACTGTTCGTACATCTATGTATGCTTTAGGACTTAATTCTAAACAGTTCTTTAAAGATCTGGATTTAGAATTAACTGATGCTGAGGTAGTAGAACATTCAAAAGAATTACTGCCCGGTTATAAATTATTCAGAGATAGTATTAAGACCTTTAAGGATATAGCAGGAACATCTACCGTTTCAGGCGGACCGAGTATGGATACTCTGTATAAGACTATGAAGCTCTTCGGTATTATGGGAGTTCGTTGGCAGTATCGTGATAAGACTGGAAGGTTTAGCTTTGAGGAATATCAGGAGGATCTAGCAGCGCAGGGTAAATGGTACGATGCTAATCGTGGCATGGTTGTAGATCTTTCTGAGAAGAATGAGTATGGTGTTAATGATTCGAATACTTCATTTGCGGATATTCAGGCTTATATGATGACTCATTTCGGTAAGATATGGGATGCTAATCAGAATAAGTTTGTTACGATGGATCAGTATCAGGAGGGAGGTCTGAATGAAGGGTTCGACTTTGATAATGATCCTGAAGCATGGAGTAAACTCTGTCAGGTGATGTGGGCTAAAGGTAAGCGTTGGGATAATAATCAGAGGAAGTTTGTATATTTTGAAGATTATATTTCAGGTGGACTGAATGCTCCTGATCTTGATTGGGATTCTAAAGTGGCTCTTATGGAAGAGAAGTTTCCTAATCTTATTTGGGATGCTAATCAGCAAGCATTTGTTGAGAAGCGTTTCTATATACGTGGTGGAATGAATGAGTTTTCTCAGTATAGTGGAGATGAATTCTTAAGCCATTGGAATGAGCTTAAGTCTATGCGACTGGCCCTTTACGGTGAGACTTATAATAAGGATACTCATAAGTTTGAGAAGACAGCTGAACCTAGTATTGTACTGTGGGATCGGTTTATGGGATTGGATGAGCGTGAGAAGTATGATAATTATTATGCTCAGCTTGGTATTCCTAGGCTTATGAGTCCAGATAAACCTCTTCATGTAACTGATGAAGGCCTTCTTATGAACTCTGACGGACAATATATTCTTACAGGTAGTCCTGAGTATGATAGAAAAGTATTTGATAAGTTCAAGAATACTTATAGTTACGGCGGTAGGGGATACGATGGTCATAAGAATTATAGTTATAATAAGACTCGTAGATCTTCTAAACCATATAAAGGCAGGACTTTAGCACCTACGTATTATCAGCCTCAGAATTATACTAACGGTTATAGATTCCGTGAAGAGTTCGAATATAACTATCAATATAATAGTCCGAATCCTGGGGCTAAATTGAATTATCTTATTTCACCGCCTAGGCATTATCCGTATGGTGGAGGCTATAATAAGTTCTCATTTATTAGTAGATATTAACATAAGAAAAGGAGAGGGGTTAACCTCTCCTTTCTTGTATCTTTTCTTTTAATATATACAGTCCTGCTATTGGCCCTGTTATACAGATTCCTCCTATGAAAGCTGAACCTAATGTCATTTCCCATGTAGGGTTTGTTTCTATTGTTACTATCATATGATTTATATTTGGATCATATATTCGCCAGCTACTGAGTATTAATGTTAGTAGGGAAGCTATAATGAATATTTTGAATAGATGTTTCCAATAACAGTAATGATCTACGTAGTAGATGGCATATATTGATAGTATTATCCATATAAGAAGTATGATTACCATGGTTTTATCTCAACTCCTAAGTCGAAGTCTTTTGGTCTTTTAGCTTCTATCATCGACCATGTTTTACTATCTTCTATAATAAGCTGGTTAATCATCTTCTGATCTCTCCATACGAAGAATGAGTTGATTTCCCAGTTTCTCTGATTCAGTACTGTTAGGAATCCATATGGTGCATTCAAACCGAATATCTGCTGTTGAAGCTGAGTGTAATAGTACGGTGGGATACCATACATTCCAGCTTTTCCTTCTATACTTATGTTCTCTTCTTCATAATGCGGAGGGAGCAGATTGAATCCTGAGTGTTCTCTATAGAATGCTTTATCAAACTGATAGTGTTTCTGACCATATATAGATACTACTTTGATTTCATCTGGTATGTACTGATATGTTCCGTCTTCATTATAGAGTTTATCTATTACTCCATCGAAGTTGAATTTGATATAAGGATAGTCTTTATGTCTGTACATGTCTATCGGTTTGATTATATGTCTATCCATTATCTGACTGTGTTTATAAATGATAAGCGGCTCTAAGTCTCTTCCCATTCTTACCGGTCCTTTATCTCCTACAGCTTTCTCTTCGTCTGTGAGATAGTTTCTACATTTCTCAGCTATCAAATCTGATCTGGATGTATATGGATTTACACCGAGTACTATTGATGAGTCTGATGTTCCTAATCCGTTTTTACGGAGAAGGGCATACTCTTCGTTTGGGTATTGATCTATGTCCTTGATATCAATTACTATATCCAGTTCAGATAAATCCAGTTCACCTGCATTGAACTTATCGTAATCGAATCCTGATGTCCATTTCTGTGTATGATCGAATGTATCACTTACATACATACTTTCTATATTATCTGTCATTTATATACCTCACTTCCATTGACAATCCATCTGTGGCTCGTCCTTGCCACCCTCACAATCTTTGCAGTTTCTATCCTTGCAAAAGTCACAATCCGTAAGGTCGTGAATATCTGTCTGTGGCTCGTCCTCAACTGGTGTCAAATTGTAACCAGTTGGCTCGTCCTTTGGTTCATACAAGCCACAACAGCCACACCCAAGACACGGCTGTTCGCACCCCTCAACGCCTTTATTTCTGCAAGTATCGCAGTTGTTCGGCTTTTCCGAACTGTTCTCGGTCTTGCGGTCTGCCGTGTATGGTTCTGGTAATGGCATCCAAGCGACTATGTTATATCCATATTTCCGCTCCTTATCAAAGCCATCCCAATAGTAATCGCTTTGTACACTACCCATATCTGAACACCACAGATAATATTTACCGTTTTCGGGCAATCTCTCACTCATTGGTATCCATTCCATCACTCGCCCTCCTTACTCATCTTCTACTATCCAAGTATCAAGCGTTATCGGTCTGCCACATATCGGACAATATCTGCCCTCATACAATTCTTTAACTTGCTCTACTGTGTTTCCACGAAGCGGATTGAAACCTCTCTTGCAAGTAGTAAACGCGAAATACTTAACTCCGTTTCCGTATCTGACTATCCACTTGCAAGGCTCGTCATCGTTGCCAAGACTTGTATCTGTGTAGCAAGATACCTTGTAACGCTTCATCACTCGCCCTCCTTTGGTTTCTTTTTTCTTATGACTATCTCGTATCCAAGGAAGTCAAGGATACTTATAATAGGCTCAAATTTTGGTGAGTATTTATATTTCTCCCACATGCAGAGTGTTGCAGGGTCTATCATTGCTGCGAAGGCTACTGCTTTTTGTGAGATGCCTTGCTTTATACGTTCTTCTTTAATAAATTTCATTATATCCAGCATTTTAAACCTCATTTCTTTTTAGGACAGGCTATTATTTCTGCGTTATTATATTGTTTGCATTCGTTACTGCAGTTTTTACATAAATCGTGTATCTCAGGTTCGTGTTCTGCTCTCATTGGTTTAGGTACATATGTTGTATTACTTCTGTTTGGATTTGCGGCAACGTATTGTGATTTTAATGTGTTATATCCGTAGTTAGGATCCGTTGCATTTAGCAGTCTAATATATCGCTGCTCTAGTTTGCCTAGGTCTTTACGAGTACATTCTTCTAGAATTTCGAATACGAAGTTTTCAGATCCGTATTTATTCCAGTCGTTTTGTAGTTGTTTTATTCTATGCTTACCACGATTTAGATCATATTTGTGTGAATCAAATCGTTTTTGTATATTTATTGATTGTCCAATATAACTTTTGTTATTTATTAGACATAAAATCTTATAAATTCCTGACATTATAGTGCCTCCTAAATCGTTGAAATTTCAACGGTTTTAGATGATAACTTACATTCGATTTAAGCGATTTTATTTTTCTTTTGGTATCAGAGTACCTTTGAATTGCTCACAGAGGAAAGCGATATTGCATGCAAGATGCCATAAATGTGGAAATCCTGATTCTTCATCACATCCTTGTGGATCTTCTATGAATTTCAGTAGGTGACGATAGGCTGCATCTATATATCTCTCAGGTTCCACTTGTTTCCAATTATCTTTTCCGCCTTCGGGATATTTATTATTGCCATATTCTCTGATACGAGCTATGTCATATACTATTTCAGTAGGGACTAGTGATACTTTCGGCTTGCCTGCATCAGCTTTTACTGTTTGGTTATTCTTCACTTCGTAGTACCTCCAGCTCATATCCCATTGTGTTTAGTAATGCTTCTAATGTAGATACTCTGCAGTCTCTTTTTCCGCTTTCTATTTCCTGTATCGTTGTCTGTGAGATTCCTGAATCAGTACTCAGATGCATTTGGGAATAGTTTGCGTGAGCTCTGCATGCTCTTAAGATTTCTCCTGGATCTATCATTCATACCACCTGTCCTTATAGTTTGAATAACGTCTTGGTTCCTGTTTGAAACTTCTATAGTATCCTGTTTTGTTATTCCTACATACCGCATAATGCTGTGCGTGTCTGAATGCATCTCTGGTATGGATCAGTCCTAAGGATAATCCTGACTGAGTATGGATAAGATTCCTTCCTTCCTTGTGAATAATGCCTTCACGGAGGAGGAGATCATCTGACCATCTATTCTTAACAGTAGATGCAAGCTGAAGGGTATATGGTTGTTCTAATCTCCAACATTTCCAGAGTAATACACCTAGTAGTCTGCAGGTTTCCATCTGAGAATTCGTCTGACTGTCACTACGGTCTCTGTAAAGAACATAGTCTTCGATGACTACTATGAGTTCGCCTTTATGTCTTTTGTAATATTTATGGATTACATCGAGGTGTGCATTCCAGTACTCTTCAGGACATTTATAATCTCTTGCTGGGATGTAACCTCGTTCAAGGAGCCTTTCATTAGCATCCATGAATACCCATCCTGTAGTTCCTTTTCCTTCGTGGAAACTTCCAGATGGGTCGAAAGCTAAGATATATTTATACATGATTTATCCTCTCTTTCAGTTCTTCAATTGTTTCAACTTCTACCTTATCTGCCCAGGTGCTTGTACTTACTTCCATATCAGCTATTATTGGTACCATTGATGCTGACCAGTCTTCCATTATTTCTTTGAATTTAAAGAAGACCTCTGGAGGATCGGATGGATCCCACTCCCAAGAAAGCTCATCGTGTATCTGCATTTGGAATCTCGTTTTGATATTGTGGTCCTGACAATACTTGTATAGCTGTACAATTTTCCATTTGAGGAAAAAGGCTGCGCTACCTTGTATTAACATATTTTTTAGTTTGTGACCATTGACATTATAGTAACGTACATGGAAAAGATTCTCAGTATTACTATAAGTAAGAGCCCTTTGTTTACAATACTCATGATAGTTCTTAATTCCTGGGAATGCTTTGTAGTATGCTTCATTGATTCGTACACACTCCTCATGGGTTTTATCTGGAAACATCTGCTTTATTCTTGAAAGTTCTGCTCCATAGTTTTTTGCAAAGTTTACTCTTTTACCTATGTATCTTAGATCGTGATAATCAGGATCTGTTTTCTTTAGACCTGGGAAAGCTGCAAGAGTTGTAGCTCCATGAACATCTACAGGTTCCCAAGGTGAATCATCTTCCACGTGATACCATTTATAATTCTTGTAGTATTTGATATCGTGCGGATCTCGTGGATTAAATTTCTTTTCGTAAAGTTCATACGGGTCTGTTGGATCTATCCTGTAACATTCATACGGCATATATGCTCTACACATATTCATATCTGGTTTACCTAGAAGCATTGTGTACAGTGCTTGGAATCTTAATTCGATCTGTGAATAATCCAGATAGATAAGCGCTGTATTAGTTTTAACAACTTTTCTTGGATGGAATAATTCTTCGCCGTCTTCAGTTTTGATAGCTTTCTTTGGGAACTGTTGGAAGTCTGAAGTAATTCTTCCTGAAACTGTTCCGACCTGGTTGATAGTTGTATATAACATATCGGTGTTACGTAAGTCTTTTTGAAACCGTATGATATATACTGAGTACCATTTTTCAAGTGTTCGTAACTCTTGGAGTAAAGATAAAAACCTATACGCCTTATCTGTTTTTTCCAATGAGTTTTTAAGTAAAGAAAGTGATTCATCATTAGTACTTTCTATTTCTAAGTTAAATTTTTCAGTTAAAATTTTCTTTATAGCTGCATGCTGTCCTACTGCGAGTTCGCATCCTGCTAATTCAAAGAATTCTTTTCTTTGTTTGAGGATGTAATTCTTCAGTTTTACTCTGCAATCTTCAAGATATTCAACATCAGCATGGAAGCCTGTGCGTTCCATTTCATACCACGGTATGATGCAGAGGTTTTCTACTTTTATTGCTTCTTCCTGATGTCGATTCTTGATGATGTGTGTCAGTGATGCCCAGATTTCAAGTGTATATACGATATCGTAATGAGCGTACATTATAAGGTTTTTCCTGTTTAGATCGTTGTATCTGATCATTTCAGATCTTACTAATGACTGGACTTTGTGCTGAAGATAGAGTGGGAGAGAGTGTAGCCACTCCAGATATACTTCCTTCATATCTTCTGGTAAGTCTGAGATATCGAATACGCAGTCTTTGAAGAGGTCGTCTATTACTTTGAGAGTGAAGGATTTTGCTTTGCAACCAGCAGGAAGCTTAGCTCCTGATCTGTTCAGCATATCTTTAAGCCTGTTGTTGTAGACTTTTACGATATCTGTTTTTTCTTTATTAAGCTTATTTTCGTGGAGCTTAGCATTCCTGTCGATGTATCTGGTTGCGTATTCCTTCAACCCGAGAGGTGGTCCACCTTCTTCAGGATGTAGGGCATCATGACCGTAGCGTATATAGAACATTGTATCTGTCAGATTATCTCCGCGATACTCATGTCCTATATTAGCCATCATATGTAGGTCAAACTTGATGTTATGACCCATGTAACAGTCCAGGCTATGTGCTACGGTGTCCCAATATGTCAGGACTTCATCTGTGAATGATAGATTTTCTAAATCTACTACAAATGTAAATCCTTGTTTATTTGGGATATCGAGAAATCCGAACTGTACTACGAATGGCTTACTATTCTTGATGTGTAATCCATCTGTTTCTGTATCGAGCGCACCTATTTTAGGCTGTACACTATTTACAACGTTCTTCAGGTATTCGAAATCAGAACGGGATTGGATATTCGTCTTCGTCCACTGGAACCTGTACATTGATTTCTCCTAATCTTGGAGCATAAGTATTTCTTTCTATCGCACTTAATCCTCTCCTGAACCTCTCCGTAGGGATTATGTCGTAACCTTTATGCTTTATGAACCGCAGTCTGGTTAATCTACTTAGTGCAATGCTGAGATCCTTATTCTCCATTCCTGTTACTGACATTAAGATATTTCTGGATGTGGTACTGTATTGTTCGAGCTGAAGGATAAGCATCGGTTCTTTGTTATACATATCCTGTAGTGCAGTGATACCTTCTTCATCAATTTCTGTATACTGTCTTTCAGTTTGTATGTATCTCTTTAAACCGAATGTTGGATTGTCATAGAGATTAACGAGATATTTTTTTGCATAATCTACATGCTCTTTACGGACTATGATATTTTCATATGACTCATCAGTACTGCATACATATGCTGCAACTGCTATTGCCAGTCTGCTAAGCTTCTTCCACGCTTCTGTACCGAATATTTTAATATGACTGTCATATTCTTTATTGAGCTGGTTTGTTATTTCGATTATGTAGAGCTGAATATCTCTATTGATTACTATTTGTTCAGCTGTACGTGACCATATCCATCTGATCTTATCTTTATATACTTGTTCCTGGAGTGGTTCTTCAGGAATCCACATCGGATCTATCTGAGCATTTCCTCTGTCTGGTAGAATAACTATCATGTCGTATCTTGCTATATCTTCAGCGGCTTCTACGAGGTCCCTGAGTATTTCTATTCCATTCGGATAAGATGCGATTGATTGTATATTTCCATTTTTACTCTTCGGATTTGTCAGAGATATCATTCTTACCATCGCAGGGAGTGTGATAGTACCAGCAACTCTGGTGATCCTGACTTCATTACTTGAACGAATATCCGTCAGTTCCGTGATCACCGAGCTATTTGATTTGCCAAATTCTTCAAATATGACAAGTCCTTTGTGGTTTTGAGGTATGATTCCTGCTCTTGTTTGAAATCCTGTAGCTGTTTTATTACTTCCTCCAACAAGGCCAGGAATAGTAGCTGAATTACCCGCGAGACTTGTGAAGGTTCCAAGTCCGTATAATCTTCTAAGACAGTCCGCAGTGCTTGATTTACCTGTTCTAGACTCACCAATGATGATTGTGTCCAGATAAGCTCGTTGATTTTTGAAAGTTCCAAAATTGAATTCGAGCGGAGTGTTGTATGCGAAGTCGATTGCTTGGATGAGTGTGTTGATTCCGTCATAACCTAGTATTCCTTTCACTTTCTCAGTCATCGTAGTTATTTTTTCTTCTACGGTTCCTGGAATCTCCTGTATTGTTTTCAGGGATTCTTTAACACTATCTGTTAATTTGAAATCTGTTACTGAATCATTGGCCTGTTCTGCATCGAGGACTATCATGATAAGCTGTCTTCCTTTGTAAGGGTGGGGAACTAACTTATAAGTGATCATATATTTCTGTCCTGATTCGAGTTTTGTATCTATGGAGTACGCTACATATTCCATAGGTTGATGATTCGTGGTATTAGATGTTTCAAATAAATCTGTCAGATAGCATTTGAATATTGTTACTTTTTCAAGTTCATCGAATCGTACATACTTTTCCTTATCTAATATTCCTAATAGTTTTCTGTAATTTTTCTTGATAGCGTCTTCTCTGAATCCGTTGTCTATCAGATGCAGTATATCCTCAGCATTGTTTTCACTGAGTTCCCATTCTTTGAAATCTCCTACAGACATTACTCCGTCTGCTGTCTGGATCTTTTCAGCGTAGATATGGGAAGGGCAGGAGTATGCAGCTTCTGAGATAGCTACTACCTGAACATTACTTCTTACTACTTTTCCTACATACTGCGGGCTACTGGCTTTGAGTAAATCCATTACAGGGTAAGATTTATTGGAATATTTGTCTCCTGTATACCATTCAGTTTCTTCTATACATTGGATAAGATCAGCTTTTGTTTTGTGATATTTTGTAAAGTAATCAGTTATATCTTCTTTTTCCAACATACCTTCGTGGAAGTTGGTGATTACCTTTACATATGGTGTGTATTTATAAATGGCATTTGCGACTTTATAGGCTCCTGTTATACCTGCTGTATCGTTGTCATAACAGATAGCCACTATCCTGTCTTTGAAGAATTTAGGCGTAGCTGGCAGACATTGTTCACCGCCTGTGAGAGTGATAGCATTGAAGCCCATGGTTCGAGCAATAGCCATATCTTTTTCTCCAGCGCACAGGATAGTGGTTCTGTTTACGTCTGTATCTTTCCATTCATTAAAGGGAATGATCAGACCTGATGGACAATCTTTACGTGACTTTATCTTCGGGCTTCCTCCAGGATTATATTGTCTTATATCTATGAGATGGTCATACATAAATACTGGGAAAGCTATGATGTCTTCAGTATAAGTAGGAGTTTTTATCTTTAGCTCATTTATAACTTCTTCAGATATGCCGAGATTTAAGACTCTGTTTTTCGTGGCATCTGTCAGAGTCATAGTTTTGTCCCACTCGTCAATAGTTTCATCGGAGTTGAAGCAGCGCTGAAGCTTATGAGCAACAGGGCTGCTACAACCTAGTAATTTTGATATCATGGTTATCTCTGAACCTGACTCTCCGCATACTTTACAGTGAAACAGACCTTCTTCTGTATTCACATGTGCCGATGGGTGGGATTCCATATACTCTAATCCAGATTCTGTGTAGTGTGGGAAAGGACAGCACACTGCAACTTCTGTCTTTTCATCTGTGATATCGAAGTAATCTGTTAAGAATCCCATGATTTACCTTTCTAGTAACTTGCTGCTCTGCTTGGTACCGGTTCTGCCTGATTGATTGGTGCTGTGAATACATCATTGATTTCAGCTGCTACCTGATCTATCTCTGCTTTTGGTTCGAGAGGGTAGAAGCAGTCTGCTGAAATATCTACGATGCTTCTTTCATTGTCCTTGTCTGGGCAGATATCTACCATAAGACTTTTGTTGTTTACCATTTTTGTCAGATCTTTCAGTTCGAATTCTCCCTGAATATTAAGATTCAGTGCTCTGATAAATCTTGCTAGCTGATATCTTGGCAGGTTAGCATCTGATTCAAATAGATTGATCCAGAATTTACCCATACCTGTATTTGATACAGGGTCTGTGATATCACATTCAGCTGAGAAATAATCAGCTTTACCTGAGCGTGGAGTCTTCATCTCTGCCTTTACTATCTTTGCGATATAGCAACCCTTTGGGATTACTGATGACATTGATGGCTTTTCGGTTGGAAGGGAATTCATATTAATTGCCATTATTCGACACCTCCTTTGATTGCCTGGTTAACGGCTGTATGGAATGCTTTTACCTGCATATCGATGTACTTGAGCTGATCTTTGAAATACTTCTCCATAGCCTTATACTGCTCTTCCATCTGTCTTGTCTGATTGAATGCAGACTCTGCATTCTGTTTATAAGCATCTACCTGATTTGTTGCGAGATTGAGAGCTTCTTTCAGCTCTTTAATGAGATTGTCTTTCTCCTTTGGTGTGAGTTTTGAGAGTGGGAGATCGAAGCATTCATCTACGGATCTTACTTTCTCTCTCGGCTTTCTTGTCTTCTTTGGTTCTTCAGTTACAACTTCTTTTGTTTCTACAGTTTCAACTGCCTTTACTTCTTCTGCCATTTTTATTTTCCTTTCTTTAGTCAATTGTAAGCTTAATGAAGAGGTCCTTGATTACGTCGAGTGGAAGCTCTGGGAGCGGTACACTCTTGTAACCTGCGTCTTCTTTGATTACGTTCCATACATTCAGTTTTGACTGATGTGTATCAAGGAACTGAGTGATATTTTCGATATATTCCTTACGCTGTTTTTCAAGTATTTCAGCTGGAGATATACCTTCGTTCAGATATGCTACAAGATCCTTACAAAGGGAAGGAGTGAACTCATATGTTTCACCTTCCTGGAATATTACATATCTGGATTTAACTATTTTTGCTTTTGGATGAACTATGTTATTTCCATAAGCTCTTCCTGGCTCTACCATATGGAGTACGAGGTCAGGCTCGTACTTAACGTCAGCCTGCATGATTTCCTGTTCTCCTAGAGATACCATTTCATTCTTTCCTTTGGATTCGTTATACTGGTATTCCATCTTCTCTTTGACTCGTACAGTTGCTATCATATGGCATCTGTGGTCTCTGAATAGCTGGAATAGTTTCTGCTTTTCGTCCATGATTTCATCATCACCCCAAGCAGCGTATGAGTCTTTTTCATATCTCTTGTTTGTTTTCTTCAGTTCTGCTAGTCTGTCGAGGATACCTCCTTCATATGACCATGCATGTGATATGCTGTCATTAATTACTACTTCGGCACCTGCGTTTATCGCTGCTTCTTTGAAGGCGAGATAATTTGTCGGTTTGTATTTCAGATCTGGCGTGAAGTTTCCGTGTTTGAACTGTCCGAATGGAACACCTGCTGATGAGTTGATTCCTGCGAACAGATTTACAGAATTATTCTCTGTATCAATGTCGAAAACTTTTGTCCAGTCTTCTCCTGCGAGATAATATCCGAGGACAAGAGCGAGACCTGATTTTCCTTTGCCCGACAATCCTTCAATCAGTATGGAAGCTTTAGATTGCTCTCTGGTAGCTTCCTGAAACTGAAACAGTGGATTTCCGCTCATTGGTTTTACTCCTTTCCTTTAAGTATTTAGCGTAGTTATTTATTATGTCCGTCTCTGATTTACGCTTCTCCAATAGTTTGTAGATTTGTTCATCAAAGGTATCGGCTATCATTAATTCGACTATTTTATGAGCTTTGTGAGCTTTTTCTTCAGTCGATGCTATAAATCTATCTTCAGCCTGTTCGATACTTCCTATAGGCGGATATTTGTCTGTGAAGATCGTAGTTTCTGCAGCGTCTAATGTAAGTGCTTCTTTTCCTGCATCTATGTTTATGAGGAACACTTTGAACTTACCTGCTTGAAAGTCTTTTACGAATTCTCCTCGTTGTTTGGCAGGCGTAGCACCGACCAATAAAGCCCAAGTTGTATCGAGTTCTTCAGCCAGTCTTATCAGATATGATGTGAACTTACTGAATATGATGATTTGTTCATCTGGATAGTCTTTAATGTATTGTTTTATCCATTCTGTTTTAGGTGATTTACCATCAAGTTCCAATAGTCCTGGATCGAGGCAGATCTGTCTGTATCTCACGAGTCTATCCAGTGTACCTGTGGTGACTATATCTTCTGTTCTGTAGGTTTCTTCGAGATCTTTCAGATATCTTTTCTGTTCACGGGTAGGGGATAGCTTTACTTTCTCATAAAATTTATCGGGTAACCAAGGCATAACGTCTTTACGTTTACGCTGAGTAGAGAACTGATTGAGTATCTCCTGTAGTTGTGCAGCCTTACCTGGTTTGAAATTATCATAGGTTTTATATGTTCTTGGTCTTCCGTTCTGCCATACTACGTTGTCTTGTATTTCAAAGTATTCGTCTATGAATTTCCAGTAAGAACCAAAATCAGAAGGATACAAAAACCTAAGTATGCTGTATACATCGTATGGTTTACCTTGTGCAGGTGTACCTGTGAGAGCTAAGCGAAACGGGATATTTTTCGTTTTAAAGACCGCTTTTGCGTTTGCTGACCTAGGATTCTTAATTTTATGTGCTTCGTCTAAAATCACCATTTTTGGCTCTCTGGAGAGGATAGGTTCTATCAGACCAGAGCGGGATGCAGTTTCCTTGAAGCTGTCCAGACTGACTACTAGTCCATGACTCCATGAACCTATAGCTTTCAATTTGTTCGTCGGTGTACCAGTACAGACCACACAATTTTTTCCAAGCCATGTTTCATATTCTTCTTTCCATTGATAAAGTGAAGAGGCTGTTGTTATGATCAGTATTCTTTCCTCCTGCAGTCTCCTTAACTTTATTACTTCAAGTGCAGTAGGGGTTTTACCTGTCCTTTGTTCATTGAAGCAGGCTGAGAAGGGGATAGATGCCAGGAATTTAGCATCACTCCTTTGGTAATTCCGTAGAGATTTCGATTCCATCTAATGTGATTTCCTCCTCTTCGGGTTCTTCAGTTCTTTCTGTTTCTACAAGTGCTACATTTGGTGCAAATTTCTGTTCTGCATTTAATGGAACATAGGAATAAATAAAGACAGGTCCATTCTTATTAACAGCCATCTCGTCTATTTTGACGAGGGCATTAATAAGCTGTGCCTGTCCGACAGATTTAGAGTTTGGAGCCTTATGAATGATCTCATTGATTGAGGCATTACGAATAAGGTTCATCTCTGAACTTATGTAGTCAGCTATTCTTGGGTCTGTAAGAAATGTCTTCCAGATAATAGCATCTCTTATATGTGTTTCAGCTGCGAGCTGGTAATGATTCAGATATAACGCTCTTTCACCGAGTTCTGTAAATTGTCTCTTGCATTTTTCGAATTGAAAATCAGTGAGTTGTTGCATCTCCTAGGCTCCCTATTTTTCTTATTTTTTCTAATGTTTGTAGGAATTTCAGTATCAGATAGTCATCATCTAATCCGCATCTTGGCAGGGGAGTGAATGTATCTTTGTTACGTTCTATGAATTGTGTAACACCTTGCCTTGACATCCCTACATGTTTACTTAAGTAGTTTGCTGAGTATCCTTTAGCTGTGCCGATCATTATGATTTCACGCTTTGAAGGCTGATAATATGTATCATTCAGCATTGTTTGTAATAATGGCTTTAATTGATGTGTATCGATTTCACCAAATTCGCATATCATACCTACGCAGTCGAATATATCCATACTTCGTTGTCGTATTTTGTACACATCGATGCAGTAGCGATATATTCTGATTTCCGCCCATCTGCGATCATATTCTGATAAGATCATGCATAATTCCTTTCGAGATAACCTTTACTAAAGCGCGGGACCGGCACGGGCGAGGGCCCCTTGGCGGAGTTCAGGTACGAGCGTAGATCCGTTAGGATCTCAGCTCGTCCTGAATATCGCCAGTGGGCCTCTAGCCGTGACGTCGAGCTTGTAACCGAGTTCGGTACCGAGGTTGATCGGGGATCTCCTCGGATCCGAAGGAGGTGTCTATATCGTTATATCTGTTAAGTTTTCAACTGTAACATCTCAATAACAGTCTCCTAATAGGGGCGTTTATATGAGATATCCTAAAGGTTTTCATTTAAAAAAGAGGATAGTAAACACTATCCTCTTAGTTTCAACTATTCCTAAAATCATAATTTTTAGGAGTATTTGACCTTCTTTCTTGATAGTGTACTACTATTTTATCGTGTTTTTTTGAGTAAGTAAAGTATAAATCTTTATTACTAAGAGGAATCTTGAATGTACAGCTACGAGCTGGAGAGGATGTCGGCTCAAACAGTCCAGTAAGCTTTAGCTTAGTGGCTGTTTGGCGGACATCTATCCAGCTTCGTGGCTGTAGATGAATATTCCTTTGATGGAGTTGACATTATATCACTTTAATTATGAATTGAAAGCCTACTTAATCGCTTAAGTAAGAATCCTAATAAACATTTATACTAAGAAATATTTGGACTGGGGCGACGCGGTGCCTGCAGATCTCGTTGCAGCGGGGCTGAGGTGGCTGTGAAGGTTAAAGTACCGTTTTTGTTCTGTTGTTTTGTAACTTTATTATGATTTTGGGAATAATTACCATCAATTATTTTACAAGTTACTTGACTTTTGACAGTGGTTCCTGTAGAAAGTTGAACTTTCAGTATGTACTGGAGGTCCCTTCCGCCTCTCAGCTCGCTTCCTTCTTCCTTATCGTTAAAACACTTAGATTGTTAACCGTAAGCCTGATGGGATAGTGAGCATCAGTATCCTATAAATGTTTAACTGAGCATTGCTTTCGCTTTACTCATTATGTCTATGTTGAATTTTTCATTATATTTTCTTATTACTTTATCTATAAAGTCTGGTTCTATAGCTTTATA
>JAEEGH010002213.1_pt1 | contig 52872 bp, 41 predicted proteins | sample 9134181 | NCBI WGS metagenome assembly JAEEGH01 (sample SAMN16246544, study PRJNA631951) | gut metagenome | biome: gut microbiome; feature: rumen; material: DP-attached | host: Bos | place: Iran: Karaj | collected 2018-10 | reverse complement strand
TACACGCAGAGAAATATTCACTCCCTCATTAAGAAAACGAATTCCCTCCAGAGAATAATCCTTCTGCTCTACAAGGTCAGAAGAATAATATCTTCCTAAGTTAGAAGCCAAATGATTCTGAAGACCAGCATCATCCAAACAATAAATATCTTTTTCCTTGTAGTATTTCATAGGTTTTATCTCCTTTATTTCGTTCTTGATATAAAGAAGATGGTGGATTTATGAAAAGTTGACAAAAAAAACGGGATTTTCGTCCCGTTCTCTGCATTATTTATTCCATCTGTTATTAATTATAGCTTCAAGGTTTTGCAGCATTTCATAACAAATCTCCTGTGACACTTCACCTTCTTCTATATAAAGTTTAGCGTGTACAAGATTTCTCTTCTTTCGTATTTCGGTAGCTTTCTTTGCACCAGCAATCCAATCTGGTCTTTTTTTCTGTATTTCGTCTATGTAATCCTTAAGATCAGCCCTTCTTGGATGATTGTATTTCTTATCAACAATCATATAATCTTCGTGAAAATAGTCTTTTCCATCAATTTCACTTAGCCAATCTATTAAAAAGGCTTCTAAGACAGACCCCATCAAGATTGTTGCTGAATAAAAAGAACCGACGCCTATATCATTGTGTATTTCAGCTAGATATTTTTCCAAAGATTCTTTAGCTCTCTGATTAGTGAATTTTTTAGCTGCAATCATGTCATGAGCTTTTGTTTTAGGATTAATATCACGCTCATATTTTTCCTGATATTTCCTGTCGTCCATACTTTCAGATGCCATTTCAATATAAATACAATCCTCAAGAGGAAGAGGCGTGTTTGAATCATCATAATTCTCTGCATTAAAATGGTCTGAATAATAATCAGATACTAATTCAGAGGAAAGCATGCAGTATAAATAGTATGGAGAGATATTTTTTATGTATGATTTTATTTCATATTCTTCCCAGAAAGTTGGAGAGTCAATATTTTGTTCTCCGATTCGTACTGTTGGTTTTAAGCTTGTATTCTGGAAGAAAAAATCTTTAATCAAGACATGTGTTCGTCTTGTTTTTTCATCTGGATAAACAGATTTCTTCCCTGGTGCATTTACAAACTCAACAATACTCTTAAGCTTTTTGATTTTTTCATCTTTTTTTGGATAACCGAAAATATCAACTACAGATTTTTTATATCTTGATAAATAATCAAGATAGTCAACTCGAAAATATTCAGCTGGAATTTCTGTAAAACTATATTTCAATTTTTGGTATTCGGCATTAGTGATAACAGGAATCTTTTTGCTTGATAAATACTTATCTAATAGCGTATTGTGATCTTCGTTATAAAAATCCAAAGCTATAAATGGGTTCCCACTATAATCTTCCGGTAAATCATCCAATTGAGTATCAACATCTAGCTGGCGCTGATTTCTTATGCTCTTCAAATTTGCATAAGTATTTCTGTCATCAAATCCCAAGGTAACGGTTGAAACTGGTTGTTTTGTAAAAATAAAAATTGACCATTTTTTGTTTAATAAATATAAACGCTTTGGTACCAGTTTATTAATTAAACTTTTGGATTTACCAAATTCAAAGGGAAATCCACATTGTAATACAGCTTTGATTTTCCATTCTGAATTTGGATTATCTTCATAGTGTTTAAGAACAAATTCATTTATTCCAATGTAATAAAAGATATCTGATTTTTCCTCTGCAAGACGATTTGAGAGATCATCAGAGATATAAGCATTATCAATTAGCTTCATAAGCGTCTCTGATAAGACGTTTGCTTCTGCAGAATCTTTAGAATCCAGTTGTTTTAGCAAAGTAATAATTTCTGAAATCTCGTTATCATATTGCGTTTTAAAACATCTTGTTTCGACATCATATAATAATGAATAAACATCCATAGAAAAATACTCCTTATGTAAAAAATAAGACGGCAAAGATTTATAAAGTTGACAGAATTATTTTATTTTCCATCGAGTATTAACAATGTATTCTAGATAATTAATAACCTCTGTGCAGATTTCTTTTGAAATCTCACTTTCCGTAATGTAAAGTTTTGCATGAACTAGATTTCTTTTTTTTCGGATTTCTGTTGCTTTTTTAGCCGCATCATTCCAAGAAGATTTTTGTAGCGCTTGGATACTATTAATATAATCAAATAAATCAGCACGTTTTCTTATTCCTAAGTGCTTATCATATACCTCATAGTTTTCTTTAAAATAATTTTTTCCGTCTATTTCACTTAGCCAATCAATGAGAAAAGCCTCGAGAATAGAACCTGCCATAATAATTGCAGCTTTGTAGGCTTTTGACTTAAAACAGAGCCTTAATTCTGTTAAATCTTTTAGAATTATCTGCTTTGCATTACTGTCAAAGAAAGACGACTTTTCATTATTTTCAAGCTTAGTATGGATAGACAATTTAGTTTGTTTTGCTATTTCATACTTCTTTTTAAAATATAAATCATCTATTTTTTCTGGAATAAAACAAGGAAAATCTTCCATTTCTAATGGATCAAAATCATCATAATAATATTCACAGTTTGAAAGACAATAGTCCTGTATAAACTCAGAATTTAATAATGCCCATATATAATATGGCGATAAGGGAAAAATTCTAAAAACGAAATTGTAATTTTTTGTCTCATTCCTATTTGCAATTGAAATATTTCTTGTAACAGAATTTGTATCGAAATTAAGGAAAAATCCATCTGTAACTATATCATTTTCTCTTATAGAAACATTTTTGTTGTTATCTGTAAATCGATGTACGAATTGTACCACATCTTTAAGAGCTATTATTTTTTCCTTATCTGTTGGAAGACCAAAATCTTCTATGACAGATTTTTTATATCTTGAAAGAAAATCAAGATATTTAAGAAAAAAGCTTTCTTTTGGAATGATGTTGAAAGAGAATGGGTGAACTTCGTATTCTTCTTCTGTAAAATCTGGAGCTGCATCTTTATCAATAGCTAAATTTATTAATTCGAAGTATCGCCTTGGATTGTAATCTTTATTTAACACGGGTCTTCCAATATAATCAGCATTTCCATATTCTTCGTATGTTTTTTCTTCATCATATTTGAATTCATCTTCAAAAGAATATCGATGAAAATCATCGAACCCTATCATTACTGAATCAAAATTGGTTTTAGTAAAGATAAAAAGCGACCATTGTTTATCTTTGAGTATAGCTCGAGTTATTAAGCCTTCTGTATTTTTGCAATTGTTCAAATAAAAAAATAAAAATGGATTTCCTAATTGAAAGATAGCTTTAATTTTCCAGTTTGTTTTTGGGTTCTGTTTATAATAATCTAAAACAAAATCATTAATGCCTACGTAAAACACGTATTCTTCAAGTGAAGAATTAAGTATTTCAGACAGATTATCTGTCAAATGCCAGTTATTTTCCGTATTTAAAAAGAATTTTCTTGTTTCAACTTCTTTAATGATTTTAAGTATATCCATGGTCATTATTATACACCTCAAATACTTTATCTTGCGAAGATTTTCCTAACTAACATGCGGGGGAGGGATACAAAAAGTTTTGTACCCCTTGTTGAAATGGGTTCTTCTACTCTTCTGTCAAATCATCAAGAAAAAGCTGTGTATCAGAGCCAGATTCAGCAGCTGGAAGTGCATCCACATTCTTAAGCTTCTTTTCGATGACTCTTGAACGAACTTCTGCTTTACCAATTTCTGTAGATGCTGCATCAAGTTTCTTTTTGGTAGCGGCCAATACATCCCCAAACTTACCAAACTCTGTCTTAACAGAACCGAGTAAATCCCAAACCTTAGAGGTTTCCTTCTGAATAGCAAGAGTGCGGAAACCCATCTGTAAACTGTTCAAGAATGCTCCAAGAGTTGTAGGACCTGCAATTGTAACTTTGTATTCGTCCTGGATCTGCTGGAACAAACCTGGTACACGCATTACTTCTGCGAACAATCCTTCAAAAGGCAGGAACATAAGACCGAAGTCTGTAGTGTATGGAACTTCAATATACTTCTCCTTTATATCCTTTGCCATCTTTTTGATATCAGAAACCAATGCCTTTTTCTGGGATTCAATCTCATCTTTGTCAGCATTGTCATAAGCAAGACTAAGTTTATCCCATACTGCGGCTGGATACTTTGAGTCTATAGGTAAAAGAACAAACTCATCATCTGCAGTCTTAGAAGGAATTCTTACTGCAAACTCAACAACTTTTTTTGAGTTATTAGGATTTGGATGTGCATTTTTAACAAACTGCTCTGGCGAAAGCATCTGGCTAAGAAGTGCTTCAAGCTGTACTTCTCCCATGCCCCCGGCCGTCTTAACATTTGTAAGTGCACGCTTCAATCCACCAACATCACTTGCAAGATTCTGCATCTCACCAAGTCCCTTCTGAACTGCTTCAAGCTGCTTGGTAACAATTTCAAAAGAACCTGTAAGACGTTTTTCCAATGTAGACTGAAGTTTTTCATCAACAGTAACACGCATTTCTTCAAGATTCTTTTCATTACTTTCCTGAATTGTTTTAAGACTTGTCTGTACAGACTGCTGCTGATGATTTAATGTTTCCTGCGTAGTTTTTGTAAGAGTATCCAAGCGGGTAGACAAAGTCTCCATAAACTTAGTAAGGTTATTTGTCATAGATTCCTGAGTATTCTTTGTTAAAGTATCAAACTTGCCGTTAATTGAGTCCTGAAACTTCATCAATGTTTCTGTATTTTCTTTACGTGAAGCTGCAGTAGACTCTGAAGTTTCCTTACGATTCAAAGCGAATTCGTCTTTGAGGTTTTTCTCATATGCCTCAAGTTTCTTTTCATAAATACCAAGTTTGTCAGAAATAATTCCTGAATCTGAATTCTTGTTTTTTTTGATAAGTACGATAGACAATACAATGCCAACCAACACTAAAACTGTAATAACTGAAAGAAAAATAATTGTTTCCATACTCTGGAATCTCCTTATGATTTATTCTTGATATAAAGAAGATGGGACAATTTTAAAAAGTTGACATAATTTCTTGATTTTTTCTACTAGTTCGTTTAAGTGAAAGTGATACTAGTGTAATTCCAAATAAGAAAGACAAATTATATGTTTAAAACAAAAAACCACTCATTTCTGAGCGGTCTGTTATAGCGGGGGCAGGACTCGCCGTTACAGTCGCACACCTCGTGTGTGCTCCTTTCACGGCGGCTGCATTCACTAAAATCGCATCCGTGCGATTTTGCCTGCGCCACTGCTCGGCACGTTCATTCCGCTTCGAGTCCTGAAAGTGAACTCATATACTTTAAAGAAAAAAAATAGGCTCACACTTTGATGTGTAAGCCTTCTATTTAGCGGGGGCAGGACTCGAACCTGCGGCCTCCGGGTTATGAGCCCGACGAGCTGCCAACTGCTCTACCCCGCGTCGTAATGTTCAGATAGTATATATATAAGAAAGAAATGTGTCAATATAACAAAACGCTAAAAGTCAAAAATACAACGGATTTTTATTCTGTCTGTCCGCCGTTGAGGGAAGGAGCGTTGTCTGCTGTTTTGTACCAGATTCTGCATTCTAATATTGTAAATAAAATTGCGATTACAGCAAAACTGTAGAATCCGCTTTTAAATCCGGCAAAAAAGTTGTAGGCGCCGTGGAGAAGGACTGCCCATACAAACGGCATCAGATGTGAATTCTTTGTTTTAAAGAACCACAGATACAGTCCGCCGAGTCCTGCGCAGAAGGTATGAATAATAACACTTGTCAGTGAGCGGGTAAGGAGCAGCGTGTAAAAGCTTTCTGGACCGGCCGCTGCTGTTGATTCATTCAGGCGTTTTATAAGATAGATGACTGATTCAAAACTTCCCAGGGTTAATCCTGCCAGGAGGGCACAGCTGAAAAAAGCGGGGAGGGTAAGTTTTTTCTGCGGAAGGAAAGCCATAAAAAGCATTTTGAAACTTTCCTCAATAAGTCCGTTGAAGATTATTGCCGTAATCAAAAGATTTACTGCCGTGCCCGCCATAAAAATCGGAAGGCCCAGTATATAATATTGAACAAAAGAAGCTGGAATTACTGTGAGAAGTCCTAAAAGACAGGATAAAAGTGCATATCTGATTTTCTGTCCCGGAACTGCAATTACAAAAATCAGAAAAACAGCTAGAAGCGGAACAAAGTTGAGTGCAATTAGTGTAAAAATATTCATATGGAAAAGAATACTGTTTTTTATGGTAAATATCTACTTGTGCATTATAATTAAGGTAACTTTAATAAAAATGTCAGGCACAATTTGTGTTTAATGGAAAGGAGCGTATATGAATAAAAAATGTTCTGGTTTATTCCTTCCTTACGGGGGGGGGCTTGTTTTATGTATAGTCTTTTTACTGACTTCCTGTGAAAATTTCATGGATGAGAATTCCTTAAAGGAAAGAATTGATGAGCAGATAAGTTATTATAATTCGCAGAAAACCACTGTTGAAATGAGACTGGATACCAATGACTATGGTTCAATTTATCCTTCCATATACAGAGGTATTGAAGGAGAATCATTTACTGTTACATATGTTAAAAAGAAAGATGTAGTTTTCAGATATGACTGGATGTGTTATGACCTTTCAACAGAAGAGTCAACTGATGCTGTCTTAATCTCGGATACTACAAAGGTAAGTGAGAATATTTCTGCAGAAACAGAAACATATACTGCAACTGTAACTATAAAAAAGATTGTTAAAAATATTGTAGTAATGCCTTATGCATATCTTGGGGATGAAACAGTTCCTCCTAAATTTAAAACCTTAAAAATTGCTTCATGTGAAGATAATCTTAATAAAGAACAGTCCCTTATAACTAAAGAGGCTTTTGTTGATTATGCGGATCTTGGAACTGCAGGAAGCAGTGATGCTGTAGATAATAATATTAAAAATCACCATGTAAGGTCACTCTGGATTGAGGTTGACGGAAGAGACGGTGAAAGCGGAGTTTCAAGGCTTGAAGTGCAGGAAAGATATATCCGCCAGGCAGACGGCACTGAAAGGATAATCAATGAACAAACCGATTATGAATCAACGGTTTATTATAATTCTGAAAATACAATTAACTATGAAAAGCGTTTTGAGCACAAGTTTAAGACTGTCTCAGACGGAATCATAAACATCAGGATGATTCTTTATGATAAGGCAGACAACACCGTAACTCAGGAACTTGACGTGATTAAAGACACTGTATGTCATTCTTATGTCGGTTTCAGCATGAAAAAGGATGAATGGCTTTTTGCAGATGAAAATAATGAATGTGAGTATGAAATAATAATTTCTCCTGGTTATGATACTGGGGTTGAACCTTATGCAACGGACATGCAGGGAAACGCATACTGTGATAAAATCTGGATTTCAGGCTATGATCCAGAAATAGATGACAGCATCCAGTTTGAAGACTGCCCGCAAATCGTAAAATTTGAAAAAGGAAGGGAACTTAATAATCTTGAAGAAGTTGATATTGCAGCCCTGCCTTACGATGTAAGCAACGTAAAGTATTATAGTTCACCTCACACTAATCTGTATGGCAAATATTACACTTACAGCTTTACCCATAACTGCGCCTGCAATACTTTTATAATCCTGACTATAAGGGACAGGGTGGGTAATGAAAAGGAATCAAAGCTCTTTATCGGTAAATCACGGAATATGCTTTCCATTGATAATACGGATAGTGCCACCTGGACTTTTAACTGTGATATTCCTGTAAGACAGTACACTACTGAAGGCGGATCAGGTGCAGGTTACCTGTATTTTGTTTATGAATCTCCTTCAGGGGTTAAGAGTAAGGTTGCCAATTCCTATGAATATTTTACCGACTCGACGGCTTCTATAAGTAAAGTAAATTTTCAGGATATAAAATCAGGAGGCTCTCAGTATGTTAATCTTGCAGCTCTTGATGACGGAATATATTATTTTTATGCCGGCAGTTATGGAAGCGTTAAATTTCCACTGGGTAAGCCGTTTGTCTATTACAAGGGAGTTACTCCTCCTCAGAGTTCTGTAACTGAGCTTACCCAAAACTCCATACCTGAGTTTACGCTGACGGTGGATGATCCGGTTATAAGTACAGGAAAACGTACTGTACGGCTTAAGTATGCAGAAGGCACTGTCCTGGATGAAAATCTTTCGTATACGGTTAAGTATCCGTACAAGGATGTTTACAATACTTCAAACAATAAAACTATGTATACACGGGAAACTGTCTTTGAAGTACCGTCTTCCCTTACAAAGGAAAACTTTTATCTTGTAGTATTTAATGAAGCAGGGGAATCTGTAACTTCAGCCCCCGTTGAGTTGGACCTTACTTATGACAATGTGCCTCCGAGTTTTTATTACTACCTGACGGCTCAGTGCACGTATTCTGATCAGGTGAAGATGCAGACTACTCTCTATGACAGGGGAGCCGGCATGCAGTATGAGGCAGACGGAAGTATCACAGGTTTCTGCTACACGTCTTCAAAAAGTAATTTGACTGACGAAGAAATTGACTGGGATAATAATTCATCGGTTACAAGAGTGAAATATTATAATGGAAGCATATACGTTCCATTTAATGGAAATTTTGATAACTGGGTTTACGTTCAGTTTAAGGATAAAAATTTTAACGCACTGACTGTTTCTTTTAAAAGACCTGCCTGTCCGCTGAACTTAACGCCTGTTATTGATAGTGATTATAATGTCAGCCTCAATTCATCCGTGCCATCTTCTTTATACATAACTTATGACACTCTTCAGGACAGTAAGTGGGTAAACATTAAGGATAAACAGTCTATGACAAAAAGCGGAACGGATTTTAGTTATTCCTTAAGTCTTTCTGAAAGTCAGAAGAATAATTTTGTAAAGGTTAACTGCTGGTATACAGCATATACGGGTTCTCCAAATTACGGATATTTTACAGAAGCACTGTATTTTTATCCTCCTTACATAGAGGATCCGGGAAGTATGCCGTGTTATCTTAAGTCCTTCCAGAAGTGCGGGGAAAATGAAATTGCAGTTTTTGCAGACCAGCCGTGTATGGTTCAGACCCTGTACTGTTCTGTTAATCAGGAAAGTGCATTGTTATGGGCAAGTCGCGGTGTAGAATTAAAGGTCGAAACAGCTCTGTCAAGTTTTACATATGAAGTACCTTATGATGAAGTCCCTGAAAAGTCTTTTTATGTTTCTGTAATTCATTATGCTGATGGAACCTTAAAAATGACGGATGTCACCTTTAAACCCTAGCCCCCCCATAGCCCCGATTGTAGTGGCGCGAAGCGTAACCGGCCGCCTGCGGCCGGTTATGGAGGCGGAAGCCGGAACCACGAAAAGCGGGAATCAGCTCCCTATAAACTTCAAATATTTTTACTTATCCGCTATACTCTTTTTATTATGGATTCCAAGGTAATTATTCTCATGGGCATAAAACACTGCGGAAAATCTACTCAGGCCAGGCTGCTTTCTTCTTATTTTGAAGTTCCCTGCTTTGATACTGACGACCTGATTACAGAACTTACAGGCCGCTCACCGCGCGAAATTTATTCTCAGGATGGAAAAGATGCTTTCATGAAGGCTGAAGAAGATGCCTGTGCCGCGCTCGAAGAAAAGGTTGCCGCACTCTCAGAGTCTGCTCTTCCGTCTCAAGAATACTGTGCTGTCTGTGCAACCGGCGGGGGTATCTGCAATAACGAAAAAGCCCTTGAGATCTTAAAGCGCTCAGGTATTCTTGTTTTTCTGAACGCCGAAGAAGAAACTGCTGCTTATCGTATTATCCGTGAAGTGCAGTATGCACCTGACGGTTCATTAACAAATCTTCCAGCCTATATTGCAAAAGAAAAGCCTCACTCCATTAAAGAAGTGAAGCTCTGTTTCCATAAGTTTTATACTGAACGTCAGAAAGCTTACGCTGCCCTTGCAGATTACACTGTTAATATGCGGAATGTTTCTAAAACAGAAAACAGGGACGCAGTGATTCAGGTTCTTGCAAAGGACTAAGCTTTAACTGTTTATGGCTTTAGTTGCCGCACCCGCAGCAGCCGCCCTCACCGCAACCGCCGCCCTCATCTCCGCAGCCGCCACAGCTTCCGCCTCCGCATCCGCCGCAGCTTCCGCAGCCGCCTGCATTTGTGTATGGAGCAAGTTCAGCTTCAGTTGCATCGCGAACATCTACGACTTCAACTTCAAAGTGAAGTGTTTTTCCTGCAAGTTCATGATTTGAATCGATTGTAATTGTGTCGTCGCTGACTTTTGTTACTGTTACGAGCATTGCCCCTGTCGGAGTGTCAGCCTGGAATTTCATTCCGACTTCAATTTTAGCATCTGTGTCAAAACGGTCGCGTGGAACATCTACAACATACTGAGGGTTGTATTCTCCGTAGCCGTCTTTAGGTTCGATTACAGTTGTAAATTTATCGCCTTTTTCGTGATTTTCAAGTTCACGTTCCATTCCAGGAATGAGCATTCCAAAACCGTGAAGGTATTCGAGGGCTTCTTTTCCGATTGAAGAATCTATTGTATTTCCTTCGTCATCTTTTAATGTGTAATGGATTTTAACCATTTTGTTCTGTTCAATTTTCATCTTATTTTTCCTTATTTAAAAACGATGGTCAGATTATAATCAAAAAAGAACTTTTATACAATTTGGGCGTTCCCCTCACGTGCGTTCGGGTCAGGCTGCTCCGGGTTCCGCTGACGCTTCAATGCTTTGTTCGCAGAATTTGCCGCGCAAATCCGCTCACTTCGCATCGCTTTGCGCCCTCCGCATCCTTAACGCTAGAGATTTAATCCTGTCAGATTCAGTGTGGATGCTACAATCTGTGCACAGTTTACTTCGTATTCAGCCCATAAAGAAGGTGCCTTTGTCCTGTTAAAGGTAATAAGGCCTGTAATTTTTTCAGGTGTTCCTAAAAGGCACTGTACTGTAGATTTTATTCCGTATTTTCTCAGAATGTCTTTTATGTCCTGTGCATTTTCCGGCAGGTTTTCCATAAAATCTATGCGGATATAGTTTTTTTCTCCGAGAAGCGCTCTGAAAGACGGAAGGTTGATGTAGTCCGCATAATTAAAGCCTTCGATTTTATGTCCTGAATAGCAGTAACTGTGGAATTCATCGCCTGAGAAAATAGTAATATTATCCAGGTTGTAGGTTTTAATCATGTGTTCCATCAGCCGGCTTAAAGCCTTTTCTTTTGAAACAGCCATGTCCTGGATAAATTCTGCAATAACCTTTAATTCCTGAATTTCACGGTCATCATATTTAATGCCTTCTTTTGCCTGACTTGCTGCCTTGTAAAGTTCGCCGTGCAGGTCATCGCGGAAGAATACATAGCGGTTACGGCCTTTGTCTTTTGCGCGGTAAAGACAGAAATCTGCCTTCTGGAAAAGTTCTTCGTAGTTTATTCCGTTAGCAGGGTAAGAAGCACAGCCTAAGGAACAGGTGATGTTTATTTCTTCAAACTTTCCGCGGAAAGTGTTTGCAATTTTTATTCTCAGTCCGTTCAAAAATCCGCGCAGCCGGAGTTCTGTGTTAAGTCCGTAAACAATGAGCAGAAATTCATCACCGCCGTAGCGTCCTACAAGACCTTTGTCTCCAACTAGTTCATGAAGGATTTCTCCTGTCTGTTCAAGAACTTTGTCACCTGCCATGTGACCAAAGGCGTCATTTACAGGCTTAAAGTGGTCAAGATCCATGATAATCAGCGTTACGCAGTCAGATTTATGTTCATTTATGATTTTCTGTGCATAGGAAGTAATCGTTTTTTTGTTGTAGATTTTTGTAAGAGGGTCAATCTGAATTTCTTCAATAATCTTTTTAACCTGCTGGGCTTTGATTGCGTTTTCTTTCGGAAGAATGCGGCCTACAACGGCGATTTCTTCATCATCAACAAAGCGTACTCCTGTAAAGGTCAGGTTCTCAAGAATATTCGGATTTGTAGTCCTGAGTCCAGATTCAAAAGTTGCCTCAAAGTTTTTAGGACAGGCTTTCAGGTCTTCTACAAACTGATTGAAAAGGGAAATCTGGTTTTTAGGAATGATTTTTCTTTCAATCGACATTTGAGCCCATTCATCAATATCCTGTTCATACAGAACGACTGTCCTGTTCTGATAGAATTGAGTAATTTTAATGATATTGTCAGTCTGCCAGTAAGAAAAAATACAGTCATCTGTCAGGCTCAGGGCATGGGTTAGTTCTGAGTCATCAAGACGATAGGTGCGGAATACCTTTAAGCTCTGTTCTATATCGATTATTTTAAGGCAGGTTGTATGAATTCCGTCAAAAACACTTGAATAGGCCTGCACAACATTCAGTTTTGGTACGGTCTGATGTTCAAGAAATTTTGCGACGGTAAAATTGCTGTCTTTGTTTTTATTTTTTATGAGGGAGAGAACCGATCTTCTGCTTGAGTGAGGAATAAAATCATCGAGAGTTTTTAAGTCATGTCCATTTAAATCGAAATAGACATAGAATTCTCTGTTTGCATCGACAATTTCAAGATCATCGTTCAGATATACATATTTTATGTCAACTTTTTCTCTCATAATATACCTCTATTATAAGTTGAAAATTGTCTTAAAACAATGTCGGAATCTTCTTTTTTGAATATCCTTCTTATATTTTCGGCATGGTATGTGCGCTTATGGAGAAAATCTCTAAAAACTCGCTGGTATTATGCCATTACTGCCAGTTTTTTCTCAAGCTCAAGAACTTTTACATGCAGGTAATGGTCTACTGTATTTTTTTCAAGAATACCAAGCGGTTCCTTATTTTCGTCTGTAATACAGATGGCCTGAGTGTCGTAATCATCAAAAAGGCGGTAAGCGTCCGGGAGTGAAGTTTCCGGAGTACAGGTGAGGGCTGTTTTATCCATAATATCCATCGCAAGCATGTAAGTTCCCATTTCGCCCATTTTCATTGCCTCTTTTAAGTGCTGGAGTGATATTTTGCCTGCGAGCTTTCCGTCTGCACCTCGTACTGCGTAGTTCATATTTGAATGACGGCTGAACGAGTCTATTATTTCTCCTGTCAGTTCGTTTTCGTCTACGATTGCAGCGCTGTTTTTTGAGCAGATTTTGTGACCGTTTATTTCTACGTCTTTTACAAGAGTTTTTTTCATAAGGTCTTCTGCAGTTACATCAAGTCCGACTTCGCCTGCTTTTGTTACGCCCCAGCGGACACAGACGGGTCCTATAATCTGAACGATAAAGGTTGTTGCCGTGATTATGAGCATAATTTCGCCGCCGATCGTATCTGAAAAATCCTTGCCGGCTGCGTTACTCAAACCGATTGCAACTCCCGCCTGGCTTAAAAGACAGAACGGAAGATATTTTTTTACCGTTTCTGGAGCTCCGGTAAGGCGGGCACCCAGACGGGAACCGATTGTTTTACCGATTGTTCTTCCTGAAATGTAGAGAAGGGCAATAATGATAAAAAGGGGTTTTAACTGCCAGACGTTGAGTTTTGCTCCTACTGTTACAAAGAAAAGAACATAAATCGGCGGAGTGTATTTTTCTACCAGTCTGAACATGTTTTTAACTTTTGGAAGGGAGAAGTTTGTAATGTAAAAGCCCATGCTCATTGCGGCCATAATGTGATCAAAACTCAGGGTAACGCTTTTCAGCTGGATGTGGCACAGTCCGCAGATGCCCGTAGACAGGAGCAGAACGCCCAGGGAAAAGCCTAAAACACGGTCGTCATCGTTCATCAGGGAGGTGATTATTTTTGTAAGGGCAAAGCCTGCAAGAAGCCCCAGGGCAATTGAACCGAAAATCTCAAAGGCAATTGAACCAAGCTGGGGTAAAACAGGGATTGTTTTTCCTTCAAGCATTGGTGCCGATATTGAAGCTGCTATTGTGTAGGCAACAAGTGCAAAGGCATCATCCATTGCTACAATTCCCAGTGTGGTTGTGGTTACCGGCCCCTTCGTCCTGTATTCTTTGAGTACGTCTGTAGTTGCAGCAGGTGCAGTTGCCGTACAGATTGCCCCCAGTAAAAGTCCAAGGCTTATGGAATAGACAGTATTTTTTGTAAGAATAAAAGATACGCTGCCTACCAGTACTGAAACTACTGCAAAAGGAACTGTGGTTTCTCCCAGCAGAATTCCAACAAACTGTTTTCCGTATTTTTTGATTACGTCAATTTTTAATTCAGCCCCAACTAAAAAACCGATTAAGGAAAGGGCAACGGTGGAAATCGGATCCAGGGCTGAAATAAGGCTGTCTCCCAAAACCTTAAAGCCTGAAGAACCGATAATAATGCCTGTTACAATGTATCCGACTACCTGGGGAATTTTAAGCTTCTGAAAAAATTTTCCGCCGAAAGAACCTGCAAAAATCATCATGCCCAGAAGAAAGACAATCTGTCCGCCCTTTATCATCTGAAAATGCATTGCTTGTGGAAGAAGTTCTGCAATTGGATTGTTCATTTTACCGCCCCCGCTTCTTATAAAAGTAATTTAATTATAGTGAATTGAAGGGACTTGTGCAAAAAGTTAATGTAAAAGAGAGCGCACTGTTTTTGCCGGAGTAGTTCCGTAATATAAAAAGCCGTACATTGCTGCTGCGCTTACGAGTTTTCTTCCGTATTCCCTTGTTTCCTGAAAAGGCAGGGTTTCTAAGAATAAGTCCATGCTCATTCCTGCCGGTCTTTTCCAGCGGCGCACATTTGTAAGGCCTGCGTTGTAGGCAAAAAGGGCTAAAAGTTCAGATTTGCCTTCAGTACGTTCAATAAGGCCTGCATAGTAGTGGCTTCCCATGCGGATGTTGGTTTCGGGGTCAAGAATATCGTAATCCGGGCCCAGCTTTAATTTTTTTGCCTCGTCGTCTGCCGTTCCGCTCATAAGCTGTGTAAGTCCCCTGGCTCCGGCAGTGCTTCCTGCCTTTGCGTCAAAAAAACTTTCGCTTCGGATAAGGGCATATAAAAGTTCTTCCCGCAGACCGTTTTCCTGACAGGCTTCTTCTACAAAAGAAGAATAGAAGCGTGGAAAGTTTAATTCCAGAAGTTCATAAGGTATTTTTCCGGACCACAAAGTTTTTGTTCTTGCTGCAATTCTTAAACTCTGGACACTGTATTTGTTGTCGAACTGGCCGCAGTTATTTAAAAAACGGCATATCTGGAGAGTGCAGTCCATTCCGATTTTATCTTTGTCTTCGTTCCACTGCTGCCAGATTTTCTGGGGAAAACCCCAGGCAGCATAACCTGAAAGAAGAATCTGAGAATCTTTATCTGCCGGATGTTCTGTTTCAGTTCCTCCCGAGCATAATACATCTGTAACATAAGTCGGATCAGTAATGTTCATTCTTTCAAGGGCACAAACTTTATAGTAGAGACTTGAATTACCGCTTAAGACTCTGGAATAGGCGTTTACGGCTTCCTTTGTTTTCGGTGTTCCGCTTGTCTCTCCAAGCCCTTCCTCCAGAATTCTCCCTGAAATAAAGGCATATTTACAGGCAGTTTCTTCTGAGGCTGTTTTATCTATGAGCTTCCAGACATTGTAAAAGTCCTGCCATTTTTCGTGGCTTAAAAGGAGGACAGAAAAATTATCAAAAAAGTCATCGAACCAGCTGCAGTTTGAAATCCTGTGGGCGTAATTTTTTAAGGTTACTATTATGTCGTCGGTAGACATTCTCAACTGCATGTTCAGAAGATACCACAGTGCATTGTCAAAGCGGCTTTTGTCCTGTGTACAGTCCAGGGCTGACTTAAAGCGCTGTACAACTTTTTCCTGATATCTTCCTGCCCTGTCATAAAGCCGGGCTGAATAAAAGTATGCACAGTAAGCAAGTTCATTGTCCCCTTCGCGTGAGTATTTTGCGGCAAGTCCTTCAAACTGCTGGGCACTGAATTTAAAGTCAGAGGTTCCGTAAAGGGCAGCTTTCCCAAGGTCGCTTAAAAGCTGGTAGTGGGGCAGACGGTTGAGTTCGCTGTAGATATTTAAAATGCTGTTTGTTTCAGAAAAAGCGCTTTTGTAGTTCTTTTTGAAAATTAAAAGCCTGTAATTCATCAGCTGGATTTCAGGCGGGAGGGAAGCGGATTCCTGAGTTTCTTTTTGTTCTTTATCTTCGTTTTCAGAGAGCGGTTTTAAGTATTCTTCATAAAAGACTGCCTGATTTTCACCAAAACTTTTCAGGGTAAACCATGAAAAAAGTTCTGCGTTCAGACGGCTGTCATTTTTCTTGAAAAGACTTTCCATTCTGTAATAGATGAGCTGGTCCGGTGCTGATTCAAAGTTAAGGTCATCTGTCATGGAGAGTACTCTTGTGTATTCCCCCTGGTCAAAGAAGATTCTGCAGGCAGTTAAAAGGGCACTTTCGTCACCGTATTTTTTTACCAGAGAATCAGCGGCTTTACTGCGTTCAATTACATTTCCCAGTCTTGTAAGGTATTCAGCTGAAAGGCGTGCAATTTTTGGATTTGATTTTGAGGCGCTTTCAGTAAAAAGACGAATTGCTGTCTTTTCATCGTTGTTTTCAAGTGCCTTTAGTGCCATAAAATAGGAACTGTCGTTTTTAAACTGTTTTTTAAGGGATGAAGCCTTTGAAGGAGTGCATGAGGAAAAAAGCAAAATAATTAAAAAAGCCGTCAGTGCAGACCGGCGGCTTATAAAACTTAAAATATTCAATTGTTACTCAACAGGAATCAGAATGTCAGTTCCTGAAATAATAAGATCCGGATTCTTAATCTTATTATATTTTGCGATTTTAGGGTAGCGCCACGGATTTTTATAGTAGGCGTCTGCAATATCCCAGAGAGTGTCTCCCCAGCGGATACGGTATTTTACTTCCTTTGTCTTCTTTTCTTTTGGAGCAGGAGGCGGAACAGGAACTACCTTTTCGCTTTCAGGTGCAACTACAACCTTGTCTTCTTCGGCTGCAGGTGCTGGAGTAACTTCGATTTCTACAGGGCTTTCTTCGTGAACAGGAGCTTCAATTGTCTGTTCAACTACAGTTTCCTTAGAGTTTGATTTTTTAATCAGATTATATTTTGAAGGAACAATAAAGAGAACAAGAACTGTAGCGATTACACAGATTATTGCACAGATAATGCAGATAATCATTGGAACGCGTGTTTTGTTTTCTTCTTCATCATCTTCATCGTAAGAAGAAGATTCACCGTTGAGGGTTTCTTTATCGTAAAGGTCAGAGAAATCCATTGCAGGTGCTGAACTTACGCCGTTCGATTCACTAACCGGTGATGAAGAATCAAGATCACTTGTGTCAAAATTGATTTCGCTGTCACTTGTATCAAGGTTTGTTTCATTGAAAACAGGGTCGTCATTCAAATCAGGGTCGTTGAAGTAACCTGAAAGACCTGAGGCTTCTGTATCGCTTACAGTTTCTGTTGAATCGATATCAGTAACGGCCGGTGCGTCAAAATCAGGAAGGGCAAAATCATCTGGTTCAGTAGTTTCTGGTATGTCAGCACTGAAATCTGTTTCTGAAATTTCTGTGTCTGTATCGGCTGCAGTTTCGTCAGGAAGATCTGCGAGCAGGGCACTTGTATCAGAAATGCTTTCTTCAGCAGGGGCTTCGGCAGTAACACTTTCTTCAGTAAAATCTTCTTTCTGACTGTCAGTAATTTCACTTGAGAAACTGTCATTGTCGAACATGTCTTCGTTCATTTCAGGGATGCTTTCAGCAGTTATGCCTGAAGTTTCTTCATTATCAAAAGAGAAAGTTTCATCAACGCTTCCGTCTGCAACTGCGTCTGTCGGTTCATTAAAGTCATCGCTTACATCTTCACTTGCAAGGTCATCAAAATCGAAGGAAGAATCTGAGCCTTCTGTACTTTCTGCAGTTTCTGATGCAGAAGTGTCAGTGTTTAAATCTTCAACGATTGCGTTTTCGCCGAAGAGAGAATCTGAATTAGAGCCGTCATCTTTCTGTTCTTCTGAAATCTCAGAATCAAAACTGAACGGAACTTCATCTACTGTTTCTGTAACAGGGGAATCAGCATTGGTTTCATTATCTTCGCCGTCTTTTGTTACGGCATAAGCGGCAGCAGCTCCAAGAGCGGCTCCGCCGAGGGCAGCAGCGGCAACTGCGCCTGAATTGTCAGAGTTTTCTTCTGCAGAAGATTCTTCTGAAGGGAGGGAAGCGTCTTCAGGGGCAGAATCGGAAAGTTCAAAATTAGTCGGCTCAGATCTTTCAGCAAGAGTGCGGCTGACAAGGGTAACGTTTGTTTCGCTCTGTTTGCCGGTTTCTTCATCTACAACTTTTGCGTCGAGTTCGTTATTTTCGTTGAGGCCCACAGAAAGATGAAGTTCAGCTTCTCCGTTCGGGTGAGGAACGAGATTTGTAACTTCAAGAGTATCAACATATTCTGCATCTTCCATTGTTCCTGATGCTGAACGGTAAAGGTCAATCTGAACCTTTGTCTGTCCGTCCTTTACAGTTGTAAGGTCGAGCTGGTAAGTTTTTGCAGTTCCTTCTTCAAGAATAGGATAAAAAGAGCCGTCTGCGAGTTTAATTCCGATAGTTTTCATAATTTTTCCCTCTTGTATAAGCAAAATTATACTTTTAGTTTATCGGCATAAAGACAGAAAATCATCAGTTATTTTTTTATATGGAAGGGGCTTTGCTTGATAAATTAAAATAACTGTGTAAAAATCAATGTAGGATTTTTAAAGTCCTCAAAATCAAAAAATGCGGTTGTGTTTATCTGCAGAGCCGCTGATATGGAGTGTCATTATGGAAAACATTAAAGGAACACAGACGGAGAAAAATTTACAGACAGCTTTTGCAGGAGAATCTCAGGCACGCAATAAATACACATATTTTGCAAGCAAGGCACGTAAAGAAGGTTTTGAACAGATAGCTGATATCTTTGAAGAAACAGCACGCAACGAAAAAGAACATGCAAAAATCTGGTTCAAGCTGCTTAACGGCGGTGATATTGGAACAACTGCAGAAAACTTAAAGGCAGCCGCAGAAGGTGAAAACTACGAATGGACAGATATGTATGCTGATTTTGCAAAAACAGCAAAGGCAGAAGGTTTTGACAGAATTGCAAAGCTTTTTGAAATGGTCGGCGCAATCGAAAAACATCACGAAGAGCGTTATCTTAAGCTTTTGGACAACGTAGAAAAAGAACTTGTGTTCAGCAAGGACGGAGACGCCATCTGGCAGTGCGCAAACTGCGGTCATATCGTAGTAGGCAAGAAAGCACCTGCAGCCTGCCCTGTATGCGCTCACCCGCAGAGTTTCTTCCAGGTTGAAGCTGTTAATTACTAAATACAGATATCGTTCACTTGACGGCGGGCGTTATTAACTATATTATTAGGTAAATACAAATTATCAGGAGCATATTATGGCTACAGCAGACAATGTTACAAATAAATTCGACAAACTTCCGGTACCGGTTCAGGGACTTCTTGGAGTTGCTTCTCTTGCAGCAATTACAGTTGTAGGATTCTTTGTTTTCTTTGCTTTTGATATTCTTCTTCTTGATTTTGACCCGATCGGCAAAATCTTCCAGGCTATTTTCTAGTCTTAAACTGATAATTAAACCGTAAGGAACATATAATCTGGCAGAAGCCCCGTTGAGTTTTTCAGCGGGGCTTTTTTTGCATGTGAAATAAGCCAGCGTTGCGCGCGGCGTTTGAGCGCGCAGGGTGGGTAGCGGACAGGACCGCAGTGAAACGAGGACCTGGGAGCGGAGGGAGGGGGCTCCTCCCTTTTTATTTTATAATTATTTTATACATCGGGCTTTCGCCGGGGCAGAGTTCGAGAATGTGTTTTTCGGCTTCGAGGGCTTCTGAAGGATCGTGAGTCACATGCAGAAGTGTGGTGGAGCCTGTCTCTGCGATTGTTTCGAGAAGGTCAAGAATTTTACGGCGGTAGTTTTCATCAAGGCCGTGACAGGGTTCGTCCAAAATCATGACTTTTGGATTTTTAACGGCGGCTCGGATAATCAGGATGGCACGCTGTTCTCCGTAACTGAGTTTGCTGAAGGATTCTTTTTCGCGGCCTTCAAAGCCTGCAAGTTTGAGCCATTTTCTGGCGGCGGCTGTTTCTATGTCGGTTTTTGCCTGGTACAGTCCGATTGAATCGTGGAAGCCTGAAATTATGACGCTTTCAAGGTCTGTGTTTCCGACCATCCTGTATTCAACGTGGAGACGGTAACTGACAATTCCAAGTTTTTCTTTTATATCCCAGATTGTTTCACCTGTACCTCTTTTGCGTCCGAAAAGCCATACATCATTGGAATAGACCTGTTTGTTGTCGCCTGTAATGAGTTCAAGAAGTGTTGTTTTTCCTGAGCCGTTAGGTCCGCGGATAAACCAGTGTTCTCCCGGAAGAACCGTCCAGTTGAAATCTTTAAGGACTGAGCGTCCGTCCCAGCCTACATTGACATTATTCATCTGGATGAGGGCAGCTTCCGGGGCTGTTTTAGAGGAAGAGAAGGCTGTGTCTGCAAGAGGTTTGTCTTCTTTTATGAGAACCTGTGTGTCTGTCTTTGCGTTTTTGAGCTGTTCTAAAAAGTCTGATTTTTCCTGTTCGCGTGCTGCTTTATTTTCGTTTTCACGCTTTGCGCGGAGCTTTTCGTAATCAGCCTTTGTTCCTGAAAAACTAACTTTTTTGTCTGTAAATTCAAGGACGTGTGTGATTGTTTCAGGAATTTCGTGGAAGCGCTCCATGCCGAGAATGATTGAAGTTCCGTTGAAAGCTCCGTTTTCTGAGGCTGTATTGTCTTTCTGACGGCCTACCATTGTCTGGAAAAACTCGAGCAGAATTGTGCGGCTTTTAGCATCAAGACCTGCAAACGGGTCGCTTAAAATGAGGAGCTTTTTCTGTGACAGGAGGGCGCGGCATAAAAGGGTGCGCCTGATTTCTCCAGTAGACATAAATTTAAGCCCGCGGTCGAGTATGTTTTCTACTCCGCAGAGTTTTACTTCAGGCAGTGTTTCAAGGCGGTCTGCAATTGCAGGGAGCGGAAGGTTTCTGTGTTTTGCGTCCGGTCCGCCCAGGACTTCCGAGATAAAACGGCGGCCGGTTCTGCCTTCGTCTATTCTGTCCATGTATTCAGTTTCATCGAGATCCCTTTCTTCCTGAATGAGTCGTGCGGCCCTTTCAAGGGAAACTGTTTCGGCTGAGTTTTCAAATTGTGTGTGAACAATCGAATTGTCTTTGTTGGAAGCAAACTGTTCAGTTCCTGCAAGGGCGTTTAAAAAGTCTGCTTTTCCGCCTCCGTTAGCTCCTGTTACAAGCCACGCTTCGCCGGCGTTCATCTGCCAGGTGAGGGAAGATATTTTTGTTCCATATAAATCCTGAATGCGTACATCAGAAAGAGAAATAAGTGATTCTGCCATAGTGCCTTAATTATAATGATTTGAAGGGTGAAGGTAAAATCATGGATTTTTTTTGACAGAGTTTCCCTGTTTTAAATTGAGTGTAGCAGATTAAAAGTGAAAATATTGTCGGAGCAAAAAAAATGTGTAGTCCAGAAGGGTTCGGCACGAAATCCATTCTGCGCGTGCGACCGAAGGGAGTCAGATACCTAAGTCGCGCAGCCATGGATTTCTGTGACGGTTCCTGGCGGACGTAACATTTTTTTTGTACCACTTTTTCTGCGCTCTTTAATCTGATATACTCAATTCCATGAGTGGAATTAACGCATACGGAAATACTCCCGGAAACGACAAATCAGTAATTTTTTTGAGCCGCACAGCTTTCGGCCGTTTTTTATATAATCTTACCCTTTTTCTAAAAGTTCCGGCTGTCATGGGTCTTTATTTGAGGACACCTTTCAGTAAAAGCCTTATCCCCGGTTTCATAAAGAAACACGGAATTGATATGAGCGCTTTTGCAGGAAGACGGTTTAAATCCTTTAACGATTTTTTTACACGTCAGGATAAGACCCGCACGCCTGACACTGATGAAACTCATCTTATTGCACCGGCTGACAGTTCGCTAAGTGTTTACAAAATAGAAGAAAACTCAACTTTTCATATTAAAGGTTTTGATTACAGCCTTGAGGACTTTTTCGGGACAGGTGAATTTGATGAAAAGTTTAAGGGCGGCGACTGCCTTAGTTTCCGTCTGGCTGCAACTGACTATCACCGTTACTGCTATATTGATGAAGGCTCTCTTGAAAAAAATCACTTTATAAAAGGAACTCTTTATTCTGTTCAGCCTGTCTGTGCAGAAAATTTCCGTATTTACACTAAAAACAGAAGAAGCTGGACAATCCTCCATACAAAGAATTTCGGCGATATTGCACAGATTGAAGTCGGTGCGTTCAGTGTAGGCGGAATAAAGAATCATCACGAAAACTACAGCTTTAAAAAAGGTGAAGAAAAAGGATATTTTGATCTTCACGGCTCAACAATCGTTCTCCTTTTTGAGAAAGGAAAAATCAGCCTTGATGAAGAAATTCTTTCTGCGGTAAAAGACGGAAGTGAGGCAAGAGTAAGTTACGGTCAGCGGATCGGAACTAAGGTCTGATTTTAACAGAAAAACAGATATAATCACCATATTTTCCTAGTCCTTTATACCCTTTTAATTATATTTTATATATTTTTCTCTATAATCTTCTCTTAACATTATTTTTGTAAAGGTATTGTCATTTACGACATATGCATTTTGAAGGAGTTTATATGAAAAAAATGTTGAAACGATCATTCATCGTGCTGTCTGCTGTTTTTTTTACTTTCGGGGCATTTGCTGACAGAAGTAAAAATTATGTAAAACAGGAAATCAATGCATCTTCCCGCTGTCTTCCGACGTTTTATGAAAACATAAAAAGCCGCTGGACTTTTAAGATGGGCTGGAAAGACGGAAATGACCCTGTTCAGTGGAAGAAAGAGGGTCTTGAAAAAGCTCGTGAACTTATTATTCAGGAAGAAGACAATACTCCTTTTGATATGGCTGTTCTTGAAACTGAAAAGAGAGACGGTTACACCGCTCAGAAAGTTGTCTTTAATATTTCACGGGACAGCCGTGTTGCTGCCCTTCTCCTTATTCCTGACGGAAAGAAAAAACAGACTTTCCCTGCTGTTTTAATGCTTCATGATCACGGTTCAAACTTTAAAATCGGTAAGGAAAAAATGGTAAAGGATATCATTACTGATAAAGAAGTCCTTAAGGTTTTTAAGATTGCTGATAAAAAAGAAGCAAGGGAAGCCGCAAAAAAACTTCCGCCTGCAAGCAAGGAAATTTACGACAAATACAAAAATGCAGAAGGCTGGTCAAATCAGTATTTCAGCGATCTTTTCCCGGGTGATGAACTTGCTAAACGCGGATATGTTGTTTTGAGTTTTGATGCTTTAGGTTGGGGCGACCGCTCTGTTACAGGTTTTTCTACTGAAAGCCAGCAGTCTCTGGGTTCAAATCTTTTCAATATGGGTACAAGTTTTGCAGGAATTATTGCTCAGGAAGACTGCCGTGCAGCTAAGTTCCTTGCAGGACTTCCACAGGTTGATAAGACAAAGGTTGCCTGCATGGGATTCAGTATGGGTGGTTTCCGTACATGGCAGCTTGCAGCAATAAGTGATGATATTACAGCCGGTGTTGCAGTCTGCTGGTTTGGAACAATGAAAGGGCACATCATTCCTGGAGACGGTCAGTTAAAGGGAAACTCAGCTTTCAGTATGCTTCATCCTACAATTGCAAAATATCTGGACTATCCTGATGTTGCCGGACTTGCCGCACCTAAGCCCATGTATTTTATCGGAGGCGATAAGGATGCAGTAAATCCTACAGAGGGAACAAAAGAAGCTTACGAAAAAATTCACAAAATCTGGGCTGCAAACGGTGCAGAGGACAAGCTTAAAACAGATTTGATTGCAGGACTTGATCACGCATTCTATGCAGAACAGCAGAAAGCGGCCTTTGACTGGCTTGATGCTCAGTTTAAAAAGTAATCTACGGGTTTGGTAAGACTCACTTTATAATTCATTATTAATTTTTACGGCTCTCCGTGGAGTATCCTGCTTACGGCGAGCCGCATTTTTTTATAGGATTCACTGCCTGAAATCTGTTTTTTCTGGATAAAGCCTACTTCGTAGTAACCTAAAGCGTTTCCTGCTGCGTGGCAGGTAAAACCTTTTTCGTAGGGGCCGTTTGTTAAAACTATGTGAGGTACAAGCCCGATTCCAAGCCCCAGCTGTACCATGGCCATAATTGCTTCGTTTCCTTCTGTTTCGGCGGCGATTACAGGCTTTACATTTCTTGATTCTATCCAGCGGTCAAAGCGTTCCCGGGCGAGTCCTGTTTTAGGAAGAATCAGCGGAACTGAAGAAACTATGTCCTGGGGACTTCCGCTTACATTTTCCCAGGGACCGCCGGTGCTTGCGGCAAAAACAAGAGGGGTGCGTCGTACGGGAATGCAGTCCATCTCCGGCAGCGGAGTGTCCGGGATTGCAGCTACAGCCACATCTGCCCTTCCTTCCCTTACTGCAGGAATTGCTCCGGCAGGGTCTCCTGTCTGTACGTTCAGCTGAAGTTCAGGAAACTTCTGGGCAAGCTCTTTTAAAAAAGGGGGCATGATTGAATAGCAGGCTGTTACTGAGGCATATACATGGAGTATTCCTGAAATTGTTCCTGTCATTGAATTAAATTCTGCAAAGATGTCATCTTTTTTATTAAGGCAGCTTTCTGCAAAGGAAGCAAAACTACGGCCTTCTCTTGTCAGTTTTACATCACGGTTATTTCTTTCTACCAGAGTGCGGCCTGTTTCTTCTTCAAGGCGCGCGATAAGGCGGCTTAAAGCTGAGGGACTTAAATTTACTTTTTCCGCAGTTTTTGCAAAGTGTAGTGTCTTTGAAAGTGTTAAAAAAGCCTGCAGTTCAAAAAAGTCCATGGATATATTTTATGAAATATTTGTGAAAATTCATACAATGAGATATAATTTTAACCGATATTTAAAGCAGTATTTTCTTTGGAGGAATATATGAAAAAAACACTTCTTGCCTTAACATGTGCAGCTATTGCATTCAATCTTTATGCCTTTGACCCTGCTGCAGCCCTTAAACCGGAAGGTTCTGTTAAGGAATATATTAAAACATCCTATACAATTACAGAAAAATTCGGCGATTATTACCGTTCACCAAAATCAAAATATGTTCATGTATTTGACGGTTCAGGCCGCCAGACTGAAACTTCTGAACTTACTGCAAAAGATTCACTTGTTGACCGTCTTGTTTATACTTATGATACAAACGGAAACCTTACTGTAACAACAGGTTATGATTCTGACGGAAAAGTATCATGGAAATCAGTTGCAGCCTATGATGCAAAGGGTAACAAAACAGAAGAATCTGAATACAATGCAAGCGACATGCTCGTAAACAAGAGTATCTGGAAAATTACTGCAGGCAAGCAGAGTGAAGAAGCATATTACAATGCTGACGGTGCTCTCCTTGGTAAAACAATCACTAAATTTGATGATATGGGCCGTGACAGTGAAGTTTGTACTTACAATGCAGACGGTTCCCTGGATAAAAAGCGCACATTAACTTACAACGACAATGGAAAACTTTCAGAAGCTGTTTATACAAATAAAGAAGGTTCTGTAATCCAGAAAGTTGTATTCCGCTTTGATGAAAAATATACCGTAACTGAAGAACAGACTTACAATTCTGCGAACAAACTCTGCCAGCGCATCATCTATAAATATGATGATAAAGGCAACATTACAAGAACAACAACATATGCTGTTTCAGAAAAGTTTGGCGGCACAGTAAACGAATTAATCGACATTAACGAATACGCTTACAATTACGGCGCTTCTGCAGCATTTTCAAACTATTCAGATGCAAAATAAACTGTAGAAAGCACTCATAAAAATAAAGGCAGGTCCGCGGAAGTTTTCTTTCTGCAGGGCCTGCTTTTTTTTACAGCGTCCGGGAAATAATGCCGCCGCCGTAAATTACTCCGTCGATGTAAAGAACGGCTGACTGTCCGGGGGCAACTGCCCTCTGGCTTTCCTTAAAGGTGATTTTCCAAGGCTGGCCGGTGTATTCTGTTTTATCATCCGGATCAGGAGTGTATTTTTCAATTACTGCAGGAGCCGGGCGGCTTGCAAGACGGATTTTTACCATTGCTTCAAGAGGTTTTTCAGGTTCAGTACTGCCTGACCATACAAAATCGTCTGCAATCAGTGCTGTTGAGTTTAAGTCTTCGTTTTTTGCCAGAACTACCAGGTTGTTTTTTGCATCGATGTGCTGGACATATACCGGGTAGCTTAAGGCAACTCCAAGTCCCTTTCTCTGGCCGATTGTGTAGTGTTCAATTCCCCTGTGGCGGCCTAAAACGTGTCCGTCAAGGTCTATGATGTCTCCCGGAAGGCCGGGTTTATCTTCGAAAAGTTTATCAAAATATTCCGGTGAAACAAAATCCTGGCTTTCTTCACGGTTTGCGGCTTCAAGATTTGCCTTGCGGGCTAGTTCAAAAACTTCATTTTTTGTCATGAGCGAAAGCGGAAAGCGGACTTTTTCAAGAACTTCTGAGGTCAGACGGTATAAAAAGTAGGTCTGGTCTTTTGTTGCGTCTGCTGCACCTGCAATCATTGCGGGGCGGTTGTCCGTGCCGTAAATTCCTTCTTCAGGGCGGACTATGCGTGCGTAGTGACCTGTACAGAAATAATCGTATTCTATTCCTGCGCTGCGGATGCCTGCAAGAAGTGCGTCGAATTTTATGAAGCGGTTGCAGCGGATGCAGGGATTTGGGGTCCGGCCTGCCCGGTATTCGCTTTTAAAATATTCAAGAACGGTTTTGCGGTAGGCTTCCTTTACGTCGATTACATGATATTCAATATCGTGTTCTTCGCAGAATTTTTTACACTCAGCAATGTTTTCTTCTTCTCCAGGTCCGAAGCAGGCTTCTTTTCCGGGGTGGGAAGTATGTACTTCCGGTATGTGACCGTCCCAGATGGACATTGTAGCTCCGATTACACGGCAGCCTTTTTCCTTGAGCATAAGTGCTGTTAAAGTGGAATCAACTCCGCCTGACATTCCCACAACAACTGTGTCACCGGCCTCAGGCATGTTAAGGTTTGTATAGTTCATTGCGTTTTAGTATATTGATTTCAGTAAAAATCTACAAGAGCGATAGGTAAATGGCTTAGGGATTTGCATTCAAAAAAAACATCCGTGTTTTTTTTTGAATGGCCCGCCAGCTGCCACTGGCGGCTTATTAAGCCATCCCTGGCTTAGGGATTGGAGCGGTAAGCCGCAGGCTTAGTGCAGAGCACCGCAGGCGCTGTGACGCCGGAGTCGCGCAAAGCCCGGCCTGCCGCAGGCGGGAAAGCTCCCCCTTGAAAAACCTCCTTTTGTGTTTTATTTTTATAAAAAATGACAATCACACGGCTTGAAGAAAGTGAACGCAATTCAATTTTGAACTGGATGCTTCCTTATGAAAAATTTTCTGTTACACTTTATTCCCAGATTTTGAACGGCGCGTCTGCAGTTTATGTCGTAAGGGGAAATTTCGGTGAGATTCACGGGGTTTTTAGCTGGTATGCGGGAAGTTCAATTCATCACTGTCTGCCTGATGTGTATGGAAAAAACAGGGCGGAAATGGAAAATGCCTTTGCCGTTTTTTTTAAGGAATACACGACGGATTATCTTTTTTCCGTAAGCGGCGAAGAAGCAGGCACTCTGATGATTAAAAAAGTTCTTGAGGAGCGCCTTGAAAAAATCCCTGAAGTTCAGCTGGAATATTATCTGATGGAAAACCAGCGTTTTGATTCGGTAAAGGATCTTTCTAAAATGAACAGGCAGCTGATTATTGAAAACGCCGGCGAAGAAGAAACTGAAAGCGTTTTTAAGCTTCAGGAGGCTTTTGAAAAAGAAGAGGTCCTTCTTGATCAGACTGACTTTAACCGTGACAAAAGCCTTGCCAAATTTGAAAACTTTATTGAAGCAAATGCAGTTTATGTGGGAAAAATCAAGAATGTTCCGCTGTGTAAGCTGACTGTAAGCTGTGAGGGATTGAATTATGCTCTTCTTGCAGGAGTCTACACTCTGCCAAAGTACAGGGGGCACGGACTTGCAAAAGCGCTTGTGAACAGCGTAACAGAGACGCTTTCGTTAAAAAAGAAAAAGTCAGTTTTATTTGTAAAAAAAGCAAATAAGGCGGCAATAAAAGTATATAATGATACAGGCTTTAAGCGTTTTTCTGATTATATGATTTTATATTACTGATGTGTAAGGAATTAATTAGATATGAATGATTTTAATCTGTGCCCTGTGTGCGGCAGTAAAAATATAAAAAGCCCCGGCGGAAGAAAATGGCTCTGCGGTGACTGTGGTTTTGACCTTTACAATAACACTGCGGCGGCGGTAGGCCTTTTGATTTTTGATAAGGATAAAAGGCTTCTGCTTGAAAAGCGGGCAAAAGAGCCCAGAAAGGGTTTTCTTGCTCTTCCAGGCGGTTTTGTTGATTTTGATGAAAGTGCAGAAGAAGCGTGCATGCGCGAGTGCCGGGAAGAAATTGGTGCTGAGCCTGAAGCAATAAAATATATCTGCAGTTTTCCGAATACTTATGAATATAAAAATATTACATATAAAACCTGTGATTTATTTTTTGAAGCAGAGCTTCCTGAGCGCGCTGAGCTTGAGATTCAAAAAGGCGAAGTAACGGAATTAGTACGGGTAAAATTTGAAACTGAAGAAGATATAAAAAATCTGCCGCTTGCATTTGAAAGCGCCCGGAAAACGATTCTGTACTGGTATAAAAACAGACATAATTAAACTGATAAAAGAGCGGCGCTGGAATAATAACGGCTGCTTTAATATGGAGAAAAAATGGACAGTAAAACTTTGACATGGATTTTGACAGGGCTTTCTTATGCTGTTTTTGCAGCAATAATCGTGATGATTCCTTTCCGCATTAAAAAGATTAAAAGTGAATGCGGCGAACTTAAAATGGCGCTTAAGTCTGATTTTCCGCTGCGCTCGTTTTTGATTTTTTTAGTATGCGCGGCTTTAATCGGGATTGTTCCTTTAAGAAACTTTGCGTTTTATCTTTCTGTTGTCTTTGATCTGACTGCCCTTATTGCTTCATGGATGGCTTCAAAAGATGTAGCAAATTCCGGTATCAACGGCATTTACGAAAACATGATTATAAGTGATACAACTGCAATTAAGTATTCTGATATTCTTTCCCTGCCGACAGTTGCCTGGGAAAAGCAGGAAGAAACAGCCCAGGTGGATTTCCGCCTGCTGGAAGTTATTCCTGAAAAAGGCGGTAAGATTACGCTTGTGTTTCCGGATGAAAAAGTGCGTAATCAGGCACTTTCTGTAATCTTAGAGCAGTGTCCGCGTCTTGCAGAATAGAAATTTTTATATACAGGAGTCATTTCTTATGTGATAATTAACTGCGGGCTTTTTTAGTCTGCAGTTATTTTTTTTTGAGGAAGGTGCATATGAAATTCTATCGCTGTGCAAAATGCGGAAAAATCATTGAAATTGTAAAAGATACTGGTGTTCCTACAATCTGCTGCGGGGAAGAAATGAAGGAACTGATTCCGGGAACTTCTGATGGTGCATCAGAAAAACATGTTCCTGTAATAAGCGTAAGCGGAAATAAGGTGACAGTTACAGTTGGCTCAGTTGAACACCCGATGCTTCCTGAACATTACATTGAATGGATTATCTTAGAAACAGATAAGGGCGTTCAGAAAAAGACTCTGCAGCCGGGGCAGAAGCCTGCGGCAGAATTTGTTCTGTCAGAAGGTGAAAAAGTCCTGGCCGCATACGAATACTGTAATCTTCACAGATTGTGGAAGTGTTCGTTTGAATAGCCTGAAGCATGGCGCAGACACGCGCTTTTGTGGGAGTGGACATATTTTTTTCTGCATACTGTGTCGGTAACTTTTATGGCTGCCTGTTATATTTTTAAGTCCGGGTGTTTTTCACTTATCCAGCGGGCAAGATAAACGAACGGTGTGTCTGCAAGTGAAGTTACTATAAAAATCGCATAGCCGAAAATCAGAATCTGGATTAAGGTTCCTGCCGGGAAAACTCCGGCAAAGGCTGAGAGATTGAATACAACTACATTTATCAGCTGACTTACCAGTGTTGAACCGTTGTTGCGGAGCCACAGAAATGCCTTGTGGTTTCCTGTTTTCTTTTCTGACCAGTTCCACAGTGCATGGTAGGCCCAGACATCGTAAAGTTCGCAGACAGCGTAGGCAAAAAGACTTGCAAGCATTACGCGCGGGGTGTTTGCAAATACTGTGCGGATTGGGGCTGCCATTGTATCGCCGTCTGCAGGAATGTACAGGAACCAGGACTGGCTGATGATAATAAAAGTAATGTTTGCAAGGATTCCGATTTTAACGCATTTTGATGCTTCTTTTTTACCGAAAACTTCACTCATGATGTCTGTAGCAAGAAAGCTTGAGGCGAAAAGAACGTTGCCGAGGGTTGTGTCCAGTCCAAAGGCGTGAACGAGAATAAGGACTTCGATATTTGCGGCAATCGTGCAGATTACAGTCCAGGCGTAGATTCCTGTTTTTCCAAAAAGGCGGAAAAAGGCGGTAAGCCCGCCGTAAAAAACAAAAATACTTGCAATTAAAATTATTTCATTCTGAAATGTCATAAAAATACTTCCTTATGTGCGCCCTTTTAGTTTTGTCAGGAGGGCGTTTTGATTTTTCTCTAAAGATAAAGCGTTTTGAGTGTTATTCAGCGCGGCGGTCAACGGCTGCAAAGAGTCTTTCTTTTTTGTAGTTTTCGTATCCGCTTCCCTGTTTTGCGTAGTTTGCAAATGGATAGATTGAAATTCCGCCCCGGGGCGTAAAGATTCCCTCAACTTCCAGATATTTTGGTTCTAAAAGTTTAACAAGATCTTTCATGATGATGTTTACGCAGTCTTCGTGAAAGTCACCGTGGTTACGGAAACTGAAAAGGTAGAGTTTTAAGGATTTTGATTCAACTAAAAACTTATCCGGAATGTAGTTGATTTTTATTTCTGCAAAGTCAGGCTGTCCAGTTTTAGGACAGAGAGATGTGAATTCCGGACAGTTAAGTGTAACCATGTAATCGTTGTCCAGATGTTTGTCTGGGAATTTTTCTAAAAGTGACGGGTTGTAGTCATAGGTGTAAACAGTGTTTTTGTTACCGAGTAAACTTACACCTGAAAGCTCGCTGTTAGTGCGACTCATAATTAATTCTCCGCATTAGTCCTTTTGTTATAAGAAGTACTGCGGATTCTCCTGGTTTTGATAAGGCGGGATGGGCTTCGAACCGCCGGGACTGACAGTCCCTGATTTGTGTTTACTTAATTTAGCGTGAAGATGAAAAAATATCAACAGTTTTAGAGCATAAAGATAAAAAACACTAGACATAAAAAAGGATTTTTAATAAACTGACAGAACATGGCGTCTTACCCAAGTGGTAAGGGAACGGTCTGCAAAACCGTGATTGAACAGTTCGATTCTGTTAGACGCCTGTATAAGGACGGTACTTTTAGTATCGTCCTTTTTTTCCGGATACGTCATGGCAAAGCCGGTATCCGTTTATATATCGGCCGTCTGTCTTATGTACAGGCGGCTTTTTTTGTTTACGTTGATTATATAAAATACAGCGCGAGGAAGCAGCGCGAAAGGATTTACACCCGGGCTAAAAAAATGTGTAGTCCAGAAGGGTTCGGCACGAAATCCATTTTGCGCGTCTGTTTTTTTTAACAGCATGTAATTACTTTTTTGTGACATGTCTATAATCTTTCAAGTTCCCTAATAACAGATTATTTTATATAATAAAAGCATGCAGAAGGATTTTTACGATTTTGTTGTAATCGGGGCGGGGGCTGCCGGTTTGACTGCCGCACAGTATGGTGCGAGAAGCGGTCTTGATACTCTTTTAATTGACTCCTCAGATGCAGGCGGTCAGGCGTTGAATATCTTTACACTGGAGAACTTTCCTGGATTTTTTCCTGCAGTAAAAGGGGCAACTTTTATTAAGAACATGCAGGAACAGGCTCAGTCATTTGGAGCTGAAATTGCACAGGCCAGAGTTGTTGCCATCGATAAAATCAAAAATCAGTTTGTAATCGAAACGGACAAAGGTAAAATCAGTTCATATACAGTTTTAATTGCAACAGGAGCAGAGCACAGAAAATTAGGCTGCAAAGGTGAAAAAGAATTCAACGGGCGCGGAGTAAGCTACTGTGCAACCTGTGACGGCCCGTTCTTCCGCGGCGGAAAGATTATTGTAGTCGGCGGAGGAGACAGCGCGCTTGAAGAAGCTTTCTATCTTTCTTCCCTTTCAGAAAATGTAACGCTTGTTCACCGGCGGGATGAATTCCGTGCACAGAAGGCAATCCAGCATAAGATTCAGAAAAATAAAAATATTACAGTGCGCTTCAATGCGGAAATAGAAGAAATTAAGGGTAAAAACAAGGTTAATTCAGTAATTCTCCGGGATACAGTTACCGGTCAGAAAGAAGAAATGGAATGTGATGCAGTATTTATTTTTGTGGGAATGAATCCCCGCACTGACCTTGTTAACATGCTCCGTAAGGATGAAGGCGGATATCTTATTACAAATTACAGAATGGAAACTGCCGTGAGCGGTATCTATGCTGCAGGTGACGTACGTGCCAAACCTTTCCGTCAGCTTATTACTGCGGCTTCTGACGGTGCCATTGCAGCCCATCAGGCACATGAATATGTAACGCTGATTAAAAATTCAAAAAGTGCCGGTGAGTCTAAATAAAAATGAAAAGGCATTTTGATTCAATGAAAAAAAATGTTTTTAGCAGTGCAGGACGTTTTTTACCCCGCATGATCCGCTGTATTTGTCTTTTAGTTTTGTTTTCGGTATGCGCTTATCTGCCTGCACAGCAGAAAACAGGTCAGTCAAAAATAAGTGAAAATGCTGATTTCTGGAGCAGTTATCCGTCAGAAGACCTTGCTGACTTTTTAGTAAGCCGGATGAGTGATGAAGAACTTCTGAGCCAGATTTTAATGTTCGGATGGGCAGGAGCAGAGCCCAGTGAACTTTTGATTCAGTGGGTTTATGAAAGGGGACTTGGAAGCGTAAAGGTTTTCGGCTGGAATACTGACAACACTGAACTTGTAGCAAAATCTGTGGGGGAACTGCAGAAAAAATCCCAGTCCCGTCATTTAAGGATTCCTCTTTTTGTGGCAACTGACCAGGAAGGAGGATGGATCCGCCACGTTAAGGGAGATACTTCAGACACTCCGGGAAACATGGCAATTGGTGCTTCTGCCTATCCCATGGATGCCTATTATTCAGGATATTACATAAGCCGCGAGATAAAGGCTCTTGGAATCAACATGAACTTTGCACCCACCGTTGATAATTATACAAACTTGAAGTCATCGGTAATTGGTCCCCGCTCTTTTGGTGCTAATCCTGAATATGTGGGTGAACTGGGTGCTTCCTTTGTGGCAGGTTCAATTGATGCGGGGGTAATTCCTACGGCAAAGCATTTTCCGGGGCACGGGGATACAAGTCTGGACAGTCACGGAAACCTTCCACAGATTTACATTGATTACAATACTTTAGAAAACCGTGAACTCGTTCCCTTTAAGTATTTAATTGCAGAAAAAATTCCTGCAATCATGAGTGGACATCTTGGTTTTCCGCGGATTATAGCAAACGGGGAGCCTGCAAGCCTTTCAAAAACTTTTTTGACCGACATTCTCAGAAACAGGCTGGGATATGAAGGTTTAATCATTACAGATGATATGATGATGAACGGGGCTACAATGTATGCAGGCAGCTTGAGCCGTGCCTTCAGGCTTGCGATTGAAGCCGGAAATGACATTGTGATTTCTTCAACAACTGCCCACTGGAACGAAAACTTATGGACATCAAATCTTGCATTAATGAGTTCAAATACAGAGTTTAAGCAGACAGTCGTAAAGGCAGCCCGCCGCGTTATTTTATATAAACTCAATTATTTTAAAAATTCAAATGCGGCACCTCTTTATCCTGATGTTTCAAAAGTAAAGGATAAGGTTCCGGACAGGGAAGGGCAGAAGTTCTTTTTAAGTCAGGCCTGCCGTTCAATTACGGCATACAAAAAAGGAAACTGTCTTCCACTTAAGCCGGCAGAGGGAGAAAAAATCCTTCTCGCAGGACAGAATCAGTTCCCTGAATTCTTTGAAGAAGCTCACAAACGTTTCGGTGACTGTGCAGAGTTTAAATACGACTACGAAATAGGACCGAATCAGGCTGACTGGATGAGCAATAATATTGAGGTTACTGCCAGAAGTTTTGATACGGTTATTATCTGTGTAGCAAATGAACGCAGTGCAATGATTGCCTCCCGGCTCCGTTATCTTGGAAAAAAAGTCGTTGTTATGTCAGTGCTTTCGCCTGTACCTGTGCTTGATTTTACCTGGGCGGATACAGTTTTACTGGGCTACAGTTATTCTCCATATACTTTTAAGGCGCTTTTTGGAGCATTGAACGGGGAGTTTGAAGCCGAAGGAAAACTGCCGCTGTAAGACCGCTTATGAAAGCTGAATAATCTGTGGAAAAACAGACAGCGTAAAAAAAGCGTGCAGTGTGGAAAAGCGGGGCGGAAAATCAGTTTAAAAAGTCCGGGATTTCTTTTTTCTTAGTGAACTTGTAGTCGTTTGCGTGAGTATTCGGTAAAAGGCCTGCAATTCTGTCATTTTCTTTCTGGAGCTGGAATTTAATCATTTCCTTAAAGGCGTCCATCAGGCATTCAGGCTCTGTTTTTTCGATAATCTCAGTCTCCTGAAGTTCCTTTATCAGATAATAGCAGGTTTCGATAGTTGAAACACATTCAGGGTGAGGCTCCCTCTTAAAAGTAAAAATTGAACGGTACTGGCCGGAAAAACTCAGTTTAGGCAGGGCCATAATATTTGAGGAAAGGGCAATCATCTTTTTAGAGCAGAACCAGGTTGAATCAATTATTATGGCAAGAAGGCGGCGGTTACCGATTTCTTCTTTAAAGCCTTCTTTTTTTGAATTCCAGGCATCCTTTCCCGGGTACAGAAGAACAGGATAGTACTGCGGATCAGAAAGAAGGGCGCAGAGGCGTTCATTTTTTGTAAAATCTATTCCCATTATGATTTCTGAATCAATAAGGCCGGCATGAGCGATGCGGCCGGTCCCCGTTCTCTGTCTTTTTGCTTCTTTTGGATGCATGAGAAAAACAAATTTTATTCCCGGGTCGAAGGGTTTTAGAACTGAGCACACACAGCTTTCTTTCGGACGAAAACACTTATAGCAGAAATCGCGCATAAGGGAATTATAGAGAAAAAGTGATAAAAAGAAAATGTGTCTGAAAGTCATGTAAAAAACTTCCCTTGACACAAAAATAACAAACATTTATTATAATTAAAGTTATGTTATCAACACTGTTGGCTACAATCCTTCTCGCATCGCTGTCATTATGCATCTGGCATAAATCTTTCTTCTGAGGCGGGCGCATGATTGTATTCTACGCCGGCTTCTTTTTAATCTGTTCTTTAATCTGTTTTTTCGACCTCAGGTATTTTATAATTCCAGACGCTCTTTTAATTGCATTGTTTTTATGGACGGCTGCATGTTTCTTTGCTTTTGACCGGGTGGTTATTGCTGGCCGTCTGGCATCGGCCGTAGTTTTCTTTTTTATTTTTCTTTTTATCTTTAAGTTTACCCGGGGGCTTGGGTTCGGGGATGTTAAGTTTGCTTCCTGTCTTTGCTTTGCGACTGGATTTTTTAAGGCCCTGTCTGCCTGCTTCTGCGCCTGCCTTTTAGGGCTCCTTGCTTTTTTTATTGCGCGGATTTTTTACAGAAAAATTAAGCGCCTTCCTTTTGCACCTTTTCTTACTGCCGGAGCAGGGATTTCTCTTTTTAGCCTTGCGGGGGCTTTATGAAAAGTTTTAACCTGCGGTTTTGTCTTTTAATTATAGTTCTTCTCCTTATCAGGGTGACGGGCTATGCCCAGACTTCAGCTGAATCTTCTTCCGGCTCAGAGGCAAGGCTCCCGGTTAAGCCGTCTGTCCGCATGGACTTTCGTAATCAGAAAATATCTGACATTTTATATGCGCTTTCATCTTTGTGCGGTGTACCCCTGACTGCAGATGACACTGTTACGGGGACTGCTGCCTTTCACTTTGAAGACAGGGATTTTGAAAGTGCCCTTGAACGATTTGCAAGAAGCAATAAACTTTTTGTAGAAAAGAAAGACGGATGTTTTTTTGTAAGCCGGGTTAAATGCAGTGAAGAAGCAGGGCTTTTAACGCTTGAGGCTGAAAAAGTTGAGGCAGAAGCTTTTCTCGAGCATCTTTCGAAGATAACGGGTACGACGATTTTATATGACAGTCTTCCGAAAACTGAAATTACCCTGCGTGTAAAAAATGCAAAGCTTGAAGAAGTGCTGAATCTTGTCCTTGTAAAGCTTAACGGTTATGTCCTTGAGCGGGTGGGACAGGGATATTTCATTTCCAGGAATACTGCTTCTTCATCAAAAAGAAATGTTGATGTTTTCAGTCTCAGTGAAAACGACGGGCTTTTTTCTGCAGAGATTCAGAAAGCTTTATTTGAAAATCTTATAGGATCTTTTTTTAAAAAGGCAGGCAGGGAATATGTTTTACTGAGTAAGAGTGGAACTTCTGTTGAAAATCTTTTTTTTAAAGATAAAAGTTTTGAAAAGGCATTAAGACTGATTTTATCACAGGGGTCACTGGATTATACAGAAATTGATGATGTCTTTTATGTGTTTGAGATATCAAAAAAGGATGTCTTAAAAAAACTCAGACCGGTAAAACTTATAAAGCTGAAAAATATTGACGGGAAAACTCTTCAGGCCTTTCTGCCTTCAGAACTTAATAATTCTTCTTTAGTGAAAATAGATACAGCTTCATCCTGTGTACTGGTGACCGGGAGTGAGGAAGAAAGGGCACCTGTAGAAAATTTTATCTCCATGCTTGAGGAAAATCCACCGCCAAAAAACTTTAATCATGCTGTAAGGCTTAAGTTCATAAAAAGTGAAGAGCTGGTCAAAAATCTTCCGCCGTCGGTATCTAAGGATAATATCAGTGAAAGTCAGGATAAGGCCCTGGTATTTTTTACGGGCAGTGAAAGTCAGTATGCTGATTTTTTAGAGGACTTAAAGGTAATAGACAGGCCAAAGGAGCAGATTGAATATAAGATTTTAGTCATTCAGCGGCAGAAAACAGACGGACTTAATTTCGGGTCAAACTTTACGATAGACGATGACTGGGCTGAAGATGCTTATTCAACGCATTCACTGACATTAAGCAACATTTTTAACATTAATTTTGATATTGTTGGAAAGTTCGGTCATCAGTTTGCAGGAACCCTTAATGCTGAAATAAGTGCGGGAAAGAGCCATGTACTGGCAGATACAACTTTGAACGGCATAAGCGGGGAGACCATAACTTTTTCAAATACGAACACTTACCGCTACCGCGACATAATAGTTGATACAGGCGGAGATCTTTACACAAGCACTACAAGGGAAATCTCCAGCGGTCTTGTGCTGTCGGTTAACGGCTGGGTGAGCGGAGATGACATGATAACCGTAAGCGTTGACGCGCAGGTGTCAAAGCAGGGCTCAAGTGACTCATCATCAGATACAAATAATCCTCCTTCAACTTCAGAGAAAAAAGTAAAGACAAACGTCCGTACAAGGTCAGGTGAAAACGTGATTATAGGCGGACTTTATCAGACTGAAAAAGACGTAACTGAAAAGCGCACTCCATTTTTAAGCAGGATTCCTTTTATAGGTTTTTTATTTAAGAGTAAGAGCGTATCAGAGGCAGAAACTGAGTTCGTTATTTATCTTGTGCCTTCTTCACATAAAGAAAGTGACGGAGATTTTGATGAGGAGAAAAATATAAGGCGGCTTTTTGAAAAATACGTTAAGGGAGGAAGTCTATGAATCCGGGTATTTTTGATAAACTCAGGCAGCCGGATGCGGCCTTAACTGACGGAAAAAAAGAGCAGCGGACAGCTTCCTGTGTTGATTTAAAAGGTTCTTTCAATCTTCTTGATTTTGGCGAGTGGAAGGAGGTTGAAGGACAGTACTCTGCGTCATTTATAAAGAAGGCAGGCTGTGTAAAGGTCAGGGAAAAGGAAGGAATTGTAATTGCTGCAATCTGTGAAGGAAAAGAAGAGACAGAAGAGATTTTAAGGAAGTATCATTTTCCGCTGAAAGTTGAAGTATTTTATGTAAAAGAAAGTGAGTTTACTGAGTTTACCGGAAAATATATTGACGGGTTTTACACAGGGCTGGAAGAAAACGAAAATACTGAAGAAAGCAGTTTTAATCTGTCAAAAATAAGTTCTTCTGCTCCGGTTATAAATATTGTCAATTCAATTTTACTTGAAGCAGTGCGGCGGCATGTAAGTGACATTCATATTGCACTATCTGAATCAAAAATAAAGATCCGTTTCAGGGTAGACGGCCTGTTAAGGTGTGTAAAGGAGCTGGATAAAAGCATCTATTCAGGACTTGTTTCAAGAATAAAAATCATGGCCTCTCTTAATATTGTAGAAACCCGCCTCCCTCAGGACGGAAGAATGGATGTTGAGATTGACGGGGTAAAAAGGGAAATAAGGGTAAGCGTTCTTCCCTGCATAAGCGGAGAAGAGCTTGTGCTACGTATTTTTGACATGAACAGAATTTCTTTAAGTCTTTCTGAGCTGGGTTTCAGTAGTGTAAATGAAAATAATTTAAGGGAAGCGGCTTCCTGCAAAGACGGCCTTGTAATAGTCTCTGGTCCTACTGGAAGCGGGAAAACGACAACACTTCATGCTCTCATATCTTTAATGGACAGGGAAGAACTTAAAGTAATCACGGTAGAAGATCCTGTTGAGATGGTAATAGAAGGAGCCTGTCAGATCCAGGTTAATGAAGAGACGGGGCTTACTTTTGAAAGCATCTTACGAAGAATATTAAGGGCGGACCCGGATGTAATACTTGTAGGTGAAATAAGGGATAAAGAAACTGCTGAACTTTCTGTAAGGGCAGCTTTGACGGGACACCTGGTCCTTGCGACACTGCATACAAAGGACAGCGTTTCCTGCGTTACAAGATTAAGTGATTTAGGAATAAAACCCTATCTTATTTCAAGCGTTCTAAGGTGTGTCTGTGCCCAGAGACTTTTAAGGCGGACCTGCAGATCCTGTGGTGGAAAAGGCTGTATGGAGTGTGAAGGCAGCGGCTTTAAAGGAAGGGTTGCTGTAAGTGAAGTTTATACTTTGGGCGAAGAAGACAGGGAAGCTGTAAGAAATGAAGAGAGCGAGGCCTTCCTGAAAGAATTGATGAGGAAAAAAGGGGCACTGTTTTTAAGTGAAGATGCAGTGGAGAAGGTGAAGGAAGGAATAACTTGTGAAAGTGAAATAAGAAGGGAGGGAATTTTATGAGGAAGGAGTTGTCATTATCAGAAAAAGAAGCCTTGTTTTTCTGTCAGCAGCTGAGCTTTCTTTTAAGGGCGGGTCTGGTAGTTCAGGACTGTCTTGAAATCCTGAAGGATTCGGCCGGGGGAAAACTGAAAGAATTATGTCTTAAGGTTAAGAAAAGTATTTTAGAGGGAAAGAGTTTTTGTCAGGCGGCAGAACCATATAAAAAGAGTTTCGGAGGAAATTTTATTGCACTTTTAAAAGTAGGAGAGGAAAGCGGACGACTTACACAAATACTTTATTCGTATTCTGTGTATCTGGAGGAAAAAATCAATGTTCACAAAAAAATTAAAAGTTCTCTTGTCTATCCTTTTTTAGTACTGCTTACCCTTGTATTTGCCGCAATAATAATTTTTGCATATGTTTTTCCACAGCTTGAAGGTATATTTGAAGTCTTTTTTGAAAGTGATGAGCGGGTTAAGGCTGAGGCACAGAGGCTTTTTGCGGCAATTATTTTCAGGGCCGTTCTGGCAGCTGTGTTTATCAGTATCCTTTTAATCTGTGTTTTTCTTTACGGAATAAACGGCAGGGTAAGGTATTTTTTTGACAGAACAATAGTAAAGCTTCCTTTTTTCGGGAAGATTATAAAGGAAATATATGCCGGTGATTTTTCCTTTTCGATGCATATTCTTTTAAAGGGCGGGATAACTTTTGTACGTGGAATTGCTCTTGCTGCACAAACTGTAAAAAACACTTATTTCAATGAACAGTTAAAAAAAACAGAAGAAAAAATAAGGGGCGGTATGAATGCAGGAAAAGCCTTTAAGGAAGCAGAAGTTTTTCCTGAGTATTTTGTAAGCTGGTTAACCCTTTCATGCGTTACAGGTGAAATTGAAAGTTCATTTGAGAAGATATACGGCTATTACCGGGAAGAAATAAGTGAAATGGTAAAATCCGTAAGCTCTGCCCTTGAAAGCGCCTTCATTATTCTGACTGGATTAATTGTTTTTGATTTTGCCCTTAATTTTGTTCTTCCGGTATTTAATCTTATTGGAAGTATTTAGGAGAAAGAAATGGAAAGAAGAAGCAGAAAAAGTGAGGAAGGCTGGACCTTTATGGAGACACTGATAGTTGTTGCCATAGTAATGGTTTTAAGTGCGGGAGTGGGATACATGGCATCAGGGAGCCTTGAAAAGGCAAGAGTTGCTTCTGCAAAAGCTCAGATTGATTCTTTTTCTACGGCATTAGAGATGTTTTACATGGATACAGGTAAATATCCGTCTGATGAAGAGGGACTGGAGGCCTTGTGGAAAAAAGACAGGGCAGAAAGCGAACTGTGGAAGGGGCCTTATTTATATAAGGCAGTACCCAAGGATCCCTGGGGAAATGAGTATGAATATTTAACGGATGAATTTCTTAACTACAGGATAAGGAGTTTTGGAGCGGACGGAAGGGAAGGCGGAGAAGGAAAAAATAAGGATATAACGAGCTGGGAGAACTAGATGCTTTTGAGGATTTTGACGGGAATTATAACTCTTCTTATTTTTCTTATGGAAGTCCAGAAAGGGAGTATGTATCTGATGAAAGATGCAGAAAAAGACAGGATGCATGTAGAGCAGATAATAAAAGATAAAAATGAGGAAGCAAGAAGTGAACTTGACTGAAGTTTTAATGAGTATAGGAGTTTTAACTTTATTGATGACTGGGGGCTCACGCCTTACCTGGGGAATTTTAAAGGGAACTCAAAAAAACTTGTCTTACGTAAGGGAAACCAGGGAAATACTCAAAAATGACGTTCTTATACGAAAGTCCATAAAAGCTTTTGGAAAAGAGTCAAAAAAAGGCAGCGAAAGTTTTGCCTTACAGAAAAGTCAGGAACTGATGGCAGATGAAGGCCTGGGGATAAGACGGACAGAAAACTTATATGGCCGGGACGGAAAAATAAAAGGTTTAAGGGTTTACTGGAAGATCGGTGAAAGTGAGTATGTCACCGAGGAACTGTTTTAGAAAGCTGGAGTAAAGACTGTGGAAAAAACACTTTTGGACCTGAGAAAAGTATGTGTATTCAGTAAAGACAGTGCTTCTGTGGAGAAGACAGAAGATTTATATCCGTCAGTGAAGTGTGACTGCCTTTTTGTAAAGATGAAGGGCAGAAATAACTATATCTGCTTTGTCTTTAAGAAAGCGCCTGAGGAAAGTGTGGTAAGCACGACTCTTTATGCTCTTAATCATTTTAAAGGTAAAAAGGGTACTGTCTGCGTCAGGACCGAAAGTTTTACTGAATATGTAGAGATAGTAAATGGCAGGCTTGAAAAAAGCATATGCTGTGAAGCAGCTGATGATGAAAGAAAAGCTGATGTGGTCTTCTGCCAGAAGGATGTTTTAAGATACGCCGGTAAAAAAGACATGATATTAAAAGAGAGTGCAGGAGATAAAAAAGAGAGGGCGGTAAAAAAAGCCCTGCTGATATTCTTAATTGTATTTTCAGTGACCTGTCTTTTGTATTTCAGGCATATAAAAAATCTTGAGGCAGAAAAAGCAGAAGAATTTCAGAAACTTGAGATTGAAAATCAAGAGAAGGCTTTGAAGGAAAAGGAAAGTGAAGTTTTAAAGTTAAAAGAAGAATATGAAAATCTTTTGAGGGATAAAACTTTGAGTGTCTACGAATGTCTGTGCGCTTTGAGCTCAGTTCTTGGTAAAAATAGTTTTATTGAGGAAGTGAACATAGAAAAGGATGATTTTAATCTTTTAGTAAAGACAAAAAACGGCGTAAAGGTATTTGAAAATCTGGAAAAAAGTCCTCACCTTAAGGCGGTTACGATGACAAAGACTGTAAGTGAGGGAAATTTTGAGAAGGTAGGATTCAATGGAAAAAGCGTAAGGAAGAAGGAAATCCTTCCTGATGAAAGTGAGGCAGTTGAAAGGCAGCTTGAGTTTTATTCAAAAAAGCTTAAGGAAGAAAAGGCACTGGAAGAAAAGAAAGCAAAACTGTCTTATTCAGATTATGCCGGGAAAATCAGGACTGCATTAAGGAAGACTGGACTTAGTGAAGAATACATGAGCTTTAAGGAAGGAAGGGGAGATGTTTTGCTGGAAGTGTTTTTAAGGGCAGATATTGTAAAAATTCTTACATTTCTGGAAAACACTGAGGCCGATGAAGTTCTGAAGGCTGATTCATTGAAGATAAGAAACAGTGAGGGAGAATATCTGGCAGTGATAGTTTTTTCTCTGGGGGAAAAAAGGGCAGAAGAAATTTTGCCGGCAGATAAAGAAATAAAGAAAGAAAAGGCTTCAGTGCTGGCAGGAAAGTTTAGTGTGGGTTCGAAAAAAATTGTACGAACTTATGCAAAAAAAGATGAGGTCAGCCAGAAAATAATTGATTCAGACAGCATTACATATACAGGACAGGCAAGCGACGGGGCAGGAACTACAGTGTTTTTTCTGGACAGAAATTTTGGAAACATTATAAGGGTCCCCTTAAAGGAGAAAATGACTGAAGGGGACGGGGATGTATGTGAAAAATCAGGTGAGAATGGATTTACAGTGCGGTTAAACGGAAAACTATACGGGGTAAAGAAATGAGGATGAAAGTCTATCTAATTGCGGCGCTTTTTGCAGGATGTATATTTGTCTCATGTAAAAGTAATGGCTTTAAGGAAAATGAAGGGCTTTATCTTATGCTTTATGACCTTGATAACAATGCAGTAAGTGAAGCTGAGGTTTACATGGATGAAAAATTCTGTGGCAGGACGGATGTCTACGGAAGGTTTATTTTTTTCTTTGAAGAGAAAGAGAGGGGAGAAAATCACCTCATAAGAATAAAGAAGGAGGGATATCTGTCAGTAGAAGACAAGATAAATTATGAGGCCTCACTTTTTCTGTATTACAGGACAGGAACTTTCAGACAGTATTTTGAAAAGGGAGAGAAGTTTTTAGAGCAGGGGAAGTATAAAAAGGCAGAAGAGAGCGCTGAGCTGGCATTAAAAATAGAAAAGCGGGAAGATGCCCTTTATTTAAAGATGCTTGCGCTGATAAAAGCGGGTGAAAAAGAGAAGGCAGAAAAATTAAAGGAAAGTTTTAGTGAGGATTTAAAAAGAAAAGAATATTTTACTGAACTGGAGAAAAGTGATGAACGCTAGAGAAGTATGGAAAAAAAGCCTGATGATTATAAAGAAAAGCTCTCTTCCAGTCCTCATTTTTTTGAGTGCTTTGTCATTCCTTAAAATAATGAAAATTGAAAGAAGGACAGGGGAAATAATTGAGTTTCTTGCACTTCTGGAAGCAAAAACTGATGAAAGTGGGGAAATGATAAAAAAGATTGAGGAAAAAGTTTTTATTCTTGCTCTGGAAAAAGAAAGTGCTGACAAAGAGTTTGACAAAAAAATAGTAGAAAAAATGGAAAAGGCACAGGAACTCTTTCGGGAGAAAAAATATAAGGAATGTATCGCTGAATGCAGGGGAATTCTTGAAAAGGATGAAGGAAATATGCGTACGCGCTTTATGAAGATGCTGAGTCTTTTTTACATGAATAAACTTGATTCAGCAAATTATCCGGAAATTCTTGAGGACCTGAGGAAACTTGAGGAAGGTGGCTTTAAGGATAAGAGAATGGAAGAAGTGAAGGATTTTATAAGAAATGAAGGCGGGGTTAACTGATGAGGAAAAGGCTGTTAAAGGCATTGATTTTTGTTATGAGCTGTTTTGCATTTGCTCAGGATTTGATTCTTGTAGCTGATTTTGTTCATTACCAGGATGAAAGTTCAGCTGAAAGAGAGAAAAATGCAGCCCTGGAAGTGTATTCAGGGCTTAAGGAAATGTATTTTAAGAATCTCATCCGCTTTGAGTATGTCAGTGCAGAAAACGGGGCTTATATTATGTCTTCTTTAGAGGCAGAAAAACTTGCAATAAAGAATTCTTCGAATTTTGTTTTATACGGTTATGTAAGGGAAAACGAAAGGACAGTTACAGCCGAATTGAAGCTTTATGATGCGGCAAAAAAGCAGGTGATAAAGCAGTTTTATTCACTTGATGAAAAGGGAGAGCATGAAAGGTTTATAAAAGAGCTTTGCCTTCATATAAGGAATTATTTTTATGAGGAGGCCGGAATAGAAAATGCGGATGACGGGGAAGCAGTTCGTGACTTTGAGGTTAAGGTTCCCTTTTCTTTAGGATACTGGCTTATCTGCGACAGAAACTGGTCAGAGGTTTTGTATCCTGTAATCTGCCTTTCGGCTGGAGCTGAGTTTATTCCCGGAGGTAAGGTAATGCAGCTTCTGGGAAAGGAGTGGAATGTGAGCATAAGGCCTGCCCTTTCCTATTCATATGCCTTTGGAAATAAGAAGTATTATGAAAGTTATTTAAATGACATCGGGTTTTCCGTCCCGCTTTTATTCAACCTGTATCTTACGGATAAAACAAAAGTGAGTGCAGGAAGCGGACTTTTTTATGAAGCAGATATCTTGAGCTTTAAGAAAAAATATGAAGAAAAGCAGATGTATTTTGAGAACAGGGCGGGATTTAGCGTGAATGCACTATATTCACTTGAAGCAGGAAAGAATGTGGAAGTTTTTGTGGAGGCAGAAGGCGATTTTTATTTTACTGAAAAAACCTTTAATAAAGCAAAGGTAAAACTTGGCGCTTCTTACAGCCTGAATAAAAAAGGAGTCAGAAAATGAAAGAAAGAAAGTTTAAGGATGTTTTAGCTTCGACTCTTCTTCCAGGGCTGCTGCTTGTTTTTGCTTCCTGCAGCAGTGAATGGGGAGAGCTGTTTTTTAAGAGCGCAGATGATCCTTATGCGGGTATCCCACGGGCAGAATGTTTTGAAAGGGAAAATGTAATAAAACTTACCTGGTCAAAGGATGATGGCTGTGATGAATATGTTTTAATGCGGGCAGAGGACAACAGCATAAGTCTTAACTTTAAGGAAATATACCGGGGAAATGCACTTTATTATGAAGATAAAGACGGGGAGGAATGGAAAAGGTATCTGTATCGTCTGGATAAAACAAGAGGAAATAAATACTTTAAGGGAAATGAAACGGTTATGGCTCTGTGTTCACCTGTGCGGGGAGATGAATATGAGGACAATGACAGTGAAGATAAGGCAGTGCTTTTAGAAAGTGACCGGAGTGCAAATATATACCGATGCGTTTTTGAAGACGGACGGGTGTTTGAGGATTTTGACTGGTATTATGTTGAGATTCCGCCCCACAGGGTTGCCTGCCTGACTCTTGAGGATTCAGGAATTGCGGTAAATGAGCATACGACAGCCTTCTGCTATCTTTTGCCGGGGGACGGGGTGCATGAAATAAAGCAGAATACTGAGTTTCTTCTTTATAACCGTACTGAAGAAAAGAAAAAAGTTTATATAAAAATTTTTGCGAATCAGTCTCGCTTTGGAAATACGGGAAGCGGGTCTTTTGTACGCTCATATGTTTTAAGTCTTGATATGGTGAGGAAAGAATGAGGAAGAAATTTTATTTTGAAAGCTTAGCCTTCTTTTTTGTTTTTACAGTTTTATTGTTTTCCTGTTCATTTAATGAAGAGACAGGACGAAGGGCTGTTTTAAGCGATGAGGAAGAGTCTGTTGAAAGCGGGGCTTCATATTTTGATCAGGATGAGAACGGGGAGTTCATTTTTAGTGTAAATGAAAGGGCTTTAATCAGTCCCTACGGAAAGACTTTCTGGACTTTAGCAGATGACGACGAGGGAGAAGCTGGAGTCTTTAAGGATTTTGAAGCTGAAATCCAGAAAACCTACGGAAATTCATCCGGGGGATTTGGTCTGGTCTTCTGTCAGTGTGAAGATGAAGAGTGGGGTTACTGTCTTCTGACTGTCTTATTAGATATTAACGGCAGGTGGTGCTGGGGAAAAATGACTGACGGGGTTTTTGTAATAAAGGGGGACTGGACTTATTCACAAAGACTTTATACGGGATATGTAAAAAATAAGGTAAAGGTAACTAAGGAAAACGGTGTTTTTAATCTTTACCTTAATGATATATATGAAAGTTCCTTTTCTGATGACAGTGAGCCATTTATAGGCAATGGCAAAAGGGGATTTTGTGCGGTAGTAACGGAAAAGGAAAACTTTCCAGATATACCGGTGTCTGTAATTTATAAAATGACTGGAGGAGAAGAATGAAAAGATTATTGACGGCGTTTTTTACAGGAGCATATTTAGTAAGCTTAAATCCCTTTTTATATGCAGCCCCAGCTGTTCTGCCGGCAGAAAGTGCAGTATCTTTCCGTGGGACTGATCCGGAGGAAAAAACTTCAGAGCCTTCTTTAAATCATAGAGACGAGACCGGAAAAACAGATGAAGCCGAAGAAATCTCTTCCGTTTTAATTAAGGCAGATAAAGGCGGAAAAGTTGAGCTTGGAAGAGCCTGCGTTGAAATACCGGAAGGCGCCCTTGAAGAAGATACAGTCATCAGTATAAAAAGGCTCATAGAAACTCAAAAGACAGGAGAGAGCCTTGAGAATGTAACTGGCGGAGGCGGAGCATTCCGCTTTTTGCCTGCAGGAACAAAGTTCAAGAAGGAAGTAAAGATATTTCTTCCATATGAAAAGAAGTCAGTCAGGGGAAACAAAAGCCTTGAGAATTTAAGGTCATATTTTTTTGACAGGGAAGAAGAAAAATGGGTTGCCCTTGAGAGAAGGAGAATAGACGATAAGAAGTGCATTATAGAAAGCGTAACGACTCATTTTACTGACATGATAAATGCAGTTTTAACAGAGGGGGAAAATCCTTCTCCCCTGGAGCATAACTTAAACTCACTTAAAAAACTTGAGGCGGCATCTCCTTTTGAAGGCATGGAAAAAATCACCCTGCCAGAGGCAAATAACAGCGGCAGTGCGGATTTCAGTATGGCATTATACCTGCCTTCTGGTCGCGGGGGGATGACACCGGGAGTATCAATAAATTATTCAAGTTCCGGCGGAAACGGGAGTGCAGGTAAAGGGGTAAGTGTAAATTACGGCAGTGTAATTTCAATTGATACAAGGCACGGACTTCCGCAGTATAACACTGAAGATACATTCATAAAAGACGGAGTTCTTCTTGAAAAACTGACAGAAACATCAGAATATACGGAATATAAAAGCCTGCGCACTAATAGTTTTGAGCGGATCCTGCATTTTACAGGAAGCAAAGATTACTGGGAAGTAACGCAGACAGACGGAAGAAGACAGCTTTATGGAAAATATGATACATCTCTGGAAGGACTTGATGAAGAAAACTGCCGCATAAAAAGCGGGGAAAATACATTCCAGTGGCACCTTACACAGGAAAAGGACGTCTGGGGAAACTGCGTTTATTATGAATATTACAATGATAATAATTATGTCTATCCGAAAGAAATAACCTGGACGGGCACAAATGATAAAAAAGGTTTTTATTCAGTCCGTTTCAATTACATAACTCATGAAGATGAAAATGCACGTGTTGATATAAGAAGTGATTATAAAAGCGGAAGTGAAAGTCTTTGCCGCTGGCTTTTAAAATCAATTGATGTGTTACATGAAGAAAGCCTTGTAAGGGAGTACGGCTTTGATTACATCGAAAACGAATTCAATAAGGAAAAAATGATTGCAGTCCTTACTGTATTTAACGAAGAAAGGTCAGAAAACTACAGCTATGAGTTTGAATACGAAGGTTTTAAAAAAGATGAAAACGGGAAAACGGTATTTTTTGATAAACAGAAAAAAGCAGATAATGCCAATCCTTTAGGTACAAGCAGAGGCTGGAGCAACGGCGCTAGTGTAAGTACGTCAGGGGGAGTCGGCTGGGGCTGTCGTTATGCTGATTTACGCGTGACAGGCGGTGTGCATGGAAGCGTATCAAAGGGAAAATCATACAGCGATAATATTTACTGTGATATAAACGGTGACGGCAGGGCAGACAGCATAAAAAAAGACGGCAATGATTATTATGCTTATTTAAATGTGTCTGACGGTAATGGAAATGCAGGTTTTTCATCAACGAAAAAAAAGTTAGGATTTATAAATGATGATATTTCAAAGGAAGAAAATACAACTACGACTTACGGCTGGAATGTTTATGCTGGTGCAGGTTTACGGATAAAAGTGATAAAGGCAGGAGTAGGTGCCTCTTACGTAAAGACATACCAAAAGACAACATCTTCGATTAAAAACAGTTTTATGGATGTGGATGGCGACGGTCTTGTTGACTTTGTTCAGAGCGGGAAAAATTATTATTACAGAAATAAGGGAGACGAAAAATTAACTTTTGAAAAAAGATATTTTGAAGGGGATGCCATTGCTGTTCAGGAAGAGACTCCTGGAGAAGATGAATTAAAAAGATTAAAGAAGACATATTATAAGCAGACACCCATGCGGGCATGGAAAGCAGTTAACAGCGGACAGATAGATATTATAGAAAATGCGCATGGAATAAACGGCTTTGATGAAAAATCCGGCAAGGTAACTTTAGGAACATATGCAAAGGACTGGACTGAAAACTTTGAGACAGGTATTGAGAAAAAAGAATATCAGTATGAAAAGAGCGTTAAAAACGGGGATTTAATTTATTTTGTGGCAGACACCGGAGAAGAATGTAAGAATAAGGACGTAGACTGGGGAATAATAATTGAATATAAGACATTGTTCCCCTTTGAAAAGAAGTTTAATACACCGGTAGTTTTTATTGATGAACTTATTGATGATAAAATTAATATAGAAAAGGCGTATGATGAAATACCAGAAGGATTTTCTGAAGCTCTTTTTATTCAGGAAGATATGTTTGGTAAGGTCTGGAGATATAATCCTTCATGGAAAGAAAGTATTTCAAAAGAAGAAGAAAATGAACTTTATGAATTGTGTATTAAAAACAATAATTTTATCCCTTCAGTAATTCCAGAAGAGCTTTTTGATAACCTTAAAACAAAGGTTGTTGAAATAGCAAAAAACAAGGATTTCCCTGAAAAATTAGAAAGCGACAAATATGAGAATGATATTAAGGATAGCGAACAGTATAAATATTTAACGGCATTTACTTCGCATTTTGAAAAAGACAGTATACGTGGACTTTATCTGCTTAAAAGTTTTCCGGAAAAAAAGGAAAATGATGATGAGGATGATGAGCCTGAAGAAGTATCTTATGAAAACTTAAGTGCATATGAGTTTTATGAGGAGTACTGCATAAATGATTTTCTTAAAGAACTGGAGGAAGAAGGGGAGTGGGATAGTTTATTTACACCATACAGTTTATACGGCAGAAATTATTCCTTAAGGGAAAACGGAACTGAATATTATGACAGTTTTGAAAAAGACTTCAGTGATGAGCGAAGCCGGAGTGAAGATGAGGCGGGATTTATTACGGGCTCTTCTTCAACGGAAATAAGCTTTCTCCAGCACAATTACGAAGAAAAGACCATTAATTTAGGAAAAATCGACGGAAAACTCCTGCAGGCTTCTGTAAAGGAATGGGAAGAAGATGTTTATGATGAATACGACGAGTATAATGGAACCGAGACACATTATGACGCAGAGTGTCTTGTGGACGGAAAAAAGGCAGATGATTATGAAATTTCATTCGGAGAAAGCGGAAAAATCTCTACTGCCATAGTAAAAATAAGCGAAGGAAATAAACAAAAATATATTCTTAAAAATGAGTTTACAGAAGGTAATGACTGCCGCAACCTGACTGAAGATGAAGTAAATAGAATTGTAGGGGATCAGGATAATACTGACTGGCTTTTTACTTCTCCAAAATGGAACTGGACAGAAGTAAAGGAAAGTGAAGTTGAATCTAAGTTTACAGGCCTGTCTTTTACACAGGAAGAAATAGAGCAGTTTATTCTGGCAATGTATGAAAAATGTGATTACTATGTAACTCAAAGTGACGGCAGCAGCGTCTATGAATATTCATATTACAAAAATAAAGAAAATCAGAATACAAAGACTGCACAGAAAATACTGGATGATGTAAAGCGCCGTCTTGTATTTGAAAAAGTGCTCACTTATTTTGAAGATACTGGAAACGGTGCGGAACTTAAGGAAGGAATGGATGCAGCAGCTGCAGGAAAAGATCTTAAGAAACATGGATATTATTTTGGAAAACTGACCTCCTTAAAGCAGACACTTTATTACGCAGATGATTTTGAATACCAGGTTGAAAACAGCACTTTTAATCTTCTGACTTTAAATGAAGCAGGTCTTTTAGTTACGAAGTCAAATCCAGTTGAAAGTTATGACTCAGGTAAAGATTTCAGCAACGAAGATAAAAACGAAAGTTATACAGTTTATACAAAGCCGTTTACGGTTGAAACTGACGATGAAGCTGAAACTGACGGCGAAAAGGAAGAGTATGAACTTTTGTATGCAGTAGACGGCACTGTGCCTCTGTTCGGAGGAAATAAAGGCTGGTACTACGGCATGTGGAATGCTGAAAAAGATTTCAGTATTGCATTGTTCGAAGGAGAAAGTTCAGCAGCTCAAAATGAAGATGACTTTAATAATAAGCGGAACAGCGCAAATGACAGTCAGAATGATGTAAAGAATGGAAATGTAACTGAGGCAGACGGGGAGAGCAAAGTATGTTATCTTGCTGCCCGTAAAAATGAAGAGACAAATGAAGACGGCACTGTATCAGTCATAATGACTGATAATGCCTTAACCGGTGAAAGTTCCCTTGAAGATGCCCTTATAGGCTCTTTCTGTTCAATTGAAACAGAAGATGAAGATGGAACTGCTGTTACACTCAATTATGCTCCATATATAAAAGACAATGTAATCCATACGGAAAGGTATGGCGGCAGTGCATATTATGAAGCCTGCGGAACTGTGGAAGAAAGCGGAAACAGTAGTTTTTATATGACTAATCTTCGTCATACTGTTACAAACGGTGAAGACTCGACTCCTTCTGTAGGTGTTTCAGTCGGGCTGATAGTTTCTGATATAAATGACCCTAAATTTAATACGCTTGATGCCAAGACCTTTGGTGGTGAAATAGGCGTAAACTGGGGTACAAATGATTCTGACACAAAAACAAAGCTCATGACTTTAGACATGAATGCAGACGGAGCCCAGGATATTATTTCTGGTGGTAAGTTATATTTAAGTCATATGGAAGACGGTAAAGTATCTTACAAAAAAACTGAATTTGATGGGCTGCCAGGAGATATCTGCGTAAGCACTGCAGATACGAAAGTTTTAGGAACGTCATTTACGACAACAGGAAATGTACTTGTAAAAACTGAAAAAAACGGTAAGGTCAACCTCTCACTCCAGTCCTCATCCCAGCCTTCAGGGGGCAGTTCGGGAGCGACAGGGTCTTCTAAAGAAAAAAGAGGATTTTTAGATATTAATGGCGACGGACTTCCTGATTTGATAGACGGATATTCAAAAGACGGTGAGATAAAGGTTCTTATGAACAACGGGCATGGTTTTGCTGAATCCCAGTCCTTCGATAATCCATGTTACATCAGTGAATCAGAAAACTATGCCCTGTCTGCAAACATGAGTGTTCCGATCGGAAACTCAAGTGACAACTCACAGTCAAAAAGCCTTAAAACAGGGGTAAACATCAGCGCAGGGGTGAGCCTTTCAACTTCATCTTCAAATACTACAAAAACATATTTAGACCTGAACGGGGACGGACTTTGTGACATCGTAAAAATGGAGCCGGGTGAAAAGTCGATGAAAGTCCGCTTTAACCTCGGGAACTCCTTTGGTGAAGAAACATCTGTGCCTCTTCCTGAATGGAATTTTGACTGGTATGAGGGAGTGGGTATGGGAGACGCTTCCTTTGAAGGACACTGGATCCCCGGCGGCAGCCGCTTCACGATGCTCATGGGTAATAAAGACATTTTAACGCCGCAAAATTTCTTTGGCAGTATGACTAAATTCTATGCCAATTCACTTGACTGGAACCTGTCAGCAAATGCTTCCTTAAGCGGAAACTTCGGTGCGAGCCTTACCTGGAGTATAGCGCTGGGCTGGTTCGGGTTTTTAAACATTACAGCCAGTGCAGGGGCCGGCGTGAATGCAGGTGAGAGTGCGTCAGGCATAACGGTTAAAATGATGGACATAGACGGAGACGGATTTGTTGATCATGTAATAAGATTTCCCAAGGGAAGTCCTAATGACGGCGTGTACTACAAGAGAAATCTGACGGGAAGGGCACAGCTTCTGAGTAAAATAAAACTCCCTGGAGGAGGTGAGTGCAGGATTGATTATGTCGAAGATAAAGGAACTCCTGACATGCCTGGAAGCCGCTATGTAATGAGCAAAGTGACTATGGCTGACCAGTGCGGGAAGGACGGAAAAGCTTTGTTTAATCACGGGGAGCATGAAAAGAAAGTAGAATACAGTTACAGCGGCGGATATTTTGACCGTGCAGTAAAGGAAAGTTACGGCTATGCAGAAGTTACGGCAGAATACGCCGATGGTAGTAAAATAATTTCGATATTTTATAACAATGCCTACCACAATAAGGGTATGAAAAAAAGTGAGTCTGTAACTGTAAAAGGCTCAGACGGAAATGATGTTTTGATTTCTCATACTCAATACGAGCTGGAGGACGACGTCCCGCTGGTAAAAGCGCGGACTGAAGTTCACCTTGATGAAGTATCTGGTGTACAGTTAG
>JAEEGH010002209.1_pt1 | contig 52931 bp, 43 predicted proteins | sample 9134181 | NCBI WGS metagenome assembly JAEEGH01 (sample SAMN16246544, study PRJNA631951) | gut metagenome | biome: gut microbiome; feature: rumen; material: DP-attached | host: Bos | place: Iran: Karaj | collected 2018-10 | reverse complement strand
GTGCTATCATGGGGATTCCCTACAAATCAGCATGGATATGTGAGATACGTCCTTGAATCATGGAATAAGATAGTACCATTTGCTATTAGTATATTGCATCAGCCCCATATTACCTCCGAGACATTTAGACATCAATGTGTGAAGATTATTTGTCAATGCAACATGGTTGCTTTGGCTTTCTTTTCCAAACTGATGTATTTCTCCAATGCAACTATTGATAACTGCAAATGTGCAATTATAGACAGTTTTGTATATCGCGGCATTACCTGTATTGCTGATAATCGATTAAATAGATTGCGTGAAAGTGTATCTCACTATCGAATAAAATACGAATCTTATGCAGATTATGTCATAAGACTATCAGAGTTGAATGAAGATGCTCAGTTGCGAGTTGAGATAGATTGTTTAGAATATGCCTTTTTTCTTATAGGGAGAAGATAGAAATAAGAATCATTCTTTTTGATTAGAGAGCACTCCTAAGAAGAGTGTTCTATATAACTACGGATATGAAAGATGTTATAGAGTAGGACTTTCTGTGTATCTTTATGATTAATAATGGCTGAATAAGGATAATATGGACAATACTATTGTAAAGGTAGAAGGAAAGAAACCTGGTAGTAAGCAATATCTCAAGGAGATTCCAGAGCTGAGCTTTCTGCTGAAATCAGTGGAGAAAGTGTATGGCAGAAGAGTGGCTACGACAACAGACTTTGAGTCGCTGTCGGTGGTGATAGAGCATGAGATAGGGGAGCTGCTGTCGGCATCCACGCTGAAGAGGCTGTGGGGTTATGTCGGGGACAAGAGGGTGCCAAGGGCAGATACACTGGACATACTGTCAAAGTATTGCGGGAAGAAGGATTTCAGGGAGTTCTGCGCCTGGCTGAAGGAGGAAAGCGGAGTGGATTCGGAGTTTATATCATCGAGGTTTATCCGGTCTTGCGATCTTGAAGCTGGAGATAATCTGGCGCTGGGATGGGCTCCGGACAGGCTGGTGCGTGTTGCGTATCTTGGAGGAGAGCGGTTTAGGGTGACCTCCAGCGGCAAGTCAAAGCTGAAGGATGGGGATGAATTTGAGGTAGATGCATTTATGCTGGGATTTCCGCTGTATATAGCAGCCATTTATCGCGATGGACAGGTGCTGCCTGCATACGTGGCAGGAAGGGTGCACGGGCTTTCTGTGCTGGAACGGTACTAAGAATAGATAATTAACAATCAACACTTTTAGAATAGGGATTTAGGCAATGATTTCACTTTTCTAAAAGTGTTTTGTATTTTTATAGTTGATATGTTTAAGACTCTGAGGTTTTTCACTGTAGCTCTCGCTGTTGCCGTTTTATCTTCGGTGGCAGGTGTGATGACAGGCTGCTCTGGTGATCCTAGCCTGGAAGGGCTTGGAATGCCGGAGTTTGTGAGCGTATCGGCACAGGCGGAGGAGAATTCCCTGCTGTTGAGCTGCACATACAAAGGTCGGGGAGTGGGAATGTGCGGATTTGTGGTTACCAGGGAAGGACAAGTGGTGAAGAGGCAGGAGGCCAGTACCCGGAGCGATGGGGCGTTTTCTCTGACTGTCAAGGATCTGGAGTATGAAACAGATTATACTTACTACGCCTGGATATCAAACGGCTCTGAGGAAATCCACTCGAATACGGGTGATGTGCGTACAGAGCAGAAGCCGTTGCCCGCTACGGTGTTTGTCAGTGTATCTGCCAACGCGGACGTGAATTCCATCACTTTGACCTGCACTTATGACGGGGTGGAAACTGACAATTGCGGATTTGTGCTGACCAAGGATGGAGAAGTAGTCAAAAAACAGAAGGCTGAATCTACTGGGGAAGGCAGTTTTTCACAGAAATTTGATGATCTGGACTATGATACGGAATACGGCTATTACGCTTGGATAGTAAATGGAGAAGAAGAAATCCACTCGAATACAGGAACGGTGCGTACAGAACCTAAGCCGGTGGTTGCTCCAGCGATTCTCGGCATATCTTGGGAGGCTGACGAGAATGTACTAACGCTGCACTGTACCTTTGAAGGAGATGAAGTGGATGGCTGGGGCTTCTATATGAACGGCGGGAAGATGGGGGCAGAGGTAATCACAGATGGGGCATTCTCGTTGGTAGTTAAGGATCTTGAATACAATACAGATTATGAATTCCAGGCATATATAACCGCTGGGCAGGTGGAGGTCAAGTCTGATGCTGTAATTGCCCGTACCGGTAAGATGGCTTCCATTCCTATTCCAGATGAGGCATTCAAGGCATATATCATGAGCCGCTATGATATTGACAAGAACGGAAAGCTTAGTATGGAAGAGGCGGAGAAGATTATAAAACTGGACTTTAATACCTATGACCTTAAGATAAAATCGCTTGAGGGCATAGAATACTTCACCAATCTTGAATACCTAAAAGCTGTAGGATACGATGATAGCCGGAGGGGAGAGTTAAAGAATATCAGTCTTAGCAAAAACACAAAATTGTTAACCCTGATCTGTTATTTCAACAAGTTGGAAACTTGTGACTTAAGGAACTGCAAATTGATAAAATACATTGATTTCAGTTCTAACATGCTGTCTAATATGACCGAAGATGGCGCCTATATAGATTTGGGCGAAAACCCAGCCCTGGAGTATTTGGACTGCCATTCAAATGAAAGTTTTACTGTGTTTCTGCGAAATAATACAGCACTTAAATACATAGACTGCAATCATACGATGGGGCAAGAGTATTTCGGAGGATGTTCTTCTCTCGAATATCTCGACTGCAGTTATTGTCAGGTCGTTGTGAGTTTGAACATAGCCGGTTTGAAAAAATTGACCACCCTCAAGTGTGAAGGTAACGGGAGTCTCCAATACTTTGATGCATCCGGTTGCGAAAACCTGGTGTTTGACCAACGCTTATTGGACAGCTTTGCCGGTCTGTATTTTGTCTCTTTTAATGTAAGAGGTTGCAAAAAGCTGACATCTTTTGACTTAAGCAACAAGTGCGTGGCTATGAACAATATTGATTTAAGAGACTGCATAAACCTGAAGACTGTCAAGTGCAACGGATGTGTTGTTGATATACTCGACGTAAGAGGTTGCACGGCTTTGACAGAGCTTGAGTGCTGCGATAACTGGCTTTATGAACTGGATGTAAGTTCGCAGAAGAAATTGAACCTGAAGGCATGGCCTCAAGGCAGAATTGATTTTGAGAAACTTTGGATTGGAAACGGGGGAGAGTACCATTTTTATAATTCCGATGGTGCGGAGATAGACCCTGCCGATTACGGAACAGAGGTAATAGTAAAGGAGTAGGGCTATGGTGGACGAATCCGGATTTTTGTTTGTGTCTTCCGTTAAAGAGACGTGGGGAGTGGGAACACCTGAAAGGATAGGTGGTTCCCTGACCGGATGGTCCGAGGTGTGGCTGGTGGAAAGTGACGGTAAGTTCCGTGTGCTTAAATCGCTGAAGCCCAACTATAGAGGGCTTCCACTCTATGAGAGGCTCCTTAAGAAGGAATATGACATAGGCTCATCAATTGAGCACAGCAATATTTGCCGGACATACGCATTCATCAATCATCCTGAACTGGGAAACTGCATAGAAATGGAGTGGGTGGACGGCAGGAGTCTGGAAGAGATAAGCACCGATAGCCGAAAGGATCCTGAACTTGCCCGCAAAATAATACTGGAAATATGCGATGCACTGATTTGCATCCATTCCCATCAGATGGTGCATCAGGATCTGAAGCCTTCCAATATACTAGTGACCCATAATGGCAATAATGTGAAAATCATAGACTTCGGACTTTCATTGCAGGATTGCCAGAGTGAACTTAAGATATCGGGAGGGACAAAGTCCTATGCAGCACCGGAACTGAGCGAGGGCAAGATGGCAGATGTCCTCAGTGATATATATTCTCTGGGCAAGGTTATCGAACAGATTACTCCGCGATATGGAAAGGTGGTCAAAAAGTGCTGCCGTCTGGATCCGAAGGAGAGGTATATGTCTGTAAAAGACGTAAAAGAAGCAGTTCTCAAAAATGGCGGGGAAAGGTCTTGGATTCTGCCTGTAGCTATTGCAGCGGCAGCGGTGATTCTGGTATTGATGCTGTATAACCTTAAGGGTATGAAAGAACCATCCGCGATCGCCGAGGATCCTGTTAAACCTACCGCGGAGGCAGTGGAAACGGTAGTCGTAAGGGACAAAGAAGAACCTTTGCATCATACTCCTGATGCAAACTCCCAAAAGAAACAGGACCCATCAAGCCAGGCGGAAAAGGCAAAGACTGAAGAAAAGGCCGGGAAGATTGAGAAGATTGAAGACGAGACGGACCTGGACGATTTGTTTGACTCTGTAACTGAACTGTTTGAAGAAAAGGAGGCAGACAAATGAAGCGGATGGCAAGATATATTCTGGCTCTGTGTCTTATAATGGTTTGCTGCTCTGCCTTTGGCCAGAGACGTGATGCCAGAGACAGGGCACTTGACCGGTATGAGACAGTCTGCGACAGACTCATTGAGCTCAGAGATGCCCTCCGTCGCGGAGAAACCATATCCTCCCAGGAAGTATCGTCCCTTCAGGCGGAAGTGCGCAGCATACGTTCCAATCTCCAGAGAAGTCCGGAAGGATTGACTGAGGAGCAGATAAGGCGATTCAACCGCATCCGCCGCCGCTATAACTACGGATATGAAATTGCGGAACTCTCACTGACAAAGGCTGTTCCGGCCGATTCTCCTGAAGCGGAAAAGGCCAAGGACCTTCAGCTAGACAGCCGTACTTCTTATAAGTGCAAACTTTATGACTTGGGAAAAACCGGATTCCTTTTCCTTGCCCAGGTATCGCCGGTTCCGGACATGTCTTTTGGACTGAGCTTGGGCATTCTCAAGGGCAATTTCGGAGGCTATGTGTCAGCCCTAAGCAATTTCAAGTCTAAAAGTGCAAGCATGGATTGCCTCAGCGACGGAACTTCGGCCGGTAATCCGGTCTGGGTGTCCGGACGTCAGGAAAAGACAAAGATGAGAGTTACAGCCGGCGGAATATTCCGGGTGGCTGAAAACGTAAGCCTCCTTGCCGGAGCCGGTTACGGCACAAGAAAACTACTTTGGGAAAATACCGGCGGAGACTGGATGAGGGTAACAGATCGCTCTTATTCAGGCGTAGCTGCAGAAGCAGGTGCCCTTTTTACATTAGGAAGGCGAGAGTCCGTCTGCCTCAGTACAAAGGTAGGGACTATCGCCTTCAAGTATATAGACTTCTCAGTGGGTATAGGATACCGCTTCTAATTTAGTCCTGTGAAAAGTCGCGTATAATCTTCTTGATGTCTGCAGGGTTGAGGTGGCCGTAAACCTTTTCTCCAACCATAGCAACAGGAGCAAGGCCGCAGGCTCCGACACATCTGAGGCAGTCAAGTGAGAATCTTCCGTCTTCCGTGGTTTCACCCACATCGATACCCAGAGTTCTCTTGAATTCTTCCAGGATCTTCTCAGAACCCCTTACATAGCAAGCGGTTCCAAGGCAAACTGAAACAGGATGCTTGCCTTTTGGAGTCATGGTGAAGAATGCGTAGAAGGTAACCACTCCGTAAACCCTGCTGACAGGGATGTTAAGTTTCTCGGCGATTATGGCCTGTACCTCCATTGGAAGGTAGCCGACCGTGTGCTGGGACTCGTGAAGTATGTTGATAAGCTCGCCAGGCTTGTTTCCGAATTTGTCACAGATAGCCTTTATCTTTTCAACGACTGAGCTGCATAATTTTTCTGCCATGTCTTTTCTGTTTTAGGCTAATACTTAATTGTTTTATCTGAGTAATGGGTGTGGAGAAGGGCATGGGCCTTTTCGCTGAGAGGCTTGCCGAAATATTTCTCGTACATCTCAATGATACTCTTGTTTTCGTGGCTCTTTCTCAGAGGCATGTTCTGGTCTTCCTCGTAGATTGCTCTCTGGCGGGCCTTTATAACATCGAAGTCACCGTGATGGAGTGGCTGTCCGCCGCCGCCGATGCAGCCGCCAGGGCAGGCCATTATTTCAATCACGTGGTACTTGCACTTGCCTGCACGGATCTCTTCCATAAGCTTGCGGGCGTTTCCAAGGCCGTAGGCTATTGCAACATTGAGGGCGAAACCGTCGAAATCGATGGTGGCGGTCCTGAGGCTGTCCATACCTCTTACTTCCTCGAAGTCTATCTTAGGAAGAGGCTTCTTGGTGTAAAGCTCGTATGCGGTTCTGAGAGCTGCCTCCAGCACGCCTCCGGTAGAACCGAAGATTGCTGCAGCGCCGGTGCTCTCTCCGAGAGGATTGTCGAAATCCATATGAGGCAGGGTCTCGAAGTTGATGTTTGCCCTACGGATGAGGGTTGCAAGCTCCCTGGTGGTGATGGAATAGTCGACATCCGGGTTGCCGTTAGTTGAAAATTCCGGTCTCTGGCACTCGAATTTCTTTGCAAGACAAGGCATTACGGAAACTACTACAAGTTTCTCCCTTGGAATGCTCATCTTCTCTGCCCAGTAGTTCTTGGCAATGGCTCCGAACATCTGCTGAGGTGAACGGGCTGTTGACGGATACTTGAGGAGATCCGGGAAGTTGTGCTCGTAGAAGTTAACCCAAGCCGGGCAGCAGGAAGTCATAAGAGGAATTGGAACGCTCTTGTCTCCATTAAGGAATTTGGAAAGTCTTTCCAGAAGCTCGCTGCCTTCCTCCATGATGGTGGCGTCGGCTGAGAAGTCGGTATCGAAAACGTAATCGAAGCCGAGGTCTTTAAGAGCCGCAACCATCTTGCCGGTAACTATGCTGCCTGGAGCGTTGCCGAATTCTTCTCCGAGAGCAACCCTTACCGCAGGGGCAACCTGAACGATAACGGTCTTTTCAGGATTCTCGAGATCATCTATAAGCTGGTCAGTATAAGTTCTTTCTGTAAGGGCGCCCACAGGGCATACTGCAACGCACTGGCCACAGTATGTACAGTCTGTATCCTTGAGCATCTTGTTGAAAGAAGGAGCTATTGTGGTGTTGAATCCTCTTCCAACGGCTCCGAGGGCTCCAACTGTCTGATAGACGTTGCACATTGTCTCGCACCTGCGGCAATAGATGCATTTGTCCATATTCCTTATGATGGAAGCTGTCATCTCCTTCTTCCTCAGCGACAGTTCTCCGGCAAACGGAGTCTCGTTTATGGAAAGATGCTGGGTTACAGCCTGGAGCTCGCATTTTCCGCTCTTTGGGCAGGTAAGGCACTCGTTAGGATGGTCGCTGAGCATGAGCTCGATGACGGTCTTGCGGGCCCTGATAACCCTGATGGAGCTGGTCTTAACCTCCATTCCTTCAGTGCAGGCGGTGCTGCAGGCCGGGGCGAGGTTTCTCCTGCCTTTCACTTCTACAACACATACGCGGCAGGATGCAGGATGGTTGTCTGCGCAGGTTCCCTTGAGGTTCATGTGGCAAAGGGTAGGGATGACGATTCCTATGCTCTTGGCCGCGTCGAGTATCGTAGTGCCCTCAGGAACAACTACTTTATGATTATCAATAATCAGTGATATATTCTGTTTCATAAGTTGGCGGTTTTAGATAACTGAAACTGCTTTGAACTTGCATCTGGACATGCACATTCCACACTTGATGCACTTTGAGAAAATGATTGCATGAGGTTTCCTAGGGAGACCTTCGATGGCTTCAGCCGGGCAGCCGACTGCACAGGCGTGGCAGCCGATACACTTTTCAGGATTGATCATGTATGTCAGCAGGGCCTTGCACTGCTTAGCGCGGCACTTCTTGTCCTTTACGTGTTCCACGTACTCGTCGTAGAAATTGTTAAGGGTGGAAAGGACAGGGTTAGGAGAAGTCTGTCCGAGTCCGCAAAGCGCTGTGTCCTTGATGACTCCGGCAAGAGTCTTGAGTTTGTCCAGATCCTGCATGGTTCCGTTTCCGGCTATGATCTTGTCCAGGATTTCCAGCATCCTCTTGTTTCCGATACGGCAAGGAGTACATTTACCGCAGGATTCTCCCACGATGAAATCCAGGTAGAAACGGGCTACTGAAACCATACAGTTGTCTTCGTCCATTACAATCATACCTCCGGAACCCATCATGCTTCCGGCAGCTGTAAGGGTGTCGAAATCAATAGGGGTATCCAGGTGCTTCTCTGTAAGGCATCCTCCTGAAGGACCTCCGGTCTGAACGGCCTTGAACTGCTTTCCTCCCTTGATGCCGCCTCCGATATCAAAGATAACTTCTCTCAGAGTGGTTCCCATAGGGACCTCGATCAGACCGACGTTGTTGATCTTTCCGGCAAGGGCAAACACCTTGGTTCCCTTGGACCTGTCGCTTCCGATGGAAGAGAACCAGTCTGCTCCCTTATTGATTATAATAGGAATGTTGGCAAGGGTTTCCACGTTGTTGACGTTGGTAGGCTTGCCGTTGTATCCGCTTTCAGCAGGGAATGGCGGTTTGAGGGTAGGTTCTCCTCTTCTGCCTTCCATAGAGTGGATCAGTGCGGTTTCCTCTCCGCAAACGAACGCTCCGGCACCGTATCTGATGTTGATGTCGAATGAGAATGAAGTACCCAGAATCTTCTTTCCAAGGAGACCGAGCTCCCTTGCCTGCTTGATGGCAATCTTGAGACGCTCAACTGCAAGAGGATATTCGGCTCTGATGTAAACCAGGCCGTGAGTGGCACCGATTGCATATCCGCAGATAGCCATGGCCTCGACGATGGAATTAGGGTCTCCCTCCATGATGGAGCGGTCCATGAATGCTCCAGGGTCTCCCTCGTCAGCATTGCAGACCACGTATTTCTCCTTAGACTGGTTCTTGGAAGCAATCTCCCACTTCAGACCGGTAGGGAATCCTCCGCCGCCTCTTCCTCTCAGGCCGGACTTCTTGATTTCATCTACTACGGCTTTTGGACTGCGGTTGAGCAGACAGTCTGCGAGAGCAAAATAGCCGTCGCGAGCAATATACTCCTCAATGTCCTCAGGATCAATCAGTCCGCAGTTCCTTAAGGCGATTCTTACCTGCTTGCGGTAGAAATCCATGTGCTTGGAGTCGGATACTGTAGTCTTCCGTTTCGGATCTACATACAGCAGCCTGGTGACTCTCTTTCCGCCGATAATGTGGCTGGTAAAGATCTCTTCCGCATCCTCAGGCTTAACCTTTGTGTAGAAAGTATTGTCAGGTATTATTTTTACGATAGGGCCTTTTTCACAGAAACCGAAGCAGCCTGTAGTGATAACTTCAACCTTGCCTTCAAGATTGTTCTCTGCAATAAGTTTCTTGAAATTCTCGGCGATATGGTGGCTTTCAGAAGCCTTGCAGCCTGTTCCTCCGCAGGTCAGGATCTGCATTTTCGGTGTTCCCTTCTTGAGACCGCAGCATACAGAAGAGTCCTGATGGTCGCTCTGTTCACGGGGTTTGAGATGAACACTCGCTTTTTCACGGATTTTCTTCAAATCCTCAATAGACGATATTTTCATAAAAATCGATAATGCTTTTCATTATTGTTTTCGGGGCATAAAGATAAGAGAAATTCTTTAATTTCTTAATAGTTTTCCAAGAAAATATGTAAAATCACAAGGATTTCACATTCAAAAACCTTCCAATCTGAAATAAAAACCATGAATAGAGGCCTTTCTTTTGAGGTTATTGCTAAATTTTTGTTACAAAGTGCTGATAACCGGGACTTCAAATAACACTGGTCCGGTTTGGTTTTTACTTTTGCACCACGAAATGAACGAAAAAATAATCGAACATTATAACATTTAAAATTCAAGATCATGAAAAAGGTATTGTTTATCGCTGTTGCAGCTCTTGCATTCGTAGCTTGCAAGAACAACACTCCTGCACAGGAGGCTGCTGCTGAGGCTACCGAGGCTGCTGCTGAGGTAACTGAGGTTGCTACTGAGGTTGCCGCTCAGGCTGATTCTACTGTTAACGCTGCTTCTGAGGCTGTTGAGGCTGAGGCTAACAAGGTAGAGGAAGCTGCTAATAAGGTAAAGGATGGTGCAGAGGCCGTTAAGGGTGCCGTTGAGGCTGTAAAGGACGCTGCTGAGACCATCAAGAAGTAATTTGACTTTTTGACCTTACAGTTTGACGGATGGCTAAAACAGCCATCCGTTTTTGTTTAGGCCCGGTTTTTGCAAAATTTGCATTCGTAGCATTATTTTTTTACTTTTGAATCGTAAACAATTTATTAACCCTTAATACTTCACTGTTATGAAAAAGATCATTGCTATGATGTGCGCAGCGTTGTTCCTGTTCGGCGGAACTTACGCACTTGCTTCAACTGCTTCTGTATCAGAGCCTCAGACCCTTGAGAAGAAGGCTAAATCTGACAAGAACAGAAAGGTTGATACCAAGAACAAGAAGACTGACACTAAGACCGACAAGAAGACTGACAACAAGAAAGAGCAGAAGGACAGCGGTAAGTCTGATACCAGCAAGAAATAGTTTTCTTTTGTAATAAAAATGAAACGGGACGGATTTGATCCGCCCCGTTTTTTGTTTTCGCTCCGTGAGACTAGAAGAGAGCAGTTACCTTGTCAATGACTTCAGTGGCGCTGCAGTCAGGAGAAAGAACCAGGTCTGCCTTTGCGTTTACATAGTTGAATTCTTTCTTGAAACGCTTTTCTCCACCTCCGGTGACATTCAGCATTATGGTCTGCTCCGGATTTACCTGCCCGTCCTTAATGGCTTTGATCAGACTCATAACTGCCACTCCGGCAGCAGAATAGATATCTATGCCTTCAAGCTCCTCGAACAGTTCGCAGGCTTGGGTGAGTTCTCCGTTGGTGACTTTCTGGAAGTCTCCGTTACTCCATTTCAGAACGTCGAACAATCCTCCGGCTATGGAATAAGGCGGTTTACGGTTGCTAAGAACAGGAGCCTTTATCTGCAGAGCCTTGATCCTGCCCTCATTTTCATCCATCGGAAGAAGGGCGCGGCTGTCGGCCTTCCAGGCGTCATACATAGGAGTGAACGGAACGTTCTGGGAAGGAATCAGTTTCATTATGTGGTCACCGAACCTACCGTCTTCCTTTAGCCTCAGGTTGGCTTCGTAAGCGGCAATCGTACCGGTTCCGCTTCCCACAGCCTGGAAATAGACGTCAGGAATCCTGCCAATCACATGAGCTGCTGACAAAACGGTGGTACCCATTCCGTCTCTTCTGGCCACGTTTTTGGCTCCTCCCTCTTCCATGAAAAGAGGGGATGCGTTCAGTTTGGCAGCCAGGGCTATCGCATCGAAATAGTCGCTTCCCTTCGGGGAGCAGATAACTTTTACACAGTCGTTCAGCCTGTCTTTGAACCAGAGAGCGTCCAGATTGTCTTCAGGAATCGCTATCACCAGGGGGATGTTGTTGTCTGAGCAAACCTGGGAGAATGCCCTTGCGGTGTTGCCGGCAGAAGCTACAACCAGAATCCTCTTGTTGTCTGCAGCCAGTCTTCCGCATACTGAATAAGCCTCGGTTTCCTTGAAAGAGCAGGTGCGCATAGTGGCGCCTTTTTCCGGCCACCATCCACTGAAGGTTATGTAGAGATTCTTCAGTCCCAGCTTCTTAGCCAGCTGTTCGCTTTTGTAGGTAACAGGAGCGCAAGACCCCTTGAGGGCCCGGCTTACAGGGAGCCAGTCGGAGAACCTGTAGATTCCGAAAGAAGGATCCTTGAAGTCAATCTGCTTCTTGTCATAGATGGCCCTGACAAGCGAAGGGCGTGAGTCCTCCGGATCGGCCATAAGCCATCCAGTGTCATCGAATGCTCTGTGGGTCAGGCAGTTTTCCAGGCGGTAGCTAGTCGGTTTGATTTCCATATCATTTAGTTTTATCATTATTTTTCAATATTCTCGCAGACTATTTCGGCAAAGTCCTTGACAGGAACTTCCGCCTTGCTTCTGATGGCCCTGTAGCACATAGGGCAGGCGGTGACAATCTCGTCAGGATTCTCCGCCATCAGGCTTGTTACAGAACTCTCGGCGATCTTTGCCTTGTCTTTCTCGTCCAGGGTCAGGGTGCCCATGCTATAGCCGCAGCAGATGCTCTCATCCCTTTCCTTGGAGGCTTTTTTCAGCTCGGCGACGGAACTGAGGACGTTTCTAGGCTCTTCGTATATTCCGCAGCCTCTGCCAAGTTCGCAAGGATCGTGGTAGACTATCGCTGAGGAGGATTTGGAAACTTTCAGTTTTCCTTCCTTGATGAGCCTGTCTACCAATTGTGTGTAATGTATCACCTCGATGCCATTCAGCGAATATTCTTCCTTGAAGATTTTCAGGCAGATAGGGCAGGAAACCAAAAGTGTGGTGCATCCTGATTCCCTTATTATCCTGCTGTTGGCCTGGATGGTCTTTTGAGCGGCTTCTGTCCTTCCGGCAAGCATCAAAGGCCTTCCGCAGCAGATACCCTCGTTTCTGTCCATGAACTCGTAGTCCTGGCCGCTGGCCTTGAGTATGGTCTCCACGGACTTTATGATAACCGGGGTGAGATGACTCATGCAGCCGGCAAAATACAGGATCTTTCCGCCGGCTTTTCCAGCCAGGTTCGCGGAACTCTTGGAGGATGCGTCCTCCAGATATGAGTAATCACACTTTATATTATTGTTCTGTGTTTCCCTCAATGCCCTTCTGATGGCAGGGGAGTTCACTCCCACAGGGCAAAGCGCATAGCACTTGCCGCACATCAGGCACTTGTCTGCTATCTCCCTGGTTTTCCTCTTGTTATGCCTGCGCAAGAAGCGTATGAAATAAACGGAGGAGTATTTTAGATTCTTCTTCTGGACGTTCATAGGGCAGGCATCCAGGCAGAGTCCGCAGCTTGAACAGGCGTAGATTTCAGCCTCGGCGAATCCCTTGCGTGGCTTGCGAACCTTCAGGCCGGCATTTCTCATAAGTATGAGGAGCGGCTCTGTCAGGATGTGCATATAGCGCGAGAACGGCATAGCAAGGAAGAACAGTCCAAGGCAGATGGAATAGGCCCACCAGGTAGGAAGGAAATTCAGCTCGTTTCCGAAGAAAGCCCTGAAAACCCAGTTTAGAGGTCTGGTGAGGAATCCGCCACCGCTGAGGTCTGCCGTAAATCCTTCTGCCAGAAGCCTCAGAGGAAAGATGAGCCACAGGCTGTACAAAGCTACGCGGTCAGCCAGGGATGGTTTGGTAGTATGCCTCATTCCCAAGGCTATGGACCTGACTCTCTTGAACATGGCTAGACCGATACCGCTTAGTACATAAAGCAGCAGAAAGTCCATTATGAAGAAGAACACTGAGCCCCTTAGGGTTTCATGAGCTGGATTGATCCATATAAAGAATCTGTAGAAGATAGGGTAGTAAAGCGATCCTTCCGTCAGTCCGGAAAGGTGTCTTGGCGCAAATAACCATACCTCGATATGTCCAACCACGATGAGCAGGAACCATCCGAAGGCGATCGCCGAGTGCATGTATCCGAGAAGGGGTTTCCTCTTCCATATCTTGGTGTGCAACAGGCAGTCGCAGAAAATATCCTTGATATTCTTCCAGGCTGTCTTCGGGTTGAATAAAGACTTTAGAAGCTTGATCCTGTCTTCTCCGGTCAGATGATAAAGAATCCTGACAAGACCTATGAAAAGGTAGACCAGGATGAAGCTTATTCCGATAACGAACGGCAGTACAAAATGATTGTAGCTGTTGGGATAACGGTCGATGATCCCTTCCGGAGATATCTGCAGTATGTTTGATGTCAGAAGATAGATCATTTTCCGTAGATTTTTTGGATTGACAATATCAGGTGGCGGGTGTTGATCCCCCTTGGGCACACCATAGTGCATTTACCACACAACATGCAATGATTCAGGAGTTTGACGGCATCATCGCTGAGCCCGTTCTGAAGAGAAAGGATGGCCTTCCTTACGCTGGTATCTTCAAAGGCTCCGGCAGTGCAGCTGGCTGAGCAGCTGCCGCAGGCCATGCATTTGAGCACGTCCGGCTCAAGGGCCGCCAGAGAGAGGAATTTCTCCTTGTCTGCCTTGTCCAGGTTGATTCTGGAACTTGGGCTGAAACTGAAACCGAAGTCTATCATTTCCTGAAGTTTTCTTTAATGTACCGGTCTATTTCCATAGCGGCGCTGCGGGCCTCGTGAAATGTGTCCGGAAGAGTCTTGGGACCGGTGCAGGCTCCGGCATAGAACAGGCCCGGAAGCTTGCTCTTCTGGAGGGAGAGGAAACCATCCCTTGAAGAGAAGAATCCGTCTTCTTCCACACTGAGATTCAGCTGTCTGCCCACTTTGTGACCCGCCTCGGAAGGCCTCATTCCGGCCATCAGTACCAAGCGGTCCAACGTAACTTTAACAGGCCTGCTGGAGAGAGTGTCTTCCGCTTTTACAAGCAGCCTTCCTTCGGAAGTTTCAGCAACTTCACTCACTCTTCCCCTGATGAACCTGATACCGGCTTTCTGGGCTCTGAGATAAAGGTCCTCGTAGTGGCGTCCGAACATTCTAAGATCCATATAGAAGCAATAAACATTTGCTTCAGGGTAAAGCTCTTTGGTCTCTATGGCCTGCTTTACTGCAGTTGCGCAGCAGACCTTGGAGCAGGCTGGATTGCCGGCTTTTTCGTCTCTTGAACCCACGCAGTGAACGAAGCCGATGGCTTTTGGGGCAGGGGAGAAGGTCTTGCCTTCCCTGAAGACTTGCTCCATATCAGCGTTTGTCATCACCCCATCATAGATGCCATAGCCATATTCTTCCTTCTTTTCGGCCTTGAACATATCGAATCCGCTGGCCAGAAGCACGGCATCAGCCAGAATGGTTATTCCGTTGGAAAGCATAGCGTTAAAGGAGCGGTCCAGAAGGTTTATGGAGTTCACGTCTGTCTCTGTGAAGCATTTTACATCCTTGATTCCATCCAGCAGCCCGTCCAGAACTTCCTTTGCCGGAGTCTGGTCTGGGAAAAGGCGGTCCCATTTGGCAAGATGCCCTCCAAGGCGTTTTTCCTTTTCTGCCAGAATCACATTGTATCCCATCCGGGACAAAACTGCGGAGGCTTCCAGTCCGGCAGGTCCGCCTCCTATGACCAATATGTTGTTTTTCATAACTTTACTTCAGACATTGTGGTTTTTGGGGCTCGCCGAGATATTTCCCGTTCTTGCCCAGATATTTCTTTGCTGGATCATATGGTATTCCGATTTTGTCTAACAGCGGTTCCACGCTTACCTGATGTGTCTGCAGCCCCAGGTCCCAAGGGTCGTAACCCATTACAAGACCGGCAACCTCCTCGTATGTGAACACCGGGATTCCATGCCCGTCCTGCCCGTAGGTTTTACCCTGTGTCTCGGCGATTACATATTGCCATCTATCCAGGAAATAAGGGCATCCAGGGCAGTTGGTGATTATCATGTCCGGTTTGAACGGTTCCATACTCTCGAATTTCTTGTGGGTGTTGGAAAGCGAATAGCCTCTGTTCCCCTTGATGAAGTACTGGCGGAAACCAAATCCGCAGCAATGCCTTCTTTCCGGATAATCAACGATTTGTCCGCCCCAGGCCTCTACCATTCCAACTAGTACGTAAGGATATTCGGCACCTCCCACGCCTTTGGAAGGGAACATCTTGGAATAGTGACAGCCTATATGCTCCACAACCCTGAGAGGTTCTCCGGTATTCTTGTTCACCAGCTTGTATTTGCTCTTGGCTGCTATCTGCATCCTATACTTGAATATCAGGTCGCTGGCGTGGACCAGGAACTTTGGCTTAGCAAATTCCAGATGACAGCTTTTCCAGAGGTTCTCCGCGATTTTCTGCTGGAGTTCAGGATACTCTCTCCAGGTTTCCATTGTTTCGCAGTACAGGCCGAATGAGGTGATGCAGGAGCATACATAGTTCTCGTAGCCATATTTGTGCATCAAGGCAAACTGCCTGGCTATGATGGTCATAACCGTTTCCTGCGGAATCGTGTCAGAGTGGTATGCGATTCCTCCGCAGGTGGTGTGGTGCTCTGTCTCGAATATGTCTTTTCCAAGCTTGTTTCTGGTTATGTCCAGGAAAGTTGCCTCGGAGGCGGGGAAGAAAGACTGCCTGATGCAGCTCCTTACATAGAAATAATGGTCTTCCGGTATCTCTTTCTGGTATTCGGCCCAGATTTTCTTTTTTCCTTCGTAAATCATCTTCTAGTGATTGAAATGTTTTGGACTGCACTCAGTGTAGATCTTCTGGCAGTACTCTTCTTCTGTCAGCCCGAGCTCCTCTGCTTTCTTTAATCCTGCATTCTTCACATTTTCAAGCATTTCAGTAGCTCCGGTAATATCGTAGATTTTTTTCAGTTCATCCAGATCCTTCTGTGGTATCTTTCTCATTGCGCCTGGACCTTCCTTGTCCAGGTTGCCGCCCAGGCGGTCAAATACTTCGTCGATATTCTTTTCCACCCACTGCCAAACTACTCCCGCTTCCAGATGCGCGTCGTATTTGAAGGCTCTGGCGTATATGCAGTAGCCATAGTTTAGGATGTTGTGGTTGAGGTCTTTGCATAAGAGATACATCTGCCTTCCTTTCTCGGATTCCATAAAGAACCCGGTTTGTATGGAAAGACTTCTGAGTGCCATTATTATAAGGCCGGCTGCGTTCTTTCTCGGGCATCTGGTTACACAGCTTAAACATTCTCCGCAATACCAGATAGTATCGCTCTTGAGCAGTTCTTCAATCTGCGCATCATCCTGATGCTGAACTATATCGACGATTCGTCTAGGATCGTAGCGGTAGAATTCCGCAGCCGGACAGATGGCTGTGCAGGTACCGCAGTTTATGCAGGCGTTCAGACCCTCCCGGAGCCTGTAATCCTTCATCAGTCTGTCGTAAAGCTTTCCCATCTATGCCGTTACTTTGGAGTTGGTAGGGTACTTGGCCGCCAGGGCCATGAGATCTATATCGTTATTCATATTCTCGGCCATCTTGCTGAGGACCTTGATGAATGACTGCAGATCCTCCTTTGCTATGCCGTTTATTATCTTGTCTACGGCTTCAATAGCGACATCGGTAACCTTGTCCTTTATCCTCATGGCATATTCGGTTACCTCTATCAGGTTCTGGCGGCGATCTTTAGGGTTGCTGGCCCTGCGCACCAGATTCCTTTCTTCCAGCCCGTCCACGAGCTTTACCACGGAATTCTTGTCTTTGAGCATATAGTCGGCGATCTGCTGCTGGGTGAGTACTCCTTCGTCCCAGAGAGTGTCCATGACAAGGAACTGCTCAGGGGTGATGTTGAAACCCTGGCTTTCGAAAATCCCGGCTACATACTGCTTGAAACGGTTATGCACCAGGTTCAGGAACATTGCCACTTGTTTATTCAGTATCATATAATACGAAATTGTATAGTACGAGGTTTTACTTTCAAAAACGATTACAAATATAGCATAAAAGCGGTCTTGTTGGACCTTTATGCCAAAGAAATGGTGACTATGATGTAGAGGATGTAGAGAGCAAATAGCATCACTCCTTCTATTCTCCTGATCTTGAAGCTTGTCCTTGCCGATACCAGGAACAGAAGGGTAGCCAGGAGCAGGAAGATGAAGTGAACGTGGTTGACGCTGGCCAGCGGAAGCGGGGTGACCGTGGCACAGCCTCCGAGAATCAGGAATACATTGAAGATGTTGGATCCAATGACATTTCCGATAGCGATTCCCACTTTCTTGCGGCAGGCGGCCATTACGCTGGCGGCAAGTTCCGGAAGGCTGGTTCCGACAGCTACTATGGTTGCTCCGATAAGGGTATCGGAGACGCCTCTGGCCCTTGCCAGGATCGTTGCGTTGTCTACCAGTATGTTACCGCCCCAGATAAGGACTGCTAGTCCGCCCAGGAACATAACCAGGGAAACAAGGAAGTTCTTTTTGACAACCGGCTTCTCCTCTTCCTTGGTATCGGTTTCCGCCGCTTTTTTGGCTTCTTCGTGCCTGTTTGCGCTCGCGATGGAGTAGAACATGAAAACCAGGAAGAAAAGCAGGAGAACCAGACCCTCGGTTCTGGATATCATGTTTCCTGTCATCTGGTCATCGATGGTAAGTGTTTCTATCTGGGCGTCCAGGGAAACGATTATAAGGACAACTGTAGACAGCAGCATGAACTGCATATCTCTGTTGACATTGATCCTGGATACCGTCATAGGATAGATTATGGCACTTAATCCTATGATGAGAAGGATGTTGCAGATGTTAGATCCCAGGATGTTACCTACGGAAAGACCAACGCTTCCTTTCATCGCACCCAAGAATGAGACTACCATTTCCGGCGCACTGGTACCGATTGCGACGATAGTCATTCCTATAACAATGTCAGATATGCCGAAGCGGCTTGCTATCCTGGATGATCCATCCACAAGGAAGTTGGCTCCGATGATTATCATCGCCAAACCTAGAATAATCAAAAGTATGGTAGTTGTCATAATCGTTTGTTTTGCGTTTTAATATTCGTCCCAGCTCTTTATCTGTACCTGGTCTATGTCCAGGTTGCAGAAAGCGTTGATGAACGCGCTGGCCAGGCGGGTGTTTGTCAGAAGCTGGATATTGAAGTCAACGGCTGCCCTGCGGACCTTGTACCCGTTGTCAAGCTCGGTCTTGGTCAGGTTCTTAGGTATGTTGACCACCATATCTATCTTCTTCTGGCGGATAAGGTCCAGAGCCTGAGGGCCCTTTCCCTTTTCGCTTGGCCAGTAAACCAGGTTGGTCTGTATGTTATTGTCTTTTAAGTATCTGTAGGTACCTCCAGTAGCGTAGAGCTTGTATCCCTTGCGGCTGAGTTTCTGGCAGGCTTCCAGCATTTCAGCCTTCTCCTTGCCGTCTCCGGTGGAAAGGAGGATGCCCTTGGCCGGGATGCTGTATCCGACGCTGAGCATGGACTTGAGCACGGTTTCAGAGGTATCGTCACCGATGCAGCCGACTTCGCCTGTGGAAGCCATATCCACTCCCAGTACCGGATCTGCCTTAAGGAGTCTCGAGAACGAGAACTGAGGGGCCTTGATTCCGACATAGTCCAGGTCGAAGGCGCTCTTGTCCGGAGTCTTGAACTTTTCTCCGGCCATGACCTTTGTGGCAAGTTCTATGAAGTTTATTTTCAAGACTTTGCTTACAAACGGGAAACTTCTGGAAGCTCTCAGGTTACACTCGATCACAAGGATATCATTATCCTTTGCCATGAACTGGATATTGAACGGACCGCTGATTTTCAGTTCCCTGGCAATGGTTCTGGAAATCTTCTTTAGCCTTCTTACGGTCTCCACATAAAGTTTCTGAGGAGGGAACTGTATCGTAGCGTCTCCGGAGTGGACTCCGGCAAATTCTATGTGTTCGCTTATTGCGTAGGCTACTATCTCGCCGTCCTTGGCCACAGCATCAAATTCTATCTCCTTGGCATGCTGGATGAATTCGCTCACCACCACGGGATGCTTCTTTGAGACATCTGCGGCCAACTGAAGGAACTGCTTGAGTTCGTGGTTGTTGGAGCATACGTTCATAGCCGCTCCGCTGAGTACGTAGGATGGTCTTACAAGAACAGGGTAGCCTACCTTGTCCACAAAGGCATGGATGTCGTCCAGGGTCGTAAGTTCGCTCCAGCGAGGCTGATTGATGCCCAGACGGTCCAGCATCGCTGAGAACTTATGGCGGTCTTCCGCATTGTCTATGGACAGGGCAGAGGTTCCCAATATCCTCACATTTGCATCGTTAAGCCTCATAGCCAGATTGTTAGGAATCTGTCCTCCCATACTTACCACAACTCCGTAAGGGGATTCCATCTCGAAGATGTCCATAACCCTCTCGTAGGTGAGTTCATCAAAATAGAGGCGGTCGCACATATCGTAGTCTGTGGAAACGGTCTCCGGGTTGTAGTTTATCATCACACCCCTCCAGCCGCATTTGCGCAAGGTGCTCAGACAGTTTACGCTGCACCAGTCAAATTCCACGGAACTGCCTATGCGGTAAGCTCCGCTTCCAAGGACAATTATGGACTTGTGGTCTTTCTCGAAGTTTATGTCGTTGGCGGTTCCGTTGTATGTCAGGTAGAGGTAGTTTGTCTTTGCCGGGAATTCCGCCGCCAGAGTATCTATCTGCTTGACTACAGGGAAGATGCCAAGGGACTTGCGGTACTCGCGGACCTTGATCGCATAGCTGTCCGGGTCTGCCTTGCCCTTGAGGACCAGCCTTCCTATCTGGAAATCTGAAAAGCCGCTTGCCTTGGCCCTCTGCATCGTTTCGGTGTCTATATCCCTGAGGTCCTTGAGACGGGAAAGATCTTTCCCGATCAAGTGGATATTGTAGAGTTTCTGGAGGAACCACTTGTCGATCTTTGTGGCATCGTGGATCCTGTCTACAGTGTATCCTGCTTCAAAAGCCTTGGCTATGACGAAGATACGGCTGTCTGTAGGTTCCTTGAGCTCCTTCTCTATATCATCCACCTTCATTTCCTTGTTGGCAACGAAGCCGTGTGCTCCGCGACCGATCATCCTGAGACCTTTCTGGATAACCTCCTCGAAGCTCCTTCCGATGGCCATCACTTCTCCCACACTCTTCATACTGCTTCCAATAAGGCGGCTGACTCCATGGAACTTGGAAAGGTCCCAGCGAGGAATCTTGCACACAATATAGTCCAAGGCCGGCTCAAAGAAGGCCGGTGTGGTCTTTGTCACGGAATTCTTCAGGTCGAACAGTCCGTAGCCCAGTCCGAGCTTGGCGGCCACGAATGCCAGCGGATAGCCGGTAGCCTTGGAGGCCAGGGCGGAAGACCGGCTCAGACGGGCGTTCACCTCAATCACCCTGTAGTCTTCGCTTTCCGGGTCGAAGGCATACTGGACATTGCATTCTCCCACGATGCCTATATGCCTGACTATCTTTATGGAAAGCTCCCTGAGCAGGAAGTATTCGTGATTGGTGAGGGTCTGGCTTGGAGCCACCACGATGCTCTCTCCGGTATGTATTCCAAGAGGGTCGAAGTTCTCCATGTTGCAGACCGTTATGCAGTTGTCGAAACGGTCTCTGACAACCTCATATTCTATTTCTTTCCAGCCTTTAAGGGATTTTTCCACCAACACCTGCGGGGAGAATGTAAAGGCTTTTGCGGTAAGTTTCCTCAGTTCCGAGTCATTGCTGCAGAAGCCGCTGCCCAGTCCTCCGAGGGCGTAGGCGGCCCTGACAATAACGGGATAGCCCAGTTGGTTGGCAGCCTTCAGGGCGTCTTCAATATTCTCTACAGCGTGGCTCTTTATGGTCTTAACTGAAATCTCGTCCAGTTTCTTAACGAACAGTTCCCTGTCTTCCGTGTCCATTATTGCCTGGATAGGGGTTCCAAGCACCTGTACCTTATATTTATCCAGGACTCCGCTGCGGTATAGCTCCACTCCGCAGTTGAGGGCGGTTTGTCCTCCGAAAGACAGAAGTATGCCTTGAGGCTTCTCTTTCTGGATGACCTTCTCCACAAAATAAGGAGTTACGGGCAGGAAGTAAATCTTGTCAGCGATGCCTTCTGATGTCTGCACAGTGGCGATGTTAGGGTTTATGAGCACTGTCTTTATGTGCTCTTCCTTCATTGCCTTGAGAGCCTGGGATCCGGAGTAGTCGAATTCTCCGGCTTCACCGATTTTCAGTGCGCCGGAACCCAGAATGAGGACTTTCTTTATAGACTTCATTTACAGGAGGTTTATGAACTGGTCAAACAAAAATTCAGTATCGGTCGGGCCGCTTGTGGCCTCTGGATGGAACTGGGCGGAGAAGAATGGTTTCTTCTTATGGCGGATGCCCTCGTTGGTGCCGTCGTTCATGTTCACGAACAACGGTTCCCAGTCTTTGTCCAGGGTCCTGTCATCCACGGCGAATCCGTGGTTCTGACTGGTTACGAAGCAACAGTCGGTTCCGAGCATCCTTACCGGCTGGTTATGGCTGCGGTGCCCGTATTTGAGTTTGTAGGTCTTGGCTCCCGCCGCCCTGGCCATCAGCTGGTTGCCCATGCAGATGCCGAAGATGGGCTTGTTCCCTTTCATCGCGACCTTAAGATGCTCTACGGCCTTGGTGCAGAGTTCCGGGTTTCCCGGACCGTTGGATATGAACAAGCCGTCCCATTCCAGAAGGTTGAAGTCATAGTCCCAAGGAACCCTCATGACTTCCACATTTCTGTTTATCAGGCATCTGAGAATATTGTTCTTTACTCCGCAATCCACCAGCACCACTCGTTTTGTTCCCTTTCCGTAGACCGTAACATCTTTGCATGAAACTATATCCACCTGGTTATCCAGGTTGGGGTCGGGAATAGCTCCCTTCTTGCGACTGCCCAAAGGCACTATCCTTCCCAGCATAGCGCCGTTTTCCCTGAGCACCTTTGTCAGTTCCCTGGTGTCAACCCCGTAGATTCCTGGAATCTTATGGCTTTTCATCCACTGGTCCAGGCTTTTGGCTGAATCCCAGTGGCTGTAGTTTTCCGAGTAGCAGGAGATCACAAGTCCCCGGACGTGTATCTTTTCAGATTCGAACACCTTTGATATGCCGTATTCATCCACCCTGTCTTCAGGTACTCCGTAGTTTCCGATAATAGGGTAGGTTATGCAAAGTATCTGTCCTGAATAGGACGGGTCCGTCAGGCTTTCCGGGTAGCCGACCATTGCGGTGTTGAATACTACCTCTCCGTCTGCACTCTTCTGATAACCAAAAGAATAGCCCTGAAATTCAAGGCCATTCTCCAAAACTAGTTTTATGTTTTTCTGTGATTGCATCATCAAAGGTTCAAATCGAGGTGCAATTTACAAACTTCTTGCGAAAATACCCCAGAATTCTTCCTTAAGTTCTTCCCAGGTTTTCTGCTGGGATGCGCTCAGGCGGCTGCAGTAGCTGTTCAGAAGCTCCACGGCTTCTTCCTTGCGGCCTTCCTTGATCAGCTGTACCGCTTTCTTTTCCAGGGCGGGAGCATCGTCGAAGATCATGTCGTCATACTCCTTCAGTGCCTTTTTCATTCTGGAGGCCGTCCTGTTCCATCCGAATGCCGCAAGGCGGTTGGTTTCCCTGAAACGCCAGATAGCAGCATCCTTGCGGTAACGTTTCTGCCCGCATACCTCAAATCCTGCAGGTAGCTTTGTCTGGCCGGCGTAGATCGGCACCCTAGGGGTAAGGGCCGGAATGTCAAATGCGAAGTAAGCCACTCCGCCGACTTCGTCCGGAAGCCAGCTGCGTAACTTGATAATCTCTGAATATGAGCACTGTATCACGGAAATCGTATAGGCCCAGGAAACCGTTCCCGGCTTGAGGTTGTTCAGGAGGGAACGCATTGCATTGGTCATATAGGGACTTACCGGACAGGTTGTGTCAGAGACTGCGACCAGTTCTCCGTTTTCATTCCTGGTCCACCTCTTGACCTCCGTGTTGAGGTTCTTGAGCATATCGAACTCAGTCCCCTCGTAAGTGGAGCGGTAGATCTCGAACATCTGCCTTGCGCTGACTTTCTTCTTTGGCTTGATTGTGAACGGAATCTCCTCGTCTTTCATTGTCAGGCCAAGGCCAGGGTCCAGGGTGTTGAACACAAAGACCTCCCTGTGGGAGAAGTTCTTGCCTTTCTGCCCGTCCTCTGAAACCATCTTGTAGAACTTGAAAGGGGACTTTCCGTCCCAAAGACCCAGTTCCTTGCATCTTTCCCTAAGGTCAGAACCGTACATGAAATTATCCGGATCGGAGAAATTCACTGTCCCAATCCTCGGAACGTTGGCGCTTATTCCTACGTGGTCATCCGGAATCCTCTGTGCAACCCACAGAGCTCCAGGCTTTTTGCCGCTTTTTCCGGTGCCGTATATCTCAAAGAACCAGGCCTCGTTCTTGTCTATTACCGTAAGGCATTCGCCGTTGTCGGCAAAGCCGTATTCTTCTGCCAGGCTTCCCATCAGGCGGATGGCGTCCCTGGCCGTAGAGCATCGCTGAAGAGCCACTCTTTCAAGCTCTTCTATAAGGAACAGGGCATCTCCGCGGCGCAGGTCCTGGCGGCCTTCGGTTGTGGTTTCTCCAATGGCCAGCTGCTTTTCGTTCATGCAAGGGTAGGCCACGTTCATATATCGGAAAGTCTCCTTTTCCGGGGCCGGTATTGAGCCCTTGACTTCCACGTCCCTCGTGTCGTACGGCTCTTCCGTGTGCATCAGGCCCCAGCGGATCTCATCAACGCTCCCTGGAGCAAATACCTTTCTCGGCTCCATCGTGAGCCAGGTCCTGAAGTTGGAGTCGCAGGTATGGGCTGTCATCACCGATCCGTCGTCCGAGGCTTGCTTCCCTACAACTATAGACGTGCATTGGGCTGAAGCCAGGCTTGGCATAAGGCCAAGTAGGGCCAGCAACGCGAATGATATGACAAACTTCCTCATTTCCAATTACATGCTTCGTGCAAAGATGCTCCAGAATTCTTCTCTCATCTCCTCCCAGGTTCTCTGCTGGGATGCGCTCAGGCGGCTGCAGTAGCTGTTGAGAAGTTCCACGGCCTCTTCCTTCTTGCCTTCCTTGATAAGTTTTGCTGCCTTTTCTTCAAGTGCCTTGGTGTCTTCAAACAGCATCTGGTCATACTCGGCTAGGGCTTTTCTGACGCGGTCTTTGGTTCTGTCCCATCCGATGGTAGCCACGCGGTTGGTCTCCCTGAACTTCCAGATTGCGGCGTCTTTGCGGTAGCGGTGCTGGCCGCATACGTCAAATCCGGCAGGCAGTTTTGTCTGTCCGGCATAGATAGGCACGCGTGGGGTCTGGGCCGGGTTATCGAAGGCGAAATATGCCACTCCGCCCACTTCGTCCGGGAGCCAGCCTCTGAGTTTAACTATCTCTGAATAAGAGCACTGGATAACGGCTATCGTCCTTCTTCTAGGGGCGCAGCCTGGTTTGAGCATGTTCAGCAGTTCCCTTGTGTCGTTGGTCATGAACGTGCTGATTGGGGCGGTGGTGTCGGTGACGGTCTTCATTCCTCCGTCTTCTCCCCTGACTCTTCTTTTAACGGCTACTTTAAGGTCCTTGACCTGGTCAAGGTCGGTTCCGTCATATGTCTGGCGATATAGCTCGAACATCTTCTGGGCAGACACTTTCTCCTTAGGCTTTACGGAGAAAGGCATCTCGTCGTCTTCAAACTTGAGACCCAGATCCGGAGCCAGAGTGCTAAGCACAAAGAACTCTCTGTAACTGAAGTTCTTCTTTTCTGAACTTACCATCGGCCAGAACTTGAACGGAGACTTTCCGTCCCACAGCCCCAGTTCCTTGCATCTTTCCTTCAGGTCGGAAGCGTACATGAACTTGTCCGGATTCTTGAAGTCAATCACCTCTATCCTAGGTATGTTGGCGCTTATGCATACGTGGTCGTCCGGGATTCTCTGGGCGGCCCACAGGGCTCCGGGCTTCTTGCCGCTCTTTCCGCTGCCGTAAATCTCGAACAGCCAGGCTTCTTTCTTGTCGATGACGGTGAGGCTCTCTCCCCAGTCCCCATAGCCGTACTCCTCTGCAAGGCTTCCCATCAGGCGTATGGCATCGCGAGCCGTAGAGCACCTCTGAAGGGCTATTCTCTCCAGTTCCTCTATCTGGAACATTCCGTCCTTGTTTACCAGTTCTCGCTTTCCGTCCGTGGTGGTTTCTCCCATTGCCAGCTGCTTCTCGTTCATGCAAGGGTAGGCCACGTTGAGGAACTTGAACGTTTCTCCCTCAGGTGCCGGAATGCTTCCTTTGAGAATCGTATTCCTCAAGTCAAACGGCTCTTCGGTGTGCAGCAAGCCCCAGCGAATCTCGTCCTGGCCGTTTGCAAAAACCTTCCTCGGCTCCATAGTCACCCAGGTCCTGTAGTTGGCATCACAGGTGTGGGCTGTCATCACAGACCCGTCATCAGAAGCCAGCCTGCCCACCACAATCGATGTGCAGCTTTCCTTTATTGGTTCATCTTCAGGAAGATATGGTGTGACTTGTGCATATGACACAACAGGATTGATTAGCAACAGAACGGCAATAGCCATCGCCGACGAATAAAGAAACCTTCTCATAAATATCTTGTTTTTGGTTACAACAAATATAATAAAACTGCAGATACCCCCGATTTATTTGTACCTTTACTCCTGATATTATTTTGCTGTTATGCGCCCCGGATACAGGAAATTACTGATTTGGCTCGCCGCTTTGGCCGGAACTGCGGCATCATTGTTCTATGTATTTGACAATTATGCAGACCAGATTCTGACTGGCATCGCAGATAATTATATTAAAAAGGAACTGGGTAAGACAGATTCCCTTTCCTTGAACTATTCCAACCTTGATTACAGCCTTGCCACAGGCAGGATCAAGGTAAAGGACATCGAGTTTTCCTATCTTTCTAAAAATATGGAAGGTTCCTGCAAAAGCCTGGAACTAGGGCCATTGAAGCCTCGTCAGGTATGGCGTGAAAAGCAGGTGGCCCTGGATTATGTCAGGATCAGGGAGCCGAAGTTGTCAGTTCGCCTCAAACCTGACAGAAAGGAGAAGGACTCTGTTCAGGTCAAGGAGGTATCAGAAAGCGGTATTGTCAAGTATATAAAGAAGATTGGAGTTAAACGGGTTGAGATAGATAACGGTTGCTTTTCTCTGCGACGCACCGGGAGCAAGATGGATTTGTCTGCCGATAGTATCTGCCTTTCCGTATATGACTTGGGATATGGTCTGGAAGACAGGAGACTGACCTATTGCGACTCGCTCTATGATTTTTCCGCCTCGAATTTCGTTTTCGCGTCCAAGGACAGCCTTTACCGTCTTGACGTGGACAATATTGCAACCCGGAACTCCGGTGGACTGTTTATGAAAGGCATACACGGGCGGAATACAACTTCCAAAACCCGCCACGCCGATGCCAAGGGCAAGGTGCCGGTAACCTGGTCTGATTTCAAGGCCAGGACTTTGCGCACCTCGTCCGTAAATATAGTTCGCACGGTTCTTCAGAAGCAGATTTCAATAGACAGCATATTCATAGACGGAGACCAGATGACATCCTATCGCGATGCCAGGTATCAGCCGAAGAAGGAATTTCCTATGCCTCAGGAGTCTATCCTGAGAATTCCGCTGCCTGTCCATATCGGTATGATTGATATTAAGATTACCTATTACAATATGGAGATAAAGCGCCCGGAGGGATCTGCCGGAATGCTGCGATTCCACGATACGGGCCTTAAAATAAGCCGATTCTCCAATGATCCTGATCATACTACGGTTTTCCGAATTACACCGCGTATGGGGAAAGGACAAGCTGACGTGACTCTAACTCTGAAGAATGACCGCAACTCTTCATTCACCCTAAGTGGAAATGCCAGAAATGTCAGTATCAGCGACTTTGGAGGCCTCATCGGCCCACTTTTCGGAGTCTCTGCGACTGGAAGCATACAGAGCCTCAAAACATCGTTTTCGGGTAATAAGTTTTCCACGAAAGGGAATTTCTGCATGCTTTACGATAACCTGAAGCTTGAGGTGGATCCCCAGAAGACACCGATTGCATTTCTTTCCAAGCATAGCAAGGCAGTAAGTTTGCTGGAGGGTGGTATTATCCATAGACAGAACCCGCGCAAGCTTAAGAAAGAGCCTTTTACCTGTTCAATCACCGCTAAGAGAGATCCGATGAAAAACTATGGAGCCTATATTGTATCCACTCTCCTGAACGGGGTTGAGCAGACTGTCCTTAATTCCTTGGCATACAAGGAGGCGCAAAAGATGAAAGGCCGTAAAAACATTTTAGAAAAAAAGGATAAGCTTGTCGAGCGCATCAAGGAAAAGAAACAGGAGTATAAAACCCGTCGGCAGCAGAGGAAATCCGAAAAATAAATCGTATATTTACAAGCAAATAAAACTTATAGTTATGAAATACGTATCTTATCTTGTGCTGGCCATTGCTGTTTGTGGCTGCCTTCTTTTCATGTCTATGGACGGCAAGAAACTCAAGCTTAAGGGAACAAAGTGGGTTTGGGTTGAGAAGATCTTTGTGGCAGATGCCGGAACAATGACGGTGAACCACACACTCGATTTCACTACCAAGAACGATGTAATCATAGGTTTTAATTCCTATATGCCGCCTCATCCTGCAATGTACATGAATCCGGATGGAGAGGTTCCGACCATGCCTGGCTGGAGTAATTCAGATACTAAAAAAGGAACTTATAAAGTCAAGGGAAATACTCTGACAATTACCTTTGAGGACGGATCTGAGGAGATTTTCGATTATCGCGATGGAAATCTTGTTTCCTGGAAGAGAAGTCTTGAGGGCAAAGAAAAGGTTTATGTTCCTTGCACGGAATTCAAATCCCCAGAAAATTCCTGACCACCCACCATATTAGGTATAGTGCCACGTAAGATATAATAGTGTATTTGCTTGTGGCAAAGTTATATAGGGAGACGGTTAATCTGGAAGGGCTGGGCCTGTTCATCATCAGTGTGGAATAGGCTGTAACCAAAAGCAGGGGAATCGCGATTACAAAGAAAAGATTATATGAAACTGCCTCGGCGATTCTGCCGTGAAGGCACGCGTGTATAGCCCTCTGGGCGCCGCAGGACGGGCATTGGTATCCCGTAAGAAACTTCATCGGGCATTTGGGAGCAATATTGGATTCCACGGGATTTACGAAATAATAAAATACCCCTGCCGCAATAATAGCGACAGGGATTATCCACATCCATATCCTATGGAATTTCCGGGCCATCAGGTCCGCTAATAGAGATTAGGATAATTAACAATGCCAGAGCCGATTCCTGCTGCAGCTGCTATGATGACAACCACGATATATATGATAATAACCAGGAACGACGAAGCTGCGGCCACAATTGCCCAGGTTGCTGCTTTCCTGGAGGAATCCTTAGCTTCCTGATAACGGCCGCTGAACCACAATCCATCTACCCTTGATGCAAACACAATGGAAACGATACCCAGTGGAAGGCAGCAGAGAATGGTGGTCAAGATTCCCCAAACCAGGTTGTTGGAAGGTTTTGGGAATGGCGGAGCCTGATACTGGTTAGGCTGCTGATAGCCGTAGGGATTCTGGTAACCTTGCTGGTATTGATACTGGTTCTGATACTGGTTCTGGTTCTGATCTGGATTAATTACTTCCATGGCATTTTCTGTTTGAGAATGTAAAGATACAAATAAAATCTCTTATATTTGGGAAAACGAACTATGGAGTGGTTGCAAAGTCTCGGTTTGCTTGGTCTTTTCCTTGGTAGCTTTCTTGCGGCTACCATAGTTCCTTTTAGTTCGGACATCCTGTTTGTAGGGATATTGGCAGCCACAAAACAGACGGTTGCCTGCCTGGCTGCGGCGACGGCAGGAAGCTTCGCCGGAAGCGTAGTCACGTACGAGATGGGCCGGCTCGGAAAGTGGGAATGGATTGAGAAATGGCTTGGGATTTCTCCTGAAAAACTTGATAAACAGCGTGTCTACATATCCAAATATGGAATATGGCTGGCTTTGGTAGCCTGGTTGCCGTTCATTGGAGATGTAATGGTGCTAGGACTGGGATTCTACCGTACCAGAAGACTTTTAACCTACATCCTTCTTCTTGTGGGCAAATTCCTCAGGTATTTATTCTGGACAATTGTTCTAACGGTCTGACTCTCCGTAAAGCAGTCTTGCTGCTGAGGGAGCCATCTTGGTGTTGGAGTGGCCGACATCTTTGACATATTCCTTCTTCCAGTTGAACGGAGTGCCTTTCACTTCTGCGTCTTTCTGGCAGAAGCTGAAGAAGGCGTTGCCTCTGGCAAGTCTTGTAAGGCCCTGGGCGTCAGTCTCCGGAGTCTGCCTCAGCGATGATGTCCTGAGAGTGTCCGCATCGCCGAGAAGGATAATCATCTTTTTGCCATAATAAGCTTTCACGTCTGCGCCGCTGCCGTTTATGCCGTATGGATAGGAGACGGTGTCAGACGGGTAGGTGTACCAGCCGGCGTTGGCTGCTACGGCTCTGTCCAGATGAGGCGTAGGGTTGAAAAGCAGGAAGCGGTGCACGAACTGGCCTCCGGCGGAATGGCCGTATATGCTGAAAGATTTTGCTTTGGAATCGCTGTGGGCTGTAAAGTAGTTGAAGACCTCTTCTATAAGGACATAGACCCTCTCGTTCTCAGGGTTGTATGATCCGTCTTCAGATGTGACATTGCCCCTCTGGTAGAACTCATCCGGAAACTGTTCAGAAGAAAAAGTCGGAACCAGGACGATGAATCCGTATTTGTCTGCCTGTTCTATCCACTGGTCGCGGTATTCATCTCCGTTGCGGTCCATTCCGTGCATTACAAAAAGCACTGGCATTGAGGAGATTTTCCCGCTTGGAACATGATAGAAAACCTTTACGCTCTTGCCTTCAAAAGGGCCGTGGCAGGCATATTCCACGACAGAGGAGCCTTCCGTGAAAAGGATTTCCTTGCGGCAGGAAGACAAAGCGGTTAAAACAGCGGCAATGAACAAAAATGACAGCAGACGTCTCATGACAATTGATTTTTTGTAAAGTTAAGCAGTTTTCCCGAAATAACTATCTTTGAAAAAAAGTAGATTATGGATTTTAAATGGTTAGAAGGTTTCAGTATATCCGTCAGGTATGAAGGCGGGCAGGTTGTCATTTGCGCAAACAAGGCCGGACTTTTGTCTATGGCAAATCACCTGAAGGCTTTGGCTGAGGAGTCTGCCGGCGGCCACTTCCATCTGGACCAAAACAACAGCCTGGAAGAAGGGTCCATAGAGTTAGTTGTGGAAAAGTCTTAATATCTTTGTGGAGTTATGTGGATTACTCTTGGACTTCTGATACTGGGCATTGTTGTGGGGATGTTCCTCAGGGGGCATAGCCTCAAATGGGTTTCTGCCGTTGTTATGGCCACAGTATGTATCTTGCTGTTTGTCATGGGCGTAAGGGTAGGGCTGAACGAGGAGATTATCGGGGCCATCAAGTCCACAGGAGTTATCTCGGCGATTCTTTTCGTGTTTGGAACGGGATGCTGCATAATCCTGACCTGGCTGTTTACAAAGTATGTGATTGACCGCAAAAAAGAAGTTGTTATTGCTGTGGATAAGGGCAGTGTTGAAACTTCGGGCGGAGGAAGCGGCTTCAAGGACAGCGCGATCATTCTCGGATGCTTCTTGCTGGGACTGGTGCTGGCCTTGACCAGGATATTGCCGGAAGGCTTCTATGCTCTTGACTTTGAGTCCTATGCTGACTGGGTGCTGTATGCCATGCTGCTGTCTGTGGGAATCAGCATAGGGATGGGGGACAGTATCGTTGGCCTTGTGAAGAAACTTCCCCGCAGGGTTCTGTGGCTTCCGCTGGTTGCGCTTGCCGGAACCTGGATAGGCTCTGTCGTGGCATTTATGATAATTAGGGCTCTGGGCTATGACCTGTCTTTGCAGCAGAGTGCAACCATCAATACTGCAATGGGTTACTATTCTCTGTCTTCTATATTGACAACCAAGGCCTGGGGAGCCACCATAGGCTCGATATGCCTTCTGACAAACCTTCTGAGAGAACTGTTCACGATTATAGCCGCAAAGCCGATGGGAAAGGTATTCGGCAGATTTGCATCCACTTCCAGCGGCGGGGCTACGGTCACCGACACCAGTCTTCCAATCATTCTCAAGGCCGAAGGCAACGAAATAATGCCAGCAGTTCTCTATTTCGGCATCGTGATAAATATTGCAGTTCCATTTCTTCTGACATTCTTTTTGATGTAAATCCAAAATTATTCGTACCTTTAAGCGATTAATTGATTTTGGTTTAATATGAAAAGAATAATTGAATGTGTGCCCAATTTTTCTGAAGGGCGCAACCGTGAGGTTATTGACAAGATAGTTGCGGCGATTGCAGCGATAAAAGGAGTAAAAGTTCTGGACGTGGATCCGGGAGAAGCCACCAACCGCACCGTGGTTACCTTCGTGGGAAGTCCTGAGGATGTAGTAGAGGCTGCTTTCCAGGGTGTTAAGAAGGCTGCTGAACTTATCGACATGAGAGTTCACAAGGGTGCTCACCCAAGGTCCGGCGCAACTGACGTGCTGCCGCTGATTCCTGTTTCAGGCATTACCCTGGAAGAGTGCGCTGATCTGGCAAGGGCTCTGGCAAAGAGGATCTTTGACGAGCAGCAGATTCCTTGCTACTGCTACGAGGCTGCCGCCTTCAAGCCGGAGAGGAAGAACCTGGCCGTTTGCCGTGCAGGCGAGTATGAGGCTCTGCCTGAGAAGGTTGTGGATCCCGACAGGAAGCCGGATTTCGGCCCAGGCGAGTACACTGAGGTCGTAGCCAAGTCCGGTGCCATAAATGTAGGCGCACGTAATTTCCTGGTAGCAGTTAACTATAACCTGAACACCACTTCCACCAGAAGGGCTATGGCCGTGGCTTTTGACGTCAGGGAGAAGGGAAGGAAGATGAGAGAGGGCGGAAGCCTTACCGGCAAGGTCCTCCGCGACGAGAACGGAAAGGAGATGTGGCAGCCAGGAACCCTCAAGGGATGCAAGGCTATCGGCTGGTACATAGATGAATACGGTATCGCACAGGTTTCAATGAACATTACCGACATCGAGGCCACTCCGCTGCACAAGGCATACGAGGAGGTTTGCCGTGCCGCTGCCGCCAGGGGCCTGAAGGTTACCGGAACTGAAATCGTGGGTCTGGTGCCTAAGAAGGTGCTAATAGACGCCGGCAAGTTCTATCTGGAAAAGCAGCAGAGGTCTCTTGGCATCGCTGAGGACGAGATTCTCAAGATTGCCGTAAAGAGCATGAGCCTGGACGATCTGAAGCCTTTCAACCCGCACGAGAAAGTTATCGAGTTCCTGATGGAAGACCCTAAGGAAATGGCTGTTAAAGAGCGTCTTGTAAGGATGACCTGCAAGGATTTTGCAATAGAGACCGCATCCGAGTCTCCGGCTCCGGGCGGCGGAAGCATTTCCGCCTATATGGGTGCTCTGGGAGCAGCCCTTTCAACTATGGTTGCCAACCTGTCTTCCCACAAGAGGGGATGGGACGACCGCTGGAAGGAGTTCTCTGACTGGGCCGAGAAGGGTAATGCCCTTATGAACGAGATGATTGCCCTTGTGGACGAGGATACCGCCGCCTTCAACAAGATTATGGACGTGTTCTCTATGCCTAAGGGAACCGAAGAAGAGAAGGCCGCCAGGGCCGCCGCTATGGAAGAAGCTACTCTGTATGCTACTCAGGTGCCTTTGAGGACTCTCAAGACCGCTTTCAAGGTATTTGAAGTTTCATCAGCGATGGCATCAGAGGGAAATCCTAACTCCGTATCTGACGCCGGCGTTGCCGCTATCGCTGCCAGAGGAGCTGTGCTCGGAGCCAGACTGAATGTCCATATCAATGCGGAAGGCTTGAAAGACAGGCAGATGGCAGAGAGCCTGATGAACGAGGCCGACAGGATCGCAGCCCAGGCAACTGCCGAGGAAAAGAGAATCCTGGAAATCGTTGAAGACAAGATAAGAGGATAAATAATACTGAATAACATGACATTCAAGGAAGAGATACTGGCTGGAATACCGGCTACGCTGCCGGAGCCAAAGCCATACGACACAAATATCAACCACGCTCCAAAGCGCAAGGATATCCTGACTCCCGCCCAGAAGAAGCTGGCTCTAAGGAATGCCCTCAGATATTTCCCCAAGGAGTTTCACGCAACCCTGGCGCCTGAGTTTGCCAAGGAGCTCAAGGATTACGGAAGAATCTATATGTACCGCTTCCGTCCTGACTACAAGATATATGCAAGGCCTATAGACGAGTATCCTTGCAAATGCCGCCAGGCTGCCGCCATAATGGCAATGATCCAGAACAACCTGGACGAGAGAGTGGCCCAGCATCCGCACGAGCTCATCATTTACGGAGGAAACGGTGCCATTTTCCAGAACTGGGCACAGTACAGGCTTACGATGCAGTATCTTGCAACTATGACCGAGGAGCAGACCCTGAGTATGTATTCCGGCCATCCTATGGGGCTTTTCCCTAGCCACAAGGACGCTCCTAGGGTTGTTGTCACCAACGGAATGGTTATCCCCAACTACTCCAAACCGGATGACTGGGAGAGGTTCAACGCTCTGGGCGTAAGCCAGTACGGGCAGATGACGGCAGGTTCATATATGTATATCGGTCCTCAGGGAATCGTTCACGGAACCACGATCACCGTTATGAACGCCGCCCGCATGCAGCTCAAGAAGAGGGGAATAGAAGGCACCCGCGAGAATATGGCAGGTATGCTGTTCATTACCGCTGGTCTTGGCGGAATGTCCGGCGCACAGCCAAAGGCCGGTAACATTGCAGGCGTGGTGAGCGTTACCGCTGAAATCAACCCTAAGGCTGCGAGAAAGCGCTACGAGCAGGGCTGGGTGGATGAACTTCACGACAATCTGGATGAACTTATAACAAGGATAAAGAAGGCCACAACCGGCAAAGAGACCGTTTCCCTTGCCTACGTTGGCAATGTGGTTGACCTTTGGGAAAGGCTCGCCGATGACAATATAAAGGTAGATATCGGTTCTGACCAGACTTCTTTGCACAATCCTTGGGCCGGCGGCTACTATCCTGTCGGTTATTCTTTGGAGGAAAGCCAGAAGATGATGGCTGAGGAGCCGGAGAGGTTCAAGGAGGCCGTCCAGGCATCGCTGAGAAGGCAGATTGCCGCAATCAACCGCCTGCACGACAGGGGAATGTATTTCTTCGACTATGGCAACGCATTCCTGCTGGAGTCTTCAAGGGCAGGTGCAGACGTCTTGAAGGCAGACGGCACTTTCCGTTATCCTTCATACGTTCAGGACATTATGGGGCCTCTCTACTTTGACTATGGTTTCGGCCCGTTCCGCTGGGTGTGCATGAGCGAAGACCCTGAGGACCTTGCAAAGAGCGATGCCCTTGCGGTTGAGGCTCTTATGGAGGAATCCAGGACCGCTACGGACGACATAAAGATGCAGATGCTGGACAATATCCACTGGATTGAAGAGGCTGGAAGGAACCATCTTGTCGTTGGCTCTCAGGCCCGTATCCTTTATGCAGACGCTATAGGCAGAACCACAATCGCCCTCAAGTTCAACGATGCAATAAGAAAGGGAGAAATCAAGGCTCCTATAGTTCTGGGAAGAGACCATCACGATGTATCCGGAACGGACTCTCCTTTCCGCGAGACTTCCAACATCTATGACGGCAGCCAGTTCACAGCCGATATGGCAGTGCAGAACGTAATTGGTGACGGCTTCCGCGGAGCTACCTGGGTATCAATCCACAACGGCGGCGGAGTCGGCTGGGGTGAAGTCATCAACGGTGGCTTCGGAATGGTTATAGACGGCAGCGAGGATTCTGCCCGTCACATCAGGGAAATGCTTCACTGGGATGTGAACAACGGTATTGCCCGCCGCAGCTGGGCACGTAACAAAGGCGCGGAAGATGCCATCAGAAGAGAGATGGAGCGTACTCCTTCCCTGAAGGTTACAATGCCTAACCATGCAGACGACTCTTTGTTGGACGAGACTTTGAAAAACATCTAGTTTATGGAACACAAGATATCATTTGAGCATCTCTCCCTGGAGAGAGTGAAGGAAATAATAGACAAAAAAATGACGCTTTCCTTGTCTGAGGAAGCTGAACAGGCAATTGTCAAATGCCGCAAATATCTGGACAGCAAGATGGAGGACATCGGCCGTCCGGTGTATGGAGTTACAACCGGTTTCGGTTCTCTGTGCAATGTGACCATCCCGGAAGACCAGCTGAGCCAGCTGCAGTACAACCTGGTTGTAAGCCACGCCTGCGGAATAGGCGAGAAGGTAAGGCCTGAAATCGTGAAGCTGATGCTGCTTCTGAAAGTGCAGTGCCTGTCATACGGACATTCTGGAGCTCAGCTGGTTACGGTGCAGAGGCTGATAGACATGTTCAACAACGATATCCTGCCGGTTGTATACCAGCAGGGTTCCCTTGGAGCATCCGGAGACCTGGCTCCGCTGGCGCATCTTGCACTGCCGCTGCTTGGTCTTGGTGAAGTGGTTTACAAGGGGAAGACAATGCCGAGCGCCGAGGTTCTCTCCATTATGGGATGGGAGCCTATCAGGCTGCAGAGCAAGGAAGGTCTGGCCCTTCTGAACGGAACCCAGTTCATGAGCGCACACGCCGTATGGTCTCTGATCCAGTGCCATAGGCTCAGCCTGTGGGCAGACAGGATAGGGGCGATAAGCCTTGAGGCTTACGACGGAAGGATTGAGCCGTTCTATCCTCTGACACACAGACTGAGGCGTCATCGGGGACAAATAGATACTGCTGAAAGGTTTATGTCTTTGCTTGAGGGCAGCAAGCTCATCAAACAGAACAAGGAGCATGTTCAAGATCCTTATTCTTTCAGATGCATTCCTCAGGTTCACGGAGCTGTGAAAGACAATATCCGCTATGTGGAAAGCGTAATTGACAACGAGATAAACAGCGCAACTGACAATCCTAACGTGTTCCCTGACGAGGATATGATCATCTCAGCCGGAAACTTCCACGGTGAGCCTATCGCAATTCCTATGGATACACTTGCAATTGCTATGAGTGAACTTGCAAATATCTCTGAGAGAAGGACTTTCCGTCTTATTTCGGGAAAGAGGGGGCTCCCTCAGTTCCTTGCTCCGGAAAGCGGGCTGAACAGCGGATTCATGATTCCTCAGTACACCGCCGCCTCCATCGTTAGCCAGAACAAGGGGCTTTGCTGGCCTGCTTCGGCAGATTCCATCCCGTCTTCACAGGGTCAGGAAGATCACGTGAGCATGGGAGCCAATGCTGCCACCAAGCTGGTAAGGGTAGTGGAGAATACCGAGAGGGTACTGGCCATTGAACTTTTCAACGCCGCCCAGGCCTTGGACTTGAGGCACAGGATTTCAGGAGAGGTTTCATCTCCTGTCATTGAAGGCATCTTGGCGGATTACCGTAAGCAAGTGCCTTTCCTTGAGAAAGATACCTATATGCATCCGCTTATTGAGAAATCAGTTGAATTCTTGAGAAAGTAATTATGAAAGACCGGCTCTTTGTGAATATCGGCCGCATTGCAGGCATTTTGCCGCAGGGAGTAAGAAAACTCTGCGGCAAGGAAATGGACAGGGTCCAGACTCTGGACAATGCCTGGCTTCTGGTCAAGGACGGAAAGATTGACTCATTCGGACCGATGTCCACTCTTGGGGAGATTCCTTCCGGGATGGAGATGATGGACCTTTCCGGAAAGATGCTTATGCCGGCTTTCTGCGATGCCCATACCCATATAGTATATGCCGGAGACCGCCAGCAGGAGTTTGTGGACAAGATCAACGGCCTGAGTTACGAGGAGATTGCAAAAAGAGGAGGCGGTATTCTTAATTCCGCTGACCTTCTCCACTCGACAAGCGAAGACGAACTGTTTGAGCAGGCATCCGGGCGCCTGGAGGAGATGATTTCCAAAGGCACCCTCACTATGGAGATTAAGAGCGGCTACGGCCTCAGGACAGAGGATGAACTGAAGATGCTCCGCGTGATCAAGCGTCTGAAGGAGAAGTACCCTGTAACCATAAAATCCACCTTCCTGGGTGCCCATGCCGTGGGCTGGGAGTACAAGGGAAGGCAGGATGAGTATGTAGACCTTGTCTGCAACGAAATGATACCCGCTGTAGCCTCAGAAAACCTGGCAGATTTCGTGGATGTTTTCTGCGACGAGGGTTTCTTCACCGTGGAGCAGACTGACCGTATTTTGAAGGCCGGAATGCAATATGGGATGAGGCCTAAGATCCATGCCAACGAGCTGGCTGTTTCCGGCGGGGTTCAGGTAGGGGTGAAGTACAATGCGGTTTCCGTGGACCATCTGGAAAGGACAACTGACGTGGAGATGGAGGTTCTCCGCAATTCAGACACGATGCCGCTGATGCTGCCGGGAGCGTCTTTCTTCCTCGGAATGCCTTACGGCAGAGCCAAGGACTATGTAGCAGCAGGACTTCCTGTTGCCCTTGCATCTGACTGCAATCCAGGCTCTTCACCGTCTTGCGATATGAGATTCGTGATGGCCCTTGGCTGCATAAAGATGAGGCTGACCCCTGAGCAGAGTTTCAACGCCTGCACCATCAATGCCGCCTGCGCCATGGGATGCGAGAATGTGGCAGGAAGCATCACAGCCGGCAAGAAAGCCGCCTTCATCGTGACAAAAAAAGTGATGGAACTCGGGTTCATCCCGTATTTCCATCACACTCCGTTTATAGACAAGGTGATAGCTTAGCTTTTGCTTTGGTCCTCCTCGATGATTTTGAGGAGTTTGTCTATGGCTTCAGAATCCGGGACTGATCTCAGGACCGGATTCTTTCCTTTGTAGATAGTCACCAGTCCGCCGCCCTGGCCGACATAACCGTAGTCTGCGTCCGCCATTTCTCCGGGACCATTTACTATGCAGCCCATAACGGCAATCCTGACTCCCTTCAGGTGGGAAGTCTTTTCCTTGACCTTGTTGAAAGTCTCCTCCAGGTTGTACTGGGTGCGTCCGCAACCTGGGCAGGCAATGTATTCCGGATGGTAGAACACCCTTCTGGCACCCTGCTGGATGTTTTCCTTTAGCGCCTGCATTTTCTTTTCGGAATAAGGCGCTTCAGCGATGGTGAAGTCATCAATCTCTTTTTCCAGAAGCATTACGCCAAATAGGGAGGATGTCCTGATAATGAAACGGTTCCAGTCTTCCTTGCCACACTCGAAAGCTTTGAACGGAAGTTCCGGAGTGCGGCTGTTCTGCTGCTGGATGAGTGCTTTCAGTTTTCCCTCCAGCCCGCTTTCAAAGAAGGAGGCAATCTCTTGTCCGGCCGGGATCTCGTTGACCGGATTCTCAGTCAGGGATACTCTTATTGTGTCTCCGATGCCTTTGTCCAGAAGGGCGCCGATGCCGATGGCGGACTTGATTCTACCCTGGTCTGCATTGCCGGCTTCGGTGACTCCCAGATGGACAGGGAAGACGGTTCCGCTTTCCTCCATCGCCTTGAAGAGAAGCAGGTAGGCCTGACTCATGACGATGGTGTTGCTGGCCTTCAGAGAAACAACTACGTTGAGGAAATCCTCCTTAACGCACATATCCAGCCACTGCATGGCAGCCTGTTTCATTCCTTCAGGGGTGTTGCCCCAGCGGTTGACTATATCTTCTCCCAAAGAGCCGTGGTTCAAGCCGATACGCACGGCCGTGCCGTATTTGCGGCATTCTTCGATAAAGCGGGCGAACTGTGACTGGGCGTCCTTGTGTACCTGGGAGAAGTTGCCCGGGTTGATCCTGACCTTGTCTGCGACCTGAGCCGCAGCAATTGCGACTTCGGAATTGAAGTGGACATCGGCGACAAGAGGAGTCTTTATTCCCTGGTTTCTCAGGATGGCCTTGATTTTGGCAAGCGCTTCCACTTCCTTAAAACCCTGGGTGGTAAGCCTTATCAGTTTTGCCCCGGCCTCTGCCATCTGAAGGCACTGGGCCACGCTTTTTTCAACATCCTGGGTGTGGGTGTTACACATCGTCTGGACGGCGATAGGGGTCCCTCCTCCGATAATCAGGGCACCGGCCTTGGCTTGTATCCTTTTCATCTCTTAGGCGCGTTTGCTGGGTTCTTGTACTTACTTCCTCCAAATCTGTAGAACAGGCCTACGGAGATGATAATCTGGCTGGTATGGGTAGATACCCAATACTCGTCTCCATAGAAGGCCTTCTTGTCGTAGAGGTTGCTCAGATTGTATTTGTAATTGGCTTCGGCGTGGATTTCAAATGGCCTGAATACATAAGCCAGGCCACCTCCGGCGATGAAGCCGTAACCCCATTTCTTCCAGGTGGAACTGACAGTTTCCGGAAGAAGGCCGGAGAAACTGGCGCTCTGCCTTCTGGCTACAAATACTCCCGCGTTGGCCAGGAGCCTCATGTTCCAGAAATCTATCCTGAACTGGGATACAAACGGAAGGGTGAGGTTGCGGAACGTTTCGTTCCCTTGCTGGGCTACCTTGCCGCTTTCATCCAGAATTTGGGTTTTATAACCCTCCTCGTTCATCTGGAGACCAGTCTCTATGCCAAACAGAGAGATAGAGTTCCACAGAGAATGGTAGTAGGTGTAGTAGACTCCAAAGTTCATCGGGCTGGTGATAGGCTTCTTGTCATAATCTACGCTCATAGTCAGGGAGTTGATTCCCATACCCCATTTGACTCCGAACAGATGTTCCCTTATCCGGGTGGAATCCTTGACCTCTCCTGTAACCTTGGCATCCCTGAAAGAATACTCGTCAAACTCCTTCATTATGTCCACGGTATCCACAATCTGCGAATATCCCTGGAGGCAGAATAGTGACAGCAATATGGCAAAAAGAAATCTTTTCATCTATTCAAACAATTTAGTCAGGTCGACGGACTGGGTAAGGTCTGTCTGTTCCTTTAAATTTATAATAACTTTTCCGTCAGGCATTTTCAGGAGCCTAGCCTTTTCCGGAGGTATCTTCTTTATAATGTCTCCGACGTCCAATTTTCCGTTGCGGTTAATGTCCTGGGTGATCCTGAAGGAATATATACCGGCGTTCAGATACGGGAAGTGGAGTTCGCCGTCCTTGGCGATTTCGTATTTGAGAATGACCCTGTCTCTCTTTTCAGTTACAAGTTCAACGATGTATCTGCAGCCCTTGGTCCCGCTGATTTCCAAAGTAATGGAACTAAGCTTGTCATCGGTTGGGAGGTTGAATGATCTGACGAGAGAGTCATTGGTGAATCCGTTTACGTCTTTGAACAGTGCCTGAGGAATCTTGATCTTGTAATCGTTGCCCACCTTGTAAGGGTCATCCGCCTTGATGATGTAGTGAAGGATATTTGTGGAATCCCTTTCCACGTGGAATTTGACATTGGAAACGATTTTCCTTGGGGTTGAGGTCGTGAACATTATGGAGTCAAAGTCGGTCTTGACCAGAGGAGCCGGCACAGTAATGTCTATTCCCATATTCTCAACGGTCTTGCCGTCAACCTTGACTTCCATCTTCAGCAGGTCTTTCCTTTGCTGAGGCTTCATGTCTTTGTCCGGCTTATCCAGATTCAACTGTTTCCTGTCATCGTTTTTGTAAGGATCGTTCCGGTCGTTCCTTCCGGTTTTACCCAGGTTCTGGAGATAATCGTTTGTCAAGCCGGATTTTGACGGATCCTGCTGCTTGCCGGCATCCTTTATCTTGCTCTTGTCGAACGGCTTGACGAGTTTGATAGTCTCTCCGTACGGCTTGAGGGTTCCGGTGGAATCCGACTTCATATAGTTGATTCTGAGAAGGAGGGTATCCTGGGTGGCCTTCGGATCGTTGATCCAGAAAGTCAGGGAGTCGCCCTTAGGGTCAAACTGGCGGATTATTCGGTCGTCATAGATTCCCCTGATACGGAAGGTATCAATCTGTGGGTTCTCCGCCCTGAATTTAATGTAGCATTCCCTTTCGGAAATCCTTCCGGAACTTTCGATATACTGGTTGGAAATCTTTTCCTTGAACATATAGATGTCTGTCTGGCTCGGTCTTGAAAGGCAGGCAAGCGTATCTTTCATATTCATCATCGCGATTTGCGGCATACCATTCTTCGCTACGATGGTAGGGGTGATGGTGGAATCGCAGAAACCGGCCAATTCACCGCCTCTGTCGTAGAGTTGGTTATTGTTCTTGTCCTCCCAGGCGTAAATGGCATATGGCACTCCCTTGAGGCCTCTGAAGCAGAAATATCCCCAGTCGTCGCTTCTGGTGGCGGCATCAGCAAGATCCTTAACAACGCAAGAGTCAGTAGGGTTGGTGTACAAAGCCACATAAACCCCCTTCAGAGGAAGAAGGGTAGCGTAATCCATAACGGTTCCGCTGAGAATCAGGGAGTCTATGCTGTCTCCAGTGGAAAAGTCTATCACATAGCCGTTGAAAGGATTGCTCTCGTTCACGTCAGAAATGGCGTTACCGAAGGAGATGGAATATGTCTGGTTGGCCTTGAGAGTATCGTCGAATGATACCACCACGCTCTTTTTCTTGATCTTGGCTATCGGCCTTTTCTTGGTAGGAGGGGACAGGACGATTTCCTGATACTGGTTTTTCAGCTGGACATATTCATTGAAAGTGAGACTTATCTTTCCCTTCTGAATGGGGAAGTTCAGCATAGGGACATCCGGGTTGATACCCACGATTACAGGAGGGATGGTGTCTTTCGGTCCACCGACGGGCCCCTGTTTGGTATTTGCGCAACTCTGCGATGCGGCAACCACCAGCAAGAATGCCAGTGGTCCGGCGAGCGCTCCGGTCAGAAATCTGTGGAATCTTCTCATTCTTTGTCCTCCTCTTTTAAGTCCACCCTGGTGGCGCTATCAATTCCCTTAATCAGCTCTATGTTCTTCAGAATCTCCTCAAGGTCCTTTGCGCTGTGAACGTAAAGGTCTATATATCCGTAAAATACACCATCGTGAGTCTCGAAGAACAGTTTTCGTATGTTCACTGAAAGCTGAAGGGTAATGTATTTTGTTATGTCGTTTACAATTCCAAGGCGGTCTATTCCCTTGAGCTCGATCCTGGCCAGGAAAGACAGGATCGTGTGCTTGGTCCATTTGGCGTTGATGATTTGTCCACCTTCGCTGGAAGCCAGGGATATTGCCTCCGGGCACACTTTCTTGTGGATGACCACCTGACCGTCCTCGTCTATGAAGCCGATTATAGGGTCTCCCGGGATAGGGTTGCAGCAGTCTGCAACCTTGTAAGACAGGGTTTTGTCTACAGGATTCTCTTTCAGCAGATAATCCTTGTGCTTGTCTATCTTCACCTCCGAGTGAGAAGTCTCCTGCTCCAAATCCTTGTCTTTGGAAGAAGACCAGAACTGAAGGTTCCAGAACTGGACAAGCTTGTTTTCCTTGTTTTTCTTAAGGATGGCCTCCAGGTTGGAAAGGTCTATAAGCCCGCTTCCTATCTTGCTGTAAAGCTCGTCCTTGTTGCTTACCTTGAATTCGTCGATGAGCTTTTTCAATACTCTTATGTGAAGCTTTACACCCAGTTTGTCAAGTTCTTTTTCCAGTTTTTCCTGGCCGTTCCTGATAGTGCTCTTGATATCTCCCTTTATGTTGTCCAGGATTATGTTGCGGGCCTTGGTAGTCTTCACGAACTGAAGCCATTGGCGCTGAGGCTTCTGGGAATCTGCTGTGATAATCTCCACCTGGTCTCCGTTCCTTAGCTCGTAGGAAATAGGTACCAGTTTCAGGTTGACCTTGGCGGCAATGGCCCTGTTTCCGATTTCGGAGTGGATGGCGTAGGCAAAGTCCAGCACTGTGGCTCCCTTTTCCAGCCTCTTGGCCTCACCTTTAGGGGTGAAGACATATATCTCCTTGGTCATCAGGCCGCTGTGGAAGTTATCCAGGAATTCCAGGGCATTTACATCCGGATTCTCCAGGACTTCCCTGACCATATTGAGCCAGGAGTCCATGTCGTTTTCCGGATTCTGGATCTTCTCTCCCTTGTAGTTCCAGTGGGCAGCCACTCCCTTCTCGGCGATGGCGTTCATCCTGACAGTCCTTATCTGGACTTCAACCCATCCTCCCTGAGGACTCATGAGGGTACAGTGAAGGGCTTCGTAACCATTTGATTTAGGTGTGCTTACCCAGTCTCGTATACGGTCAGTGTTGGATAGGTAGTCTTCTGAAATCAGAGAATAGATGTCCCAGCATTGCTTTCTTTCAGAACTGCCTTTCTTTGGTGTGAAGACAATCCTAACGGCAAACAGGTCGTAAATCTCCTCAAAAGGAATCCCCTTGGTCTGCATCTTGTTCCAGATGGAGTAAGGGGTCTTTATCCTCTTGGTTATGGTGAACTTATAATGGGCCTGCTCCAGCAGTTTGGATATAGGCTCGATGAAATTGTCAATAGAGCCTCCCTTCTCCCTGGAGTACTCCTCGATGCGGCGTGAAATCTCGTTATACTGTTCCGGCTGACGGTATTTCAGCCAGATATTCTCCATTTCGCTCTTAATGCTGTAAAGACCGAGCCTGTGGGCCAGCGGAATGAAGATGTACATCGTCTCGCTGAGTATCTTGTCCTGCTTCCTTTCCGGCATGGACTCGATTGTGCGCAGGTTGTGCAGCCTGTCCGCGAGTTTGATGAGGATAACCCTCACGTCATCGTTAAGGGTCAGGAGAATTCTCTTGAAGTTTTCCGCCTGTATGGATTTCTCGTTGAGCTGACCTTCCATCTTGCTGTCCATTGCGGACTTGATTTTTGTCAGACCGTCGACAAGAGATGCGATTTTACTGCCGAAGAGCCTTTCCACATCCTCCACGGTATACTCTGTATCCTCCACAACATCGTGAAGCAGAGCGGTTACGATGGACTTGTAGCCCAAACCGATTTCCTGCACCACGATTTTGGCCACTGCGATAGGGTGGAGAATGTAAGGCTCACCTGAGCGTCTTCTGACACCCTTGTGCGCCTCGTTGGCAAACTCAAACGCCTTGATCACGCCCTCATACTCCTCCTGGGAGGCGCATCTTTTGAGGGCGGCAAGCCTGAGCTGCTCGAATTCCCGCTGGATCAATTCGTTGTCTTCTTTGGTAAAATCGCTCATAAAACTAAACTCTAAGGTCTCTTTCTCCGAGAGAAATCTTCTTTAGGTTATTCTTTATCCTTTCTTTCCAGGCATCTTCCGGCATCTTCTGCATTTCCTTTTCTATCAGCGCATTGCCAAGTTCTCTTGTGCTCGGCGACGCGTAATCCTGAAGGTACTCGGCCAGGGTCAGAAGGGCGTTAGGGGTGCAGAACTTGTTTATCAGGCCTTTTTCTGCCCATTCCATAAAGCGGTCTCCGGTTCTTCCGGCCCTGTAGCAGGAAGTGCAGAAGCTAGGGATGAAACCTTCTTCCAGAAGCCATTTGGTAGCCTCGTCCAGGTCTCTGGTATCTCCAACCTGGAATTGCTCCCTTTCCAGTGCCTGCTTGTCGGAATGGGAACTGTAGCCTCCGATTTCCAGATGGGTTCCGGCATCTATCTGACTGACACCAAGATGAATGACCTCATTCCTTATTTCAGGGGATTCCCTTGCGGTCATTATCATTCCGGTATACGGAACAGCCAGACGCAGCACGGCTACAAGATGCTTGAAGTCGTTGTCAGAGCATTTGTAAGGCAGAGGCAGGTTCATTCCCTCAGCCGGCTGGATTCTCGGGAAGCTTATCGTATGAGGACCTACGCCGAATTTCTCTTTCAGATGAAGGGCGTGACTGACAAGGCCGAGAACCTCGAACCTCCAGTCATACAGTCCGATAAGGGCTCCGATTCCAAGGTCGTCTATACCTGCCTCGAAGGCTCTGTCCAGGCCGTCCAGCCTCCACATGAAGTCTCCCTTTATGGTAGATGCAGGATGATATTTGGAATAGGTTTCGCGATGGTAGGTTTCCTGGAAAATCTGGTATGTGCCTATGCCCTCAGCCTTGATGGTCCTGTATCCTTCAACATCCAGCGGGGCGGCGTTGATATTCACCCTGCGTATGGCTCCCTTTCCGCTATGAACTCCATAAACAGTTCTTACGCAGCTTGCTATAAAGTCAGGGCTGTAAACCGGAGACTCACCGAATACCAAAATGAGTCTTTTCTGTCCCTCGTCCTGGAGAGACTTCACCTCGGAGATGATTTCCTCAGGGGTCAGAGTCTTGCGCACCGTTCCGCCTGAAGATTTGCGGAAGCCGCAGTAAAGGCAATCGTTGATGCAGAGATTGCCTATGTAAAGCGGGGCGAACAGCACTATCCTGTTTCCGTATATCGCTTTCTTCAAAGCCTTTGCGGTCTCGAACAATTCTTCGAGGCCTTCCTGGCTTCTGATAGCCAGAAGACTGGCTGTTTCTTCCAGGTTCAGAGGATTCTTTTCCAGGGACTTGGCAAATATCTCACGATAACGAGCCTTGTCTTCCTTCACTCCGGAAAGAAGACCCTCGATCTTTTGCGCGTCTATGAAGTCGCTGGCTCCCTTGCTCAGCGTCCTGTCCATTTTATATGCCATAGCCTTATGCTTCAATAGCCTTTACAAAGTTTGCGGCAAACTCTTCCAAAGAAGGATTTACCTTTTCAGCAGTAGGCGCTCCAAAGGCCTCGACGGTAGGGGAAACCACCTCCAGCTTAGCTTCTTCGGCGAATTTTGCCAGTGCCTTTGCTCCGGCTCCGTTCCATCCGCTGGTTCCGAAGATTCCCATCTTCTTGCCCTTAGGGGACATGATCCTGATCTCGTTGCAAAGATGCTCCATCATAGGGTGCATGAAGGTATTGTAGGCGCAGGTTCCCAGGATGAAACTGTTGTAGCGCATAATATCGCTGAGAATGTAGGATACATTGGTCCTGGATACGTCGTAAGTGCGTATGTTCTTAATACCCAAGGTAGAGAGCTTTGCCCCGATTTGGTCTGCAAGAGATGCCGTATTGCCGTACATAGAAGCATAAGCAATCACAACGCCCTTCTCGGCCTTGGATGCCGCCCAGTCTGCATAGAGTCCGATGACCTTTGCCGGATTCTCCTTCCAGACAACTCCGTGGGATGGGGCGATGATCTTGGCAGGAACATCGGCAAGCTTGGTTATAGCCCTGGTAACCATCTGGTTGTATTTGGCAACGATGTTTGAGTAATAGCGTCTCATTTCCGGCAGGAACATTTCTTCCATATTGTAGTCGGAGTCAAAGATTCCGCCGTCCAGGCTGCCGTAACCACCAAATGCGTCGCAGGTGAACAGGACACCGTCCGCCATATCCAGCGTGACCATAGTCTCCGGCCAGTGAACCCAAGGTACAAACCAGAACCTGAGACTTGTGCTTCCGATGCTAAGCTCTTGTCCGTCAGCAACCTGCAGGAAAGCCTCCTGAGGAATGCCGTAATACTTCTGCATAAGCTCGAATGTCTTTGCGTTGCCGATGATCTTCAGGTCCGGATACTTTGCCAGGACGCTGCGGATCATTCCGGAATGGTCTGGCTCCATATGGTTGACAACCAGATAGTCCAGCTTTCCTCCATCCAGCAGGGCTTCTATCTTGCAGAGGAAGTCTCCGTCAGAACCGTATTCCACGGTGTCGATCAGGACATTCTTTTCGTCTTTGATTATGTATGAATTATAGGAAACTCCGTAAGGAATCGGCCAATTGTTCTCGAAGAGAGCGGTGCGGCGGTCGTTTACGCCGATGTAGCTGATTCTGTCTGTGACTTTTGCAATTCTCATATTATTTGTCTTTAAATGTCTTATATGTCAAAATAGTGTTGGTTCTGTATTATTGTCTTCAGGCTTCTGGCCTGGGGCTGCGATCTTGTAGAATTCCTCCTCGCTGATGATAGGAATACCCAGTTTCCGGGCTTTCTCCAGTTTGGAGGTTCCTGCCTTGCTTCCGGCCAGAAGATAAGTGGTTGAGGCGGTTACGCTGCTTCCAACCTTTCCGCTATGCGCCTCTATGTAATATTTCATTGTTTCCCTAGGGATGGAATAGTTGCCGGTAATCATTATGGTCATTCCCTTCAGGGTGTCTGATACAGGGGCCTTTTCTTCCTGACTGAACTTAAGGCCGGCTTTCTTGAGTTCTTCCACGGTCTTGGCGTGCCTTGGCTCTGAAAACCATCCCAGGATGGAGTCAGCAAGGGTTTCTCCCACATCCTCAACCTCCAGGAGAGATTCTCTGGAGGCGGTCGCCAGATTGTCTATATTCTTGAAATGGGAAGCCAGTGTTTTGGCTGTAGTCTCGCCGATATTCTTGATTCCCAGTGCATATAGAACCCTGCTGAACGGAACCTGGCGGGATTTTTCCAGAGAAGCCCGGAAGTTTTCCACACTCTTACCTTTCCATTTGTCCAGGCTCAGGAGCTGCAGGTCGTCCAGGTTGTAGAGATCTTGGAGTTCACGCACGTATTCCCTTTCACACAGCTGATGGACGGCGACTTCACCGATATTGATATCCATTGCCTTGCGGGAAGAAAAATGCAGGAACTTGCCTTCTATCTGAGGTGGGCAGAAGTCAGAATTAGGGCAGAAGAATTTGGACTGCTCAGGATCTCTGACAAGAGGGGTACCACAGGCCGGGCAGACTTTAGGAAACTCTTCCGGAAGGCTGTTTGAAGGTCTCTTGGAGAGTTCCACGCGAGTAATCTTAGGGATGATTTCCCCGCCCTTCTCCACATATACGCTGTCTCCCACACGGATATCCAAGATTTCCATCTGGTCGGCATTGTGGAGGGTGGCCCTCTTTACGGTTGTGCCGCTGAGCTGAACCGGGGAGAGATTGGCAACAGGGGTTACCGCTCCTGTCCTTCCAACCTGATAATCAATGGACTCTATCTTGGTCAGGGCTTCTTCTGGCTTGAACTTGTAGGCCACTGCCCATTTCGGGGTCTTTGCAGTGAAACCCAATGTAGCCTGGATGGCGTACTGGTCCACCTTCACAACTACTCCGTCCGTAGGGTACGGCAGGGAATGGCGCCTTGTGTCCCATTCCTGAATGTATTTTATAACTTCCTCTATATCAGAGCATTTTCTGGAAAGGTCAGATATCGGAAGACCCCAGTTTGCGGCGTCCTCCAGAGACTTGCTGTGGAGGGAATTCTCATAGCCGGGAGCAATCAGATGATATAGAACGCAGTCCAGACCTCTTTCCGAAACGGCCTTGCTCGACAGCATTTTCAGGGAACCGGCCGCGGCGTTTCTCGGATTGGCGAAAAGCGGTTCCTCGTCCAGTTCTCTCTGTATGTTCAGTTTGTCGAATGATGCAAACGGCATATAGACCTCTCCGCGGATCTCAAACTCTGGAGGGTAATTGCTTCCTTCCCTGAGTTGCAGAGGTACAGACTTGATTGTCTTGATGTTGCGTGTGACATCGTCTCCCACGCTTCCGTCTCCGCGGGTCAGCGCCCTTACCAGGATTCCTCCGCGATAAAGGAGGTTTATGCCTGTTCCGTCGAACTTGAGTTCGCAGTTGTAGGTGAAAGGTGAATCAGTTCCCTTCTTTACCCTGGCATCAAAATCGCGGAGCTCCTCAATGCTGTAAGTGTTTGCAAGAGAGAGCATAGGATGCTGATGTGCATACTGGGCAAATGGAGCGTTCTCAGTTTCAAGGTCGCTTCCCACCTTGGCGGTAGGGGAATCCGGACTCTTGAACTGAGGATACAGCTCTTCCAGCTGGATCAGTTCCCTGAGAAGAAGGTCGAACTCGTAGTCCGAAATCGTGGGCGAGTTCTCCAGATAATAATGCCTGTTGTGGGCATTGATTTCCTCTCTGAGGGCATCTATCCTATGTCTTGCTTCGTTTACGTCCATACAATTATTACAAGATGCCAAATTTAACTAAAAATACGCAAATTTTCTTACATTTGCCCCCGATTTATAGTTATCGTATTATGCAAAAATCTATCGTTATCCTCACAGGCGGCGGTCCAGCCCCGGGAATGAACACTGTAGTTGGCAGTATCACAAAAACTTTCTTGAGCAACGGTTACCGCGTGCTCGGTCTCCATGGAGGTTACAAGGGCCTTTTTTCAGAGAATCCAAATTATGTGGAACTGGATTTCTTCAAGGCGGATGATATCTTCAATCGCGGAGGATCTTACCTGGTGATGAGCCGCTTCAAACCTACACAGGAGGATTTTGACAAGAACTTCAACCTTAAATTCTTCCAGGACAACAATATAGAACTGCTGGTTACGATTGGAGGAGACGATACCGCATCCACAGCAAACCGCATTGCCAAGTTCCTGAAAGCAAAGAATTTCCCTATATCCAACATACACGTTCCAAAGACAATAGACAACGACCTTCCTCTGCCACAGAACATCCCTACGTTCGGATACCAGAGCGCAAAGGGAGAGGGTTCAAGGATTGCGGCTACAGTCTATGAGGATGCCCGCACAAGCCACAACTGGTTCGTGATTTCCGCTATGGGAAGGAGCGCCGGACACCTTGCTCTGGCAATCGGCTATACCAACCATTTCCCTATGATCGTGATTCCGGAGATGTTCAACAAGAGCGACATTTCCGTGGAGAAGATTCTCAACATGGCGGTTTCAGCCATCATCAAGAGAAAGATCCTGGGAATAGACTACGGTGCGATCATCATCTCAGAGGGCGTTTTCGAGGGCTTCTCTCCTGAGGAACTCGAGAAATATGGTGTTAGGTTCTCTTACGACGAGCACGGTCATCCTGAACTTGGAAAGATATCCAAGGCACAGATGTTCAACGATATCCTTGACGTTAAGCTAAAGCAGCTCGGAATCAAGGTCAAGATCCGTCCGGTGGAGATCGGATACGAAATCCGCTGCATCACCCCTCATGCTTACGACCTGGTTTACTGCACTGAGCTGGGTATGGGAGTTTACAAGCTCTTCAAGCAGGGCATTACCGGATGTATGGTTTACCTCGACCTGAACGGAAATATCAAGAGCCTGTACCTGAAGGATATGCAGGATCCTGCAACCGGAAAGATTCCGCCAAGAGGCGTGAACATCCATCAGGACAAGGTGAACATGATCTTCGAGTACATCATGCACTATATCACTCCTAAGGATTACGAGGCGGCAAAGAAATACGTGCCGGATCCTGAGACCTACGACTTCAAGAAAATCTTGAACTGGTAGCAAAAAAAGAAGAGCCATCTTGGAGGTTCGAACTCCAGACCTACGCGTTACGAATGCGTTGCTCTACCGACTGAGCTAAGATGGCGTTTGCGGGTGCAAAAGTAATAAAAAATTTATGGCTGTTATAATCCCTACCGAACTTGGTACTGAAAAAATATCCAAGCTCTTAAGACAATATGCTGTGCCGGCGATAATTGCAATGACGGCATCGTCGCTCTACAACATGTGCGACAGCATATTCATCGGTCAGGGAGTTGGTTCCCTGGCTCTGGCGGGCCTGGCCCTGACGTTCCCGATAATGAACCTCAGCGCCGCCGTGGGAACTCTCGTGGGAGTGGGAGCCGCCACCCTTATCAGCGTTCTCCTGGGCCAGAAAAACTACGACACGGCCAACAAGGTTCTCGGCAACTCGGTGGTGCTGAACTTAATAACCGGCCTGGTCTTTATGGCGGTTATAATTGCATTTCTTGATCCGATTCTCTACTTCTTCGGTGCCAGCGAGAACACGATAACCTATGCCAGGGAATATATGTTCATCATTCTCCTTGGCAATGTGGTTACGCACCTGTATTTCGGCCTTAATGCCGTGGTGAGGGTTATGGGCCTTCCCAAAAAGGCTATGGGAGCCACAATTTTCACCGTTGCCATAAACTTTGTGCTTGACTATCTGTTTATTATGGTATTCAAGTGGGGTATCCGGGGAGCGGCCATAGCTACGGTTCTGTCCCAGTTCCTGGCGATGATCTACGTATTCAGCCTGGTCTCCGACAAGAGCCGTGTGATACATCTGCAGAAGGGTATCTATCGCCTGAAGAGGAAGATCATTTCACAGACTTTCTCCATCGGAATGGCTCCTTTCCTGATGAACGCCTGCGCATGTATCATCGTGATAGTCATTAACAAGCAGCTGAACATCTACGGCGGGGATATGGCGATAGGGGCCTACGGCATCCAGAACAGGCTGGGATTCATTGCCGTGATGATCGTGATGGGAATCAACCAGGGCATGCAGCCTATCGCCGGATACAATTACGGGGCCCAGAAGCACGACAGGGTTTCCAAGGTCCTGAACATATCCATATTCTGGGCCAGCGTCGTGACAACCCTTTTCTTTATAGTGACGGAACTCTTCCCGAGGCAACTTGCAGAGATATTCACCGATGACGAGGAACTGCTGGCGCACACCGTAAGAGGCATGAGAATCAACTTCGTAGCCTTTGCGATAATCGGTTTCCAGATGGTTACGACCAACTTCTTCCAGAGCATCGGCAAGGCCAAGAAAGCCATTTTCCTGAGCCTGAGCCGCCAGGCGATCTGCCTGCTTCCGCTGCTTCTGGTCCTCCCTCCAGTTATGGGTGTTGACGGAGTGTGGTGGAGCCTCCCGATATCAGACGTCGTTGCCAGCATCCTGACTCTCTGGCTGCTGCTAAGGCAGAGGAAGGAATTCAAGATGAAACTCAAGGAACAGGAATTACAGACATCCCAAATCCAGTCATAGTATGGAAAAGCATATTCACATAAACATCGGAAGACAGATAGGAGCCGGAGGGCTCGACGTGGCCCGTGAACTGGGGAAACGCTTCAACATCAAGGTCTATGACAAGGAGCTTCTGACCCTTGCCGCCAAGGAGAGCGGTCTGGACCATTCGGTTTTCGCCAAGGAGGACGAGAAGGACAATCTTTCCCTGAACACGGGATTCAGCCTTTCCTCTTTCGCCGAGGTCATTTCAAACACCTTCAAGCCAAGCGTCTACAACAGCAATACCATTTTCACTATCCAGAGTGAGGTCATCAGAAAACTTGCCTCTGAAGGCTCGACGATTTTTGTAGGAAGGTGTGCCGATTATATCCTCAGGGATGTTCCCGGATGCTTCAATGTCTTTATCACCGCATCTATGGAAGACCGCATAAAAAGAGTGCGCTCCGTAAACAAGTACGGGGATTCTGAAGGCATTTCGGACGAAAAACTCTCGGACCTTCTCCAGAGGGGGGACCGCAAGAGGGCTTCATATTACGGTGACTACTCCTTCAAGACCTGGGGAGCTGCTGAGAGTTATGATATGTGCTTGAATTCCAGTTTTCTGGGAATAGATGGCTGCGCTGATCTCATCGAAGAGACGATAAATCGCTGTCTGCTTTAATCTTCCTGATCAACTTGGTCACGATTTCCTCCACGAGGCTTCCCTTGCTATAGTCAGCGGGGCAGGTAAAGCTTACCCTGTGTTGTTCGTAAAGCCTCTGGGCCACCTCTTTTGAAGCTTCGGAGTTGTTGTAGACTGCAATGGAAGTACCTCCCAGCTGGCGGGTGAGTTTCATGCAAGGCACGTCCGTCTCCCCATCGCCGAAGTAAATCATATTGGAGAATGAGACTCTCTTTTCTTCCTCAGGCACAGAGGAATTGATCTTTTCGCTGTCGTGGATGTTGAGGATTCCCTTGTTTATCTTGAACAGGAACTG
>JAEEGH010002206.1_pt1 | contig 52937 bp, 40 predicted proteins | sample 9134181 | NCBI WGS metagenome assembly JAEEGH01 (sample SAMN16246544, study PRJNA631951) | gut metagenome | biome: gut microbiome; feature: rumen; material: DP-attached | host: Bos | place: Iran: Karaj | collected 2018-10 | reverse complement strand
CGGTCTCATTGCTGTCGTCATCATGAAACGCCAGGATGCCGACACCCTGTTCGTCGACACATGGTTCATGAGCTGTCGCGTGCTGAAACGAGGCATGGAGAACTTCACGCTGAACACCATGGTGCAGCAAGCCCGTTCAAAAGGCTATCGCCGCATCGTCGGCGAATACCTGCCAACGCCCAAGAACAAGATGGTGGAACATCATTATCCCGGCCTTGGCTTCACCCCAATTGACCTTGCTCCCACAGCCCAGTATGAGCTTGATGTCCGCACCTATCAGCCGCGTGAGTGCTATATTGAGGCGGAAGAATCAAGGGGACAGGTTTTTGGATGAATTCGGGGAATTCTTCCAAAAACCTGTCCCCTTGATTCTCCTGTCCCTTGATTCTTAATTAACGAAAAGACCATGTCACGAAAAGGTAGAGAAAAGAGCGGAACTGGAATATATCATGTAATGTTAAGGGGCATCAATCGTCAAGATATCTTCGAGGATGCCGAGGATTACATGTCATTTACTAAGATTCTGGCTGCTGTCCAAGACAAACTGGAAGACGACCTTGTAACGAAGACTACGACTTGCCATATCTATGCCTACTGCTTGATGCCCAACCATGTACATCTTCTGCTTTGTGAGAAGAACTGGGAAGTGGGTGATGTCATGAAGTCAATAGCGTCAAGCTACGTGTTTTACTACAACAAGAAATACGGCCGAATAGGCCATCTGTTTCAAGACCGCTACAAGAGCGAGCCGTGTAATACACCCGAGTATTTCTTTACGCTTTTCCGATATATCCATCAGAATCCCGTCAAGGCAGGAGTGGTTAAACTGGCCCAGGACTATCAATATAGCAGTTGGCTGAACGATTACCTCGGTTTTGGACAAGAGAGGGTGTGTTTCACCCGAGCGGCTGTGAAACGCTTCGGGCTGGATGAACTTGCCGCGTGGGTAGATGAGCCGCTGCCAGAGAATGTAGGATGTATCGATATGGATGAAAGGAAGGTGGCGGCAGATGAACTTTTACGCGATTTGCTTCTTCAGAAAAGCGGTACGAAGAACGTCGCAGAGTTCAGATTGCTCAAGATAGAGCAGCAGAAAGAACTTGTACGCGAAGTCATGTTTGAACTTAATGCAGGTCCAAGACAAATGTCTCGTGTCTCCGGATTATCCTACGGAATCATTCAGCATATCAGGAAGAATCAACAGAATCATGGGGACAGGTTTTTGAAGTGAAACCAGCAGAATCAAGGGGACAGGTTTTTGGATGAATTCGGGGAATTCATCCAAAAACCTGTCCCCTTGATTCTTTCATCGCCGTTGGTGGCGTAGGTGTATCGGATGCCCAGCATGTCGGCATACTCCTTGGCCTGCGCCACACCCTCGCTGTAGCTCATCTCGTCGCTCTTGGCTTCCACGACGGCGAGCTTCACACCACGGTATATCAGCACATAGTCGGCCTTCTTGACCTTGCCTTTCTTCGAACGGCTGATTTTTCCCGTGTGAAGGTGTATTCGGTGGTGATGCGACTGCCTTCTGTCACACCCCAACCGGCTGCTTTCAGCTTCGGATCAATCTTGTGCAAACGGGTGTCCGATTCATTCATAGCATTATGTTTTTTCAGTTTTATTTTGTCGTTTCAGATTTTATGCTTATTTTTGCAGGCAGAATAAATATAGTAAGTATGACAACAATGCAACTTAATGCCGAGATGCTTCGGAACATGAGCATCATCGCAGAAGACGAGAACTTGCTAAAACGGGCTACAAAATACTTGCGCAAGCTCGTTGCTGAGAAAGAGGCTGACCCGACTCTCCTTACTAAAGAAGAGTTCTTTGCCCGTGTGGATAAGGCAGAGAAAGAGATTGCTGAGGGTAAAGGTGTCACATTTACGAATAAAGACGACATGAACGCTTGGCTAAATTCGCTCTGATGAAATACGCTATTATAGAATCAAGGGGACAGGTTTTTGGATGAATCAGGGGGACAGGTTTTTGAAGTGAATTCCCCGAATTCATTCAAAAACCTGTCCCCCTGATTCATCCAAAAACCTGTCCCCTTGATTCTATAGCAGATTCATGGTGTCGGTGGCAATCATCAGCTCCTCATCGGTAGGAATGACCACAACCTTCACCTTCGAGTCATCGGCAGAGATGACAGCCTCCTCCCCGCGCACCTTGTTCTTCTCCTCGTCGAACTTGATGCCCAGGAACTCCAGGTTCTTACACACCTCTGAGCGCATGCTCACCTGGTTTTCGCCCACGCCGGCGGTGAACACCACCACGTCGAGACCGCCCATGGCAGCAGCATAGGCACCGATATACTTCTTGATGCGATAGAAATACATGTCCTGAGCCAGCTTGGCGCGCTTGTCACCGTTCTTCGCGGCATTCTCCACGTCGCGCATGTCGCTGGAACCGCCTGTCAGACCTGCCACGCCGCTCTTCTTGTTGAGCAGGTTCGACATGCCGTCGGCATCCAGGCCGAGCTTCTTCTCGATAAACGTCACTGCGCCGCCGTCGATGTCGCCGGCACGCGTTCCCATCACCAGTCCTTCCAACGGTGTAAGGCCCATGGAGGTGTCGATACACTTGCCGTCCACCACGGCTGCAATGGAACCACCATTGCCGACGTGGCAGGTCACCATCTTCGTACCCTCGGCAGGTATGCCCAGGAACTCACAGGCACGGGCCGACACATAGCGGTGGCTGGTGCCATGGAAGCCATAGCGACGGATGCCGTACTTCTCGTACAGCTCGTAGGGAATGGCATACATAAAGGCCTTCGGCGGCATGGTCTGGTGGAACGCGGTGTCGAACACACCTACCTGGGGCAGGCCGGGCATCAGCTCCTTCACGGCATTCACACCTTTCAGGTTGGCGGGGTTGTGCAGCGGAGCCAGGTCCGAGCATTTCTCAAACTCTTTCAGCACCTCGTCGGTGAGGATGACGGACTTGTTGAACTTCTCGCCGCCATGCACCATCCGATGACCCACGGCGTCTATCTCGTCAAGGCTCTTGATCACACCAATCTCAGGGTCGGTCAGCAGGGAGAAGATGAACTTCACACCCTCGGTGTGCTCAGGTATGTCGTGCATGATCTGCTTCTTCTCACCGTTAGCCAGCTTTACCTTCACAAACGAGCCGTCCAAGCCCACACGCTCGGCACCGCCACTGGTCATCACACTCTTGTCGTCCATGTTGTACAGTGCGTACTTGATAGAGGACGAACCACAGTTTAAAACTAAAATCTTCATTTCTCGAACATATTATATATAAGGAAACCGAATGGAATCAAGGGGACAGGTTCTTGAAGTGAATTCACCGAATTCATTCAAAAACCTGTCCCCTTGATTCTTTTTATTTCTTAGCGTCCATAGCCTGGCAGGCCGTGATGGCGATCATATAGTAGATGTCATCCACCGAGCAGCCGCGTGACAGGTCGTTCACCGGACGTGCAATGCCCTGGAGCACCGGACCGATGGCAATGGCATCGCCCAGGCGCTGCACCATCTTATAGGCAATATTGCCCACCTCGAGGTTCGGGAACACCAGCACGTTGGCCTTGCCGGCAATGTCCGATCCGGGAGCCTTCTTTGCACCCACTGACGGAACGAGGGCGGCATCGGCCTGCAGCTCACCGTCAATCTTCAGCGTCGGGTCGAGTTCCTTTGCCAGACGGGTGGCCTCAATCACCTTGTCGCACACCTCGTGCTTGGCAGAGCCCTTTGTCGAGAAACTCAGCATGGCCACACGGGGATCTTCGAATCCTGCCACCGCACGCGCCATCTGGGCCGTGCAGACAGCTATCTGCGACAGCTGGGCGGCGTCGGGCATGGGAGTGACAGCCACGTCGGCAACCACCAGCACGCCGTTCTCGCCATATTGCTTCTGCTTCGAGATCAGCAGCAGGCCGCCGCTGACACAGGTGATGCCGGGCTGGCACTTGATGATCTGCAGGGCTGGACGCAGGGTGTCGCCAGTGGTCGACAGGGCACCGCTGATCTGGCCGTCGGCACCCTCGGTCTTGATGATCATACAACCGTAGTAGAGCGGGTTCTTCACCAGTTCGCGGGCCTGCTCAATGGTCATGCCCTTGCTCTTGCGCAGCTCGGCCAGCTTCTCGGCATATTCCTCAGCCTTCGGCGAGGTCAGCGGGTCAATGATGGTGGCCTTTCCGATGTTCTGCAGACCCCACTCGGCAGCGAGCCTGTTGATCTCGTCCACATTACCCAGCAGGATGATGTCTGCCAGTTCATCAGCCAGAGCCTTGTCGGCTGCACGAAGTGTACGCTCCTCGGTTGCCTCGGGGAGCACAATGCGCTGCTTGTTCGACTGAGCACGCGCAACAATTTGACTTAAAAGATCCATAGTTTGTTTTTTTTATATCATTAAAAAGTTATTCGCACAAAGCGTCTTCCATCCCGCCTCCTGACAGCAGTCTGACGGAACAGACTGCAAAAGTAATAAAAATAATCCGAAAACCCACCTTACCTGCTTTCTTTTATATCTTTTTTACGTTTGGAGAACCTCAGGAATCAAGGGGCCAGGTTCAGCCACAGGGACATGTCCTGATAGCCACGGTTGTCCCAGGCATAATAAGGTATAAGCCGAATCCTGACTTTCTTGGCAGGTTGTGAGGAGACTTCACGATAGAGTGTGTGGTTGTCCCATTTTTGATTGCCGTACAGGCAGGCTTCGCCCTCGAGAGCCGTAAAGGAATGGCCGGCAATTTCCATCCTGACCTCCTTCAGTTGAATGTCGGCAGGGATGGCTATGTCGCTGATGCGGTGACCGCCCTCGATGTCCTGTCCTTCCAGACAATAGACAATGGGTCCGCGCTTGACTGCCACCTGGTTCCTGGCTTCCTCGACAAGGGGGTTGGCCTCGATCAGTCGGGGACGCATCTTGAAGTCGGCCACGATGACATCTCCTTTCTTGAACTTGCGGTTCACGATGCCCGAGGGATGGTGGCCCAGGTCCTCGCCATTGACGGAGATGGTGTATTCGTCGCACCAGTCGGGTATGTGCAGAATCACCGACTGGCAGTCTTTCACCTTCTTGAACGTCAGCGTCACCTTTCCGTCCCACGGATAGTCAGTGGTCTGTTCCACGACGAGGTCCTTGGTGGTAAGCGTGTTGTTGCCGTAGAGGTTCACCCACAGCGAAGAGCCTTTCTGGGCATAGGCATATTCCTGTGCCTGGCAGAGGGTGCGCGTGGTGTTGGGCGGGCAGCAGAAGCATGAGATGTAATGCTGGCGCTGCTTAGGCCATCGCATGGTATAGGGGAACTCGGCAGTGCGGCGCAGCGCCTCGGTGTAGAAATAGTCCTTGCCGTCGAGTGAGATGCCGGAAAGGATGCCGTTATACAGTTCGTTCTCGATGATGTCGACATACTTACTGTCGGCGGTGGTCTGGAACATGCGCCATGAGAAGAGCAGCATGCCTATCTGGGCACAGATCTCGTTGTGGGCTGCCTCCTGTGGCAGCTGGAACTGTCGTCCGTAGGCCTGATGTATCTGCTGGATGCTGGGCTGGTCGTAGGTGGTGCCGTCGGGCGAGACTCCGTCGTAGAGTGCGCCGCAGCCTCCCATGATGTAGATCTTGTGTTGCACGATGTCGTCCCAGATGGCGGAGAGGTTCTTCATGAGCTGCTCTTCGCCTGTCTCGGCATACAGGTCGGCAACGCCGGCATAGAGGTAGTTGGCACGTACGGCGTGTCCCATCGCCTCGTACTGGTCGCGCAGCTTGTGGCGGTCCTGGTTGTGATCCTCGCCGTTGGTGACGGAGTCGCGGATGGCGATGAGCCCTTTGGCCAGGGTGAGATATTTCTCGTCGCCGGTCTCGCGGTACATCTCGGCAGCCCCCATGTAGTGAGAGGGACAGATGGCGTTCCGTGACAGCTCAGCCGCATCGTTGGTCAGGAAGTTGTAGAGGAAGTCGGCGGCTCTTCGTCCGCATTCGAAAAGGGTGGTCTTGCCAGTGGCGCGCTTATGGACAATGCCTGCTGTCATGAGATGTCCAAGGTTGTAGGTCTCGAAGTTCAGTCTCGAGGCAAAAGCTTTCTTGTGGTCGTTGCCTATCTCGATGCCTATATTGGTGTTGTCGCCGGAATGTGAGTCGATGCCGGCATTGCGTTCGCTGATGACCACCGGCGTATGGATATATCCGTCGTTACGCTGGGAAAGCCTTACCTGCTCGATGAACTTGTCCATCAGGGCGTCGAGTTTCGGGTCTTTGCTGATGGCATAGACGGTGGCGCAGGCTTCTAACCATTTGTACATGTCGCCGTCATGGAAAGGAGGGCCGTGATGCTTGCCTTGCACCGTGCCTGCTGCCACTTCGAAGTTGCGGAAGCCATTGCTGCCGTGGGCACCTTTCTCGTCGAGCGTCTCCCAAGGGGTGTCCCATGTGTTCCACATATCCCAGATGGTGGTGTGGCTCAACACATTGAAGCGGTCTCCCCAGAAGCCTCCTGTCCACTTGACGGCGCCCAGGGGGGTATTCTTCATTTTTGCCTGCTGGCTCAGGCCCATATCCGTCAGGCCTCTTTCCTGCGCCTGTGCAGGTAATGATAAGAATAAAAAGGTGAAAAGGTAAAAAAGCGAAATACTTGTTACCTTCACAGTCTTGATGGCTATTGTCTCTTCGTTCATGTTTCTTATGCCTTGTTTTTCCATTTAACACTTCTCACAGTTCACCTCCTCTTGCCTTTACGCGCTTGTACCATTCCTCGCGTTCCTTGGTCAGGTCGTAGCCACGCTTTGCCAGGTAGTTGTTGATGCGGCCCTTGTATTTGCCGAACACTTCATGTTTCTTCTTGGAGCTTTCCGCGTCGATGGCCAGCTCGCGGGCTTCTATGAGCCAGGTCATGATCTGCTGCTTCTCCTCGTCCTTCAGCGTAGGAATCATGTCGCACTGAGCGTCATAGGTGACCTTCACCACGTTGAAGGTCATCACATCCTTTACCTTTTCCACCTCTGCCGGTTTCAGATACATCGACAGGTTGGCCAGGAATCCGAAATGCGAACGGTAGAGCTTGGAGTCGCATTGTGCCTCAGCCAGTCTCTTGTCGGTCTTCTTGACGGAGTCGCGCTCAGCATAGATGTCGTTCAGCTGGAAATAGCGGTTGCTGATGATGTTCAGCACGTTCTGTCCCAAGGGCGTCCAGGTGATGCCCAGCTCGTCGGTTGCTTTCCGCGAACGTTCCAAGATGGTCTTCACGTAGTCGGCATCGCGGCCGGCGCTGTCAAGCCTGACCTCGGCCTCGGGATAGGAGTTGAATATCTCTTTCAGGAAATGGACGTTGGCGCCGTAGTTCATCTTGACGTTCCTCACCATTTTTACGTCACGGCTGCGTTCCACGAAAAGCCATCCCTTCCAACCCATCTCGTCGAGGGTCTTCTTGATGAGCGGCACGTTGAGGGTAGAGTCGTTCCGCAGCCACACCCTGTCGGTGTTGGAGGCATGGATGGCGCAGATGTTCCTGGCACCGAGCCTCTTCATGTCGCTGGCAATGTCCCATCCGTTTTCCGAAATGGTCTGCCACTTATAGAAGATGGCGATGCCTTCGCTGCCGATGTCCTTCAGCAGTCGCAGGTTTCCCTTCGCATCGAGTGGGGTGTCGATGCCAACCCGTTTCCCGCGAGCCTTGGCAGCCTCACCGATGTCGTGCAGGCGTTTGACGACGGCACTGCGTTTCGCCTTGTCGGTTGTCCAGTCGTTGCCACAGCCTCCGAGAGGGAGGAAGGCCGTCTTTACACCTCCCATCCTGTCCATTGTGTTGAAACAGTCCTCGGCGAGGGCGAGGTAATTGTCCCGTTTCGTCAGGTCTTGGGCATAGAATCCGCTCATGGCCACTGCTCCCACCTGGATGCCGAGGCTGTCGGCAGTATGTTTGAAGTGGGCTGCCTCCTGCGGATCGCGCAGCTTGTTGTCGAACAGCTCCCGCTGTCCGAGTCCGCCCATGTCCAATTCAATACCGTCGCATCCCAGCTGGCGTGCCAGGTTAAACGCTCCCAGTTTCTGTCGTTTGAGTATCATCCAATCGCACACACCCACCTGATAGCGCTGCTGTGCCATCACTGTTTCCGGTATCAGCAGTCCTGCCAACACCCATAGAACAAAAATCCTTAATACCTTTTCCATATATATGATAGACGTATGAAAACTGCCTTTGTACTGACAGTTTTTGGCTGTAGCAGGCATGTTTTTTCTCACTGCAATGCACTTTTTTGCTCAAATTGTTCGGTTTTCAAAAGATTTGTGTTACTTTTGCACGTTGTTAGCGAATAAAAGTAGAAAAATGGCAACCGTTACGGAGAAAACCATCGATATTGACAGCATCATCAAGTCAAAGCTGGGTTCAAAAGCCCGTTGGATACCAGGACCACTGGTGTCGTGGCTGAAGCATATCGTTCATCAGGACAGGGTGAATGCCTTCCTTTGGGAGTCACGCGACAAAGAAGGAACCCCCTGGCTGGAGGAGTGTGTTCGCTATCTTGACATGACCTTGGAACTGGAAGGCGAGGAGAACCTGCCTCCGAAAGACGATGGTCGGCTCTACACTTTCGTTTCCAATCATCCTTTGGGAGGAGAAGACGGCGTTGCCTTGGGAGCCATTATCGGTCGGCGCTACGACAGCCGTTTCCGTTACCTGGTGAACGACCTGCTGATGAATCTGCCTGGACTGGCACCCGTCTGCATCCCCATCAACAAGACCGGCAAGCAGAGCCGTGACTTCCCGCAGATGGTGAAGGCCGGCTTCGAGAGTCAGAACCACATGCTCATGTTCCCGGCCGGTCTCTGTTCCCGCCGCAAGAATGGGGTGATACGTGACATCCCCTGGACAAAGACATTCATCTCCAAAAGTGTGGAGTACCAGCGTGACGTCGTGCCCATTCACTTCAGTGGCCAGAACTCCAATTTCTTCTATCGGCTGGCCAATTTCTCTGACCGTTTCTTGCCGTTCAACCTTGCCATGCTGTTCCTGGTCGACGAGATGTACAAGAACGTCCACAAGACATTCCATGTGAGTTTCGGCAAGCCCATACCCTGGCAGACCTTCGACAAGAGCAAGACGCCTGCTGAGTGGGCGCAATGGGTGAAGGATCGCGTCTATGAACTTTAAAACTGTCATATCACATATAGCCCCAAAACTACAAATACCTACAATAAAGCATGGAACAACCAATTATTGCCCCCATAGCGAAAGATGTTCTGAAGAGCGAGCTGACCCCTGACAAGCAGCTCCGTATGACCAATAAGAGCAATAACGAAATATACGTCATTACGGCGCACGATTCTCCGAACGTGATGCTCGAGATAGGTCGTTTGCGCGAGATTGCATTCCGTGAGGCTGGCGGCGGCACGGGCAAGGAAACCGACATCGATGAGTTCGATATCTGTGAGAACTGCTATAAGCAGCTCATTGTATGGAATCCCGAGGAAGAGGAAATCATCGGCGGCTACCGCTACCTGCTGGGTACCGACTGGGAACTTGACGATAAGGGACAGCCTATCCTGGCTACGAGCCATATGTTCCATTTCTCCAAGAAGTTCCTTGAAGAATACATGCCTTATACCATTGAGCTGGGACGTTCCTTCGTGAGCCTGCCCTATCAAAGCTCACGCATGGGAGCCAAGAGCCTCTTTGCACTCGATAACCTTTGGGACGGCTTAGGGGCCTTGACCGTCATCAAACCCAACGTCCGCTATTTCTTCGGAAAGATGACCATGTATCCCAGCTACATCCGTAAAGGCCGTGACATGATACTTTATTTCCTCAAGAAGCATTTCGATGACAAGGAGAACCTGATCATCCCTCTGCACCCGCTGCAGATTGAAGCCGACGAGGAGGAACTGAAGAGACTGTTCTGTGAAGACAGTTTCAAGGACGATTATAAGATCCTGAACCGCGAAATCCGCAAACTGGGCTATAACATCCCGCCGCTTGTAAATGCATACATGAGCCTGTCGCCCACTATGAAACTCTTCGGCACTGCCATTAACTACGGCTTTGGCGACGTGGAAGAGACCGGTATCCTTATTGCGGTGGACGAAATACTCGAGCAGAAGCGTGTGCGCCACATCGACTCTTATATTGCAGAGCATCCCGATGCCCTGAAGATTACCAGCGGAGCCAACAAGGTGATCTATAAGGCAAAGAAATGAACACCCTGCGGAGTGCCCTGCTCTGGGCGTGGCTTGTACCTTTGTTGCTGCAGAGCGCATCCGTTTGTCCTGTTGCCGCTCAGCAGCCATTGACCCTTGACGCCCGTCATCTGCTTCTCGACGGTTCACTCACTCCTGCCGAGGCTTCTTCCCGCCCCTTCACTTACACAACCTTTCAGGAAGCAGCCGCCCATTTCGGCGACAGCTGCACGCTCTATATCAAGCCGTGGGTCTACTGGATCGACAATCCTGATACACCCGCCGTTGTCACAGGCAGGAACGGACGCGAGCCTTTCGGCTTGGTTGTCACTGCCAGGCAGCTTCGTCTGGTGGGGCTTTCTGCCGATGCCCATGAGGTGGTACTGGCTTCGCAGCGCGGACAGACACAAGGGGCTGTGGGCAACTTCACCATGTTTGATTTCCACGTCAGCAGTCTTTCGGTGGAGAATCTCACCATGGGCAATTTCTGCAATGTAGACCTTGACTACACACTCAGACCGGAGCTGTCCAGGAAGAAGCGCAGTGATGTCATTACCCAAGCCCATGTTGGCTATGTTCACGGTGACTCGCTCACAGCACGTAATGTGCGATTCATCAGCCGTCTGAACCTTAATCCCTTGAACGGCGCGCGCCATTCGCGTTACGACAGTTGTCACTTCGAGTGTACCGACGATGCCTTGAACGGCACCGCCATTTACCGCCACTGTACCTTTGGTCTCTATGGGCAGAAACCCTTCTGGAGCACTTTCGGCGCAGGAGCTATGTTCGTTGACTGCGACTTCTACGTCATGGGTCAGAACCGTGAGATGTTTTTCTGCAAGCAGGGTGGACCGGTAACAGTTGTTGACTGTCGTTACCATGCTCCTTCCGACAGTATCTATCTCGGCTGGACGGCCTATCCGCAACCCTGGCTACGTTGCTACCAGAAGAACTTTACGTTGAACGGCAAGCCTTACGTCATTGGCAGCCGCCAGGCACAAAACACTGTCATGCTTGACGATTACGCGGCTTCTGTTCCACCCTTTTTGGCCATCAGCCGTCACGAGGCCACTCTTCAGGCTGGCAAGGACACCGTGTGTCTCTCGACGGGAGAGCCTGTCAGTTGGCATGTGGAAAAGGGCTTTGAGCAGTACCTCTCCCTCTTGCATAAAGGTGTTGACACTGTCATCGTTACTCCAGCCTCCGACATTGAGGAGTCTGCCGCCTTCTGTCTCATCGCCACAACAGCCGATGGTCGCGAAGCGGCCTGCCGTCTGACGGTCAATCCCACGCCGCTACCTCCGCCTACCTTCGTACGGAAACCGGAAATACAGATAAAAAACGGTTGTGCCACTCTTGACTATGCCCTTCAACTGAAGAAAGTCGGCGACGTGTCGACTGTTGTCTGGTATAAGTCGGCCAATGTTGTCGGGAAAGCTTCCGAAGCAGGTGCCATGATACCTTTCGCCACAGGCAAGGAGATAGAACTGACCGACGGTGAAATCGGTCACGTTCTGAGCGCACGCATCCGTCCTCAGTCCACCCGTAGTGAGGCGGGCGAGGAATGCGAGGCTGTGGCTCCGTGGCCGGTAGTAAAACCCCTTCAGGTTAGAAATGCCGGTCTGATGGACATGGATTTCAGTCATTTCTGTTGCGACTGGCAGTCGGAACGACTGCCTGGTTTTTGGACGGTTGACGGCCACAAGCCTGCTGACACGGCAGAGTTTCCCTGGTCGTTTGACTCTCGGAAACCCATGTGGGAATATGGCGAAGGATTCAATGGCGCCGTCGGTAAGGGACTGCTCCAGGCGCAGCGCGGTGCAAGGCTGATGTACACACCCGTCGAACGTCAGGAGGGCTATGGCGACATGAGCCTCAAGCTGGAGGTCGATCCCACGAAGACCGCAGGTCAGGGATTCGGCTCTGCCACAGGTCAGTATATGGATGTATGTCTGAAGTTCGACACCCGGACACTCACGGGTTATGGTCTGCGTATCATCCGCACCACCAAGCACGCCAAGGCCGTGGATTTCTATCTCGTGGAGTATCGTCAAGGAGAGGTCACCCCCCTCTCTGACGCCATCAGCTCCACCTGCTATCGTACTGGCTGCACCATCAGCCTTGCTGTCTCGGGCAGTCTGTTCACAGCCCATGTGGAGACAGCCACTCCTCGCCCGCAGGAAAGCAGCCTGCCTCATAGCGTCGACCTCTCTGCCTCCGTCCACCCCAGCAGCAGCGGCGGCATATATATTCAGCACACAGGGTCGTGTGGTGAGTCTACCACCATGCTCCATCGTCTGAAAGTCTCGTGGACCAAGAGCCACTGATATCTTTGATGTACGTAAAAAAACTTATAACTGTTGTCTTATGAAAAAAAGTATCTGTCTTGTCTCATTTCTTGTCCTGACATTCTGCGCCATGCTGACGGCCGTGGATGCCCAGGGGCAACCCCTTGTGAAGACCCATGTCGAAACGGGCGATGTGGAGGGTGTACTCGAAGGTCAGCTCGCCGTATTTAAAGCCATTCCTTATGCAGCACCGCCTGTAGGCGATTTGCGTTGGCGAGCCCCGCAGCCCGCCAAGGCCTGGGAAGGCGTGTTGAAGACCGACAAGTTCGGACCCCTTCCTCCGCAGCCTACTCGTCCCGGCCGTACTGCCGACATGATGAGTGAAGACTGCCTGTACCTGGGCATAGCCACCCCAGCCACCTCTGTCAACGACCGTCTGCCCGTGATGGTATGGATACACGGCGGCGGGTTCCAGACCGAGCACTACGGCGGTGACCTCTGGCGGCTGCTGGCTCAGCGTGGCGTAGTCATCGTCAGCATAGAATACCGCACCGGAGCTCTGGGATTCATGGCCCATCCGGAACTCACCAAGGAATCGAAGGACGGACACTCGGGCAACTATGGCCTGCTCGACCAGATTTTTGCCCTGCAGTGGGTACAGCGCAACATCACCAGCTTTGGCGGCGACCCCACGAAGGTCACTATCTTCGGCGAGAGTGCCGGTGCCATCAGCTGCAGCCTGCTCTGCGGCTCACCACTGGCCAAGGGGCTCTTCCGTGCCTGCATTAGTCAGAGCGGCGGGTCGTTTGCACCTTGGCGCGACCAGGCACGCACCTTGGGCGTTGATGCCTCGCAGAAAGGTGCCGAGCAGCAGGGACTGGCCTTCCAGAAGCATCTGAAGAAGAAGTCGCTGAAGCAGCTGCGCAAGATGGATGCCATGGACCTGTGCGGCAGCAATGTGGGCTTTGGCGGTTTCTGGCCTTGTGTCGACGGCTATGTCATTATGGACGACCAGTACCGGCTCTACGAACGCGGCGAGTATAACGACGTTCCCGTCATTGTCATGACCAACAGCGACGAAGGCGCACTGTTCACTCCAGGTAACATCAAGGCTGCCGACTATCAGAAGTCTGTCAGAAGCATCTTCGGCTCCTATGCCGACGAGGCGCTGAAGGTCTATCCCGGCAATACCGACGACGAGGCGTGGCACGGCAATGCCGATGCTTTCCGTGACATGGGTTTTGCGTGGCCTAGCTACGCATGGGTGAGTCTGCAGGCCAAGACCGGCAAGAGTCCTGCCTATGCCGCTTTCCTCAGCCAGCCTTCCAAGCGCAGCTTCTCGCAGGACCCGCACCGCTGTGGCGTGGCTCATGCCGATGATATACTTTATCTCAACGGTGAGTTCCTCACACAGCCCGAGAAATATCCATGTGAGTCGGCTGTAGCAGAGATTATCCAACAGTACTGGGTGAACTTCGCCAAGACCTGTAATCCTAACGGCAAGGGTCTGCCTTACTGGCCGTCGTTCGACGATACCAAGCCCACCACCATGCAGTTCAGCTATGGTGCCTCGCTCATCATGCGTCCCAACCGTGACCAGATAGATTTCGTTGACCGTTTCTACAGGCACCTGCGCGAGGAGACCGAGAAGCAACGCCAGCAAAAATAAGCATCTATAAAGACTATGAAGAGACCCCTCCTGGCCATAGTGTTCCTTGCCGTCATGACCCCGTGTCTGGCGGCAACGGTGGTGCTGCACGTCACACCCGACTCGTCGCTCACCGATGCCATCCGCCGCGCACGTGAGCTGCGGCGAACAGGGCAGGCTGCCGAGGTGACCATTCGCCTGGCAGCCGGCACCTATCATCTTTACGAACCATTGCGGCTGCGGCCAGAGGACAGCGGGCTCAGCATAGAAGGTGACGGTGCCGTGATCTCCGGCGGGCTCCCCCTTCACAGTTGGAGGAAACAGGGCAGGTTCTACGTGGCCGATGTGCCCTGCTTCAACGGACGTCCCGTTGACTTCCGCCAGCTGTGGGTGAACGGCGCAAAGGCCCAGAGAGCACGCGACGTACAGGACTTCGAGCAGATGCACCGCATACTGACTTACGACAAGCGCAACCAGGTGCTTTGGATTCCCAAGGCTGCTGTCGCCAATTCCAAATTCTCCATTCTGAATGCCCCCTTCCCGGAGCTTGTGCTTCATGAGATGTGGTGTGTCAGTAACCTGCGCATCAAGTCGCTCACCCCCCAGGGCGACTCCGTGGCAGTGCGCTTCCACGACCCCGAAGCACGCATCCAGTTCGACCACCCGTGGCCGTCGCCTATGACGCCCAATACAGGCCATCCCTCGCCCTTCTACCTCACCAATGCCCGCGAGTTGTTGGATGAGCCTGGCGAGTGGTATCACGACATCTGCCAGCAGAAACTCTACTACCTGCCCCGTGACAGCGACAGGATTGGGCAGATGAACCGCGGGCGTGCTGCCGTGGTTCCCGTGCTCGAGACCCTTGTCGAGTTCATCGGCACCGCTGAGCGGCCTGTCCGTAATATCACCATCCGTGGCGTCACCTTCAGCCACACCACCTGGATGCGTCCGTCGGAGCAGGGACACGTGCCCCTGCAGGCAGGCATGTACCTGGTAGAGGCCTACAAACTGCGTCCTCAGATCGACCGTCCCAACAACCACAAGCTTGACAATCAGGGCTGGCTCGGACGTGCCGATGCCGCCGTGGAGCTGCGACATACGGAGAACATCTGCTTCCGCGACTGCCGTTTCGAGCACCTCGGCGGCTCGGGACTCGACTATGTCGAAGGCTGCAAGGGCGGTGACGTCACACGCTGCACCTTCACCGACATAGCCATGAACGCTCTCGTCATAGGTTCCTTCTCGCCCGAAGGCCTCGAGACCCACCTTCCTTATGCACCCACCGACTTCCGCGAGCTGTGCACCGGGCAGACCGTAGAACGGTCGCTCTTCCACGACATAGCCAACGAGGACTGGGGATGCGTGGCCATTGCAGCCGGATATGTGGCTGCTGTCACCATCGACCATAACACCATTCACCACGTCCCTTACACCGCCATCTCGCTGGGATGGGGGTGGAATCGTGACCTGATAGGCATGAGAGACAATCTAGTGCATGCGAACCTCATCTATGACTATGCAGGACACATGTACGACTGTGCTGGCATCTACACCCTCGGTAACCAACCCGGAACCGTCATCTCCGACAACGTGGTGCGCGACATAGCACGACCCTCCTATGTTCACGATCCCGATCACTGGTTCTACCTCTATACCGACGAGGGATCCAGCAACATCACCGTGCGAAACAACTGGACTCCTTCAGAGAAGTTCCTGCAGAACGCCAACGGCCCAGGTAACAGCTGGCAGAACAACGGACCACAGGTCGCCGATTCCATCAGAATGAACGCGGGGAGATAACGCGGCAGGGGAAGTGGTCGAAAAAATACCGGGAAGTCGTCGAAAGTTTCTTGCTTGGTACTGATTCTTACCTTATCTTTGCACTCGAAAATGATTCGAACAAAAGCAAAGACAAATAATAATAGGTATGAAGAAAGTAATGAAGAGTGAGACAAGCTATCAGAATGGCAACTCACAGAACGGAAATCTTTCATTTAACAAGGTAAGAAGATTTTCAGTGATGATGGTGCTGGCCCTGGTGCCGGCAGTGATGATGGGTCAGGCCCGGGTCGACAGCCTGGGCACTGACAGTGTGACATGGTCGAAAGACCTTGAAGGCGTGACGGTGGTTCACCAGAAACGCCTTGTGAAGATGGAGGCCGACAAGATGACCTACAAGGTGAGCGAGGACGAGGATGCCAAGTCGAACACGGTGCTCGACATGCTTCGCAAGGTGCCTATGGTGACGGTGGACGGCCAGGACAATATTACCGTGAACGGATCGTCGTCGTTCAAGGTTTATGTAGATGGAATGCCCAACGTGATGTTCTCGAGCAACCCCTCGATGGTGTTCAAGAGTATGCCGGCTTCCATGGTGAAGAACATTGAGGTAATCACCAATCCCGGTGCGAAGTACGATGCCGAGGGTGCCGGCGGCGTGCTGAATATCATCATGAACAAGCAGAACCCCATGGCAGCTCAGAGCATGAATGGCATGAATGGAACGGTACGCGCTTCGGCTGGCAACAGGCAGCTGGGCGGCAGTGTATTCGTGAACGGACAGCAGGACAAACTGACCTATAGCGCCAATGTGATGACGAGCTACAACAAGCCCGGTAACACCACGACGGAGATGGAGCAGCTGCAGGATAATGGCATGAGTCAGGTGATGACCTCCGACAACGATGTGAAGACGCCTTTCACCATGGGAAGCTTGACGCTGGGCTATCAGATCGACTCCATGAGCGTTATTAATGCCACGGCTTCGCTGAACAGCCTGTCGATGAAGAGCCAGGGAACCTCCATGACAACCATGGGCGGTGCAGGCAGCAATTTCGGCTATGGCAGCACCACAGACATGAAAAACTCGCGTACATCGTTCAGCGGCAGCGTGGATTATCAGCGGTTCTTCAATCAGGAGCATACTCACTCGCTGGCACTCACCTATCAGCTGAACTACAGCCCCGCCACCACCAAGATGACCAACGACTTCCTGACTCCCTCGGGAGTGCTCGATCTGACAGACCGTTACTCTGAGAACAAGGATAAGACCACCAACCATATTTTCCAGTTGGACTATACGCTGCCCATTGCCACCGGACAGACGCTGAGCCTGGGCAGCAAGCTCCAGCTGCACGATGCTACATCGGATTCGAAGTACTACCTGGAGAATGTTTACGATGCTTCGTCCAGCTCGGAGTATGAGTTCAAGAACAGCATCCTTGCCGGCTATGGCGAGTACAGCGGCAGATGGAATGACTTCAGTGCGAAGGCCGGACTGCGTTACGAGTATACCTGGCAGGACGTGGAATATCATTTAGGTAACGGCCATGACTTCAGCACAAGCTACGGAAGCCTGGTGCCCACAGCCAGTCTCAGCTATACCCTGGGTGGCAGCAGTAACCTGGGAATGACCTACAACATGCGTATCTCGCGGCCGGGTATCTCTTACCTCAACCCCTATGTGGACAAGACCAATCCTATAGCACTGACCTATGGCAACCCCGACCTTGACGTGGAGAAGGCTCACAATGTGTCGTTGGTGTACAACCTGTTCACTCCGACGCTGATGCTTAATCTGAACCTGCATCATAACTTCACCGACAACGCCATCTCGCAGTACAGCTTCTACGACAGTCAGAATCTGCTGAACACCACCTACGGCAACGTGGTGAAAAGCCATCAGACAGGCGTGAATGCCTATGTGAATTATCTGTTGACTTCCAACACCCGCCTTTTCCTCAACGGTGGTCTGAACTACACCGACCTGCGTAGCAATGCACTTGCACAGAGTAATAGCGGATGGACTGGCAATGCCATGATGGGTGTGCAACAGACGCTGCCTTGGGACCTGAAGCTCAGTGCCTTTGCCATCACCTCGACCAAAAGCTACACCCTGCAGGGATGGACAGGAGGCTTTAACCTGCTCACTGCCAGTCTGTCGAAGTCGCTGCTGAACGACAAGCTGAACCTGAGTATTTCGGGGCTGACGGGTCTTAACAAAGGCGGTAAGCTGAACATCGACACCGAAAGCCGCGGCAAGGACTTCACCAGTCATACTAGCATCAAAGTGCCGATTTACGGTGTTACTTTCACCGTGAGTTACACCTTCGGTAATTCAAAGGTGATGAGCAAGCAGCACACCAGCCGCGTGCAGAACGACTTCATCGAGCAGCAGTCGCAGGGTGAGATACTCAATAGCGTAGGTTCGGGCAGTACCGGCAGCGGGAATGCTACAATGCCATAATAAACGTTGCATTCGTCATGCACTGTGCTATTTCTATCGGAGGGTGCAAGCACGACGGTGGCTCTCTTCAAGCAAGACAGTGGCTCTCTTCAAGCAAGTCAGTGGCTCTCTTCAAGCAAGAGAGCCACACTGTCAAAGTAAGAGAAACCAGACGCTTTGCGGAGGCCTTGCAAAGAACTTCCGAAACTTCTGTCAGAGTAATTTGGCTGTTTGAAAAATAATGCTTAACTTTGCCGTCGGTATGAAGAAGATCGAGAAAAAAGACTGGTGGTTGTTCCTGGTCCAGGCTGGCATTTGGGCTCTCATCCTGCTTGCCATGCCGCTGGCCACACTGTTCAGCACGAAGGACCTGGAGGCGACGAAAACCTCCTTCCTGGTGGTTTGGGGAATCTTCCGGGCTCCCTTGGCGGTCTATTTCGCCAACTTCTACCTGTTGGGACCCTATCTGTTCTTCCGCCGCCGCTTCTGGCTCTTCACACTCTGCAACCTGGTGCTGATACTGGGATTGAACTATGGCTTCTTCTATCTCTTCCTGTTCAGGGACAACTATCCTGAGACAGCACAGATGACGTCGGCCATGTGGATAGGCTTCTTCTCGGGATTCCTGCTTTTCATGCTGCTCAACCTGGTGATGGCCGCCATTGCCATCGGCATACGCCATTTCATCCGTATTCGCCAGATACGTCAGCAGCTGCAAGACGAGAAGGCAAAGAACACCGAGGCTGAGCTGGCATGGCTGAAGAGCCAGATCAATCCCCATTTCCTCTTCAATACCCTGAACAACATCTCGAGCCTCACACAGATCGACCCTGATGCTGCACAGGATGCTATCGCCCAGCTCTCCGACCTGCTGCGCTATGCCATGTACGAAACCAACAAGAAGACGGTGCCCATACAGGGAGAGGTGGAGTTCATGCGCAACTACATCTCGCTGATGAAGCTGCGCTGCAGCGACAAGACTGAGGTCAATGCGCATTTCACCATGCACAATTCGCAGTTGGAGGTTGCTCCGCTGCTCTTCATCTCGCTCATCGAAAATGCCTTCAAGCATGGTGTGAGCAGCAGCCGTCCGTCGAAGATAGACATCAGCCTGGAGGATACGGACGGACAACTGGTCTTCACTTGCGACAATACCAACTATCCCAAGGACGACGGGGACCGCAGCGGCTCGGGCATAGGGCTTGAAAACACCCGCCGCCGCCTGGAGCTGATGTACGACGGACGCTACAGCTGGGAGCAGTCGCTGCAGGACAATATGTATCACGTCAGAATCACACTACAGCTATGAACGACCACCTCTCTTGTATCATTGTTGATGACGAGCCCTTGGCTGTCAGGCTGCTGGAGTCGTTTGTCGCCAAGACCCCGGGGCTGGAGCTGTTGGCGTCATTCACCGATTCGGTGGAGGCCATCAATGCCGTGAAGGAACAACGGCCCCAGCTGCTCTTCCTTGATATCCAGATGCCCGACCTCAACGGCATGGAGCTGGCTCACATGTTGCCGGAAGGGACGAAGGTTGTCTTCACCACCGCTTTCAAGGAGTATGCATTCGAGAGCTACGAGGTGTCGGCATTGGACTTTCTGCTGAAGCCTATTCGTTATAACAAGTTCATCGCTGCTGTCGAGAAGGCCAGGGAGTGGTTCTTAAGGAGCGGGGACATTCCACAGGGTTCATCCGACCTTCCACCTGCCAGTGTCCCTACTGTGGCAAGCGGTCAGAAGCCAGGCACCACCGTCTATATAAAGGTTGATGGCGAATACCGCCAGATAGCCTTCTCACAGATTGTATACGTCAACGGCATGAAGGACTACGTCATGTTCTACTTGGAGGGTCAGAACAAACCGCTCATCACCCATCTCACCATGAAGGCTGTGGAAGAGATGCTGCCCCCACAGCAGTTCATGAGGGTACACCGTTCTTACATCGTCGCCCTCGACAAGATACGTAAGGTCGACCGTAACGACTGCATCTACATAGGAGAAGAGATCATCCACGTGACCGAAGTCTTCCTCCCCAGGTTCCAGGAATACCTGAAATCCAAAGCTGTGACAGGGTGAGACCCCGCAGACAGAACGAAATCCATACATCACAAAAAATAATTAACCATCAACTATTCAACTAATTCATTACATCTTTTATGAAAAAGCTTTTTTTGCCTCTTCTGCTCATGGTAGCAGTGTCTGCACGAGCTGCAGAAAACCCCGTGTTAACGATTGAGGGTGGACAGGTCCAGGGCGTACTGGCCGATGATCATCCTGAAGTGTATGTCTATCGTGGTATCCCTTATGCCGCACCTCCCATCAGGGAGAACCGTTGGAAGGCCCCGCAGCCCGTTGTGCCCTGGAAGGGTGTGAAGATCTGCGACACCTTCGGACGTCCCAGCTTCCAGGCTATTCAGTACACCGGTGGCTATTATACCGAGTGGGGCTATGGCAAGGAGGCAGCCTTCAGCGAGGACTGCCTGTATCTGAATGTGTGGACCAAGGCTCCCGGACAGGTGGGCAAGAAACTGCCTGTTGCCTTGTGGATTCATGGCGGTGGCTATCGTGAGGGCTTCGGATCGGAGCCCGAGTTCGATGGTCAGGAGTGGGGAGCCAAGGACGTCGTGCTCGTTTCCATCAACTATCGTCTCGGCATCTTCGGATTCCTCACCCATCCCCTTCTGGCAGAAGAAAGCCCCAACAAAGTATCGGGCAACTATGGCATTCTCGACCAGATTGAAGCCTTGAAATGGATCAAGAAGAACATCGCCCAGTTTGGTGGTGACCCTGGCAATGTGACCATCTTCGGACAGAGCGCCGGTGGTGGAAGCGTTCGTACGTTGTGTGAAAGCCCGCTGGCCCGTGGACTGTTCCATAAGGCAGTCATCATGAGCGCTCAGGGACTAAGCATCCCCAATCCCAACGGCGGTGGCATGATGGGAGCTCGCTACAGCGGCGGCTCCTTGGAGGATGCGATGGCCAATACCAAGAAAGTGTTCGATTGGGCTGGTCTGACCGATTTGCAGAAGATGCGTCAGGCGTCTACTGAGACCATCTTCGCCCTGCCTACCCTCTACTACCAGGTGAACGACGACGGGCAGCAGGCTGGCGGTGGAATGCCGTTTATGCGCAGAGGACTGCCTCTCATGCCGATGATCGATGGCTATGTCAGCGTGAAGAGCTTTGACGATGCTACCCGTGAAGGCACCTTGGCTGATGTACCTTATATGATCGGTTTCACCCTCAACGACATGGGCAACATGGCTCCTAATATCGCCGAGTTCTGCAAGGTCCGCGCCCAGAAGGGCGGCAAGGCATGGGCTTACGAGTTTGCACGCCCCTTGCCCGACGACGGGAGCCATCCAGAGGTGACCCAGCGCCTGCGTGGGGCTTTCCACAGCAGCGACCTGTGGTTTGTGTTCAAGTCGCTGAAGCACTGCTGGCGTCCCTGGGCCAAGGGCGACTGGGATCTCTCCGAGAAGATGCTCACAGCGTGGACCAACTTTGCAAAGTACAGCGACCCGAACGGTCCGAAGGGTGGCGTCTGGGCTCCCTGCACCGAGAAGAATCCTAAGTTCATGGTGTTCAAACTCAACGACAAGGATGCTGAGGCATCGGTCTACGGCGATGCCGAGATAGCTCCTCAGCCGCAGGGATTCCCCTTCGGCGGCGGCTTCGGTGGTGCTGGCGGCGGTGCCAGACCTAATGCCGCCGGTGCTCCTGCCCGAAGGTAAACAGGGAGGGTGCAAACGTTTGCATTTCCCGTAAGTCAGATTGATAGCCGTCTGCCGCTGTACAGACGGCTTTTTTCACTACCTTTGCACTTGAAAACCAAAAACAACAGATTTATGAAAAGAGGAATACTTACATCGTTTGGCTTTGACCTACCGTTGTCCGTCGCCGGTCTGGTGGCGGTGTTGCTGCTGTTCAGCCCCGTCGGATCAGCGGCTCAGTCGCAGGGATGGCCGCAGCAGTATGGGGGAGTGATGTTACAGGGGTTCTACTGGGACAGCTACGACGACACCCAGTGGGCGCTTCTTGAAAGACAGGCCGACGACCTCAGCAGCTCGTTCTCACTGATATGGATACCCCAAAGCGGCAACTGCGGTGCGCAATCCATGGGTTATGACGACCTGTACTGGTTTCCCGGCAACGGCCACTACGACAGCTCCTTCGGCACGGAGGCACAGCTGAGATCGATGATCAGCACGTTCAAGGCCAAGGGACTGGGCACCATTGCCGACGTGGTGGTGAACCACCGCAGGAACGTCTCGACGTGGACCGACTTCCCATCGGAGACCTATCAGGGACAGAACTACCAGCTGACCTGGCAGGACATCTGTTCCGACGACGAGGCCGCCAGCAATGGTCAGAAGGTGGGTCCCAACAAGGATACTGGCGAGGGATGGGGCGGCATGCGCGACCTGGACCACAAGAGTGAGAACGTGCAGCGCAGCGTGAAGGCCTATCTCGACATGCTGCTCAACGACCTGGGCTATGTGGGCTTCCGCTACGACATGGTCAAAGGCTACAGTGCCAGCTATACCAAGATGTATAACGAGAGCTCGCATCCGCAGTTCTCGGTGGGTGAATGCTGGGACGGAACCAACACCATACGCAACTGGATCGATGGTACGGGCAAGACCAGTGCAGCCTTCGACTTCCAGTTCCGCTATACCGTGCGCAATGCCGCCAACAATGGTGACTGGCAGCAGCTGGGTCGTCAGAACGACGGCAACTGGCCACTGGTCAGCAGCAGCATGCAGAACGGCGCTTACCGCCAGTATGCTGTTACCTTCGTCGAAAACCATGATACCGAGAAACGATCCAATGCCGCACAGGACCCCCTGAGAAAGGATACGCTCGCCGCCAATGCCTACATGCTGGCCATGCCGGGCACTCCCTGCGTGTTCCTGAAGCACTGGCAGGCCTATCGCCCCGAGATCAAGGCCATGATCGAGGCACGCCGCTTTGCAGGCATCCACAACCAGAGCGAGGCTGTCAACATGGCAACCAATCGGGACTATTACTCAGTGCGTTCCACGGGTACCAACAGCCAGCTGCTGTGCGTCGTGGGCAGGCAAGCAGGCACCTATACCCCCAACGGCAGCTGGACACGCATCCTCTCAGGCTATCACTATGCCTACTACCTGCCCACCACCATGAATACTGCGTGGGTGAGCCTGGCATCGGGCGTCTACGAGGGTGAGCAGAAGGCGGTGCTGACAGCTGTGAGCAGCGACCCCGCTGCACGACTGGTCTACACCCTCGACGGCACTGTTCCCACAGCAGGTAGTCCTCAGGCAGCCAGCGGAACCACCGTCACGTTGCCCCTTGGACAGACCGTACTCACCGTGGGACTGCTCACCGGAGGCACCGTCACCGGCATGGTCACCCGCACCGTCACCTGCAACAAACCCGAGGAGAAGCCACAAGTGCAGATTCCCGCCTTCTGTGTGGTCAGCGAAGGGGAAGTGTGCGCATTCTTCGAGGCACCCAGCACCTGGAGCAACACCATCTGTTGTTGGGCGTGGTCAGAGAGTCCTGAAGACAACTTCACCGATGGCGCCAAGGGATGGCCTGGCGTGAACTGTACCTATTTAGGCACAGCCGACAACGGCAACAAGGTGTGGAAATGGACGTGGAACGGCATCAAGCAGAAGAATTCTTCGGCCAAGCAGCCTGCCAAGATCATCTTCAACAACAACGGCCAGCCACAGACCAATGACCTCGCATTCCAGTTGGGAGGCTACTACAACAAAGACGGTTTGCAAGGCACTGTCAGCACCACTGGCATCCAATCAGCACTATCAGCCACCGTCAACTCCTGTTCCGACGTCTACGATCTCCAGGGTCGCCGTCTGCGTCAGGCTCCTTCACGTCCCGGCGTCTACATACAGAATGGAAAACTGAGGAGAATGCCTTGACAGTTCATAGTTCATAGTGCATAGTTCATAGTCTTTGACAGTTCAAAGTTCAAAGTTCATAGTTCATAGTTCTTGCCTTGCAAGCGACCAGAATCAAGGGGACAGGTTTTTGAAGTGAATTCCCCGGATTCATTCAAAAACCTGTCCCCTTGATTCATCCAAAAACCTGTCCCCTTGATTCGCTTAATTACTGGGCGTCAGCGTCCAGGTTTTGCCTTTGTTGCTGCCGTAATCTGATGCCCTTACCTGTATGCCGCCGAAGGGGCCGCCATCCTCAGGCCACTTGGCCCAGTTCTCTTGTTTGGCATCGCCAGTGCCATTGTGCATCACCACGCCGTCGAAGGTCACTGCGCCGATGCCCTGGTCTTCATTGCCCTTGCCGATGGGGGCATTGGAAGAGTAATTGCTTCTGGTGGCGGTCACGCTGGTGATGTCTTTAGTGATGCTGATGCTGGTGAACTTGCCAAACGATCCGCTGCCGATGCCAGCGGCATAATTGCCGCCCCTGGCCTCAATCGTGCCGCCCGCGATGCTGATGGCGCCACAACTGCTGACATAGATATTGCCTAATTCATCACTATACCCGTTTCCGCTGCCGATGCCCGCGGCATTAGCGCCGCCCGTGGCGGTGACCTGCGCCGAGCCGCTGATGGAGATGTCGCCGCAGGTGTTCGCGGCTTGATACGCCCATCCGCTGCCGATGCTGGCGGCTTGGTCGCCGCCCGTGGCGGTGACCTGCGTCGAGCCGCTGATGGAGATGTCGCCGCAGGTGTTCGCGGCTTGATCCGCATGTCCGCTGCCGATGCCTGCGGCATAATCGCCACCCGTGGCGGTGATGGTGCCGCCCGTGATGGTGATGGTGCCGCAGGAGTGGTTATTGCCGCCGCCGATGCCGGCACCAGAAGTGCCTATTGCTGTGATGTTACCGCCCTCGATCACGATGTTACCGCAGTCATTCTGGTAACTACCGCCGATGCCGGCGCCATAAGCACCGCTGTTGTCGGCGATGAGCGTGCCGCCGCCACGGATGGTAAGGGTAGAGCCTGATGGTATATAGACGGCAGCCCTCTCCCAATTCCCCTTAAAAGTGTTTATTGTGCCGTCGGCCAGGATGATAGTGGCATTGCCAGCGCACTCAATGCCGGTCTTGTAACCTGTAGTGAAGTTCGCGTTCGTCACGCCGGCCAGCGTCACGGTGGCGCCAGCAGCAATCTTCAACTGTGTGCTCGTGCCGCCCGTGCCGGTCACCACGTCGCCGTCGTTGAGCGTCACCTCACCGTCGCTGGTCGTGATGCTGCGCGTGGTCTGCTTGGCCAGCGTCACCGTGCTCTGATAGTATGTGCTGGCGGCGAGGGTCACAGACGCTTTGTTGTAGATATACGAGTCGGTCCCGTCGCTGGCGATGATGGTGAGGCCTGTGGCGCCTGCGGGCACAGCCATGAAGAGCGTGCTGGTGGGGGTGGAGGCAGGTGTGGCAGAGGCCGTCTTGCCGCCGAAATAGATGTCGAGTTTCGTGGCGTTGAGAGCCGTGCTGGCGTCTTTCTTCAGCGAGAGTTTCCAGATGGCTATCTGTGAGTCCATCGATACGTTGCTGCTGAGCGAGGCGGGAGAGGTGGCGAGGGTGATCGTGCCCGTGGCCTGGCGCAGGTCGCAGTTGGCGCTGATGCCGGCGATGGTGCCATCCTGGTGGGCAAACACGTCGCTCTTCACCTGGCCGAAGTTGTCGCCTGCGGTCTGGTCTACCGCCGAATAGGGATAGACCAGGGTCACCGGGGTGTCCGTGGTCACGTTCTCGTCGAGCATCGCCGTGATGGTGGCGGTGCCTGGCACCTTGCCGCCGGTACCGTCGCTCACGGCGCTCACCGTGGCGGGGGTCACCTTCGTCTCGCTGCCCACCTTGTAGACCATTGCCACCTGCTCGTTCACGGCCCATGTGGCGGTGATCACGTCCGAGGCGTCGGGGCCAGAGAGTGCGCGTGTCTGGCTGCCGGCGCCCGCCGCGCTGATGGTGGCGGAGAATGGGATGCCGCTCGACAGCACGGGTTCGTCGATGCTGCTGTCGCCGCTGGTGTTGTCGTCGTTACTGCAGGCCGTGGCCGTCAGGAGGCCCAGCACGGCCAAGCCCAGGAGTCTGAATCTATGGTGAATCTTCGTTTCCATTGTCTTCTGTCTGTTTTAGGGGTTCTACACTCGGTTAAGGGTTCAACGGGTCGTTGCCCGGGTTGAATGGACTCAGCGGATCCAGTCCGCCGTCTCCGCTGCCGGCCAGCAGCCGAACGCGGTCATTCAGCATGTACACCCGCATGGCGGGCTTCTCGTATTTGCGTCTCTTCGTCTGGTTTGTCATATCGTCGGTTGATTAGTTTCGCAATCTGGGTGCAAAGATAAGAAAAAAACAAATACCATGCAACCTTTTCCCCAAGATTCTCCAGATGGGTTAGGAAAGAAATTAGAATAATGTAATCTCACACAGATCTTAACCATCTATGGGATATTCAGCCTCACCCCTAACCCCACATTCCCAAGCGATGCTTGCCTACCCGTAGCCTTTCCTTAAGGGAAGGGAAAAGACTCACACAGATCTTAACCATCTATGGGATATTCCTTTGGAATAGCAAAATCTGTGAGATCTGTGAGATCTGTGTGACATTTCAAGAAGAATCACGGGGACAGGGAAGAATCACGGGGACAGGTTCTTGAATGAATTCGGTGAATTCACTTCAAAAACCTGTCCCCGAGATTCTTTAAAAACCTGTCCCCGAGATTCTTCCAGTGATTCGACTATGCGTCGATGTTGGCGTAGGTGGCGTTCTTCTCGATGAACTCACGGCGTGGTTCCACGTCGTCGCCCATGAGCATGGAGAAGATCTCGTCGGCCTCGGCAGCATTCTCGATGGTGACCTGCTTCAGCAGGCGGTTCTCGGGATTCATGGTGGTTTCCCACAGCTGCTCGGGGTTCATCTCACCCAGACCTTTGTAGCGCTGGGTGTGGAGGGCTGAGGAGTTCTCGTCGCCAGCCACGTACTTGTCGATGAAGGCCTGGCGCTGCTGCTCGGTGTAGCAGTACTCGGCAACCTTCTTGTAGGTGCACTTGTAGAGTGGGGGAGTGGCGATGTAGAGGTGGCCTCCCTGGATGACCTGAGGCATGAAGCGGTAGAAGAGGGTCATGATGAGCGTGTCGATGTGGGAGCCATCGACGTCGGCGTCGGTCATGATGATGATCTTGTCATAACGCAGCTTGTCGATGTTGGCTTCCTTGGAGTCTTCTCCGTCGACGCCGAAGCGCACGCCGATGCTCTGGATGATGTTCATCACGGACTCTGCCTCGAACACTCGGTGCCACTGCACTTTCTCCACGTTCAGGATCTTTCCGCGCAGGGGCAGGATGGCCTGGAAGTGACGGTCACGGCCCTGCTTGGCGGAGCCGCCTGCGGAGTCACCCTCGACGAGGAAGATCTCGCACTCCTTGGGGTCCTTGTTCGAGCAGTCGGCGAGCTTGCCGGGCAGTCCTCCGCCTGTCATGGGGTTCTTGCGCTGCACGCTCTCGCGGGCCTTGCGGGCGGCGATGCGGGCTGTGGCAGCGAGGATCACCTTCTCGCAGATGGTGTGGGCCTCCTTGGGATGTTCCTCCAGATAGTTGGTCATGGCCTCGCCGACGGCTTTCTGTACTGCACCGTTCACCTCGGAGTTGCCCAGCTTGGTCTTGGTCTGTCCCTCGAACTGCGGCTCTGCCACCTTCACGGAGATGATGGCTGTCAGTCCCTCGCGGAAGTCGTCCTGCGCCACCTCGATCTTGGCCTTCTCGATCTGCTTGCGCAGCTGGTCGTCCTCGTCGGCGTATTTCTTCAGTGTACGTGCCAGGGCGATGCGGAAGCCTGTGAGGTGGGTGCCGCCCTCGATGGTGTTGATGTTGTTGACATAGGAATGGATGTTCTCGGAGTAGTCGCTGTTGTAGAGCAGTGCCACCTCGATGGGCACGCCGTCCTTCTCGGTCTTCAGGCAGATGGGGTCGCCGATGATCGACGTGCGGTGACGGTCGACATAGCGCACGAACTCCTTCAGGCCGTCCTTGGCATGGAACACCTCGGGCTGACGCAGGTTGCCGTCCTCGTCGGGACGGAGGTCGGTGAGGGTGATGGTGATGCCGGCATTCAGGTAGGCGAGCTCGCGCATTCGGCGTGCTATGATGTCGTACTTATACTCGGTGGTGGTGAAGATGGTGGCATCGGGCCAGAACTGCTGGCGTGTGCCGGTGAGGTCGGTGTCGCCTACTATCTTCACGTCGTAAAGGGGCTTGCCCTTCTCGTACTCCTGCTGGTAGATGTGCCCGTTGCGGAAGACCTGCGACATCATGTGTGTGGAGAGTGCATTGACGCAGCTCACACCCACGCCGTGCAGTCCTCCGGACACTTTGTAGCTGCCCTTGTCGAACTTACCGCCGGCGTGGAGCACGGTCATCACCACTTCGAGTGCGGACTTGTGCATCTTCTCGTGCTCGTCGACGGGGATGCCGCGGCCGTTGTCCTGGACGGTGATGGAATTGTCCTCGTTGATGGTTACCTCTATATGGGTGCAGTAGCCTGCCATGGCCTCGTCGATGGAGTTGTCGACTGTCTCGTTGACCAGATGGTGCAAGCCCTTTTCACTGATGTCTCCGATGTACATGGCCGGGCGCTTGCGCACGGCCTCAAGACCCTCGAGCACCTGGATGTTGCTCGCGGAATAATTACCTTGTTCCTGCCCGGTGATTCCGGACATTTCGTTCTGTTCTTCAGTCATTTTCTCAAATTTTGTGCAAAGGTACAAAAAAAAGACTGAAGAGCAAAACGCTTTCTGCTAAAAAAGCACAAAATTAGACAGCCTTGTCGGTTTCAATGAGTTCCAGGAGACGGTCTACGGCTTCTTCCTCGGGAATGTTCTTCATGACGCATTCCTTGGCCTTGTAGAGGGAGATCCTGCCGCGTCCGGCACCGACATAGCCGTAATCGGCATCGGCCATCTCGCCGGGGCCGTTGACGATGCAGCCCATGATGCCGATCTTCAGGCCTACGAGGTGGCTGGTGGCGGCCTTGATGCGTGCTATGGTCTCCTGAAGGTTGTAGAGGGTGCGTCCGCAGCCTGGGCAGCTGATGTATTCTGTCTTGGTGAACTTGATGCGGGCTGCCTGGAGGATGGCGTCGGCTAACGTGACCAGCGGTTGCTGACCGGCGGGCATGCCTGCCACGGATGGGTGTTTGAGCTGCAGGACGAGCTGTGTGGCCTTGCGGTCGATGAGGAGGGCTCCTGCGGCCATGGCTGCCTTGAGCTGGAGGGTCTCCCAGTCGGGGGCGTCGAGGGTGAGGGTGATGGTGTGGTCCTTGACGGAGGCCTCGGCCTCGGCACGCAGACGGGTGCATTCGGGAATCAGCTCCACGAGCTTGCGGGCCACGGGTATCTCGCACTCGGGTTCCTCGCTCAGCGACACGCGGATGGTGTCGCCGATGCCTTCGGTGAGCAGGGCGCCGATGCCTACAGCGCTCTTGATGCGGCCGTCCTCGCCTTCGCCGGCCTCGGTCACGCCGAGATGGAGGGGATAGTGCATGTCTTCGGCATCCATGGTCCGGACAAGCAGGCGCACGGTTGTCACCATGACAACGGTGTTGGAGGCCTTGATGCTGATGACGACGTCGTCGAAATGCTCGCGGCGGAAGATGCGCAGGAACTCCATACAGCTTTCCACGATGCCCTCCGGGGTGTCGCCGTAGCGCGACATGATGCGGTCGGAGAGGGAGCCGTGGTTCACGCCGATGCGTACGGCGGTGTGGTGCTCCTTACAGATATTTATAAAAGGTATAAGCCTGGCTTCGATTTTCCTGAGTTCTTCGGCATATTCCTCGTCGGTATAGTCGAGATGCTTGAAGGTGCGTCCCGGGTCTACGTAGTTGCCGGGGTTGATGCGTACTTTCTCGCAGTACTGTGCGGCGACGTCGGCGGTGTGTGCGGTGAAGTGGACGTCGGCCACGAGGGGCTGCATATAGCCGTCGGCCTTGAGGCGGGCGGAGATGTTCTTCATGTTCTCTGCCTCGCGGGTGCCTTGTGTGGTGAAGCGCACCAGTTCGCCTCCGGCATCGATGATGCGCTTGGCCTGTGCAACGCTGCCTTCGGTGTCGTTGGTGTCGGTGGTGGCCATGGACTGGATCCTGATGGGATTGTCGCCGCCAATGACGATGCTGCCCACATGGACGGGGGTTGATTTTCTTTTCATAGGTTTTTTAGGGTGATTAGGGTTATTAGGGGGATTAGGGTGATTAGGGGGGGGGGGAGGGACTAATTCGTCTTAAACTCATACTTCACCTCGGCTAAGGCCTTGTTGGCTTTTTCTATCTTCTCTCTCAAGCCGCTCTTGTAGGCAGAGAGACGGGCGGCAAGACCCTCGTCGCTCAGGGCGAGCATTTCGACAGCAAGGATGGCTGCGTTCTGGGCACCATTGACGCCGACAGTGGCCACGGGAATGCCCGGCGGCATCTGGATGATGGAGAGCAGGGCGTCGAGACCGTCCAGCATTCCCTTGATGGGCACGCCGATGACGGGTAAGGTGGTGCTGGCGGCAATGACGCCAGGCAGGGCGGCTGCCATGCCGGCACCGGCGATGATGACTTTCAGCCCACGCTCACGGGCACTTTTGGCAAACTGCTCGACAGCGTCGGGGGTGCGGTGGGCGCTGAGGGCATTGACTTCAAACGGTACCTGCAACTCGTCCAACAGCTTGCAGGCTTTTTCCATGACGGGCAGGTCGCTGGTGCTGCCCATGATAATGCTTACTAAAGGATTCATATGTTTTTTCTTTGTCTTTCGTATTTCTCTACAGATAGAGGACTCCGAGGAAGGCGCAGATGATGCCGATGAGGAAACCGACAAGGACCTGCGGCAGGGTGTGCTGGCGCAGGATCATCCGGCTGGAACCCAGGATGCCTGCCACGATGAGCACCAGGCAGAACCACCAGACGGGGTTGAACATGAAGATGACGGAGAAGACGATGAGTGAGCCTGCCACTCCGCCGATGGCTGCAGAATGGGTGGAGATTTTCCACCAGACGTTGATGATGGCGCAGACAATCTGGATGAGCAGTGCCACAATGACGATGCTGGCCATGAAATGGGGGATGTGCATCAGCTCCATGAGGTAGACGCAGGTGAAATAGCACAGGATGGAGATGATGTAAGGCACCATGCGGCGCTCCTTCATGCCTAGGTCGATGAGCGACCATCCCTGATAGCGGCGGTACAGATGGATGAGCACCGTGGGCAGCAGGATGGTGAAGAAGTAGACCACTGCCAGGACCTGGAACTTAAAAGAAGGGTCGTAGTAGCGCAGATAGCTCAGGAAGAACAGAGCTATGAGTCCCACTATCGGCAGGTAGAACGGCGTGAAGATCATGCTCATGATCCTGGCCGTAAGGATGATTTGCTTTTCTCGTGTCATCGTCTCGTTGTCTTCTTTCTCATTTTTTCCTCAGTCGCGCTACGGGCAGGCCTGACTGCTCGCGGTATTTGGCCACGGTACGCCGGGCAATGGGATAGCCTTTCTCTGCCAGCATGGCGGTGAGCGCCTCGTCGCTCAGCGGATGCTGCTTGTCCTCGTTGTCAATGATGTCGCGCAGGGTGGCCTTGATGCGACGGGTGGACATTTCCTCACCGCTTTCGGTGGTGTAGCTGTCGCTGAAGAAGTGGCGCAGGGGGAACGTTCCCCAGCGTGTCTGGGCGTATTTGGAGTTGCTCACTCGTGAGATGGTGGATGAGTCGAGCCCTGTCCTCTCAGCCACATCGCGCAAGACCATGGGCTGCAGGGAGGCCTCGTCGCCATCGACAAAGAACTGGTGCTGCATCTGGATGATGGCCCGCATAGTGAGGGTGAGCGTGCGCCGCCGCATGCGGATGGCATCGATGAAGCTTTGTGCGGAGTCTACCTTTTTCTTTATATAGAGGAGGGCCTCCTTGGCCTGCCTGCTCATGTGCTCGGGGTTCTGCTGGTATTCCTTCATGGAGTCGGCAAACGACTGCGACACTTTCAGCTCGGGAACGTCGCCCTGGTTGAGGGTGAAGGTGACTGTGCCATCGTCTTGCGTGTCGACGATGAAGTCGGGGGTTATCTGCTGCAGGCTCCGTCCCATGGCCTCGCCCATGGAGGCGCCGGGCTTGGGGTTCAGCTTGTGCAGCTCTTTCTGCAGCGCCTTGGCCTGCACGTCGTTCAGCTTCAAGGCAGCCTGGATCTTGTTCCAGTGCTTCTTGGTGAACTCGTCGAAGAAGTCGCGTATGACCCGTTCCATCAGGTCCCTTACATGGGAGGGGTCTTTCCGTCGTATCTGCAGAAGCAGGGATTCCTGCAGCGTGCGTGCGCCGATGCCCGGAGGGTCCATCTCCTGCAGCAGTCCCAGCACGTGGGACAGCTCGGGCATGGTGACGTCGATGTTGTGATAGATGGCCAGTTCGTCGCAGATGTTGTCGAGGCTCTTGTGCAGGAGGCCGTCATCGTCGAGTGAGCCCACGAGATACTCCATGATGTAGCGTTCGCGTTCGGTGAGCTGCATCAGCCCTATCTGCTCGTTCAGCTGGTCATAGAAGGAAAGGGTGTCTCCATAGACCATCTCCTCCCGCAGCCCGTCGTTCTGGGCACCGTTCTGATAGACCGGCAGCTCCTCGTCGTCGCGTCCTAAAGAGGCGAGGGCCTCGTCAAGTGCAGACTGACGGTCTTCGCGTTCGCGCGTGGTGTCGTAGTCCTCTTCCAGGGCAGCGGCCTCGTCGTCGTTGCTGCCGTCCCATTCGTCCTCGTCGTCATGCTGCATCACTTCCAAGGCAGGGTTGTCGTCCATTTCAGCATTGACCCGATCGGCCAGCTGCGTGACAGGCAGCTCCACGAGCTGGGCGTGGAGCAGCTGCTGCTGGGTGATGCTCTGGCTGAGCTTCTGCTCTAATTTCTGTTCTTGTATCTGACCTTGATTCTGAGCCATGTCTCTCTCAACTCTTGAAATACTCTTTCAGCTCTTTGGCTAACTGAGCGAGCTGTAAGGTGTCGCAATTGCCGTAGCGCTGCCAGATCTGCTGGCAAGGCAGCAGCAAGGGGCTTAGTGTGATGTCACGCCGGTTGAGGTAGGGGTCGCAATGCTGGAACACGTCCATCACGTCGGCCACTTCCTGGGGTTTCAGGCCGATGAGTTTGGCCAGCTCTGCCACCTCGGGCGTCTTCGCCACCATGGTGATAGGTGTCAGACGGAAATAGAGATCGAGTATCAGCGTGAGCATGACGGGTGTCAGTACCATCGGGTCGGTGATACAGGGCTTGAAGTCTTTCTCGAAGGTCTCGTTGACCTCCACACCGCTGTAGAACTCGTCGGCGTTTCCGAATCCTTTCATCTCGCGGAGCAGCCTGACAGCCCTGGACAGACGCCTCGGACTGTGGCCGTAGGTCTCCCAAACCCGTTCGATGCGAGGCGTGTCGATGCTGGCTAGCTGACACATCTTGCCAAACAGCACCTTGGGCGCTATGTGCAGTTCCATGCTCAGCTCCACCATGCCTCGGCTGTATAGGGGCTTCACCCCTACCGGCTGACACAGGTACAACTGCATCAGCAACAGCCAGTATTCATCCTGCCATTTCGGGTTTTTTGCCATGTCTTTTCTCTTTGATGGTGCAAAGTTACGAAAAGTCGAGAGCAAAACAAAAGAATTTGTTTCTTTTTTTTGCCGAGACGGAGTAATTTCGTGGCATTAATGCCACAGAGTTACGAAAAGTCGAGAGCAAAACAAAAGAAATCATTCTTTTTTTTGCAATCATGAATCATTTTGTTACGATATTTGTTACATGAAAAAAAGTCGGATTTCAGAAATTGTCGTAACTTTGCACCATCATTTCATTACATTATCAACTAAAAACATGAAAAAGCAAGCAGTCATTTCCGCTGGTTTGTTCGCAGCGATGATCAGTCTTTGTCCCGTCAAGGTAAAGGCTCAGTTGTCTACCAATCCTGACAAGTTCCTGGGAAATATCACTACGGGCTATCAGGTGGATGCCGGTGGGGGAGTGGATCCGTTCTATAAACTCTGGAACCAGATAACCCCTGAGAACGAGACGAAATGGGATGCCATAGAAGGTGGCGGCAGAGGCAGCTTCTCCTTTGGCAACGCTGACCGTTCTGCCAACTATGCCAAGCAGCATAACTTCCCCTTCAAGTATCACACCCTGATCTGGGGTGCGCAGTATCCTAGCTGGGTGAACAACCTGTCGACGCAGGAGCAGACCAAAGCCATTGAGGAATATTTTGACGCTGTGAAGAAGCACTATCCTAATCTGGAGATCATTGACGTGGTGAACGAGGCAGTGGCAGGCCACCAGCCTGCTCCTTACCGTGCTGCTTTGGGCGGAGATGGAAAGACGGGTTACGACTGGATTATCAAGGCATTTGAGATGGCTCATGAGCGCTGGCCGAATGCCATCCTGGTGTATAATGACTATAACACCTTCCAGCATCAGACCGACCAGTACATTGACCTGGTACGCACTCTGCGCGATGCCGGAGCACCTATCGATGCCTATGGATGCCAGTCGCACGACTTGAACGACATGAGCAAGAGCTCGTTCCAGACGGTGATGAAAAAGATCCAGGACGCGCTGAAGATTCCGATGTACATCACCGAGTATGACATCAATCAGGAAAACGACAATACACAGTTGCAACGGTATAAGGACCAAGTGCCGGTGATGTGGGAAGCAGACTATTGTGCTGGCGTCACCATCTGGGGTTATATATATGGACGTACTTGGGTGGACCACTCCGGTCTTTTCAAGAACGGTCAGGAGCGTCCTGCCATGAAATGGCTACGTGAATACATGGCCAGCGACAAGGCCAAACAGGCAAAGAGCCCGTTCCCGGGTATGAAGAAAGAGGCTTCGGTCTATGTGAAACCCGCCTCCCTTGCCGTTACCAAGGGCGAAGCCGTGCCCATCACCGTACGTGCCAGCCTCAGGACAAAGACCATCGACCATGTGGACTTCTATGTCAAGGGAAAGTTCCACAGCCGGATGACGGAAGCCCCTTACGCCACAGAATACACTCCGGAGGCCACGGGCAAATATGAGTTGAAAGCCATCGTCACGGCTACGGACAGTTCGAAGTTCGAACGCTTGTCGAGCTTCACCGCCTATAATCCCCGTACCACCTTCAAAGGCGAGATAGAACTGCCGGGCACACTGCAGGCAGAGAACTTCGACGTGGGTGCGGAAGGTATGGCCTACCACGACACCGACTCAAACGACGAAGGTAAGGTGAACTACCGCAGCAACGGCGGTGGCGTGGACATCGTCACGGGCAATGGCGGATATGCCATCGGCTATACCAGTTCGGGCGAGTGGCTGGAATACACTGTAAACGTCAAGGAAGCCGGCGTCTATTCCTTCGATGCCGCTGTCTCGTCGGGAGCTACCAATTCCTCTTTCAGTCTCGCGCTGAGCAAGGATGACGGGCTGGTGACACTGACGAACAGCATCGCCGTGCCCTGCGTACAGTCGAACAATTGGGATAACTACCGCACGGTTCACGGACGGCTGGCTGTGCCGCTGGAGGCAGGCAAGCAAGTCATCCGTATCAACATCACCGGCAGTAGCTGCAACATCGACAAGATAGAATTCAAGCATGTTGACCTGGATGAAAGCATGAAGATTGCGCTTACTTCCGATCCGAACACCGGTACCGTCAGCGAGAATACGACGGTGAAGGTTGATGCGTCTTCTGCCACCAGCACCATTAAGGAGGTTGCCGTGTATGTGGACAATGTGTTGCTGAAAAAGCTCACCTCCGCGCCCTTCGAGGCAACCTACAAACCTGCGGCAAAGGGTTCCTACACCGTGACAGCCGAGGCCACTGATGCCAATGGCAAAATGTCGAAGATAGCCACCTACACGCTGAAGGTCAATAATAAGCGAGTGGCCCACAAGGGAGTCATCAGCATTCCCGGCATTATACAGGCAGAGAATTTCGACCGTGGCGGCGAAGGGTTCACCTATCATGACTCCGACTCGAACAATGAAGGTTCCACCAGCTACCGTTCCGACAGCGAGGGAGTTGACATTGTCAGCGGCAATGGCGGCTATGTCATAGGATATACAGCTGCCAACGAATGGCTGGAGTACAGTGTCGATGTCAAGGAAGCAGGTGAATACTCTTATGAGGCTACAGCCTCTTCGGGCAGCAGCAATTCTGCCTTCACCCTCGGCCTGGTGGGTGGCAACGGATCAGTGACCAGCCTCTGCAAGGTCAATGTCACTAATACCGGAGACTGGGATACCTATAAGGTGTTCAAGGGTAAGCTCAGCCGTAAGCTTGACCTTGGCCCACAGCTCTTCCGGATCACCATCAACGGTGCCTACGTCAATGTAGACAAGATAGAACTGAAGTGCACCAGTAGCGGCATCACCACTGTCGCCACTGCTCAGCCTGCAGGACAATCCTACAATATGAAGGGTCAGCAGGTGGACGCCAACTACCGCGGTATCGTTATCCGTAACGGACGCAAATACCTGCAAGGGAAATAGTCTATGGGTCGTGAAGCATATCAAAAACCATAAAACTGAAAATCATGAAGAAACTTCTGTGTATGTTGCCATTATTGGCACTGATGTGGGGATGTGCCTCGAATGATGAGGCCGATTGCCCCGTGCTGACTGTCGAAGGAGGACAGATTCAAGGTGTCCGGGCTGAGAATCCGGGTGTATTCGTCTTTCGTGGTATTCCTTATGCCGCAGCACCTATCGGTGAACTGCGCTGGAAGGAGCCGCAGCCTGTGGTGGCATGGGACTCCATCCGCCTGTGTGATCGATTCGGACATCCTGGCTATCAGGCTGTTCACTACCCTGGCGGCTATGCCACCGAGTGGGGCTACGGCGACGAGGCTCCTTATAGTGAGGACTGCCTGTATCTGAATGTATGGACGAAAGCTCCTGGACAGACAGGAAAGAAGCTACCCGTGGCGTTGTGGATTCACGGTGGCGGTTACCGTGAAGGCTGGGGCACCGAGCCGGAATTCGACGGACAGGAGTGGGCATCGAAGGATGTGGTGCTTGTTACCATCAACTACCGATTGGGTATCTTCGGTTTCATGACCTATCCTGAGCTTTCTGCCGAGAGTCCCAATCACGTCAGCGGTAACTATGGCATCCTGGATCAGATACAGTCGCTGAAATGGGTGAAAGCCAACATTGAACAGTTTGGCGGCGACCCCGACAACGTCACCATCTTCGGTCAGAGTGCAGGTGCCGGCAGCGTGCGTACATTGTGTGAGAGCCCGTTGGCCCGTGGCCTGTTCCAGAAGGCTGTCATCATGAGCGGAGGCGGTATCAACGTACCTGCCAAGGACGGCGAGGAAGCTAAGCCCGCCACCCCGATGAACCGTTTCTTCACCTACAACCCCACGCTTCAGGAAAGCGAGGCTGAAACAAAGAAGGTGATGGACTGGGCTGGGCTGACCGACCTGGAGAAACTGCGTGGTGCATCAACCGAGCTGCTCTACACCATTCCTACTTTATATAATATGGTCACTAAGAGCGATGTGTTCCTCATGCAGCGTCCCATCATCGACGGCTATGTCAGCTTGAAGAACTTCGACACCGCCACCCGTGAGGGCGCCATAGCCGACGTGCCCTACATGATAGGTTATACTCTGCATGACATGGGTTCGATGTCTGCAGGCATTGCGGAGTTCTGTAAGGTTCGCCAGGAGCAGGGAGGAAAGGCATGGGCCTATGAGTTCGCACGTCCGTTGCCTGATGATGGTACACATCCGGAGGTTACCGCCCGTCTGAAAGGAGCCTTCCACAGCAGCGACCTGTGGTTTGTATTCAAGAGCCTGAAGCACTGCTGGCGTCCCTGGACACCGGGTGACTGGGACTTGGCTGAGAAGATGCTCACGGCGTGGACCAACTTTGCCAAGTACAGCGACCCTAACGGTGAAGGTGAAGGTCTGGGATGGAAACCCTGCACTGCCGAAGCCCCGCAATTCATGCTCTTCAAACTTGATGAAAAGGATGCTGAGGCATCGGAGATGGGAAAGCCGATTATACCCGATCCCTCGGAAATGCCGGCATTCGGGCCTCCCGCACCCGCTGCAAAACCCGCACCTGCTAAGTAACTAAATTATTTGGAAATCAATGATAAAACGTATTCTCTTTTCAACACTCTTTATCTGTGCCGCAGTCATCGCTGCGGCACAGGGCGTAAAACCACTCCCCGCACTTCATGTGGACGGCAAGTGGCTTGTCGATACACATGGCAACCACGTTGTACTGCATGGTGTAATGGATACGCCCAACACCTATTTCAACAACAACCGCTGGCAGGGCTCTAAGGCTCAGGGCTGGTGGGATGACTACAATGATACTGGTGTCAAGAACTGTCAGCTGTATTTTGAGAAACTTTTCACAGGGTTGGAGAAAGCCAAGTGCAATGTGTTCCGCCTGCATATGGACCCTGCCTGGAGCAACGATCCTAACAAGCAGAGCGACGGCAAGGAGAGCGGTGAGGCGGACATCTCGCGTTTCAGCCAGGACCGCTATAAGAAGTTTCTGAAAGATCTCTTTGTGCCACTGGCCCAGAGAGCCATGCGACACGGAATGTATGTGGTAGTCCGTCCGCCAGGTGTCTGCCCCGGCAACTTGAAAGTGAACGACTATTATCAGAACTATCTGACGGAGGTATGGGATCTCTTTTCGAAGAACGATACCATCCGCAAGTATGCAGGACAAATCAGCATTGAGTTGGCCAACGAGCCGGTGAACCTGAGGAACGCTTCAGGCAACGATGATGCGAAGGCCATGCGTGACTACTTCCAGCCGATTATCAACCGTATCCGTGCCAATGGCTTTACAGGTATTATCTGGGTGCCTGGCACAGGATGGCAGTCACAGTATGCCAACTATAAGGCTTATCCTGTGAAAAGCTATAACATCGGCTATGCTGTTCACGACTACGACGGCTGGTACGGCTGTGAAGACAAGAAACTGACGACAGCCAACGTGGAGCAGGCCAAGAAAGACAAGATCAACCAGTTCCGCAGACAGGTGCCTGTGGTGGACACGAACCCCATCATCATCACCGAGATAGACTGGAGCCCGAAGAAACCCGGTTCCGGACACTATAACGAGCACAATGAGTGGGTGGAATCGAACTATGGCACTTGGGCCACAGGGCGTACGTCAATGTGGGGAACGGTGACCAAGGCCGTTCACGACCATTATGGCAATATCTCCATGACCCTCTCAGGAACGGCCTGCCTCATTGACGTTGATACCCTGATACACAAGAACGGCAAGGTGGTGCCTGCTTTCGGTGGCTTGGAGGAAGCCTGCGGAAAGGCCTGCATGGACTGGTATGCCGAATATTATGAGAAGAACTGGCCGCACGCCGACAACGAACCGTCAACAGAAGGACACCTCGCGGCCGAGCAGCTGAAGGCCGAAGCCGAGGAGCTGGAGATTATGGTCCATGGTTCTACCATGCCCAGGCTTGTGGCCACCTTCCGCGACGGTCATCAACGCGATGTTGCCATGGTGGCTTCGTACGAGACTGATGCCCCTGACGTGGTGGCCATTGACAAGGTAGGTAACCTGCGCGGACTTTCCGAGGGTGAGGCAAATATCACTGCCACTTATACCGACCCGCAGGGAGGTACTGTGAAGACCACCTTCAAAGTACGCTCCACCTTCTTCCCCCTGGACATGCAATACATCGACTTCACGATGGGGTCGCGCGGAAGCTATAACATCAACAACCATATCATCAGACCCGGCGAAGGAGGACAAGTGGGATGGGTGTATGATGCCTATACCGACTTTTCGGCCTACCGTTACCTTGTGGTGAAACTCAGGCAGAAGCAGACCTGCGACGCCCATTTGAATATCTATACTGCCACTTCTCTGGCGGGCAGCTGCTACTCTTCGGACAAGTTCGGCGACAACACGAAAATCGTCATCGACCTGCAAAATGCCAAATACACTCAAGGCAAGAAAGGAGCCGCCCTGGAACAGAATAAAGTGCGCAAGGTGACCTTCTGGGGGAAGGGCACTGGCATGATTGTGCTGGAGGATGTCTATCTGACCAACAACGATGATTACTCCAAGCCCGATCCTACAGCGATTGAACCCATCCTTGTGCAACCAGACACAAATGGTAGTCCAGCCTACAACCTTCGCGGTCAGCAGGTGGACGATAACTATCGTGGCATTGTCATCCGTAATGGAAAAAAGATTTTTAGGAAATAAATAAAAGATAGTAATATGAAGAAGATAGGAGCAGTTTTTGCTATTTGTCTGTTATCGGTTGGAGCTGCGTGGGCGCAGCCGAGTGTTTACACCAAAGAAAATACGGGTGCACACTTCCCTAAACCGGCACTTCCCCCTGCCAGCCAGCTGCCGGTTATCCGTGAGTTGCCAGACCCGTTGGAAGGCGTGTCAGGGTTCAAGGATTGGGAACGCCGTCGCAATGACATCTCTCACATGATCCAACACTATGGTATCGGTATTAAGCCCTCAGTTCCCGACGGAGCTGTCGTGGCCCATCTGCAAAAACCGGTGAAGGACGAAGGCTTGGGGGCACGTGGACCCATGGGTGGCATGCGTGGAGGCATGATGCAAGGGGATACCACCTTGGTGGTACATGTGACAGTGGGTGGTCACACCGTGACCCTCACCTCAGAGATACGCTACCCCAAAGTGGGCAAGCCTCCCTATGCGCTGATGATAGGTACCAGCATGATGTCGTTGCCCCGTCAGCTCTTCGACGACCGTCCCATAGCCATCATGACTTTCCACGAGAAACAGGTCAATGACTACGGACAGTTTGGTAAACACCACGAACGAGGCGAGCATCCCTTTGATGCACTCTACCCGGATCTTACACAGAACGGCGCTTACAGCGAGTGGGCGTGGGGGCTGAGCCGTCTGCTTGACGGCCTGCAGCAACTCGGTCCGAAGGTTACAAAGATCGATATGAAGCACATCGGCGTCACCGGCTGTTCATATGCAGGCAAGATGGCCCTTTACTGCGGTGCCTTCGACGAGCGTGTGGCCCTCGTCATAGCCCAGGAGCCTGGTGGCGGTGGTGCTGCCGCCTGGCGCAAGTCCCATGAGTTGACGTTGGCAGGTAAGAATCTGGAAGACATTGACAAGACCGATTACCACTGGTTCAAAGAGAGCCAGCGTGAAAACTTCCGTGGCGACAGCGTCTACCAGTTGCCCTACGATCAGCACGAGCTCTGCGCCATGGTCTGTCCGCGAGCCTTACTGCTGTTGGGTAATCCTGATTATGAGTGGCTTGCCGACGGCTCTATGCTTGCTTCTGCCAAGGCTGCCAAGAAAGTGTGGCAACAGTTTGGCATAGGAGACCGCATGGGGTGGAGCATCGTTGGCGGTCATGGTCACTGCCAGCTTCCCGAACGCCAGTTCCCTGAGGTGCAGGCATTCATCGATAAGTTCCTGCTTGACCGCAAGACTGATACCCGTGATATAAGCATTTGGCAGGATAAGTGAGCCCTGACAGCTGTTAACGCCGATAGCTGCGTTCTGTCCTGCCTGTGCTGGAAAGAACGCAGCTATCGGTTTTGAGTAATGGCTATCCGCTTCTCGACAATACCGCTATAGGTGTTGAGGGTCATGCAGACAGAGTCGGCATGGACTGCTTGGATAGGGATACTGAAGAAAGTCCGCTGTGAATAATACTCGGGTACTCCGCCTTGGTCGTGGTAGAGACGGAGATAATAGGTAGTGGTGTTGTCGGGGTTGTGCATGATGGTGTCACACACGATTCCAAGGGAGTGATTGGCCTTCTCGCTTGTCTCGCCTGTCATGAGTATCAAGCCGAGGTTGAGGTAGCGACGGTTTGTACTTGTCCAGATACTCTCGAAACCCAGGGGGTCGGTCTTGATGCCTTTCTTGAAGAAGTCGGGCTTGTGGATGGTGGCAGAGGGTATGCGGGCAAGGTTGATCAGTTCGGTTTCAGAGTCATTGGATTCCATGTTCAAATTGTAATAGATCAGCGCGCGATAGGTACTGTCGGGCGTAGTGAGCCACTTGGCGGTATAAGGTTCCTTAAGCACGAGCGAGTCGCCTTCGTCGGTAACGGCGTAGTGCACGGTCTTGGAGGCATCCGTACGGACAATGCAGAAGTCTGCCCGCATGAGCGAGTATTTGCCTTCGCCCTTTTCGTAGTAGTCTTGAGTGCATGATACAATGGTGAATGTACTGATAACAAGGTACAATGCACATAACATCATCCGCTTTCTTCGTTCTTTCATCTTCTCCGTCAGTTGCATTATTTCTTCAATTTGTTTCTTGCCGGATTGGCATACATGGTGAGCATGGTGGTGCGTAGGAATGCTTCGTCGCGATGGGGTAGGCAGACCTTGGATATCTGACCTTTCAGGTATTGGTCGAAACGTGTCTTGTCCGCTTCGGTATAGTGGCTGGAATAGTTGGCATTGCCTTCAAGTTCGTCCAGCGCAATGTAGTTGCACGGGAAGAGTTGGTAGCCATGGTGTATTTCCCTGTCCATGCGTTGGGACAAAGTGGCGAAATAGTCCTTGCGTGGAAGATCGGCAAGACTGTCGAGCCAGGTGTTTACCAGTGTGCCGCAATGGTAGTGTACACGTCCCTTGTATCCGAAGATGCCAATGCGCATGTTGTCGAGGTCATCCTGACGGCTTTTCTTGAACTGGGGGTTGTCGCGCCGCTGCTGCAGCTCCTGTGCCTTCAGGTAGTCACAGGGGTCGTACTCGTAGCTGATGGTCAGGGGTACGATGTTGAGCTCCTCCAGATTGCCGCCCATGGCCAGCATCTTCAACACCGACTCTTGGGTCCGGTCATCGCTGTCCTTGGCCCGTCCTTCACGCTGTGCCAGCCATACGTTTTCCTGCTTTTCTGTGACGGCGTGGTGAATGTAACGGCTCATGAGCTGGCTGGAGCGCAGCATTTCGTGGGGTGTGAGTCCCCGGCGCACGGTAAAAGCCTTGTTCATCCGTACAAGCCGTTTGATCCACGGGTAGATGAGCAGGTTGTCGCCGATGCCTATTTCGACAGTGGTAGGATGTCCGTGGTTGATAAGCATCACGTCGAGGAAGGCGGAGTCGAGCACAATATCCCGATGGTTTGAGACAAAGGTGTAGCGCTGGACTGATTTGTTGTATTCTGTTAATGCTGTATCGTCAAATGTGCAGCCGTCAGTGTGGCGATGAATAATGTACTTGACAATGGGTTTCATGAACCGTTTCTGAAAATCGAGCGGCGTCTTGACACCCTTGAAGGCTAAGCGTAGCAGCCCATTGCGCACAGACTTAGGCAGCCAGGGTGCAAGCCCCCTCATAACCACGTTGAACTGGCGGTCGTTGAGCAGGTCCTCGAAGGCCTGTTTCATCTCCTCCGGCTCATATGGCCTGATTTCGTCAAACTCCTTGATATCGTACTTCATAGCGGTAGCATCTCTCTCTTTCCTTAGAATTGGTTCTCAACAATGTCGGACAGTATGTCTTTCATGTCCAGTCCGGCAGCGCGCACCTGCTGGGGAATAAAACTGGTGGCAGTCATGCCTGGAGTGGTATTGATTTCGAGCATAGAAACCTTACCTTCCTTCGAGATGATGTAGTCAATGCGGATGATACCATTGCAATGCAGGATGTCGTAGATGTGAGATGTGATCTTTGACACGCGCTCAGCCACCTCTTCAGGTATGCGTGCAGGTGTGATTTCCTGCACCTGACCGTTGTATTTGGCATCGTAGTCGAAGAACTCATTCGATGTCACCACTTCTGTGATGGGCAGTAGAACGGCCTTCTGCCGGGTCTTGTAGCAGCCTTGGGTAATCTCCGTACCCTCGAGGAATGATTCCACCATCACCTCCGGGCTTTCCATCATGGCTTTGCGGATGGCTGGTGCCAACTGGTCGGCATTCTTCACTTTCGAAACGCCGAAGGAACTGCCATCGGCAGCGGGCTTCACGAAGCAGGGCATTCCTATGCGCTGCTCTATCTCCTCGTCGCTCACCAGTTGCTCGTAGCCTTTACGGATGAGCAGCGAGTCTGCTACAGCTACACCGTAGCCACGCAGATACTGGTTGAGCACAAATTTGTCGAATGTCATGGCCTCGACCAGCACTCCGCTGGTGGAGTAGGGCAGGCCTATCAGGTCGAAGTAGCCCTGTAGCAGGCCGTTTTCACCTGGAGTGCCGTGAATGGTGATATAGGCATAGTCGAACACCTTGGCCTTGCCTTCTTCGATGAACGAGAAATCGTTGCGGTCAATCTTTGCTGTTAAGCCATTGGGCAGCTCTACGTGCCAGTCCTGGCCTTTGATGTCGACAATATAGACATTGTAGCGCTCCTTGTCGAAAAAGGAGTAGATGCCCTGGGCAGAGCGGAGCGAGACGTCGTGCTCAGAGGAGTCGCCACCACAGACGATGGCAATAGTTCTCTTCAAATTCTTCATATTTAAGATGTTTCGATATTTCGATGTTTTGTTGTCTTGTCATGATGATGCTTCGTTGTTATGTAGCTTCGCTACCACGGATATATCTTCGCCACTTGTCGATGACGGCTTGCATGTCCTCCGGCCATTCGGAAGTGAAGTCCATCTGCCGACCTGTGACAGGATGCACGAACCCCAAGGTACGGGCATGTAGCACCTGCCGCGGACAGAGCCGGAAACAGTTCTGTATGAAGGCTTTATAGGTGGAGGACCGCTCGCCTCGGAGTATCTCTGTGCCACCATATCGCTCATCGCAGAACAGAGGGTGTCCAATGTGTTTCATGTGGGCGCGTATCTGGTGGGTACGGCCGGTCTCCAGGCGGCATTCCACAAGAGTCGTATAGCCGAAGCGCTCCATAACACGCCAGTGGGTGACGGCTGTTTTCCCCATCTCAGAGCCTGGTGGGAATACAGCCATGCGCTGCCTGTCGCGCAGGTCACGGCCGATGTTTCCTTCGATGCGTCCTTCGTCCTCGGCCAGGTGACCCCAGACAAGTGCATTGTAGCTGCGGTGGGTGTCGTGGTCAAAGAACTGTTTGCCCAGAGCCGATTTGGCCTCAGGTGTTTTTGCCACTACAAGCAGGCCACTGGTGTCCTTGTCAATGCGATGAACCAATCCCACCTGCGGGTCGTTGGGGTCATAGGAGGGCAGGTTTCTGAGATGCCAGGCAATGGCGTTGACCAGGGTTCCATGGAAATTGCCTACGCCTGGATGTACTACCATGCCCGCAGATTTATTGATGACCATCAGTTGGTCGTCCTCGTAAACCACATCCAAGGGAATCTCTTCAGGTTCGATGGTAGTGTCGTAGTGAGGACGGTCGAGCATGAGAGTGATGATGTCCCTCGCGCGTACCTTATAATTACTTTTAACAGGATGGGAGGCTTTCCCTTTCAGGCCGTCTTCTGCCGAAAGAACGTGGATGAACCCGGCATCGGCAGCCTGTTGTATGCGGTTGCGTGTGGTGTGTGGCATGTGCTCGGCCAGATACTTGTCTATGCGTAGCGGTTCTTGTCCGTTGTCCACCTCCAAGCGGAAGTGTTCGTATAGCTCCTGACCCTCTGCCTGCTCCTCCAGCAGCAAGTCCTGTTCCTCCAGCTCTATGTCGTCAATCTCAGTCACTTCTCTTCTCATCAGCGTCCTAGTACTGCCTTCAGGTCGGGAACCTCTTCGAATTCGTCCTCTTCACTTTCGTCGTCGTCGTCATTCACGCCACCGAACCCTGGCTCCATATACTCTATATCGACTGAATCCTCATCGTATGTACCGTTGCCCACGATGAGGGTCAGAGGGGTCTCTACCGACACCACATCACCTGCCGATACATGGCGTCCGCGGCTCAATATCCCATAAACCCAGTCCTGCTCGCCATTGATATATTTTGGCTCCAGCAGTTTGAACCCCAATGCTGTCAGTTTTGCCTCTGCCTCGCGGAAACTGCAGTTGTCGACAATGTCGGGCAGTGCAAACGAGGGAGAAGAGGGTGAGTTGACAGATACGTAGATGATGTGTCCTTCCTTGACATAAGTACCTGCTCCTGGCGTCTGCGCGAGGATGCAGTCCGCCGGCAGCCGCTTGTTATATCCGGAATCACTTACCAGAATCTGAAGATTGTCGCTCTCGAGAAGGGCTCGGGCTTCCTGGAACTTCATGTTCTTCAGGTCAGGCACCTTCACGCCTTCGCCATGATGGGTATAGATCTCCAGTCCATATTTCACGCAAAAGCACAGCGCTACCACCACAAGAGTCATAGCAAACAGGTTTCCCCATAGGTAGCCGCTCAGCAGTTTACCGAAAAAATCCTTCGTATTCATGAGCTTATTGCTTTTCTTTTCAGCTGCAAAGATACGAATAATTAAGTGCAAAACAAAGAAACTTGTTTCTTTTTTTGCTGAAACGGTTTTTTTTCGCCTTCTTTATTGGCAAAACAGTATAAAAAAACAGAAAGAAGCAAAGATTCTCCCTACTTCTTTCTGTTTTAACCAAAAATACCTATGTAATGTTGGTTTACTTTCCGTGATGCTCGTCAGAAACGGTCAACTTCTTGCGGCCCTTTGCGCGGCGTGAAGCCAACACGCGGCGTCCATTCTTTGTGGCCATTCTCTCACGGAAACCGTGCTTGTTTACGCGACGGCGATTGTGCGGCTGGAATGTTCTTTTCATTGCTTTTAATCGTTATTTATTACTATGATTTATCGTTTTGGGCTGCAAAATTACTGATTTCTTTTGAATTACGCAAGTTTAAAGCGAAATTTTTCACTTTTCACTTTTCACTTTTCACTTTTTTTCGTACCTTTGCACCCAAATTCCAACAAATACATTTTAAAAAGGTATGATTAACTCACAAGACATTAAGAAAGGAACAGCTATCCGCATGGACGGTGGCATTTGGGTATGTATTGATTTTCAGCACCGCAAGCCGGGTAAGGGTAACACCATCATGAACATCAAGTTGAAGAACGTCAGCGACGGTCGTGTTTTGGAGCGTCGTTACAATATCGGTGAGAAACTGGAAGATGTGATTATTGAGCGTCGTCCCTACCAGTACCTCTATGAGGATCAGTCCGGACGTATTTTCATGAATCAGGAGACCTTCGAGCAGATCCCCATCGACAACGAGCTGGTGATTGGCCATGAGTTCATGAAGGAGAGCGACATCGTGGAGGTGGTCAGCGATACTACCGATGGTACTATCCTCTATGCTGAAATGCCGGTGAAGACCATTCTTCGTGTTACTCATTCTGAGCCTGGCATCAAGGGCGATACCGCCACCAACACTCTCAAGCCTGCTACGCTGGAGACTGGTGTGGAGATACGCGTTCCTCTGTTCATCAACGAGGGCGATCTGATACAAGTGGATACCCGCGACGGTTCTTACCTGCAGCGCGCCAAGGAGTAATTTATTCAGTTCATAGTTCTTTGCTGGGCAAAACGGCAGAGCCGAGTGCGTAGTCCCTGGTTCATGATCGTACCATCCAGTCCAATGCCTGATGGGAAAAACTATGAACTATGAATTATGAACTATGAACTATAGCATAATTGTTCCCGTCTTCAATCGTCCTGACGAAGTGGGCGAATTGCTGGAAAGCCTCGCGCAACAGACGTTCAAGGATTTCGAAGTGATCATTGTAGAAGACGGTTCTCAAAGGACTTGTAAGGATGTCTGTGACCAGTTCGCAGGCATCCTTCCTTTACATTATTATTATAAAGAGAACAGTGGCCCTGGACAAAGCCGCAACTATGGGGCAGAACGCGCAAACGGTGAGTGGCTGATAGTGCTCGATTCCGACGTGGTGCTACCTCCCGACTATTTGCGGAACGTGGAAACGGGGAGGAAGGAAGCAGGGTTTGCAGCCTTCGGCGGGCCAGATGCTGCCCATCCTTCATTTACCCCTGTCCAGAAAGCCATCAGTTACTCTATGACCTCTTTCTTCACCACTGGCGGTATCAGAGGCGGTAAGGCAAAACTTGACAAGTTCTATCCCCGTTCATTTAATATGGGTATACGTCGCGAGGTCTACCGGGAGCTTGGTGGTTTCTCGAAGATGCGTTTTGGTGAGGATATCGACTTTTCCTATCGCATTGTGGAGGCGGGCCATAAGACATGCCTGTTGCCCGATGCCTGGGTATGGCACAAGCGCCGAACCGATTTCCGCAAGTTCTTCCGTCAGGTCTACAACAGTGGTATTGCCCGCATCAATCTCGAGAAGCGTCACCCTGGCACTTTGAAGCTGGTTCATCTGCTGCCTATGGTTTTCACCGTTGGTGTTATCGGGCTTTTGCTGCTCTTCTGTGTCGGTGTGTGTCTATACGGCTACGGAGAGTGGCTCGATGGCAATGGTCTTCGTCCTACTGACAATATGCACCAGGGTGTAGGCCTGATGCTCTGTGTCCTGGCGATTCTGCCCCTTCTGCTTTATAGCACCGTCATCTTTTTCGACTCCTCCATCCGTAACCGCAGCCTATGGGTGGGCTTGCTCTCCGTTCCTGCCGCCTTCGTTCAGCTCATGGGTTATGGACTGGGATTCATTGAGTCGTGGTGGAAGCGTTGCATCTTGAAGCAAGATGAGTTCACGGCCTTCGAAAAGAATTTCTATCAATGAGCGGGAAACTGACTATTGCACACTGGTCAGAGGATGACCAGCCCCGTGAGAAACTTCGCGACAAAGGGGCTCAGCAGCTTAGCAATGCCGAATTGCTGGCCATCCTCATTGGTTCTGGAACACCTGGCGTGAGTGCTGTCGAACTGATGCAGAAAGTATTGGACGACTGCAATAAAAGCCTTAATACCTTGGGAAAACTCACCATCCGCCAGCTGATGGGTTACAAAGGCATCGGTGAAGCGAAGGCCATCACTATCCTTGCTGCCTGTGAGCTCGGTAAGCGCCGCCAGCAGGAGACCCCCGAGGAACGTCCGGACCTGGGTACTGCCTCGCGCATCTACAAACACATGCACCCCGTGATGCAGGACTTAGACGTGGAGGAGTTCTGGATCCTGCTGATGAACCAGAACTACCGCCTCATCCGCAAGTTGTGCATATCCCATGGAGGAATCACTGAGGTGTCTGTCGATATCCGCATCATCATGCGTGAAGCCGTGTTGGCCAATACTACCATACTGGCAGTCTGTCATAACCACCCCTCAGGCAGTATCACCCCCAGCAGGTACGACGACCAACTGACAATATCGCTGAAAAAAGCGTGCGATGTCATGCGCATCCATTTCCTCGACCATGTTATTGTGGCAGACGGACACTACTATTCGTACCGTGAGGAAGGGAAGGTGTAAAAATAAAAAATTCAAATTAATTTGTTTTTTTGCTCATTTATTCGTACCTTTGCAGGCCAAGATGACTCAAGAAGAAAAGAATAAATTAGAAGAGAGGATTGTTGATGTGCTGAAGACCGTCTACGATCCTGAGATTCCCGTCAATATCTACGACCTGGGAATGATTTACAAGATAGACGTGCAGGATAATGCCACGGTGGAGCTGGAGATGACCTTCACCGCGCCCAATTGTCCGGCTGCCGACTATATCTTGGAAGATGTACGTACGAAGGTGGAGAGTGTCGAGGGTATCAGCGGCGCTAATGTGAACCTTGTGTTTGAACCGGCCTGGGATCAGTCGATGATGTCGGAGGAAGCCCGCCTTGAATTAGGATTCGACTGATTTTAATGATCAATAGCCAATAGTCTGTCAACGATGAAACCTGTTTATTTTCTGAGCGATGCCCATCTCGGGTCTTTGGCCATTCCTCATCAGCGTATGCAGGAGCGGCGGCTTGTACGATTTCTTGACTCCATCAAGGACAAGGCTGCTGCTGTCTACCTGCTGGGTGACATGTTCGACTTCTGGTATGAGTACCGTTATGTGGTTCCCAAGGGGTACACCCGTTTTCTCGGCAAGTTGTCTGAACTTACCGATTTGGGTGTGGAGGTACATTATTTTACGGGTAATCACGACATTTGGGCTTATGACTATCTGGAGAAGGAATGTGGCGTGATCCTTCATAAGAAACCGCTCACCACCGAGATTTACGGCAAGATATTCTTTTTGGCTCATGGTGATGGGCTGGGTGATCCTGACAAGAAGTTCAAGCTCATTAGGTTTCTCTTCCATAACCGTGCCTGCCAATGGGCTTTCTCTGCAGTTCATCCCCGCTGGGGTATGTGGTTCGGTCTCAACTGGGCCAAGTACAGCCGCATGAAGCGTCCTGGAGGCGAAGAGCCTCCCTACCAGGGTGACAACAAGGAGCATCTGGTGCTCTTTACCAAGAAGTATATACAGTATCATCCCAACGTGGATTTCTTTATCTTTGGTCATCGCCATATTGAGGTGGACCTGCAACTGACGAAAAGAGCGCGTCTGATCATCCTGGGCGACTGGATCAGCCATTTCAGCTATGTGATGTATGACGGTGTCCATCTCTTTGTCTCACAGTATATTGAGGGCGAAAGCAAACTCTGAGAGAGGGGCAGCCAAAAACTCTTGAATCAAAGGTAGGAAACTTTTTCCGTATGATTGTTTGTATAGCAGAGAAGCCCAGTGTGGCACGTGACATTGCCCGTATCATAGGTGCCACCAGCAGTCATGATGGCTATATGGAAGGGAATGGCTACCAGGTGACGTGGACTTTTGGCCACCTGTGCGAACTGAAGATGCCTGAAGACTATACTCCCATGTGGAAGTCATGGAACCTCTCATCGTTGCCAATGATTCCTCCACGCTTTGGCATCCGTCTGAAGGAAGACGAAGGTGTGAAGAAACAGTTTGCAGTCATTGAACGGCTCATGCAGGCTGCCGACAGCATCATCAATTGTGGCGATGCCGGGCAGGAAGGTGAGCTCATCCAGCGGTGGGTCATGCAGAAAGCTGGGGCTAGGTGTCCTGTCAGCCGCCTGTGGATTTCCTCCATGACTGATGAAGCCATTCGCGAGGGCTTTGCTTCACTGAAAGACCAGTCCGAGTACCAGTCTCTCTATATTGCCGGTCTCTCCAGGGCTGTCGGCGACTGGCTTCTTGGCATCAATGCCACACGGCTTTACACCATTAAGTACGGCCAGAATCGTCAGGTTCTTTCCATTGGACGTGTCCAGACCCCCACGCTGGCACTCATCGTAGGTAGGCAGAAGGAGATTGACAACTTCAAACCCGAGCCCTACTGGGTGTTGGCTACCGTCTATCGCGACACAACCTTTACAGCCACCAAAGGCCGTTTCACCTCCAAGGAAGAGGGTGAAAAAGCCTTTGCTACGATTGCCGATAAGCCCTTTGAGGTGACGAATGTCGAGAAGAAGAACGGTCGCGAGACCCCACCTTCCCTCTATGACCTCACCTCCCTGCAGGTAGACTGTAACAAAAAGTACGGATTCTCTGCAGAGATGACGCTGAACCTCATTCAGGGATTGTACGAACAGAAACTTACTACCTATCCGCGTGTAGATACCACTTTCCTTTCCGACGATGTCTACGCCAGGTGTCCGCAGACCATGAATGGGTTGTTCCAGACGCGTTTCGCAGGTATAGCCCCCTATGCCGATTTGATCAGACCCCTTGGTGGCAAGCCTCTGCCAAAGTCAAAGAAAGTGTTTGACTCATCCAAAGTCACTGACCACCATGCCATCATCCCTACAGGCATCATCCCTCAGAACCTCAGCGATGCCCAGCGCTATGTCTATGACTTGGTAGCACGCCGTTTCATTGCCGTGTTCTATCCGGACTGCAAATTCGCCCAGACCACAGTGCTGGGCAAGGTGGAAGACGTGGAGTTCAAAGTCACAGGAAAGACCATCCTTGAGCCAGGCTGGCGCGCCGTCTATGCCAAGGACAAACAGAGTGAGAATGACGAGGAGGAGGCAAAGAAACGCGATGAAGAACGCACCCTGCCTGTCTTCCAGAAAGGTGAGAGCGGTCCTCACGTTCCTACGCTCACCGAAAAGCAGACCACGCCGCCGCCTTACTATACTGAAGCCACCCTGCTGCGTGCCATGGAGACTGCAGGAAAACTTGTCGACGATGAAGAACTGCGTGCTGCCCTGAAGGAAAACGGCATAGGACGACCCTCCACCCGTGCCGCCATCATCGAGACACTCTTCAAGCGTCATTATATCCGCCGTGAGCGCAAGCGCCTGGTGGCTACGCCAACGGGTATAGAACTGATAGACCTGATACGTGAAGACCTGCTGAAGAGCGCTGAACTGACAGGTATATGGGAGAAGAAACTGCGTGACATAGAGCGCGACAAGACAGGTTATCAACAAGATGCTCTCGAGTTTATTGATGGTTTGAAGCACCAGGTCACCGACATCGTCCATCAGGTGTTGACAGATTCCAGTAATCGCCGCGTTACTGTAAGCAAATAAGCCTTTGACATAAATTGTCTTTAGTGTCATACTAAACAGCCTTTAGTATCATACTAAACAGCCTTTAGTATCATACTAAACAGTCTTTAGTAAGATAATAGATGTCTTTTGGTGTCATACTAAGACTTTTTCCTGACTTCGTCATTGCGCCTCCCAAAATTCTTTTTCGAATTATTACTGTCCGCTAAACACGAATCCCCATTCTGAACTTGCTTTATAGCCAGCAAATCCAGAAAATCATCCTCTTTCCAAGCCCCCTGTTACGCTATTCGGTGGCAGGGGGACTGCTTATGGCCTCC
>JAEEGH010002203.1_pt1 | contig 52970 bp, 46 predicted proteins | sample 9134181 | NCBI WGS metagenome assembly JAEEGH01 (sample SAMN16246544, study PRJNA631951) | gut metagenome | biome: gut microbiome; feature: rumen; material: DP-attached | host: Bos | place: Iran: Karaj | collected 2018-10 | reverse complement strand
TTAAAAGCTTCATACCTTATATTATATAAGAATGACGGTTCGTTCAATTACCCAAGAGACCGAAGTCTCTCGCTTCTTGTACTACTTCTTTCTCTGTCTATGTAAGTCTTTCAAAGAACTCTTTCTTCAATGCTCAGGCGCTACTTTTAGCGCGAAAGCGGATGCAAAGGTACGACAAATTTCCGAACCACCAAAACTTTTCCGGCTTTTTTTGAATGAAAATAAAAAAGTTTTCGCATTAATTGACAATGCGAAAACTTCTATGACTTCCTCCTCGCGCGCACAATCCTTAATTTATATATAGAGGGAGAAATAACTCATTTCTATAGAAGGGAGCGCCGATTATTATTCCTCGACTACTTCCTCCATAGCCTCTCCACCTTCACCATCACCCATTTCTGTACTCTCTGAATAGCATGGGTTATACCCCTCCGGAAGATTGAAGGTGTCTGTGACACTATACCCAAGTGAGCTATCCTTATAGATCTGTTGCATATAGAGTGCAAATATAGGCAAAGCCATCGTAGCACCCTGACCCATAGCCATAGAGTCGAAATGGATATCACGGTCATCGCCGCCAACCCATACGCCACTCACCAACTTCGGAGTAAGTCCCATAAACCAAGCGTCACTATTGTTATTGGTTGTACCTGTCTTACCTGCCAGTTCGTTATTCAATCCATAGCGGAAACGCAGGCGGCCTGCAGTACCTCCGTCAACGACAGCTTTCAGCATATAAAGCATCTTATAGGCACTTTCTTCACCAATGACTTCGTTCATGCGAGGCTGGAACTGAGCGATGATATTTCCTTCATTATCCTCGATTTTAGTAACGAACATGTGGGCTGCACGTATTCCCCTATTGACGAATGCAGTATATGCGCTAACCATCTCTCCTACAGTAATTTCGCAAGGTCCGAGACAGAGTGCCATAGACGGATGGATTTCCGGATTACGGATGCCATACTCATGTAACAGTGTAACAAAGGCCTGCGGATTGAGCTTGCTCATGAGGTATGCTGATATCCAGTTGTTCGACTGCTGCAATCCCCATTTCAAAGTAACCATCTCGCCATATCTTGCCTTACCACTGTTACGAGGCGTCCACGGCTGCCCGGCAACGATGTAGGTTTGCTGGACATTAGGTGCCAGGTCACAAGGTGAGAACCCGTTTTCCATAGCCAACGAATAGAGGAAAGGTTTGATGGTAGAACCCACCTGGCGACGTCCCTCCATAGCCATGTCGTATGCGAAATGCGTAAAGTCCATACCACCGACATACGCCTTAACATGTCCGTTCTGAGGATTCATGCTCATAAAGCCGGTACGCAGGAACGACTTATAGTAACGTATAGAGTCGAGGGGCGTCATCACCGTATCGATGTCACCATGATAAGAGAATACTGACATTTCCGTCTTGGTCCTGAAAGCCTGCATAATTTCCTCTTCTGAAGCACCTGCCGCCTTCATTACCCGATAACGTTCACACTGACGTACGGAGCGCATCAGGATATTATTCACCTGATCGACGGACAGACTTCCTGAGAACGGAGCAGTCTGACGACCACGTTTCTCTCTGGTAAAAGCAGGCTGAAGGAACTTGGCAACATGTTCATAAACAGCCTTTTCTGCATAGGTTTGCATACGAGAGTCTATTGTCGTATAAACCTTCAATCCGTCGGTATAAACGTTGTAGTAGTCACCATCTTTCTTGCGATTCTTATTACACCATCCGTAGAGAGGGTCATTCTCCCAGTTGAGCGAGTCGATATGGAACTTTACCATGTTCCATGACGGATAGTCCTTTCGCTCCGGTCGCTTTGCCATCATATAACGGCGCAAGAAGTCACGGAAATAAGTGGCAATGCCATCCTTATGATCTGCTACATGGAACTTCAGATTCAGAGGTTCTGCGACATACTTGTCATACTCTTCCTGCGAAATATAATCTGCTTTCAACATTTGGTGAAGCACCACATTGCGACGTTCCATGCTTCGCTCAGGATAGCGTATAGGATTAAAGTAAGACGGGTTCTTACAGAGTCCGACGAGCAATGCCGACTCAGTAGGTGTCAAGTCTTTCGGATCTTTACTGAAATAAGTGTTGGCAGCTGTCTTAATACCCACGGCATTATGGAGGAAGTCAAAGTAGTTAAGATACATGGCAATGATTTCATCCTTCGTATAGGTACGTTCCAACTTGACAGCTATCACCCACTCTATCGGTTTCTGCAGCAAACGCTCCATGACGCTGTGAGCAGCATCGGAATAGAGCTGCTTTGCCAACTGTTGCGTAATGGTCGAACCACCTCCGGCACTTTTCTGTCCAAATATTCCGCGCTTGACAATAGCACGCCCCAAAGCAATGAAGTCTATTCCCGAATGGTCGTAAAAACGAACATCTTCAGTAGCTACAAGCGCCTGAATGAGAGAAGGAGGCAGTTGTGTGTAATCTACCATAACACGATTCTCACGGTTGTAGTTCCATGTTCCCATGATTTTGCCATCAGCTGAATAAACCTGAGTGGCAAATCGGTTGATAGGATTCTGTAAATCCTCAATCAGCGGCATATATCCAATCCAGCCTTCGCTAATGGCTGTAAACCCGAGAGTTCCAACAAGGATAGCCAAGGCCAACATCCCCCATAATACGCGTACTATAATCTTCTTCATGAGCAAATATTCTTTCAAAGTTTGTGCAAAATTACAAATTTCTTTGGAATAATCGCACTTAAATCAGAAATTATGTGTAATTTTGCCGTTGAAATAAAAATTTATAGATGGAAAAGCATGATTTTGTGACCATCGCGGACCTTACACGCGATAAGATTATGTACATGATTGAGATGGCGAAAGAGTTTGAGCGCCATCCTAATCGTGAGATTCTCAAAGGAAAAGTAATTGCCACCCTATTTTTCGAACCTTCGACACGCACACGTCTCAGTTTTGAGACTGCCGCCAATCGCCTGGGTGCAAGGGTTATCGGTTTTGCCGACCCGAAGGTTACCAGTGGGACAAAAGGTGAAACGCTGAAAGATACCGTACTAATGGTGTCCAATTATGCGGACGTCATCGTGATGCGTCACTATATCGAGGGAGCAGCACAATACGCTTCCGAGGTAACAGACGTTCCTATTGTTAATGCCGGCGACGGAGCGCACCAGCACCCTTCACAGTGCATGCTTGACCTCTACTCTATCTATAAGACTCAGGGAACACTGGAGAATCTAAACATCTACCTTGTCGGTGACTTGAAGTACGGCCGCACCGTCCACTCGTTGCTGATGGCCATGCGCCACTTCAACCCCACATTCCACTTCGTAGCCCCAAAAGAACTGGCCATGCCCAACGAATACAAGCTCTACTGCAAGGAGCACGGCATCCAGTATCAGGAACACACCGCCTTCAACGATAAGATTATTGCTGATGCCGACATTCTCTACATGACACGTGTTCAGAAAGAACGCTTCAGCGATTTAATGGAGTACGAACGCGTAAAAAATATTTACGTACTCAACAACGAAATGCTGCGCTTGGCAAAGCCCAACATGAAAATTCTGCACCCTCTGCCACGCGTCAACGAAATAGCTTATGACGTAGATGAAAATCCACACGCCTACTATATCCAACAGGCCGGTAACGGACTCTTTGCACGAGAGGCTATCTTTTGTGATGTACTGGGCATCAGCCTTGATGAAGTAAAGAACGATAAAACAATTATTTAAAATTGGTTTTCAATATATTATGAACAAAAAAGAACGTCTGGTGGCTGCCATTGAGCACGGTACCGTCATAGATCACATACCCGCCGAAAAGACCTATCAGGTAGCAAGTCTTTTGGGACTCTTTGAAATAGACAACCCCGTTACCATCGGTATTAACTACCCGTCACAAAAGGTAGGCAACAAAGGTATTATTAAAGTGTCCGACAAGTTTTTTACTGACGATGAAATTTCACGACTATCCGTCGTTGCGCCAAACGTAATCCTCAGCATTATACGTGACTATGAGGTCGTAGAGAAAAAGACCGTAGAAACTCCCAACGAGATTATCGGCATCGTGAAATGTAATAACCCCAAATGTATCACTAATAACGAACCCATGGCAACCCATTTCCACGTCATGGGCAACACGCTGACCTGTCACTATTGTGAGAAGGAACAAGATATCAACAAGGTGGAACTTTGTTGAATTATTGATAATTGACAATTGAAAATTGATATGAATAGAGAAATCCCCGTACTGCTGCTCACCGGATATCTTGGCAGCGGTAAAACAACCTTGTTAAATAGAATACTCAGCAATAAACGCGGTATTAAGTTTGCAGTCATTGTCAATGACATTGGCGAAGTGAACATTGATGCCGACCTGATACAGGCAGGAGGTGTCGTCAACCAACAAGATGACAGTCTCGTAGCCCTACAGAACGGCTGTATTTGCTGTACGCTGAAGATGGACCTGGTGAAACAGTTACAGGACATTATTCAGATGAACCGCTTCGACTACATCGTTATCGAGGCAAGTGGTATTTGCGAACCAGGTCCTATTGCCCAGACAATCTGCAGTATTCCTACAATGGCTCCTGAAATGGAGTGCCAGCCACGACTGGACTGCATAGTCACCATGGTAGATGCCCTGCGTATGAAGGATGAATTCGGCAGCGGACTGGACCTGACACGCCCCAATATTGACGAGGAAGACATAGAAAACCTCGTCATCCAACAAATAGAATTCTGCAACATCGTATTACTGAACAAGGCTTCTGAGGTTAGCACCGATGAATTAGGCCGTATCCGCCAAATAGTACGTACCCTCCAACCGAAAGCAGCAATTATTGACACCAACTATGGCGATGTGGAATTGGACAAGATTATTAACACTGGGCTCTTTGACTTTGACGAAGTAGCCACGTCTGCCACATGGATTCAGGAAGTGGAACGTCACGAAGACGACGAAGATGACGACGAAGATGATCATCATGAGCATGAGCACGAACACGAACATCACCACCATCATCATCACCACCACGATGACGAAGGAGAAGCAGAAGAATACGGCATCGGTACCTTTGTCTATTATGCCCGCAGACCGTTTAACATTGGCCTTTTCGATGAATTTGTGGCACGCAAATGGCCCGAAGGCATTATTCGTGCCAAAGGCATCTGCTGGTTCAAGGACGAAGCCGACATCTGCTACGTCTTTGAACAGGCCGGCAAACAAGTCAGTCTGCGCAATGCCGGACAATGGTATGCCACAATGCCACAAGACGAACTGGAACAAACCATGCGCAACAATCCTGGATTGCAACGCGACTGGGACGAACAATACGGCGACCGCATGCAAAAGCTGGTCTTCATCGGTCAGCATTTGGACAAGGAGCAAATTACCCGTTTATTAGACTTTTGTTTAGCGTAGATGGCAATGTTTCCACCATATTATTTGGTCATTACCCAGAAAATATGTACCTTTGTGCCCTATAAAACGAAAGAATCAGGTATCTCAAACATAAAAACCCAATAGACATAAAAAGAAATGGAAAGAGACAACGCAATTTTTGAGTTGATTGAGCAAGAGCACCAGCGCCAATTGAAAGGCATTGAGCTCATTGCCAGTGAGAACTTCGTCAGTGACCAAGTTATGGAAGCCATGGGCTCGTATCTGACAAACAAATACGCCGAGGGCTATCCTGGGCACCGTTACTATGGCGGTTGTCAGGTCGTTGATAAAGTAGAGCAACTGGCCATTGACCGCGTATGCAAGCTGTTTGGTGCAGAATATGCCAACGTACAGCCCCACTCTGGCGCTCAGGCAAACGCTGCCGTTCTTTTGGCCGTGCTACAGCCTGGCGACACATTTATGGGACTGAACCTAGCTCATGGTGGTCACTTGTCACACGGTTCACTGGTCAACACATCTGGTATTCTGTACAAGCCTGTAGGTTACAATCTGAAAGAAGAGACCGGTCGTGTTGATTATGACGAAATGGAACAACTGGCATTGGAACACAAGCCAAAGCTGATTATTGGCGGTGGCTCTGCCTATAGCCGTGAGTGGGACTACAAACGAATGCGTGAAATAGCAGACAAAGTGGGAGCACTGCTGATGATTGACATGGCTCACCCTGCCGGACTGATTGCTGCGGGACTGCTGGATAATCCAGTTAAGTATGCCCATATTGTTACTTCTACCACTCACAAGACGCTCCGTGGTCCTCGAGGCGGTATTATCCTCATGGGTAAGGATTTCGAGAATCCTTGGGGTCTGAAGACACCAAAAGGACAGGTCAAGATGATGTCGCAACTCTTGAACAGCGCCGTTTTCCCCGGTCAACAGGGAGGTCCGCTCGAGCACGTCATTGCTGCTAAGGCTGTGGCCTTTGGCGAAGCACTGAAGCCTGAGTTTAAGGAATGGGCTAAGCAGGTTCAGAAGAATGCCAAAGTTCTGGCAGATGAACTAACGAAACGTGGTTTCAAGATTGTCAGTGGTGGTACGGACAACCACTCCATGCTGGTTGACTTGCGTCCGAAGTATCCTGAACTGACCGGAAAAGTTGCTGAGAATGCACTCGTTGCCGCTGATATTACAGTGAACAAAAATATGGTACCTTTCGACACTCGCTCTGCCTTCCAGACCAGCGGCATCCGATTGGGAACTCCTGCCATCACCACACGTGGTGCCAAGGAAGACCTGATGGTTGAGATTGCTGCCCTTATCGAGGAAGTGCTGAATGACCCTGAAAACGAACAAGTAATCAGCAGCGTTCGCCAACGTGTCAACGAGCGAATGAAACAATATCCACTTTTTGCTTACTAAGCAATTACATTCCCACTAAACACCTCTAACTAACTTTAAGTCAATACTATCAACACTGCTTGCCGTACTGGCTCTCACGACTCCAACGAGTCTGAGAGGCCAGTACTTGCAGGCTACTCAATCCCACTTATTCACTTGACAACGGACTGACCAGCAATGCCTTTTTATCAATTATAAGGCACAACGAGCGAAAAACAGAAAGAAAAATTTGTTTTTTTGCCCGTTTTTCTTTATCTTTGCAGTCAGAAACTACAGAATAGTATAGGGGCCGTTCCGGTTCGATCGGGATACTCATCAAATAAAATTGAAAACCGGGTCAACTACTCTTGCCAATGGCGGGCCACAACCCTGTTTAGGCAGGAAGCCGCAAGGCCGGTGGATTACAAAAGCAGAGAGCACCCAAATCTTCCAACAAAGGAGTTTTCATCACATCATCGGGCGGTCCCTTTTTATTATAAATTAAGAATTAAATCTCATAATACAATGTTTTCAGGCATTATTGAAGAGTTTGCTACCGTTGTAGCCATCAAAAAAGACCGAGACAATATTGACTTCACACTGACCTGTTCGTTTACCGGCGAGTTAAGTATCGACCAAAGCGTTGCCCACAACGGTGTCTGTCTGACGGTTGTAAGCATCGACGGTGACAACTATGTCGTTACCGCCATGAAGGAAACCCTCGACCGTTCAAACCTGGGACTGTTGCAGGTTGGCGACAAGGTGAACATCGAGCGCTCCATGCAGATGAACGGCCGTCTGGACGGCCACATCGTGCAGGGCCACGTTGACGAGACCGCCCGCTGCATCGCCATGGAGGATGCCAACGGCAGTACCTACTTCACCTTCGAGTACAAGCTGGACCGAGAGATGGCTAGCAACGGCTACTTCACGGTCGATAAGGGCAGCGTGACTGTTAACGGCGTATCGCTGACTGTCTGCAACCCCACGCAGAACACGTTTCAGGTAGCCATCATCCCCTACACCATGGAGCATACCAACTTTCAGGATATCCGCGTCGGAACGGTCGTCAACCTCGAGTTCGACATCATCGGCAAGTACATTGCCCGCTTGCAGCAGTTTTGAGTATAGTCCGCATCGACGTTGCGCATAGTCCGGACAAAGAGTGCGCTTAGTCCAGAACGAGAGTCCGAACTATGCGGACTCTTTTTTCGCGCTATTCCTTTAAGGAATGAGATAAGAGGTGAAAGATAGTTAATAATATAAAGGAACGCGCGCGTAATTCGAGAATTCTTTGTACTTTTGCAAGGTTAAACGTATTAGAAACTAAACGAGAGAACCGCTCATGAAGAATATCGTATTAGCCATGGCCATGCTGATGAGCATCACGACACAAGCCCAGGAGAAATGGACTCTGCGCCAATGCTTGGAGTACGCCATGCAGAACAACATCACGCTCCGTCAGGACAAGCTGCAGGAGCTGTCGGCTACCGAGGATCGCAAGCAGTCACAAGCTGCCCTGCTGCCCTCGTTGTCGGCATCGACCAACCATACCGTCGGCTACCGTCCTTGGCAGGACGCAGGCATTGCTACCGTCAGCAATGGAACAGTCAGCACCAAGGTTCGCAAGACTTACTACAACGGCACCTATGGCATCAACACCTCATGGACCGTATGGAACGGCAACAAGAACCACAACCAGGTGAAGCTGAACAAGTTGTACGAGCAGCAGGCCCATCTGAACACGCTTCAGAGTGCCAACACCATTCAAGAGAAGATAGCCCAACTGTACGTGCAAGTGCTCTACACCAACGACGCCATTGCCGTCACCCGCCAGAGCCTGGCTGCCAGCAAGAAGAACGAGGAGCGCGGCGAACAGATGGTCGAGGTGGGCAGCATGTCGAAAGCCGAGCTGGCCCAACTGACTGCCCAGCGAGCCACCGATGAATACAACCTGGTAGATGCTGAAACCAAGCTGGCAGGCTATAAGCTGCAGCTGAAGCAACTGTTAGAAATAACCGGCGACCAGCCTTTCGACGTAGCTACACCGACCGCCAGTGACGAACAGGCACTGCAGGACATCCCTGCACTCAGCAGCGTCTATGAACAGGCATTGCTGACCCGTCCGGAAATCAAGAATGCACAGATAGACTTGCAGGCCAGCGACCTGCAAATCAAGATTGCACGTTCCGGCCACATGCCAACCATCAGCATGACAGGCGGCGTGGGAACCAGTACGACGACCAACAACTCGAATGAGTGGGGTCGGCAGATCAAGACCAACTTCGACGCCTCTGCCGGCGTGGGGGTTAGTGTCCCCATCTTCGACCAGCGCAAGACGCGTACTGCTCTAAATAAGTCAATAATCGAGCGTGAGAAAGCCATGCTGGCCATCGAACAACAGCGCAAGACCCTCTATCAGAAGATTGAGACCTTCTGGCTGGATGCCCTGACAAACCAGCAGAAGTTCCGCTCTGCTCAAGTTAGCGTGGAGAGCGCCCAACAGTCATACGACCTGCTGTCGGAGCAGTTCCAACTGGGTCTGAAGAACATCGTGGAACTGATGAACGGCAAGACCAACTTGCTGAAAGCCCAGCAGAACATGTTGCAGTCAAAGTACGTCACCATTCTGGCGCAACAGATGCTACAGTTCTACCAAGGCAGCGAGATTATGATGTAAGAATCAGCAATTAGAAATTAAGGAAATAGAAACAGATATGAAGAACAAGAAGATTTGGATTACCGTCTGCGCCATTGCAGTAGTAGTTCTGCTCGTCTGGCTGCTGTCGGGCGGTAAGAAAGAAGAGAAAGTAACGTTCGAGACCGCCAAGGTGGAGCGTCAGAATATCCATACCAGCATTACTGCTACAGGAACCATTGAGCCCGTCACCAGTGTGACCGTCGGTACTCAGGTCAGCGGCATTGTGGCCCATCTGTATGTCGATTACAACTCGGTCGTCAAAAAGGGTCAGGTGATTGCCGAGCTGGACAAGACCAACCTGACCAGCGAGCTGAATACCGCCAAGGCCAACCTGGCTTCTGCCCAGAGCACACTGAACTACCAGAAAAGCAACTTCCAGCGCTACCAGACGCTGTTTGACAAAGGGCTGGTATCTGCCAACGACTACGAGAATGCCAAGCTGAACTACGAGAAGGCCCTGGAGTCAGTCAAGTCGTCGCAGCAGAGCGTCAACAAGGCACAGACCAATCTGGGTTATGCCACTATCACTAGCCCTATCGACGGCGTTGTTCTGTCAAAGGCTGTGGAGGAAGGCCAGACGGTAGCCGCCTCGTTCAACACCCCTGAGCTTTTCATCATCGCGCAGGACCTGACAGACATGCGCGTCATTGCCGATATTGACGAAGCAGACATCGGTGGTGTAAAAGAAGGACAACGTGTGAGCTTTACTGTTGATGCCTTCCCCGACGACCATTTTGAAGGTCAAGTAACTCAGGTGCGCCAACAAGCAACAACACAAAGTAATGTTGTTACTTACGAGGTCGTTATCAGTGCTCCTAACAAGGAGTTGAAGTTGAAACCCGGACTAACGGCTAACGTCACTATCTTCACGATGGAAAAAGATAACGTTATTGCTGTTCCCTCCAAAGCCCTGCGTTTTACACCTAACGAAGCGCTTTTACAAGAAGGGCAGCAGATAGAAGATATTGAGGCACCGGCAAAAGTCTGGACATTGGATAACAACACTTTCAAAGCACACGCTGTTGAGACAGGTACAACCAATGGCATGATGACCGAAATCGTCAGTGGCATCAATGAAGGAACAGAAGTCTTAGTTGATTTCACACTTAATAACGGGGAAACAGCGGAGGAACAGAAGACTACCAATCCATTTATGCCGCATCCGCGAAACAAGAATAACCAACAAAAGAAATAAAGGCAAGAATAAATAAGATAATGGACGAAAACAAGAAAGTTGTCATCGAACTGAAGGATGTCAAGCGCTACTTCCAGGTAGGTTCTGAAACGGTAAAAGCCCTTCGTGGCGTATCGTTCAAGATCTACGAAGGCGAATTTGTCACTATTCAGGGAACATCAGGCTCAGGAAAATCGACACTGCTGAACCAATTGGGTTGTCTGGACACACCAACCAGTGGCGAATATTTTCTCGATGGTACACCTGTTCGCTCTATGTCAAAGACCCAGCGCGCTCATCTACGTAACCAGAAGATAGGTTTCGTCTTCCAAAACTACAATCTGCTTGCCAAGACTACTGCTGTAGAGAATGTGGAGCTACCACTGATGTACAATTCGAAATATAATGCCCAACAACGTCGCAAGGCAGCTATCAAAGCATTGGAAGCTGTTGGGTTGGGAGACCGTCTATACCACAAATCCAATCAGATGTCAGGAGGTCAGATGCAGCGTGTAGCCATTGCCCGTGCTTTGGTAAACAATCCCGCCGTGCTACTTGCCGATGAAGCTACAGGTAACCTCGACACACGAACCTCGTTTGAGATGTTAGTGCTCTTTCAGGAACTTTATCGTCAGGGACATACTATCATCTTTGTCACTCACAACCCTGAAATAGCCGAATATTCAAGCCGTAATATCAACTTACGCGATGGCAAAATTCGTGAAGATACTCTCAACCCCAACATCAAGTCGGCTGCAGAAGCCTTAGCTGCGCTTCCAAAGCCGCAAGACGACTAATCAATTTGCAGTAACGAAACAACGATATTTCAAAACAAAACAATGAATATCCTGAATCTTTTCAAAGTAAGTATCAGGGCCGTAGCTAACAACAAAATGCGGTCGTTCCTCTCTATGCTGGGCATTATCATTGGCGTTGCAGCAGTGATCATCATGATGTCTATCGGACAAGGCTCGAAGGAAAGTATTCGTAAAGACTTAGCCACCATGGGTACTAATTTGCTCACTATCAGACCTGGTGCCGATATGAGAGGAGGAGTCCGCCAAGATCCGTCTGCCATGCAAACACTAAAGATGGCAGACTATGAGCGAATTGTCCGTGAAAAGAAATTCGTCACCAAAGTATCACCTGAAGTCACTGCCAGTGGTCAGGCTATTTATGGCAACAACAATACTACGACCTCCATGTACGGAGAATCAACGGAATACCTTGATATCAAACTTTGGACTATAGAGGAAGGCGATTGTTTTACTGAGGAAGACATCAAGAAAGCTGCCAAAGTCTGTGTGGTAGGAGCTACGATTGTCAAGGAGTTGTTTGGCAACCAACACCCTATTGGCAAGACCATTCGTTTCAAGTCGATTCCCATGCGTGTCATAGGAGTCCTAAAATCAAAAGGGTACAATTCCTGGGGTATGGACCAAGACAACGTTATCATTGCCCCCTACACTACTGTCATGAAACGCATCAATGCTCAAACCTATTTCTCGAGCATTGTGTGCTCTGCTATCACTGAAGAATTAAGCGATGCAGCCATCGAGGAATTGACACAGATGCTACGTGACAACCATAAGTTAAAAGGCGATGCCGTTGATGACTTCACCATTCATTCACAGGCAGAATGGATGGAGACCATGTCGAGTACCATGGACACCGTAACCTTGATACTCGTTGTTGCTGCAGCCTTCTCACTGCTTGTAGCCGGCATCGGCATTATGAACATTATGCTTGTATCGGTTACAGAGCGCACCAAAGAAATTGGTCTTCGCATGGCCGTAGGAGCAACGGGCCCCGTCATTTCACTGCAGTTCCTGATAGAGGCTGTACTCATCAGTGTCACCGGTGGACTATTAGGCATCCTTTTAGGTTGCACCGTAGGAGAAATCCTTATTCCTATGATGGGTATGCCCAGCAGTGTGCCAGCATGGTCAATATATGTTTCGTTCATGGTATGTGTTTTCATCGGTATGCTCTTCGGTTACATTCCTGCACAAAAAGCAGCTAACATGGATCCCATCGAAGCCATCCGTCACGAATAAACTTACGTCTTGATATGGAAAAAGTCATACTGGGCATCGACCCTGGAACAAACATCATGGGCTATGGCATCATCAAAGTCATGGGCAACAAGGTGGAGATGGTAACGATGGGAGTTATCGACTTGCGTAAGTTTGGCGACGGCTATCTGAAGTTAGGGCATATCTTCGAACGGGTGACAGGCATCATTGACGGCTATCTTCCTGACGAGATGGCCATTGAAGCTCCATTCCTGAACAAAAACGTACAGACCACTTTGAAGTTGGGGCGAGCGCAGGGAACAGCCATCGCCGCCGCCATCCAGCATGGAGTACCTGTTCATGAATATGCACCGATGAAAATAAAGATGGCCATTACTGGTAACGGTGCAGCATCAAAGGAGCAGGTGGCAGGCATGTTACAACGTTTATTGAAGTTTGACAAAGAAGCTCTTGGAAAATTCATGGATGCCACCGATGCACTTGGAGCCGCATACTGCCACTACATGCAGATGAACCGTCCTGAGTCGCAAGTCAATTATAAAGGATGGAAGGATTTTGTCACCAAAAACAAGGATAAAGTAAGAGGTTGAAAGGGCTCGCAAATCATTATCACCAACAAAAGAAAGATTATGAAGATAACAGCCATCGTTGGCCGTAACGGCAGTGGAAAAACACAATATGTTGAGCAGTTGAGAAAGAAACTGGCATCAGACAGAGTACGCTACATCGCTTTTAGCGATTCGTACGGACCGAATGTCGATAACCAGTACTATCTGCAACTACGATGGAACCAACATGACATTGACCATGAAACGCCAACCGTTGGTGATTTGCTTCATAGTGCTTACTTGTTGGCTGGTGAGGATACTGAAGAACGCAGGCACATGAAGGAGCAATTATACAAATTGTTCCATATGGATGAGTTTTTGGACAAGTACATCATCACGTTATCCAGCGGTGAATTGCGTAAGTTCCAGTTGACTAAAACATTGTTTGCCAATCCTAAATGGCTTATCATGGAGAATCCATTCATTGGACTGGATGCCGAAACACGTGAGCAGTTAAAAGAGCTACTATATTTACTTGGAACTAAACGTGATATGGAAATCATACTCGTTCTTGCCAAGACTGACGATATTCCAGAATACGTAACAGACATTCTTGAGATAGATCATAATGGTAAGCATAGGAGCTATGTGACTTATGAAAGCTATAAGGCTGTGCAACCATCAATTCCTCCTCATGTGTTGCCACAAGAAAAACAAGAAGCAATTCTTTCGCTTCCCTATACAGACAACAATTACAACTGCCATCGGGTTGTCGAGATGCACCACGTCAGCATACGCTATGGTGAACGTACCATTTTGCGCGATCTGGACTGGACGATCCTCAATGGAGAACGATGGGCACTATCAGGACAAAATGGCAGTGGCAAATCGACATTGCTATCACTCGTTTGTGCTGATAATCCGCAGAGCTATGCCTGTGATATCACCTTATTCGACCGCCCTCGTGGTTCTGGAGAGACGATATGGGATATCAAACGTCACATTGGCTATGTTTCTCCTGAAATGCATCGTTCATACAAACGCAACCTCCCTGCCATCCGCATTGTTGCCAGTGGACTGATGGACTCGATAGGACTATACGCCGTACCAAATAAGAAGGACTATGACAAATGCCGTTGGTGGCTTGACATCTTTGGCATCGCCCATTTGGCCGATCGTCCGTTCTTACAGCTCAGCAGCGGTGAGCAACGGCTTGTATTACTGGCAAGGGCTTTTGTGAAAGACCCTCAACTGCTAATCTTGGATGAGCCACTGCATGGATTAGACTTGTGGAATCGCCGACTGGCAAAAGATGTCATAGAGACATTTTGTCAGCGCCAAGGCAAAACACTTATCATGGTGACACATTATCAGGAGGAGTTGCCTAATGTTATTACCCATCAACTCTATCTACAGAAACAACAATAATAATGGGTGCTAGTGCCCCCTATATATATAATAAGGTATATAAGAAACGATTAAAAAAATGAATATGAAGAAAGTTATCATGCTCCTCATGCTGGTAGTCAGCATCAGTGCCCAAGCTCAGCAAGCCTATAGTGAACTGCGCCAAAAAGCTCAGAACACTGTCAACGATGCCAATGCACAACCACTAGTGAAACAAATTAGTCAGTTTAAGTTGGATGCCCTCAACTACATGGCTATTAAAATGCGCGAGGAAATGCCCGACTCTACAGTTTCCTTCCTTGACAAGCAAGCCATGGCAATGGACAACTTCGTCAACTTCTACATCGAGAAACTTATCGAGTCCATGCAACAGCCCAACGCTGTTCAGGTTAAAATGATTAAGATGTTCATGGATGTCAGCTACTCCAACCCCTTATTCAACGACAAGGACAAGGAACTGACACTGGCCTATTACAACCGTCCAGAGTGTCTGACACGTTTCTCGTTAGATACTGATTGGCGTAAGGCTGCAGCTGCCATTGCACACCTGTATAATATTCAGTAAACGTCAATATGACTCCGACAATTGGCACGATATTTGCTTTTATATGAATGAATGTAAATTGTAAATAACCAAATTGTATATTATAGTGTCCAGTCAATTTTCACAAAAGGTATCAGAAATCTTGGCGTTCTCACGAGAGGAAGCTAATCGTCTGGCCAGCCGTAGCGTAGGGCCAGAGCACCTGTTGTTGGGAATGTTGCGCATCAAAGATAGCACTGTGACAAACGTCTTCAACCGGCTGGACATCAACATACAGTCGGTGAAGACTGAATTAGAGCAACGAGTCCGAGAAAACGAGATAGGAACACCCATTACCACTATGGAACTGGTGCTCAACGAAAAGGCCAGTAACATTCTTAAACTGGCTGTATTGGAGGCACGCCTGCAACACACACAACGAGTTGACGAGCAACACTTGTTGCTGGCTATCTTACATGACCAAGTGGAAAATGGAGCAAAACAAGTATTAGAAATGAATAACATGAATTATGAAGACGCTTTAACCTTACTGAGTGTTAAAGATAGCGTCAGTAACGGAATAGGACTACCCGACGAGGATTTCGAGGAAGATGAGGCTGACACTGGCACCAACTCTTCTAACAACAAGAGCGGGCCATCTGCAACTACGACCACTACTCAGCAACAGAAAGTCAAATCCAAGACTCCTGTACTGGACAGTTTTGGAACCGATTTGACAGAACAAGCAGCGTTGGGCAAGTTAGACCCTTGTGTAGGACGCGAGCGAGAAATACTGCGCGTGGTTGAGATTTTAGGCCGGCGCAAGAAGAACAATCCCATCCTTATTGGTGAACCGGGAGTCGGTAAAAGTGCCATTGTAGAGGGACTGGCAGAAATGATTGTCATGCACCGCTGCTCGCCTACCCTGTTTAACAAGCGCATTATGACACTTGATATGACAGGTGTTGTAGCTGGTACAAAATATCGAGGCCAATTTGAAGAGCGCATGAAAATGCTCGTCAAAGAACTTGAGCAAAACCCAGACACCATTATCTTCATCGACGAGATACATACACTCATAGGAGCAGGCTCGACTCCTGGTTCTATGGATGCTGCTAATATTCTGAAACCGGCATTGGCACGTGGCACAATTCAGTGCATTGGTGCCACAACCCTTGACGAGTATCGCAATAGCATTGAGAAAGATGGTGCCTTGGAGCGCCGATTCCAGAAAGTTCAAGTGGAACCAACCACCAACGAAGAAACGCTGGAAATCTTAAAGAATGTTCGCGGCAGATATGAATATCACCATCATGTCATCTATAGTGACGAAGCTCTTGAAGCATGTGTCAAACTGACAGACCGATACGTTACAGATCGGTTTATGCCTGACAAAGCCATTGATGCCATGGACGAAGTTGGATCCCATCTCCATTTGCAGACTGCCAGTGTTCCACCTGAGATAGCAGAAAAAGAAAAGGAAATCAAGCAAGTTAAAGAGAAGAAACAACAGGCCGTAGGTAACCAAAACTTTGAACTGGCAGCAAGTTATCGTGACCGTGAGACTCAGTTAAACAGAGAACTACAAGAACTGAATCGCAAGTGGCAGGACGGAGATGTTGATGTAAGACAGACTGTCAGTGCTGAGCAGGTGGCAGAAGTCGTATCCATGATGACTGGTGTTCCTGTTCAACGGATGGCACAAGAAGAAGGCATTCGACTCAAAGGAATGTCACAGGAGCTCAAGAGTCTTGTCATTGGTCAGGACAAAGCTATTGACAAGATGGTTCGAGCCATCCAGCGCAACCGTGTCGGACTGAAAGACCCCAATCATCCCATCGGTGCTTTCATGTTCCTCGGACCTACCGGTGTTGGAAAAACCTATCTGGCAAAAAAACTTGCCGAGTTTATGTTTGGCTCGCCAGATGCCTTGATTCGTGTTGACATGTCAGAATACACTGAGTCATTTAACGTATCACGACTGATTGGTGCACCTCCGGGTTATGTAGGGTATGAGGAAGGAGGACAACTGACTGAACGAGTACGCCGCCATCCCTACTCCATTGTCCTTCTTGACGAAATCGAGAAAGCACATGGCAATGTGTTTAATCTGCTATTGCAAGTATTGGACGAAGGACGGCTGACTGATGGAAACGGACGTTTCGTGGATTTCCGCAATACCGTCATCATCATGACTTCTAATGCCGGTACACGACAGTTAAAGGATTTCGGACGTGGCGTAGGTTTCACCACTTCTTCATCTACCGCACTGGCTCTCGACGAGAAGGATAAGGAGCATGCACGTCAAATAGTACAGAAAGCACTATCCAAGCAGTTCTCGCCTGAGTTCCTGAATCGTCTTGATGAGATTATCACCTTTGACCAATTGGATATTGATGCCATTAAGAAAATAATAGATGTAGAACTAAAAGGACTCTACAAGCGCATTGAGGACTTAGGTTACACCATCGACCTTTCCGACGAAGCAAAGCAATTTGTCGCTGAAAAAGGTTATGACGTACAATATGGTGCCCGTCCACTAAAACGCGCCATCCAGTCGTATATCGAAGATGGTATTTCGGAACTAATCGTCAATGGCGATTTGCCTGCCGATGCCACCATACATATCCGTAAAGAGGAAGGTAAAGAAGAATTGTCGTTCACAGTGTGAGCGACAATTTTTCTTTTCGGAGCACACTTATATTTTGCTTCCTTTTTGTTCTCGTACACATACAACCTTTTACTTTATGTCACTTTTACTTGATTTATATCAATAAAGTAACAAAACGTAAGCGTTTTCGATATTTTTATAATAAAATGTTTGGTTTTTATGAGTTTTTACTTTAATTTTGCATGCAGAAAAAGAAAACAATACAAACATTAGTCTAACAATTAAAGGAAAAAGATTATGAATGCAGCAAAAGTTGTAGAAGATCTGAAGCAGAGATTTCCCAATGAGCCTGAGTACATCCAGGCCGTAAGTCAGGTACTTCCCACTATTGAGGAAGAGTACAACAAGCACCCCGAGTTTGAGAAGGCCAATCTGATTGAGCGCCTTTGCATTCCCGATCGTGTCTTTGAATTCCGTATCACATGGGTTGACGACCAGGGAAAGGTCCAGACCAACATGGGTTATCGTATTCAGCACAATAACGCCATTGGTCCGTACAAAGGCGGTCTGCGTTATCACAAGAGCGTAAATCTGGGTATTCTGAAGTTCCTCGCTTTCGAACAGACCTTCAAGAACTCACTGACTACACTTCCTATGGGTGGTGCTAAAGGTGGTTCTGACTTCTCTCCTCGTGGCAAGAGTGACGCAGAGGTGATGCGTTTCTGTCAGGCATTCATGAACGAGTTGTATCGTGTGATCGGTCCTGACGAGGACGTTCCCGCTGGTGATATAGGTGTTGGTGGTCGTGAGGTAGGTTACCTCTTCGGACAGTATAAGAAGTTGACTCACCAATTCCAGGGTGTTTTGACCGGTAAGGGTATTCCTTTCGGTGGTTCACTCATCCGTCCTGAGGCTACCGGTTACGGTTGTGTCTATTTCCTGAATTCTATGCTGCAGACCCGCAACATTGACATCAAGGGTAAGAAAGTCCTGATTTCCGGTTCTGGTAATGTTGCTCAGTATGCTACCGAGAAGTGCATTCAGCTGGGTGCTATTCCCTTGACGCTGTCTGATTCTGACGGTTACATCTACGATCCCGATGGTATTGATGCTGACAAGTTGGCATTTGTAAAAGAGCTGAAGAACATTGAGCGTGGTCGTATCAAGGAATACGCCGAAGAATACCCCAATGCTGTTTATCACGCTGGCGAGCGTCCTTGGCATGAGAAGGCAGATATTGCCCTGCCTTGCGCCACTCAGAACGAGATCAACGGCGAGCAGGCTCAGGCCCTGATTAACAATGGTGTCATCGCTGTTGCCGAGGGTGCTAACATGCCTTCTCTGCCTGAAGCTATTAAGGTTTTCCAGGATGCCAAGATTCTGTATGCTCCTGGTAAGGCTTCTAACGCCGGTGGTGTATCAGTCAGTGGTTTGGAGATGTCTCAGAACTCAGAGCGTCTGAGCTGGACAGCCGAAGAGGTTGACAACTACCTGAAGCGCATCATGAATGACATTCACGAGAACTGTGTGAAGTATGGAACGCAAGCTGATGGCTACATTAACTATGTTAAGGGTGCTAACGTTGCAGGTTTCATGAAGGTTGCAAGTGCTATGATGTCTCAGGGCATCGTCTAATTTAGCCCCAACACGATAACATATTTATAAACCGTTTGAGTGCGATGTTCTTCTAAGGAACATCGCACTCTTTCTTTCTCGCAGAGTCATACAACAAAAAAAATCGCCTCCATTCTTGGATAAATGGAGGCGAATTGTAAAATTGAGAATCTCTCTTAGTTGTTGATGCTGCCACCCACAATGTCGAGCAGTTCACTGGTAATTGCCTGCTGGCGACTCTTGTTATATTGAAGGTTCAACTGGCGCAGCAACTCATCAGCATTGTCTGTAGCAGTCTGCATAGCGACCATGCGTGCTGCATGTTCTGATGCTACGCTGTCGAGCAGGGCTGTATAGAGCATGAGATGAGCCAACTTAGGCAACAACAGAGAGAGCACCGTGTTCATGTCAGGCTCTACGATAAAGTTATCGTTCAATGGTGCTGCTTCGCCTTCCTTCTTGGCCTGCTGACCACGACGTTTCTTCTTCAGATAGTCCTGTGCCTTCTTAGTGACAACATTAGTCGTCAGGTCACGCTCATGGTCACGATCTAACTCGCTCTCTAAATCAATAGGCAGGAACTGCTTATTGCTAAGTATCTGCGAGCCGGCAGACTTGAAATGGTGGTAGATTATCTCCACACGGTCCACCTCACCATTGGCAAATTTCGTGCCTAACTCCATAGCCAAGTCAATACATTTCTGCACATTGGGATGGTCGATAAGTTCCGCACAGTCACACTTAACATCGTAACCCAACTTACGGGCTTTCTCTGTCACCTTACGACCGATTGGATACACCTCTACACTACCCTCGCCCAACTCAGCAGTATATGCTTCGACGGTGCGTTGCATGAGTTTGATGACGTTGGCATTAAAACCGCCGCAAAGCGACGAGTTGCTGGAGAATACCACCAATGCCACGCGCCGTACGGGACGTTCTTGGTCGAACACCGTCTGTGCCTCTGCCTCGGAAGCGAGGAACGACTTGAGAATGTGTTCCAACATAGTCTCGTAGGGCAGCATGTTTTGGATAGCCACCTGAGCATGATGCAACTTGCTGCTGGCCACCATTTTCATGGCAGAGGTTATCTTGCGCGTCGAGTTGACGGAGGCAATGCGACCTTTGATTTCTTTTAATGATGGCATAGGCGTTTACTTCTTGAACGTTCCGGCGATATCGGCCATTACAGCCTCGATCTTTGCGGTTGTGTCGTCATCAATCTTTCCGGCTGCCAGTGTTTCAATGACTTCGGGAGCCGAGGAGCGCAACTTGTCCAGGAACTGATTCTGACAGTTACGAACCTGATCAATGGGAACCTCGCGCATCAGACCATGTACACCACAATACAGGATGGCAATTTGCTCGCCAACAGGCATGGGTGAGTATTGGGGCTGAATGAGCAGCTGGTTATTCTTTCGACCACGGTCAAGGGTCATGGCAGTCACGGCATCCATATCGCTGGAGAACTTAGAGAAAGCCTCAAGCTCACGATACTGTGCCTGGTCAATCTTCAGTGTACCAGCCACTTTCTTCATTGACTTAATCTGTGCCGAACCACCTACACGAGACACCGAAATACCTACGTTGATGGCAGGACGGAAACCCTGGTTGAAGAGGTCGCTCTCCAAGAATATCTGACCGTCAGTAATAGAAATCACGTTTGTCGGGATGTATGCTGACACGTCACCAGCCTGAGTCTCGATGATAGGCAGAGCAGTGAGAGATCCACCACCTTTCACATGACCTTTCATGCATTCTGGCAGGTCGTTCATCTGCTCGGCAACCTCCTGCTGTTCATTCATCTTGGCAGCACGCTCCAAGAGACGAGAATGCAGGTAGAACACATCACCAGGATAAGCCTCACGTCCAGACGGACGACGCAGAATCAGTGACACCTCACGGTAGGCCACGGCCTGTTTTGACAGGTCATCATAAACAACCAATGCAGGCAGACCTCTGTCACGGAAGTACTCACCGATAGCGGCTCCAGCGAAGGGAGCATAGTACTGCATGGCAGCAGGATCTGCAGCAGTAGCAGCCACAACGATGGTGTAAGGCATTGCACCGTGTTCTTTCAAAGTCTGAACGAGCGTTGCCACAGTACTTGCTTTCTGACCGATGGCTACATAGATACAATAGACAGGCTTTCCTGCCTCATAGAAACTCTTCTGGTTGATGATGGTATCAACAGCAATAGCCGTCTTACCTGTCTGACGGTCACCGATAATAAGCTCACGCTGACCACGACCGATAGGAATCATCGAGTCGATAGCTTTCAAGCCAGTCTGCAGCGGCTCTTTCACGGGCTGACGATAAATCACACCGGGAGCCTTTCGGTCCAGTGGCATCTCAAAAGCATCTTTCAGGTCGATGTCGCCACGTCCGTCAACAGCCTGTCCGAGTGGATTGATCACGCGGCCAAGCATGTTGTCGTTGACACGGATGGAGGCAATACGCTTGGTGCGTTTCACCACCATACCTTCCTTGATGCCCGAGGTATTACCCAGCAGCACGCAGCCTACATTGTCTTCCTCGAGGTTCATCACGATAGCCATCGTACCGTTTTCGAACTCCAGCAACTCGCTAGCCTCGGCATTACGAAGACCATAGATACGTGCCACGCCATCGCTGACGGTAAGTACAGTACCAACTTCATCAAACTGCTCAGCATTCTGGATGCCCTTCAGCTGGTCGATAAGTACCTGACTGACTTCGCTTGGTTTAATTTTATCTGACATTTGTTTTCTTTATTATTCGTTATTGCGTTGTAACGTTTGACGTTATGACGCCTATTTACTTAACTGTATGAGTATAGAATTGAGTTTTGTCTTGACACTGGCATCCATACGATACGTATCATATTCCAATATGAATCCGCCAATGATGTCGGGATCAATCTCTGTTTCAAACTCTACAGTACCTTGAGTATTCTTCTCAACCAAGTGACGCATCTTCTGCTCAGTCTGAGCCGAGACACGTGCAGCAGTGGTGAGTTTTCCACGGATGAGATTCTTCTGCTTGCGGTAGAGCGTGACATACGAATTAGCAATAAACTGCATTACCGTCTCGCGGTCTTCCTTCAGCACGAGGCTGATGAACGAACGCGTAAGCTCAGCAGCCTTCTCGCCGGCGGCAGCCTCCAGCAGAGCCTGCTTCTTTTCTTTGGGAAGCATGGGCCCTGCGATGGTATGACGCAACTGCGGCACTTCGATGTAGCTCTGTGCCACGGTCATCATGTCATGATAGACCTGGTCTTCGAGCTTAGCATCGGTAGCCGTGCGGAGCAGTGCTCTCGCATATCTCGTCGATATTACTCCGATATCCATACGCGTACCTTATTATTAATTAGCAGAAACACCATCCAGCATGCGGTCTATCAAGTCCATCTGCGACTTGTCGTCACGGAGGTTCTGACGGAGCACCTTCTCGGCAATGTCAACACTCAGGATTGCCACCTGCTTACGAATGTCAGCAATGGCGGCTTTCTTCTCCTGTTCGATGGTAGCCTTGGCTTCCTCTAACAGTCGAGCACCTTCTGTGCGAGCCTTCTGCTGAGCCTGCTCCACGATAGCGTCGCGCGTCTCAGCGGCCTCCTTCAGTATCTGAGCCTGTTTCTCGCGTGCCTCCTGCAAGATGGACTCACCTTCCTGTTGGATATTGGCCAGACGCTCCTCAGCCTCCTTTGCCTTGCCCAGACTTTCGTTGATATAGCGGTTGCGCTCCTCCACCATACCTACGATGGCTGGGAACCCCCACTTTGCAAGACAGAAGAAGATTACCAAGAACGCCAGAAGCATCCAGAACAAGAGTCCTATGTCAGGCGTCAGGATTGCTGGTAATTGAGTGAAATCCATTTGCTAAACGGTTTTATTTGATCAAGAATGCGCAGGCAGCAATAGCGAACAGGGCACAACCCTCGACGAAGGCAGAGGTCAGAATCATCTGAGTGAAGATCTGTCCGGAAGCCTCCGGCTGACGGGCGATAGCGTCAACGGCGCTGCCACCAATCTTACCAATACCTAAACCTGCGCCAATAACAGCGACACCAGCTCCAATACCGCAACCCAGCTGAGCCAGGCCTTCAGCGGCTAATAACAAAGATGTAATCATAACTTTTAATGTTTTTAAGTTGTTAATATTTAATTAATTTCTGAAATTTATTGTTTATTCGTGTTCCTTGTGTGCCAGACCGATAAATACGGCACTCAGCATGGTAAACACATATGCCTGCACAAAAGCTACCAGCAGTTCCAGTGCGTTCATGAACAGCAGCATGATGGCACTGAAGATGTTCAGTCCTGTACCCATGGCTGGTCCAAGCGTCCATCCTAAGAAGATGACGCAGGTGAAAGCCAGTATCATGGCATGTCCCGCCATCATATTGGCAAAGAGACGGATCATGAGTGCAAAAGGCTTTGTAAACACGCCAAAGAGTTCTATGGCAGGCATGATGGGAATCGCCTTCAGGAAAATAGGTACATCGGGCCAGAAGATTTCCTTCCAATACTCTCTGTTACCAAAGAGGTTTACCGCCAGGAATGTACATACTGCCAGGAAGAAAGTGATGTTGATGTTACCGGTCACGTTCGATCCACCTGGGAAGATAGGAATCAGTCCCAACATGTTGGTGAAGAAGATGAAGAAGAACACTGTCAGCAAGTACGGAGCGTACTTCTTATAGTGCTTCTCACCTATTGACGACTTGATGACGTCATCGTTGATCATCATCACCAGCATCTCAACAGCACCGACGAAGCCTTTGGGAGCCTCACTGGTCTTGTCACGTTTCTTATACCAGCGAGCACAGCTGAGGAAAACTATCAGCAACAAAGCCACCACAATCCATATCTGCAGGACGTTGCGAGTAATGCTCAAGTCCAATGGACGCTCGGTGGTTCCGTCTGCCATACGCTCATAAATCTTGCCGTGAGCTTCCTCGTTGAAGAAGAAGTTGCCGGGCAGCGACTGTGCCGTACAGCAATGCCACTCACCAGTCTCGCCGCTACGTATAATAATAGGTAGCGGGATGCTGATGTCGCTGACGATATGCCATTCATAGGTATCTGCCAAGTGATGTAGCACTATCTCGGGGATGTCCAACGCCTCGCCCTCTTTCTGCTCATTGGCCATCAGAGGCAACGGCATCAGTGCCATCATCAGCAGGATACATATAGACTTTAATTGTTTCATTATAATCAGTTGGTTTTTAACTCATTATACTCTATTAGACACTTTCGAAAAGAAGATAGAATGATGAATAACGGAAGCGATGTAATAGACAAAGAATACGGCGATGAATGTCATGATGCTTTCGCGTCCTATTGCCAGATACCACACCGTCATCATCAGCAGCGCTCCAAAGAAGCGGAAGCCTGACACACCAGTGAAGAACGAGGGCAGCATCTCTTTGTGCTTCTTGACCACCCAGCGCCAGACAAGGATAGCGGCGATGTCAACCACCAGCACGAAAACCATGCTGACAGCCATGGCACCAGTCAGTTCCAATCCCCACTGTCGCATTGCAATGTTCCCCAGGATATTGAGAAATATCACAAGAAAGATGGTCTGCGTGATGTAGTTTCTGCACTGTTTGTTAACTTCCATTTGTCGTTTCTTTCTTTCGCAAGGTTACCCTTCACTAATTTCTACACAGAGACTGACAACATTCTTCTGCACTTCCACGAAGCCTCCAGTAATACTGAGACTTTTCTTCTCGCCATCAGGCAGTGCATAGACCACCTTACCCTTATCGAGTGAAGAGATGATGGGAGCGTGATTGACCAGAATCTCAAACTGGCCCATCGTACCTGGTACGAGCACACTATTCACCTCGCCTTCGAACTCAATCTTTTCGGGAGAAACTATCTTCAGTTTTAACATCATTGTCAATTATCAGTTATCAATTAGCCTTTTGCTGCTTCGAGCAGTTTCTTAGCCTTCTCCTTAGCGTCTTCTATCGTACCCACGTTGAGGAATGCCTGCTCAGGCAGGTCATCGACCTCACCATCGAGGATGGCGTTGAAGCCCTTGATGGTTTCTTCGATGGGTACCATCACGCCGGGCAGTCCGGTGAACTGAGAAGCCACCGCGAACGGCTGACTGAGGAAACGCTGTACACGACGTGCACGGTTCACGGTCAGCTTGTCTTCGTCAGACAGCTCGTCCATACCCAGAATGGCGATGATGTCCTGCAACTCCTTGTAGCGCTGCAGAATTTCCTTCACACGCTGAGCACAGTCGTAGTGAGCCTTGCCAACCACCAGCGGGTCGAGGATTCGTGAAGTAGAGCCCAACGGATCAACGGCAGGATAGATACCCAGCTCAGCAATCTTACGGTCGAGCACCGTGGTAGCGTCCAGGTGGGTAAATGTCGTTGCAGGTGCAGGGTCGGTCAAGTCGTCAGCAGGTACATAAACTGCCTGCACAGAGGTGATAGAGCCTTTCTTGGTAGAAGTGATACGCTCCTGCATGGAACCCATCTCTGACGCCAGTGTCGGCTGATAACCTACGGCTGACGGCATACGTCCCAGCAGAGCGGACACCTCAGAACCAGCCTGTGTGAAACGGAAGATATTGTCGATGAAGAACAGGATATCTGCAGCACCGCCGTCCTTTCCACCACCGTCACGGAAGCCTTCTGCCACCGTCAGTCCTGACAGGGCTACAGAGGCACGTGCTCCGGGGGGCTCATTCATCTGACCATAGACCAGTGTGGCCTGTGACTTTTTCATTTCTTCGGGATCAACCAGCGAGAGGTCCCATTTTCCTTGTGCCATGGCCTCTTTGAACTTGTCTCCATAGCGGATAACGCCAGACTCAATCATCTCGCGAATGAGGTCGTTACCTTCACGGGTACGCTCTCCCACTCCAGCGAATACGGAGAATCCGTTGTGTCCCTTAGCAATGTTGTTGATGAGCTCCATGATGAGCACGGTCTTACCGACACCGGCACCGCCGAAGAGTCCAATCTTACCACCTTTCAAGTACGGCTCCAGCAGGTCGATGACCTTGATACCGGTCGCCAGGACTTCCTTAGTAGTTGACAGTTCTTCAAACTTCGGTGCTTCACGGTGAATGGGGTAAGCGCCCTCCATGTCAAGCTGTTGCATACCGTCGATAGGCTGACCGATAACGTTCAGCATACGACCTTTAATCTGTTCGCCAGAGGGCATCAAGATAGGAGTTCCCATCGGCACGGCTTCCAAACCGCGCTGCAGACCGTCGGTATTGTCCATTGCTACGCAGCGAACCGTGTCTTCACCGATGTGCTGCTGAACTTCAGCAATGAGCACACTGCCATTGGGACGCTCAACTTTTAACGCCTCATGAATTTTAGGGAGCACTTTTTCCGCATCCTGACCCTTGGTATCAAAAAAAACGTCGATGACCGGTCCGATAATCTGGGAAACGTGTCCAACAATTTGTGACATAAGCAAGTTTTTATTTAAAGTTATTGTTTGTTCGATATTAGTCTCTGCAAAATTACAAATATTTTTCTAGAAAAAGAATTATTTGCCGATTTTTTTTGCTAATTTTGCATTCTGAGACAACAAATAGGTAATAAAGGACACAAATGATGAAGTATTATTTCTTTCTTTTCGCCATCATGGCGATGGTTTCTTGTCAGGAATCCATGGAGGAACGCTGTGCAAGAGAAGCTCGGAGTTACACTAAGAAGCACTGCCCCATGCTGGTGACGAAAGACATTATCCTGGACAGTATGTCGTTCGACAAGACGTCGCACACCATCGGCTACCACTATTCCGTGAAAGGGCTGCTCGACGACGCCGAGCTCATCAACCGCAACATGCCGCGTGACTTATTGCTGAAAGAAGTCAAGAACTCCCCGCACTTGAAGTTATACAAGGAAGCGGGCTACAACTTCCGATACGTCTATTATTCTACTAAAAAGAAAGGAACGCAGCTTTTTGAGGCTACGTTCCGCAAGTCGGATTATTCGGAGCCGGCTAAATGACAAGGTGTCACCAGCACGATTCCGAGTTTTCGCAATCAACTGATTATTCTTCGACGGGCTCAGGCTTCATGTTCGTATAGACGGTCTGCACGTCGTCGAAGTCTTCCAGCTTCTCAATCATCTTGTCGATGGTCTCGCGCTCCTCGGGGGTTACGTCCTTCAGGTCGTTGGGGATGCGTGTAAACTCTGCACCCGTCACCTCGAAGCCGTTCTCCTCCAGATGTTTCTGGATGGCAGCGAACGACGAGGGGTCTCCATAGATGGTGATGCTGTTCTCCTCCTCGTCTTCATCGTACTCGTCTTCTACTCCGTAGTCGATGAGGTCCAGAATCATCTCGTCCATATCCAGTCCGTCCTTCTTCTTGAAGGTGAACACAGCCTTGTGGTCGAAGAGGAACGACAGCGAGCCCTGAGTACCCAGGTTGCCGTTGAACTTGTTGAACACGGAGCGGACGTCACCCACGGTACGTGTGGTGTTGTCGGTCAGGGTTTCTACGAAGATGGCTACTCCGTGAGGACCGTATCCCTCGTAAGTTACTTCCTTGTAGTCGCTCTGGTCTTTACCCATAGCGTTCTTGATGGCACGCTCGATGTTGTCCTTCGGCATGTTCTCGCGCTTGGCATTGGCAATGCAGGCACGCAGTGCGGGGTTCATGTCAGGCTCCGGACCACCGGCCTTTACGGCGATGGCGATCTGCTTGCCAATCTTGGTGAACGTCTTGGCCATGTGGCCCCATCTCTTCAGTTTCGCAGCTTTGCGATATTCAAATGCTCTTCCCATTGGATTACTTTTTAATATTTTACTTTTTTACTTTTATCTTAACTCAGCACCCAGTTGCTTCTTCAGGTTGGCAATGAGTTTCTGCATGATAGCGTCAATCTGCTTGTCGCCCATGGTCTTCTCGGCATCCTGCAGGATGAAGTTGACGGCGTACGACTTCTTGCCGGCAGGCAACTTGTCGCCTTCATAGACGTCGAAGAGTTCGACCTTCTTCAGCAGCTTGCGCTCTGTCTGGCGTGCCACTTCCTCAATCTGTGCAAATTCGACGTTTTGGTCAATGAGCAGGGCAAGGTCGCGGCTGACGGCAGGATACTTGGGAATGTCGGTAAATTCCACCTTCTGCTTGCGTACCACCTTCATCAATGCCGTCCAGTTCAGTTCAGCATAATAGACGGGCGTGTCGATGTCGAACTGCTTCTGCAGCTTTTTGCTGATGATGCCCATCTCTACCAGTTGTTTGCCGCCACGGTTCTCGTAGGTGATGCCGGCAGCGAAGACGGGGTTCTCAGACTTCTTGCGAACCACCATTCCGGGTTGTACGCCGACGCGTGCCAGGATGTTCTGCACACAAGCGTCCAGTTCAGCGTACGAAGTATCCTCGTTGGCATGAGCCCAGGAGCCTTCGACGCGCTTGCCGGTAATCCACAAGCCCATGTGGTATTGCTCCTTGTAGGCCTGCATGGGGTCGTCGTCGTTCTGTTTCTCGGGCGAGAAGTGATAGACGTTGCCGAACTCGAAGAAGTGGCAGTTGCCGTTCTTGCGCTTGACGTTGTGCTCCACACTTTCCAAACCGCCGTAGAGCAGCGTGCCTCGCATGACGTTGAGGTCGCTCGACAGGGGGTTCATGATGTGAACCAGCGTCTGGCCTTGTACGTCGTCGTAGTACGACGACTTACTTAACGAGTTGTTCAGTATTTCGTTGAAGCCGGCACCTACCAGCTGCTCGCTGACGATGTTCGCCAACTTGTGCTTCTGGTCTTCATCACCCTTGATGACGAGGCTCGACTTCAGCTGTGTGGGAATCTCCACATTATTATATCCATAGATACGCAGGATATCCTCTACAACGTCGCAAGGACGCTGCACATCGACGCGGTAGGCGGGAATTTCAAGTCGCAAACATGAAGCACTCTCCTCAAGCACCTTCATCTCCAGACTCTCGCAAATGCTCTTGATAGTCTCTACGGGAATGGTCTTTCCGATCAGCTGGTGAACGTAGTCGAAGTTCAACTCCACAACGACGTTCTTCATGGGTTCGGGATAGACGTCCTTGATGTCCATCGACACCTTGCCGCCTGCCAACTGCTGACACAGCAGGGCAGCGTACTTCAGTGCGTCAATCGTGCCGTTAGGGTCAACGCCACGCTCGAAGCGGAACGAGGCATCGGTAGAGAGGCCGTGGCGACGGGCAGACTTGCGAATCCATGTGGGATGGAAGTAGGCTGACTCCAGAACGACATTCTTCGTCGTCTCGTAGGTTCCACTACCCTTTCCGCCAAAGACACCGGCGATACACATGGGTTCCTCGGCATTGCAGATGGCGAGGTCGTGGTCGCTGAGTTTGTGTTCCACACCGTCCAACGTCTGGAAAGGCGTACCCTCGGGCATGGTCTTTACCACTATCTTATGACCCTTCACCATGTCGGCATCGAAGCAGTGCAGGGGTTGTCCCAAGGCCATCATCACATAGTTCGTAATGTCAACGATGTTGTTGATGGGGCGCAGTCCGATCACCGTCAGACGCTCCTTCAACCATTCGGGCGACTCCTTCACCTCGCAGTCGGTCACGCTGACACAGGCATAGCGCTTGCACGCCTCCTGATTCTCAATGACGACATCGACGGGCAGGTCGTGATTGTCCACCTTGAAGGCCTCGTCAACAGACAATCCATTGACCGTAGGACGGTGCATGGCAGTCTGGTAGCCGTTCTGCTTCAGCCAGGCATAGAGGTCGCGGGCCACACCCCAGTGCGACAGACCGTCGGCACGGTTGGCCGTGATATCCACCTCGATGAGCCAGTCGCTCTCCAAGTGGTAGTACTCTGCGGCAGGGGTTCCCACCTTGGCGTCGTCAGGCAGCACGATGATTCCGTCGTGCGAAGTGCCCACGCCAATCTCGTCTTCGGCACATATCATGCCGAACGACTCCACGCCGCGCAGTTTTGACTTCTTAATCTGAAACTCCTTGTCACCGTCATAGAGCACGCATCCCAAGTCAGCCACGATTACTTTCTGACCGGCAGCAACGTTGGGAGCGCCACAGACAATCTGCTGCGGTTCGCCTTTACCTAAATCGACGGTTGTCACGTGCAGGTGGTCGCTGTCGGGGTGCATCTCGCAGGTCAACACCTTGCCTACGTACAAGCCCTTCAGACCGCCCTTGATACTTTGTACTTCCTCGAGTGCATCGACCTCAAGACCTGTTGACGTCAGTGCGTCGCACACCTGTTGCGGCGTGAGGTCGAAATCGACATACTCCTTTAACCATTTATACGAAATGTTCATTGCAATGTTTGATGTTTTTTCGAAAATCTGTGCAAAGGTACAAAAAAGTGAGCAAAACACAAAAGGAAAACATGTTTTTTATTCTTGAAGTACGTTTTAAAACGTCGCGAAAGCCGCTCTCGTCGGGGGTGAGAGCCGTTCTCGTCGGGGGTGAGAGCCGTATTTGCAGGGTGAGAAATCCGTTCTCGCTTATTTTTAGCGCCCGCTAAAAACATTTTTGCCTCCCGCCAAAAATAAACGTAACGCCCGCCGAAAATATTTTTGGCGGCCGCTACGTACCTTTTTTATAACATGCACTCGCTTAATAGAACTTAAAATAGCGGCGAGCGTTGTTATAGCTGATGTCCTCAACCATCTTGCCCAGCAACTCACGGTCGTCAGGCAGCAGGCCCTTCTCCACATCGTTGCCCAGCATGTTGCAGAGAATACGACGGAAGTACTCGTGACGCGGATAGCTCAGGAACGAGCGACTGTCGGTCAGCATACCCACGAAGCGGCTCAGCAGACCCAGCACGCTGAGGGCGTTCATCTGGCGCTCCATACCGTCCTTCTGGTCGTTGAACCACCAGCCTGAACCGAACTGAATCTTGCCGGGTTCGCCACCCTGGAAGTTACCCAGCATGGTAGCAATCACCTCGTTGGCGCAAGGATTCAATGTATATAATATGGTACGCGTGAGCTTGTCCTCCATATTCAGCTTATTGAGGAACTTCGACATAGCCTTGGCGGTATTGAACTCACCGATAGAGTCGAAGCCCGTGTCAGCACCCAGCTGGTTGTACATCTTCGTGTTGTTGTTACGGATAGCACCGTAGTGGAACTGCTGTGTCCAGTCGGCGTCGGCATCCATCTCTGCCATCACGGTCAGGAAGCAGTGCTTATACTGGCGAATCTCCAAGTTTGAAAGCTGCTGGCCGCGCATAGCCTTCTCGAAGATGGTCTCTATCTGCGAGTCGGTATATTCCTCATCGTAGAACTCCTCAATGCCGTGGTCAGAGAGCTTACAGCCATTGGCGGTGAAGAAGTCGTGACGCTTCTTCAGCGCATCAACCATGTCGGCAAACTTGGTGATGGTAACACCGCTCACCTGCTCCAGCTGGTTCACATAGGCAGCAAACTCGGGAGCCTCGATGTTCATGGCCTTGTCAGGACGCCAAGCGGGAATCATCATGGGGTCGTCGGCAGCCTTGTGCTTGGCATACTCGATGTGGTTGTGCAGGTCGTCAACAGGATCGTCGGTCGTGCAGACGCACTCCACATTGTAGTGCTTCATCAGACCACGGGCAGAGAACTCGGGACTCTTCAGCTTTTCGTTACACTCGTCGAAAATCTCGCGGGCGGTCTTGGGACTCAACAGCTTGTCAATACCGAAGGCAGTCTTCAGCTCCAGGTGGGTCCAGTGGTACAGCGGGTTACGCAGCGTGTAGGGAACTGTCTCTGCCCACTTCTCGAACTTCTCCCAGTCGGTAGTGTCCTTACCCGTGCAGTACTTCTCATCAACACCGTTGGTACGCATGGCACGCCACTTGTAGTGGTCGCCACCCAGCCACAGCTCGGTAATACTCTTAAAGCGATGGTCGTTGGCCACCATTTCGGGAATCAGGTGACAGTGGTAGTCGATGATGGGCATCTTAGCCGCATGGTTGTGGAAAAGGTCTTGTGCTACCTCGTTGTCGAGCACAAAATTCTTGTCATTGAATTGCTTCATAATTCTTCAGTTTATTGTTTTAGTATAAAATAGTCGCGCTTTGAGAGTGCAAATATAGCAATTAAAATCCATATACGTGCAACAAAATAAACTTTTTGAAGAAAAATTAACGTATCGTTTTCGCTATCTCTCATTTTTTATTTGTATTTTTGCAACATGCAAAGTAAAGTACTGCTTATATACACTGGAGGAACCATCGGCATGAACCGCAATCCGCAGACAGGAGCTCTGGAGCCTTTCGACTTTGAGCACCTGCTGCAGAACGTTCCCGAACTGAACCAGTTCGACACGCAGATTGCCACCTACCAGTTTACGCCGCCCATCGACTCCAGCGATATGTCGCCTAAACTGTGGACAGACCTGAGCCACGTCATCAGCGACCACTACGACGACTACGATGGCTTTGTGGTATTGCATGGTACGGACACGATGGCCTATACCGCCTCTGCCCTCTCCTACATGTTGGAGAACCTCACCAAGCCCGTTATCTTCACGGGGTCGCAACTGCCCATCGGACAGCTGAGAACTGACGGCAAGGAGAACCTCATCACCAGCATAGAGATAGCTGCGGCAAAAGACGACAACGGTCACGCCATGGTACCTGAGGTGGGTATCTACTTCGGCGGTCATCTGTTGCGCGGCAACCGTACCACCAAGCAGAGCGCCGAGGAGTTCAACGCCTTCGAGTCTTTCAACTACCCACACCTGGTAGAGGCCGGCGTCAACATTCTCTATCACCGTGACCTGATACTACAACCGCAATGGGATAAGCCCATGACGCCCCACTTCCGACTGGACAACAACGTCATCATCTTCTCCCTCTTCCCAGGAGTTCGCGAAGACTTGATACGTCACATCATCCACACGCCTAACCTGCGAGCCATCGTCATGCGAACCTTCGGCTCCGGTAATGCCCCGCAGAACCCCTGGCTGCTGAATGCGCTGAAGGAAGGCACACGCAACGGTAAAGTCATCGTCAACATCAGCCAATGCATGCAAGGCAAGGTGGAAATGGGACGCTACGACACAGGCTATCACCTACAGGAGGCGGGTGTCGTCAGCGGCTACGACTCAACAGTCGAAAGTGCCGTCACCAAACTCATGTTCCTACAGTCGCACTACGACGACCCGGACACGGTGCGCCACTACATGAACCAGAGCATCCGAGGTGAAATCTCCCTCCCCTAATCCCCATTAAACCCATCAGCCCCATCAGACCTATTAGCCCCATAAGTCCCATTAGCCCCATTTTTTTCAACTAAACAAAATACAATTATGAAAGAATTAAAAGGAACAAAGACAGAAAAGAACCTGCAGGAAGCATTCGCAGGTGAGAGCATGGCTCGCAACAAGTATTCGTACTGGGCATCAAAAGCCAAGAAGGACGGTTTCGTACAGATCGCCGCTATCTTCGAGGAGACGGCTGCCAACGAGAAGGAACACGCCAAGATGTGGTTCAAGCTCTTGGAAGGCGGTGCCATCAAGGACACTGCTGCCAATCTGGAGGCTGCTGCCAGCGGCGAGAACTTCGAGTGGACAGACATGTATGCCCGTATGGCCCGTGAAGCCCGTGAAGAAGGCTTCGACGAGATTGCCGAGAAGTTCGAGGGTGTTGCCAAGATTGAGAAAGAGCACGAGGAGCGCTATCGCAAGCTGTTGGACAATGTCCGCAAGGAGCGTGTGTTCTCTAAGGACGGCGACGTCATCTGGCAGTGCTCTAACTGCGGTCACATCGTTGTCGGCAAGAAGGCTCCCGAGGAGTGCCCCGTCTGCAACCATCCGCAAGCCTACTTCCAGGTGAAGGCTGAGAACTACTAAAAAGGACTGGTTGTCAGACCCTCAAGACAAGCAAAAGAAAAGCTCCCAATTGGGAGCTTTTCTTTATTTCATTTCTCTCTTCAGGAAGTTCACACACTGACGGAACAAATGGTTGCGGGTGTTGCCGCCGGAGATGCCGTGACGACGATTGGTATATACCAGTTGCTGGAAGTCCTTGTCGCACTGTACCAAAGCCTCAGCATACTCTGCCGTATTGCGATAGTGAACATTGTCGTCAGCCATTCCGTGACACAACAGCAAGGCTCCGTGCAACTTGTCGGCACGTGTCAAAGGACTGTCGTCGTAGCCTTGCGGGTTCTCCTTCGGGGTTCGCATATAACGCTCCGTATAAATGGTGTCGTAATAGCGCCAGGAAGTAGGAGGTGCAATGGCAATGCCGACACGGAACACATCCCTACCCTCCGACATGGACATCAGGGTATTGAAACCGCCAAAGCTCCAGCCCCAGATGGCGATACGGTCTTTATCCACGAACGACTGCTGTCCCAACCAAAGGGCAGCCTCCACCTGGTCGCGGGCTTCCAGCTGTCCTAACTTCAGATAGGTACATTTCTCGAAGTCGGCACCACGGCCACCCGTTCCTCGATTATCCACACAGACGCAGACAAAGCCTTGCTGACAGAGATATTGCTCCATCATGGCACCCTGACCGCACATGCCGACCGACCAGGCGTTGCGAACCTGCTGATTGCCCGGGCCGCCATATTGATACATGATGACGGGATATTTCTTCGTAGCATCGAAACCGGCAGGCTTCACCATCCATCCGTTTAGGGTCACACCCTCAGACGTGGTCAGCGTAAACAACTCGCGGCTGCCCAAACGGTAGTCCTTCAGCTTTTCTTGCAGTGCCTTATTGTCAATGAGCGTTGCCAACGACTTCCCACTGGCTGAGCAAAGGTCATAGACGGCTGGTGTCTGCAGGTCGCTCCACGAATGGATAAAGTATTGGAAATGCTTGTTGAAGGTTGCCGTATGCCAACCGGCTTTCGGTGTCAGACAGTCACGCTTGCCGTTTTCATGGGCTACCCAAATCTGCTGCTCGGTAGCACCCTTTTCGTGTGAGGCGAAATAGGTGTTCCCCGTCTTCTCATCATAGCCATAGACGGCACTCACCTCATAATTACCACTATCCACTTGTCGGAGCAGTTGTCCGTTCATGTTGTAAAGATAGAGGTGCATATAGCCGTCACGGTCGCTGGGCAGCAGGATGTGCTTGTCGGTCAGGTGGATGCCGTGTATCACTTCCTCACGGACGTACTTGCTGACTTTTTCCTCAATGATGAGTTTGCTGATGGTCGAGAGCGGATGAGCCAGATAGAGGCGCAAGCAGTCCTGATGACGGTTCAGCGTATAGACCATCACCTGCGAGGCGTCGCTGGTCTTCTTTATCAGAGGGATATAGTCATCTTGCTCCATCGGCACCTGCAACTGCCGTGTCTGGCGACTCAGAATGTCGAAGCTCCATACCGTACAACGGGCATTCTCCTCACCGGCTATGGGATATTTATAGGTATAGTAGCCCGGATAGTCGGCATATTCCTCACGGGAAGGATTCAGGCCCTTGAACAGCGGCATGGAGTATTCCTTGACTGGACGCTCGTCGTAGCGCACCCATACCAACTGTTCGCTATTGGCGGTGAAGACCATCGCACGACTATTGCCGAACTCTTCTTCATTCACCCAATCGGGAATGCCGTTGATAATCTCGTTGCGCTTGCCGTCCTTTGTCACCTGCACCTCGGCATTGTCATAGAGCAGCTTCACCAAGAAGATGTTGTTGTCACGCACAAAAGCAATCTGCTGACCGTCAGGCGAAAATAGCGGTGTCTGCTGAGGACCGCCATCCGACAACGGCACGATGCGGTTGTTACGGATGGTATATATATAATAGGTGGCGGTCAGCGAGTGACGATAGACGGCTTTGCTATTCGTGCGCAGCAACATGCGCTGACCGTCAGGACTCATCTGGAAACCATCCAATCGGTCCACTTTAGCTCCCTTCACTGTTGCAAGGTCCAACAGTGTGGCTATCTCTTTGCCCGTCTTGAAGGCATACTGAACGATGCGTTTCCGGTCGTCCGACAAGCGGGCATAACTCTCACCGTCGGGCAATGCATGCACGCCACCCATGGTCTCGCCATAGAAGGCATTGGTGGCAATGTCCTTCAATTCCAAATCTTTAGCACTTGCTGTCAATGTCGTAAGCAACGTCATTGCTATCATCATGAATTTTTTCATAAATATGTTTATTTCGAATACTATGCAAAGATACGACAAATAACACGAACAGCCAAATTATTTTGCATTTTTTCAAATTAGCAGCCACAAATAATCCGTATAATATTTGGCAGTTTCAGAAATTAGTCGTACCTTTGCATCCGATTTTCGGGAAGGTTGGCAGAGTGATCGATCGCGCTGGACTCGAAATCCGGTATACCCCTTTCGGGTATCGGGGGTTTGAATCCCTCACCTTCCGCCAAAAGGAGTCTCGTTCTCCTCCAATTCAAAAGGAAACCTTACGGGGTTTCCTTTAAATATATAATATATATAATAAGGTATATGGAATTAGCAAGTAAATACGATCCGAAAGAGGTCGAATCAAAATGGTATCAGTATTGGCTGGACAACAAGCTGTTCGCCTCAAAACCTGATGCGCGTGAACCTTATACTATCGTCATCCCACCCCCCAATGTTACTGGTGTGCTGCACATGGGCCACATGCTGAACAACACCATTCAGGACATTCTGGTACGCCGTGCCCGAATGGAGGGAAAGAACGCCTGCTGGGTTCCCGGCACTGACCATGCCTCGATTGCCACTGAAGCAAAGGTGGTGAAGAAGTTGGCTGAGCAGGGTATCAAGAAGCACGACCTGACCCGCGACGAGTTTCTGAAACACGCTTGGGAGTGGACGGACGAGCACGGAGGCATCATCCTCAAGCAGCTCCGCCGATTGGGTGCCAGCTGTGATTGGGACCGTACGGCTTTCACCATGGATGAGAAACGCTCCGAGAGCGTCATCAAGGTGTTCGTCGATTTGTATAACAAGGGACTTATCTATCGTGGACTGCGCATGGTGAACTGGGACCCCAAGGCCCTGACAGCGCTCTCTACCGAGGAGGTCATCTATAAGGAGGAGCATTCCAAGCTGTACCACTTGAAATACTATGTGGATGGTCCTGTGGATGCTGATTCCGTCAAGGGAGAAGGCAATGTAGTTCATCAAGACGAAAAAGGCTACTACGCCGTTGTTGCCACCACGCGTCCTGAGACCATCATGGGCGATACCGCCATGTGTATCAATCCTAAGGATCCGAAGAACCAGTGGCTGAAAGGTCGCAAGGTCATCGTTCCGCTGGTAGGTCGTGTGATACCCGTCATCGAAGACCGCTATGTGGATATCGAGTTCGGTACGGGCTGTCTGAAGGTTACCCCTGCTCACGACACCAACGACTACATGCTGGGCAAGACACACAACCTGGAGACCATCGACATCTTCAATGCTGACGGTACCATCTCGGAGCAGTCTCCCCTGTATGTCGGTATGGACCGCTTTGCCTGCCGCAAGCAGATTGCCAAGGATTTGGAAGCTGCCGGACTGATGGAGCGTGTAGAGGACTATACGAATAAGGTAGGCTATTCTGAGCGTAACCCTGACACTGCCATCGAGCCACGTCTCTCACTGCAGTGGTTCCTCAAGATGAAACACTTTGCCGACATCGCACTGCCGCCCGTCATGAACAACGAGCTGAAGTTCTATCCTGAGAAGTACAAGAATACCTATAAGAACTGGTTGGAGAACATCCAGGACTGGTGTATCTCGCGTCAGCTGTGGTGGGGTCATCGCATTCCTGCCTACTACTACAACGACCAGGACGACTATGTGGTGGCTGTCAATCGTGAAGAGGCATTAAAGCTGGCACAGCAGAAAGACCCGAAGGTGACTGATGCTGACCTCCGTCAGGACGAGGACGCTCTGGATACTTGGTTCTCATCGTGGCTATGGCCCATCTCGCTGTTCGACGGCATCAACAATCCCGGGAATGAGGAGTTGAACTACTACTACCCCACCTCTGACTTGGTAACGGGTCCGGACATCATCTTCTTCTGGGTGGCCCGCATGATTATGGCTGGTTACGAGTATGTAGGCAAAATGCCTTTCAAGCACGTCTATTTCACTGGTATCGTTCGCGATAAGCTGGGACGTAAGATGTCGAAGTCGCTGGGCAACAGCCCCGACCCCATTGAACTCATCGAGAAGTTTGGTGCCGACGGCGTTCGTATGGGTATGATGCTTTCTGCCCCTGCAGGCAACGATATCCTGTTCGACGAGTCTCTCTGTGAACAAGGCCGTAACTTCAACAACAAGATATGGAACGCCTTCCGTCTGGTGAAGGGTTGGCAGGTGGCCGACGTGGAACAGACCGAGGCAGGAAAGACTGCCACACAATGGTTCGACGCCAAGCTGAAGGCTGCCAACGAGGAACTGCAAGACTTGTTCTCGAAGTACCGCATCAGCGAGGCACTGATGGTAGTTTATAAACTCTTCTGGGACGAGTTCTCCAGCTGGTATCTGGAGATGGTAAAGCCCGCTTACGTCAACGGACAGCCTCAGCCTATTGCCCGAAAGACTTACGAAGAGACGCTGCGCTTCTTCGACATCCTGCTCAAGATGCTGCATCCCTTCATGCCTTTCATCACCGAAGAACTGTGGCAAGCTCTCTATGAGCGTAAGGAGGGTGAGAGCATCATGCGTGAGAGTTTGAAGCTCGCCGCTCCTACCACTGAGGAGCAGCAGTTGCTGAACGACATGGAACAGGTGAAGCAGATTGTCAGTGGAGTACGCATGGTACGCAGTCAGAAGAACATTGCTCCCAAGGAGCAGCTGCAGTTGCAGGCTGTAGGTCAGAACGCTTATGCCGCCTACAATGCCGTCGTCACCAAGATGGCCAACCTCAGCGCCATCGACGTGGTCAGCGAGAAAGACGCCACCGCTTCTGCCTTCATGGTAGGTACCGACGAATTTGCCGTTCCCTTAGGAAACATGATTGACGTTGCAGCAGAAATCGAGAAGATGGAAGCTCAGCTGAAACACTTAGAAGGTTTCCTGGCAGGTGTCCAGAAAAAGCTCTCCAACGAGAAGTTTGTCGCTAACGCCCCAGAAGCTGTTGTGGCTATGGAGCGCAAGAAGCAAAGTGACTCTGAGGAGAAGATTGCAGCACTGAAAGAATCGATAGCCGCCCTGAAAGGTTAAGGCATAATCGAATCAATAAAAGAAAAAACTGTGTCAGTAGCTATTGCTGACACAGTTTTTTTATTCTTCTAACAATTGGAGGAAGGTGACTTGCGGATGAGCATGCATATACTGTTCCACTGCCACTACTTGTTCATTGTCGAACACATGACGTTTCGTCAACTGATTGACAATCCATTGTATCTTTCCCATGTGGTAGTCACGCGACTGCTGTAAAACGGCATTCACTCCGCGAAGAGGATACTGGCTGAGGATAAAGAACGCCAGACAGTCAGGAACGATCATCTGCCTGGTCATCAGTTTACGTTGCTCCTGCGTGTAGTGCTGCTGATAGAAAGGATAGTCAGCACCGAGATACTTGTCAAGACTGATGCCCAACGTTCCCGCCCCGACAATGATGCTTTGGTCAAAAGAACCTATTTGGGTATAGACCTCTGGCAACTCCAATGCAGGGAACTCTTCGTGCAGCCGCTCGAAAGCAGCCATCAGTTCATCGTTGACGTCGTCCATGTCAGCATACTGCTGCTGGACATCTGCCAACATACGCTGCAGCGTAGAGTCTTGGAAGAAATACAGGAACTTGGTGTTGATGTCCGTATCGTTCACACGTCCCAGATGCAGCACGTCTTCCATCAGCATACGGGTCTGCATGGGATAATTGGTATTCAACTGTTGCATGGCAGCGACATCACCTGTCGTCAGGTAAAGGCTCTCTATACGGTCAAAGCGCTGAATGCCAGAACTACTGCCTTCAGCATCTGCATCTGATGTCCTCAATTTCCATTGACATCCTACACAGACGAGCATTACAACTAATAATATGCCGTATATCTTACGCATGCTCTTATATGTAACAAATATTTAATTTGTTTTAAAATCTGGTGCAAAATTACTAAAAAACATTGTAAAAACCAAATTTTAACCTAAAAAAGATAAAAATCAGTATAATTTTATGTATTTTTGTACGTAAACAAATCTATCGAGACAATGAAAAGATTTCTATCATTTGCATTGCTGGCACTCGTTGGCCAGTTGGCTCAAGGACAGAAAGTCCTGGAAGTAAGCGTATCGAACACGACCAAGACGGCACGTACGGCACAGCCCGTTGTATTGCCGCTCCAATCATATTCACCGGACGTCAAGTCTGCTTTAGTGACCTTGGAGGGTGTGGAAGTGCCCTGCCAGTTAGACGACCTGAACCAGGACGAGGTCTTTGATGAGTTATGCTTCCTGGCCGACATTGACAAGAAACAGACACAAACCTACACCGTCACGCTCTTTAGCGAGGGCACTCCCCGCTTCTTTCCTGCAAAGGTATATGCAGAGATGGTGTTGCCCAATACCAAGAACAAGAAGTTAAAGAAGAATCAGCAGAACAACTATATAGAATCGCTGACAGCTCGTGGCGATGCGGCCTACACCTATAATGTCCAGCACCACCACGGAGTTGACTTCGAGAGCGAGCTGAACGGCATTCGCATCTATTTCGATGCTCGTCAGACTTTAGACCTCTACGGCAAATACCACAAGCAGCTGGAGCTGAAGGAGACGCAGTTCTATACTGACGACGAGCAAAAAGCGAAGGGCTATGGTGACGACGTGCTGTGGGTGGGCCAGACCTTTGGATTAGGAGCTTTCCGCGGATGGGATGGCAGCCAACCCACACTGGTGGAGCCCGTCCGTACTCGTACACAGCGCATCATCAGCTATGGCCCGTTGCGCACCATCGTCGAGGTGGTTGACCGTGGATGGAAAGCGCCATTAGTCACCGATGCATCTTCTGATAAGACTATCAATATGACGCTGCGCTATACACAGTACGCCGATCACCACGATACGGATATCGATGTGTTCTTCAACAAAGACGTTAGCGACTATCGCTTCTCCAGCGGTATCATTAACGTAAAGGGTTCGCAGGAGTTCAGCGACAAGTGCGGACTGCGTGCTTGCTGGGGTACCGACTATCCATCGACGGACACGCTGAAATGGAGCCGCGAGACGGTAGGACTGGCCATCTATGTGCCCAGCAAGAACATTGTCAGCGAAGAACCGGCCAATAAAGACAACTACACCTACGTCCTGAAGGCCGATGGACGTTCACTGTCTTACAAGGTCAACTATTGTTCAGACAAGGAGACTTTCGGCTATCACTCGGCGAAGGACTGGTTTAATTATCTGAAAGCCTGGAAGCGTGAGGTAGAGAATCCCGTCACGGTGACGGTCAACGAGAAATAGTCGCTTCTATATATTTAATAAGGTACACGTACGCATGAAGGACTATATCGAGATAAAAGGTGCCCGAGTCAACAATCTCAAGAACGTCAATGTCAAGATACCACGCAACAAGCTGGTCGTGGTAGCCGGAGTATCGGGTAGCGGCAAGTCGTCATTGGCATTCGACACGCTCTATGCTGAGGGCCAACGCCGCTATGTTGAGAGCCTGTCGAGCTATGCACGCCAGTTTTTAGGACGCATGAACAAACCTGAGTGCGACTTCATCAAAGGCATTCCTCCCGCTATCGCCATTGAGCAGAAAGTCATCTCGCGCAATCCCCGAAGCACCGTTGGCACCACGACGGAAATCTACGAATACCTTCGTCTGCTTTTTGCCCGTATCGGACGCACCTACTCTCCCATTTCCGGTCAGGAAGTCAAGAAGCACTCAACAGACGACGTGCTCGAATGTCTGCGCCAATACCAGAAAGGCACCAAGTTTGTCATCATGGCTCCTATCCATCCTGTTGAAGGACGAACCATGGAAAGACAGCTGCAGATGTACGTTCAGAATGGCTATGCCCGTATTGCTGCCAACGGAACGATTGTCAGAATAGATGACTACCTGGCAAGTCAAGAGACAGCGTCGCCGCTTTATCTTGTCATTGACCGACTGTCAGTTGATGATGCCAAGGATGTGGTGTCGCGCATTATCGACTCTTCCGAGACTGCGTTTTACGAAGGACAGGGCGAGATGCGCCTCATGGTCGATCCGGCAGGCATCACTTATGACTTCTCCACGCGCTTTGAAGCTGACGGCATGACCTTCGAAGAGCCTTCCGACCAGATGTTCTCATTCAATTCACCAGTGGGTGCCTGTCCTGAATGTCAGGGGTTTGGCAAAATCATCGGCATTGACGAACATCTTGTCATTCCCAATACCTCGCTGTCCGTCTATGACGGCTGCGTCGTCTGCTGGCATGGAGAGAAGATGGGCATGTGGAAAGAGGAGTTCTGCCGAAGGGCTGCCAAAGACGACTTCCCCATCTTTGAGCCTTACTATCAGCTGACGCAACAACAGAAAGACCAGCTCTGGCACGGTCTGCCATCGGAACGTCACAAGGACATTCACGACCAGGTGAGCATTGATGCTTTCTTCCAGATGGTGACAGAGAACCAGTATAAGATACAGTATCGTGTCATGCTGTCGCGCTACAGAGGAAAGACCACCTGTCCCAAATGTCACGGCACCCGCTTGAAGCCCGAGGCCGACTATGTCAAGATTGGCGGTCGCAGCATTTCTGACCTGGTGCAGATGCCTATCGTCAGGCTGAAGCACTGGTTCGACACGGTGGAACTGACAGAACAAGAACAACTGATAGGCAAACGGCTGCTGAAGGAAATCAACGCCCGTCTCCAGTTCCTATTAGAGGTAGGGCTGGGCTATCTCACCCTGAACCGCATGTCGAACACCCTGTCGGGAGGAGAGAGCCAGCGCATCAATCTGACGACATCGTTGGGAAGTTCGCTGGTAGGGTCGCTGTACATTCTCGACGAACCCAGCATCGGTCTTCATGCCCGTGACACCGACCGTCTCATCAAAGTGCTCAAGGATCTTCGCGACATTGGCAACACGGTTGTCATTGTCGAACACGACGAGGAAATCATGAGGGCTGCCGACTACCTCATCGACGTAGGACCTGACGCTGGACGTCTGGGCGGTGAGATCGTCTTTGAGGGCAATGCGGCAGACGTCAACAAAGACTCGCTGCAGAAGTATCCGCACAGCTACACCGTTCGCTATCTCACTCATACAGAGCAGATACCTCTTCCTGCCAGCCATCGCCCGTGGAATCAGAAGATTACCGTCAAGGGAGCACGCATGAACAACCTCAAAGGCATCGACGTCGATTTCCCCCTCAACATCATGACCGTAGTCACTGGTGTCTCAGGCTCGGGAAAGTCGTCGCTGGTCAAGGGCATCCTCTACCCTGCCCTCAAGCGACATTTGGGTGAAGCCTTCGATGCCCCTGGAGAATATATGGGACTTGAAGGCGACTACTCCGCCGTCAAGCACGTCGAATTCATCGACCAGAACCCCATCGGCAAATCCACCCGCTCCAATCCTGCCACCTATGTCAAGGCCTACGATGCCATTCGCGACCTCTTCTCCGAGCAGCCCCTGGCACAGCAGATGGGATTCAGCAGCCAGTACTTCTCGTTCAACACCGACGGAGGACGCTGCGACGAATGTAAAGGAGCGGGCGTCATCACCGTAGAGATGCAGTTCATGGCCGACCTGGTGCTGGAATGCGAGGCGTGTCACGGTCATCGTTTCAAACACGACATTCTGGACGTGCGCTTCCAGGGACGCAACATCGATGATGTCCTGAACATGACCATCTCTGAAGCCATCCAGTTCTTCGGCGATGCAGCAGCCAACCAGCAAGCGCTCGACAAGGCACAGTTGTCACTCTGCAAGACCATCGTCAACAGACTCAAGCCCCTTGAGAGCGTCGGACTGGGCTATATCAAGCTCGGACAAAGCTCCAGCACCCTCTCCGGCGGTGAGAACCAACGCGTCAAGTTAGCTTATTTCATTGGTCAGGAGCGACAAGAGCCCACCCTTTTCATCTTCGACGAACCCACGACAGGTCTTCACTTTCACGATATCCAGCGCCTACTCAGCGCCTTCAATGCCTTGATAGAGCGCGGCCATACTATCCTCATCATTGAGCATAACATGGAAATCATCAAGTGCGCCGACCACGTCATCGATATCGGTCCCGAAGGTGGCGACCGTGGTGGTGAGATTGTAGCCACCGGAACACCCGAGCAGATTGCAGCCAACGAGCGCAGCCTGACAGGAAAATTCCTAAAAGATAAACTGTAAATACGCCTTTTCGGGGCTTAAAACAAAAAAAATGTAAAAGCAGAAGCAAATTTTTCACTTTTCACTTTTCACTTTTCTCTTTTTTTCGTATCTTTGCACCCGCATTTGAAAAATGCACCTCAAAAGAGATCTTTGAAAGACTGCCGATATGGCTCAGTTGGTAGAGCAACGCATTCGTAATGCGTGGGTCGCCGGTTCGAGTCCGGCTATCGGCTCACTTTCTTTACAGAGTCAGGATATAACGTTCTGACTCTTTTCTTTTTCCTATCACGAGCTGTCGTACAACAACGATAGTCAAAAAGGCGGAATTAGCTCAGTTGGTAGAGCATTGGCTTCCCAAGCCGAGGGTCGCGGGTTCGAGTCCCGTATTCCGCTCGAAATAGAGAAAAAAGGATGTATAGTGAAAAAAGTCCTCGAAAAATTTGCAAGGTTCAAATAAATATTGTACCTTTGCACCCGCAATCAAGGAGATAACCCCACGGTTGAAGCTTAAAACCTCCTTCTGGAAGGATGGGTGAGTGGCTGAAACCAGCAGTTTGCTAAACTGCCGTACGGGTTCCCGTACCGGGGGTTCGAATCCCCCTCCTTCCGCAGCCGGTGGGATTTCTCTGCGAGAGCATACTAACATGATGGTCGATTCATCTAATGGTTAGGATACAAGATTCTCAATCTTGGCATAGGGGTTCGATTCCCCTATCGACTACCAGAAAGCGCTGATATTCAGCGCTTTTTTGCTTGTTTGAGAATGATTCGTTATATTTGCACACGAAAGAGACTAAAGAAATGGCATCAAAACTCAAATATCGCTGCAGCCAGTGTGGCTATGAAGCAGAAGTGTACGAGGGGCGCGGGCTCTTCCGGCAGGAAATACGTGCCATGTCATGCCCCGACTGCAAAAGCATCCAGAACATTGTGGTGGGTGGCATTATTGCTGACGTGGCACCGTCGTACAGAAGCGAGGTGGGACGGCTCTGCCTGCAGTGCGGCAGCGACAACATCCGAGTATGGGATGGTCACACCTGCCCCAAGTGTCAGGGCAAGATGAAACCGCTTGGCGACAAAGAGTTTTGGACTTAAATTATTTAAGTTTCGCATTCGTTCAACTTGAAACACTCTCCTACCCTTAGTGATTTGAAAGTTGCTGAAGTGAAATGAATCAAGAATCCGTCCTGGAGATTACGAAGACATATCTTTTTCTTTAGGTTAAAAACTGCGAAATATTTGGAGATATAGAGTAAATTATTTATTTTTGCAGAAAAGTTTGAATTATGACGATAATAACTGGAAGAGAATTCAGGTCAAATCAGAGTAAGTACATTGGCTTGGCTCATAGGGGTGAGAGAGTAGTTATCTCATCCAAGTCTGGGTATGCTGAACTTACTCCTGTATCAAAAGAGGACAAGGAAGTCAAAGAACACCTCAATGCAAAGGCTTTTCTTGCAGTGAGTTCAAGGATAAGAGAAGAAGTTAAAGAAGGGAAAAAGTTAATGTTCCATAATGTTGATGAATTAAGGGCACATTTGGCAACTTTATGATTTACTCAGTATCTTATTCAAAAGCTATTGATAAGATTCTCAAGAAATGGAAAAAATCCAATCCTGTCCTTTTCAAGAAGTACAGTAAGATTCTTGAGGAATTAATATTGCATCCAAGAACAGGCATAGGTCATCCAGAAGCTTTAGTCAAAGGGAATAACATCAGGTGGTCAAGACACATTACTGCTCATGACAGGATTATTTACGACATCTACGATGATATTGTTATAGTTGAGGTGATTCAAGTAGAAGACCATTACAATGATAAATAGTAGTGTAACAAGCGATAGACTCTTGTCACACTTAATATCGAAAGGTACGATTAAGCAATGACTAAGAAACAAGCTATACAACTGTTTGAGGAGCGCAAGGTGCGCACCGTTTGGGACGATCAGGAAGAGAAGTGGTACTTCTCGATAGTAGATGTATGTGATGTGCTGACGGAAAGTAAAGACCCAACAGCATACTGGAGAAAGCTAAAACAACGTCTGAAAGAGGAGGGAAATGAAACCGTGACAAATTGTCACGCTTTGAAAATGCGTGCTGCTGATGGTAAGATGCGCCTAACAGACGTTGCTGATACTGAGCAACTTTTCCGTATCATCCAGTCCATCCCATCGCCAAAGGCAGAACCATTCAAGCAATGGATGGCACAGGTGGCCAGCCAGCGTCTCGACCAGATGCAAGACCCAGAGCTGAGCATCGACCAAGCAATCATTGACTATAAACGCTTAGGCTACAGCGACGCATGGATCAACCAGCGTATCAAGTCGATAGAGGTGCGCAAGGAACTCACTGACGAGTGGAAGCGCACAGGGGTGAAAGAAGGGTTGGAATATGCCTCGCTGACGGATATCATCACACGTGAATGGAGCGGCTTTACCACCAAGCAATATAAGCATTACAAGGGCTTGAAGAAAGAGAACCTGCGCGACAATATGACCAACCTGGAGATAGCCCTTAATATCTTGGCGGAGGCTTCAGCTACTGAAATTTCAAAGGACCGAGACCCTAAGGGTTTCAACGCTCAGACGCAAGTGGCAAGAGAAGGCGGCAGTGTGGCAAAGGCAGCACGCAAACAACTGGAGAGCAAACTGGGACGTAGTGTCATTACCAAGGATAAAGCCAGCGACTACCTGTTGCCCGAAAAAGAAGAATCCCAACAAGAAGACAAATAAAGATGAAGATGTGCCAGGGGACTGGCTCTTGTCACATCAATCGTAACACCATCGAATTTCTCGGCTTGTGGGAAACGCTCTACAATCCAAATTTTAACCCCCTCGAATTCGAGGGGGTTAGAAATCAGGCAGGATTAAATGTCTTTACCCTTTCAGCCACCCAATAGATAGAGAAAACAAACGCGATTGGTATTATCGTAAAGAAAGGCCGTTTTGTCCTCTCTTATATAATATAAGGTATAGAATGAAGGAGTGAAACACTCTCCTACCCATAGTGATTTGAAAGTTGTTGAAGTGAAAGAGATCAAAGAACCGTCCTGGAGATCTCTGCTGCAACGAATAATGCTGCCAATATCAACCATACTGTGCCACTCCACATGGTATAGGCCACAACACAACCAATGGCCAAGGCGATAGCCGTCAATTCCAGTACAACAACTTGTCGGTTACGCTTGTTCAACTGATAGATTTCATCCGTCAGCGTCTTGATACGCTCAATATATATTTCCTTTGGATTCATATTTGCTTGTCATTAAACCACCGCGAAGTTACCTCCTTTTTTGTCAAATACTGGTGCTTGGTGTGATAGTTTTAACCCTATTTACGAATTTCTGGCTTTAGTATCCCATTCGCGATGTGTCTACCTCCTTTTTCTTTTTCTCCTTGAAGTTACCAATGCGGTAGATGGCGGTGAGGGTATAGTTAGTGTAAGGCATCCAGACCCGCATACCGTAGTCTTGATTGGCTGTAGTGGAGCGGGTGTCTATGTGGGCGTTCAGAATGTTCTCGCCTTTGGCCACGAGGCTCCACTTGCCGTTCTTCGTGGTATAGCGGAGTGTGGCATTGAGCCGTAGGAAGGGATCAATGTCGTAAAGACCTTGGACAGACTTTGTCTGGAAAAATGGATTGAGGATAAACTGGACGTTGTGCCTCTGCGATAGCTTGGCTATGGCCGTTCCACCCAGTATGCCCGAAAGACAGGTGCGGTCGATAGGCAGGTCGAAGAAATCGGTCTTGTCGTGGCGATAGAGGGCGGTGGCCATGACATTTCCGTTGAGCCAACTGCCCATGCGGAACTGTGCCGAGGCTTGAAGACCAAAGTAGTTGGAGTAATCGAAGTTGGTCTCTTTCATGATGACGGCCATGCGGTCTGTGGGCTGGTAGGCCATCTGCACGAAGTAGTCGGGCTCCAGCATAGCGAAGGCGGTGAAGGTGTATTTGCGATTGAGCTGCCACATCAGGTTGATGTCGTATTTCGACATAGGCTTTAGGTCGGGGTTGCCCCATATCTCGCTGTAGGCCGAGGCGTAGTAGATGCTGCTCATGGTGCTCCAGTAGCTGGGGTAGACGGCCTCGCTGCTGAACGAGAGGTTGAGCATATTTTTTTCGTTGATATTCCACATGGCGTTGAACTGCGGATAGATGCGCCATTCGTTCCACTTGGTGGCATGGTATTGTTCGGCAGTCAGTGAGGCATCAAGACTTAAAGACTGGCCTATTTGCTTGCTGAAACCTGCGTAGGCGTTCAATATGCGTTCGTTGTAATCTACGTATGATGTGGCATCGGGCAGGGGCTGGTGATCTGCGTTGAAGGTGGTCTGATAACTATTGTTGTTTGTAAACTGCGCCTTTCCACCATAGTTCAGTTCCCAGCCTTTCGGCAGCGCGTGTGTCTGATCAGCAGTGAAGAGCCACTTGCTCACCTTCTGTCGGCTGTCGACATCGAGATTGCGGCTGATGTCATTCAGCTTTCCTTCAATATGCTGTGTGCGCGGCTCCTGATAATTGGTGTAGGATGCTCCGATTTGCAGACCGAAGGGAGCAGAATAATTAGCATCCACATTGTGGAGGTAGGTATGCTGTCGGGAGTTTTGTATAGACTGCGCCGTGCCTGTTGTGGTATTGGTGGAACGGGTGCTGTTCCACTGACCAGTATATGCCAGACTGAGGTTGTGATTTTCGCTGATGGCATAGTCCATACCGATATGGCATTCGTGGTCGATGCCGTCGCTGCGGTTGCGGGTCTTGTCGCTGTAGGGTATGCGCTGGTCATTAAGAGGATGGTTTGCCTCGTGCTCCACCTGCCCGTAGCCCGTGCCGTCGGTAAACATGTATGATGCGTCGATACCCAGTTTGCCGTGATTGTAGATGATGCTGCCGCCCGCATAACCCGTGCCATATTTGTGTTGTCGCCAGCCGCCCATCAGTTGTCCTGAGAGTTGGTTTGTCCCTGAAAAGTCCTTAGTCACGATGTTGATGGCCATGCCTCGCACGTGATATTTTGCAGGTGCCGACGGCATCACTTCGGCCTTGGCCAGCATGGCAGCGGGCATCTGTTTAAGCCGTTCTACCACCTTGTCGGCACTCAGCGTGGTGGGCTTGCCGTTGATGATGAGCGTCACGGCCCGACCAGAGAACATAATGCTGCCATTCATCTCACTTACTCCCGGGATGTTTGTAAGCGCATCGTAGGCATTGTCGGCTGGATACAGTTGCAGGAGCATCGGCATGTTATAGACGAGATGACCGTTTTCCGTACCAGATACGATGCGCTCGCCCGTCACCAGAACGCCGTTCAGTTTGATGGTCTCTGGTTGTAAACGAATTGTTCCCACTTCGGGCTGGTCGCAAATCTTGTATATGGTCTTGTAGCCGACATATGAGATTCGGGCAAGAACTTTCTCTTGTTCGTATGGAATGGCGAAGTAGCCACTCTCGTTCGACACGCCACCGCCAAGCAGGGTGCTGTCGACAGGATTAAGAATAGCTACATTGGCATAGCCCATGGGCTGACCCTGTTCGTCGATGATGGTTCCCGTCAGGTGGCGGTTGGTCTTGTGGGTACACTCCACATAGATTTCGTGGTCGTCGGGCTTCACTGTCATGCGGACAGGGTAGAATCCTATCATCTGCTGGATGGCATCGGGCAGTTTCTTTTTCTTGATGGTGGCTATGATGCGGAAGTCCTCCAGCTCGTTGTAGAGGAAGTTGATGACGTATTCCTTCTGCTCGTTGTTCAGCTGGAGCAGGGCCTCGCTGAGCGACACATTATTATAGGTATGGCTAATGCGCTGGGCGAACGTATCAAGTGGCATGCAGAGGATGCAGGCCATAAGCACAAAAGTATATAATGCGTGTCTCATCTTACTACCAGCGTTTTGTCCTCCTCGACGATGTTCACGGCCTCGAAGGTGTTCAACTTTTCCACTACACGGTCAAGGCTGTCTTCACGCTTCCATACAAAGTGGAAACGAAGGTGGCGGGCCGCTTCATTCTCAAACTCCACCTGCATATTGTGGGCTACTGCGATGGCTGTGAGCATGGAGTCGAGCGGTACATTGTTGAAGACGTAAGGCTCAACGGGAATTGTGTCGGCCTGAACCGTATCTGCTGGCAGGGAAGCGACCGGATTGATGTTGGTCGTTTGCTCCGTCGTGGGCTGTTGCGGTTTGGGTGTGCTGATGTTTCGCACAACTTGGATGGCGGCAAAGGCAATGCCCGAAGCTAAAAGTACACCGATAAAAGATGCAGCAATCTTGCGAGGTGCGAGGTAAGCGCGAAGACGGGGCTTATATTCTCTTTCGTCGAGGATTGCCAACTCTTCTGAATGGCTGGCTGCAAACTTCTCCCATTCGCCCTCCACATCTGGGGTGTCGTTTTTAAGCGCATCGTGCTTGAAGGCACGCTTGGCAAATCCAAGTTGCTGCACGAGTTGACGCATCTCGTCATCGGCGAGTATCTGCTGCAACTGCTCGTCAGTCAGTTGCTCGGGGTGTTCCTGTAATTCCAGAAGCCACTCTATACGCTTTTCTTCGGTCATCATATTGCTTTTGAGTTTGAATTGAAATACTTTCTGATTTTCTCCACAGTCTGCTTCAGGTGGGTGTGGACGGTCTGGCGGCTGACGATCAGCGCTTCGGCCACTTCCTGGCTGGTCATTTCTCGTAGGTAGCGCAGTCGGAAGATATTCTGCTCCATCGGTGACAGGTTGTCCCGCACGTAGCGCATCAGTTCCTCCATCTGCATTTGCTCTTCCGCTGTATTGTCGCTAATAAGTGTATCAGCATCTTCGGTAAGCAGGCGTGCAAACCGTTCTTGCACCTGTTTGTGCTGCAGCACATTCAGACAGCGATGATGCACACTCGCCAAGAGGAATGCTTTTGCCTTGTCTGCTCTTATCACCACCTTGCCGCTAAGTAGAGTGGCGAACACATCGCTCACCACGTCCTTGCTCTCCGCTTCATCGAAGAGTAATGTGAGTGCCAGATGATACATCTGCGTGTAGTGTGTCTTGAACAGACTTTCGATTTGACTCCGTCCAATTCCTCCTCGCTCGGCAGAGTTGATGCGAACATCACTCTGCGCTCGCTCGTTCGTCATTTCTTTTCGTGTCATACACTTATAATACAGTTCAGACGAAGAAAATGTAAAGCGGAAATGTTATTATTTTCAATTCAAACTCAAAATTCCTTTATTTTGGGGCGTATTTTCAACTAAATCGGGCGAAGATGCCCGATTATCATCCTCGCCCGCCTTGTATAATTGTGTCTATTGCCATAGTGGTTCGCTCTCCCAACCACGCGGAAAGCCCATTGCGTTGATGTCAATGGACGAGTAGGAACTGAGTAGGGCATCAATCTTTGCCTTCATGTCGTTTTGTGGAGATATGATGTCTAAGAAATACTTGATGATGCAAAGGTTAAAATAGATACGGAGTGCATCTGTGGGCAGAATAATCCATCTCCCCGTCATACGATTAGGTATCATAGGACGGATGGTATTCTGCTTGTTCCATACGCGAGCATGGTGGCAGCATGAGTTGCGTGTCAGGGTAACAATGGTGAGCCATGATTCAAAAGGTGCCACCTGTAGTCCAAACTTACGCGCTATACTTTTCTTGATGCGAGCAGTCTTGATGTTGCTGAAGATGTTGGTGATGACACCAAAGGGAAGTACCTCCGCCAGAATCCATGCAGGTGGGTAGGCATCAGAATAGGTTTGCTTGAAATGAACTATGAAGTCTTCACGCGAACGACCAAGTTCTGCGTCTATTAAATCCATCGTATGACGGAATTTTCTTGGATCGATGAAGTTACTGCCGTCAGTCATCCAGAAGGGACTTCCTATCATGTCGCTGCCGATATTTACAATAGCACTACGCACGGCCACCTCAATTTTCTCAATCTCGTTGAAGATGAGCAGACGCAGTTTCTTGTCGAAGCGGTAGAGCATCATCACTTGGTCGAACGTGGTGTTCGGCTTGTAGCGGTGCTGCTCCTTGGGCATTTGCAGAAGCGGATACATGTAGGCCGACAAACGGTAGTACCCTATGAATTCGAGGTATCGCTCAGTCTTCGCAGTGTCGGCTATCGTCAGGCCGCGCGACTGTAGCAGACTAACCAAATCGTGCGCACTGGTGTACGGCTTGGGGAATGGGATTCTGTTACTCATTGTATAAAAATAAAACGACCCGCACATTTGAGCATCGTTGAGAGGCTTGGCGGGTTCTAGTGGTGCAAAGGTACTGCTTTTATTTTGAATAGCCAAACTTTTTTGAAGAAAAAGAATAAAAGCAGCCTAAGAAATCCCCTTTTTGCCTCAAAGTGTTACCTCATCCTTTCTTTTCCCTACCTTTTTCAATTAATATGAACAAAAGATTACCTGTCTGGCGACACATAAATATTAGATAATCCGTTCA